>Ga0207996_1000938_pt1 | contig 22659 bp, 25 predicted proteins | sample AntAceMetag02UKG_FD_184773 | JGI IMG/M metagenome (GOLD analysis project Ga0207996, IMG submission 184773) | Saline lake microbial communities from Ace Lake, Antarctica - Antarctic Ace Lake Metagenome 02UKG (SPAdes) (version 2) | ecosystem: Environmental > Aquatic > Non-marine Saline and...
CTAACTTGCATTATTTTGGTGCAAGATACTATGATTCTGATGTTGGTAGGTTTACTGGTGTTGATCCTGTTGCAAGTAATCATGCTTATGTTTATGTTAGTAATAAGCCTATGAATTATGTTGATCCTACTGGGATGGAAGGATTGGAAGTTGAAGGTGAAGAAGCACTTAGAGATATAATTAAGCATTTTGTTGATAATACGTGGATGCCTATGATTGAAGATGATCTTCCTAATATAATCTCTTTATCTGAGTCTACAGGAGTTCCAGCTGAAGCAATTCTTTCAGCAATTTTAGTTGAAGATATAAGATGGCATAATCCTGATTTTAAAGCTATTTTTTCCTCATCTTCTATCAAGGCATTGAAGAGGAAATTTGCAAATAAAATATTAGGTGATCAGTTTATGAATTCTCGGGGTTATAATTCACAACCTAAAGAAGGTGATTCTACATATGGGATGATTCATTGTGCGAGTGTTTATGGGGCTATAACTTATTTGGACTCTTTAGTTGATTTAAGTGAAGGTACAAAAAGTTTGTTTGAGTCTTTTCCAACTGATAAAGATGAATTTCGTGAATTTTATTTTCATGCTGAGTCAAACCCTGCTCATGCTGTTTTAACATTGAAATTACATATGGAATATTGGAAAAATTCAGGATATGATTTATTTACTTATGATTTTAAAACTGCTGATTCTCTTGGCGATAGGATTGGTGTTCTTGAGACTTTAAATGCAATAGGTATATATGATTATGAAAATGAGGATTATATGGTAGGTACAAATATAAAATATAATCCTCATGATAGTCCAGAATTAGGTGGAACTAAACTTTGGAATAGATTTACTTATGGCGAAGTTGCAAAAGTGTTTGTTGATTCTGGAATTGCCAAACAGATATTAGAAACAGAGTGATATTTTAATTAATAATTATTTAAAATTAATATAAATTTTTTAGGAAACATTAATACATTAATACATTAATACATTAATACATTAATACATTAATACATTAATACATTAATACATTAATACATTAATAATAAAATATAATGAAAAAAGTATATGATATCATAATTTTTTGTATTATTTTAATTTTATTAGTTAGTCTTGTTTCTGCATCTGCTGTTACTCGTTATGTTGCAGGTGTTGCTAAGGTTACTGATAATAATGTTGAATTTATTGTTGCTGATCGTCTTGGTTCTGAAAGAATTATCTTAAATGAATCTGGAGATGTGAATGCAGAATATTTATCTCTACCTTATGGACAAACAATAATTGATAATGGTTCTAAGTATGGTTTTACTGGCAAGGAGAAAGATGTTTCAACTAACTTGCATTATTTTGGTGCAAGATACTATGATTCTGATGTTGGTAGGTTTACTGGTGTTGATCCTGTTGCAAGTAATCATGCTTATGTTTATGTTAGTAATAAGCCTATGAATTATGTTGATCCGACAGGGATGGATGAGATAACTAAGTTTAAGAGGCCTGCTAATGTAGATTGGACAAATTCTAAACATAACATTAATTTAAATAAAAAATTTGCTTATCATGTTGAAACTTTAGCTGATGGTCGTCTTTATTCTTCTGCTGTAGCGTTTAAAAAACCAGTTGATAGTAAATTTACTTTAAATTCTTTAAGTAAAGAATATTATGATTTTTTAGATAGTGCAATAAAATCAAATGGATTAGATGATTATAATTTATTTATTTATTCTTTTAATATGTTAGAACTTGGTCCTGTTTATTCAAAAGATGGTTTAAGTACGTCTATTCGCGAAATTGATTCATGGGGAAGTATTTTAGATAAGTCTCAGGGAACTTACTTTACCATCTCAGGGGTGTTTGCTTGTCTGATAGACGATAATAAAAAGTATTCACGCTCAGTCCCGCATCCTTCAGGGATGATTATAAATTTTGATGTTGATAATATTTATGATTTTACTGCTTTTACTAGTCCTACTTCTAATATAAATGCTTTATCTGCTGGATTAATTAAATATCAAATAGATCTTGCTATGGATGAATTAAACAAAATTAAACCTCTTCAAAGTAATGATTTAACCTTTGATATTGCTCATGCATTACAAATAGCTAATGGATATGGGGATGTAGGTGATGGTTATAATGTTAAGAGGGGTAAGTATCCTGTTATGGGTTATGATTATTTAAATTTAATGGATATTTTAGATTCCTCTGGATTATTAGAAGGAAAAGATTCTAAGATTTATGACAAAATTCAATCTTTAAGACAAGAAAGGGCAGAATGTTATTAGGGGTAAGTATCCTGTTATGGGTTATGATTATTTAAATTTAATGGGTATTTTAGATTCCTCTGGATTATTAAAAGGAAAAGAGTCTAAGATTTATGAAAAAATTCAATCTTTAAGACATGAAAGGGCGGAAAAGGAAAATGCACGTAAATTCAATTGGTAACAACGTCAATAGGAAACTATTAAGAATCATGTTAAATACTAACTTCTTTTTTTTAAGTCTTCAATTGTTTGAAATCAATTGAATTTGTTACATTGCAATGAATTATCTTCCAACATGTTTCAATACAATTTAGTTAATGGTTATAAGGGGAATCTATTAAATTATTTGTTTTTATAGATATAATCATATTCTAGTTTTAGATTAAAATTTTTTGACCAATAATCAATCTCATTTTTTTTAAGAAAAGAAACAGTATAAACTTTTTTATTGCTCTTTAAGATTTTTCCTAAAGAATCACACTTTTTTGAATGATAACAGTCATATGAATCTTTATTGCTTGCATGATAACTTCCTATAAACCCAATTATAGGGCCATCTTCTTCTTTAGTGATTGTTTGTACTTTTTTTGCCATAAGATAATCTATTTCAGCTATTGAGCCTAATGCATAAATTTTTTTAAACCCTATTTTTTTAAGATTATCTATTGTTTTTGCGTTATCTGTATAAGATAAATGTATTTTAGAAAGATGTTCTTCAAGTGTCTGAAAATCTATTTCATTATTTAAATATTTGTTTATAGTATTTTGGCTGGTGGAACTAACTTCTAAAAATATTTTATCAATTCCTTTATCATACAATTTTTTAGCAATTTCAATAAAAACTTTATTATCTGAGTAAGTTGTTTCATTATTGTGAAATGAATCATTTCCATGAAATTCTCCAAATAAGATAATTTCTGGTTCTTTTTGAGAAATATCATTTATTATTTTGTCAATTGATTTATTATTAATGACTGTTTTTGATCTAGGGTAATTAATTAATAATGAATCTTTTTTTATTTCTTCAGTAAATAATTGAGTTTCTTGGTTTGCTTCTTTATTTTTATTTAATAATGAAAAATCTAAAGCATTCACTGTAGAAAGATATGTGTTTAAAAGAGTTATTACAATTAAACTTAATGTTTTTATATTCATTTTTTAGTTGCCTCTTTTCGTGTAGCAGAAATAACTGTTGGAATTTGCCATTTTGATTTGTTTGATTTATTCCAGTGTATTTTTATATCATTATTACCTTCTTGGTATCCATATTGTATGTATTTAAATGAGAAGTTTTGATTTCTTGCCATTATTTGTGCAGGAGGTCCTCCGTCCATATTTAAAATATATCCTCCTCCAACAAGATTGAGATTCTGCTCTATAGACTTAAAGAACCTTCCTAGTCTCCATAACGCAAAAAATCCTTCTTGAGTATTTCCAAAAAGTACGTTTTTTTGGTTATCAACACCTAAAATTGTTCTATTGGCTCGCCATTTATAATAAGCTGATTTACACCTAGTTTTCCCTTCTAAATCGTACAATGCAGGGTAGCTATTCATACCAAATTCATAATTGTAATTTTCTAAGTTTTGCATAAAATCTTTATGATCAATAACTTTTATTTTTGGATTGTCAGAATCCTTCGGTTGAAACAAAATTGTTCCTCCTGTAGGATATAATTTATCTCCTTTTTGTTTTCCGTTTTCAAGCATTTGGGCAAGAGGCGCGCCGTATGGTTCAGTTTTATAGAAACTTCCATTTATTACAACATCGGCATTTAATGTTTTTGTCCATTCTTCTATTGTTTTTCTGTTTTTATAATCGTTATGGGTTTCAATATTATAAAATTCTGGATTTAATTTTGCTATTGCAATTCTATCTACAATTTTTCCAGAAAACATAATATCTATTAATGTAAAATAATAACCATTATCTATTTTTTCCCAGTTTATTATTCCTGCTTGAGGAATTAAATAAGGTTTTTTTAGAGCTTCATCTTTAGTGGTTATTTCAGGTAGTTCACCTTTTGGGTTATTAATATAGTTTGTTAATTGTGTTAATACATTGTTGTATTTGTTGAAAATAAAAGTTCCTTGGTTAGGTAAATCTGATACTTTTTTACCATTAATTAGTTTGATATATGAATCCCCTTCTGTTATTTCTTCAAGATTAACTATATTTTGGTTATTGTCTGTGTAGATTTCTTTTATTAAGGCGTTTTCATTAAGTTTATATGAACTAATAATTTGGAATTGTCCTGTTGTTGATAATAAAGCAGAAATAATTCCTTTATTTGGTAGTTCTATTATAATATTTTCTTCTTTTTTAATTATTTCTTCAATTACTTTTGTTTGTAATTGTAAACTATTATAGTTTTTTTTGGCAATTAATTCACTTTTTATACTTTGATCTCTTTTTTCTAGATAGTTTAATACTCTTTTATAATACTTGCTTGTTTTTGTATTAAAAGATCCTGTTAGTGCTATTAACATTGTAAATAATGTAAAATATTTTAATATCTTTTTTCTATTCTCATTCATACTGTTATTAAAATAATTAATCATTTATAAAGCTTTTGTTTGTTACTTACTGGTAAGTAGTAAATTAGGTTCTATGGTTATTTATGATTTTTGGCATATTTTTTAATTGCTTTCTCAATACTCTTTTTTATAATTTTTTTTGTTTCTGTTTTAGATAAAAAGGAGTTTTCATTTGGACTAACTATTGAGCCAACTTCATAAAGAATTGCTGGGGATTTGATATTTTTTAAAACATAAAGGCTATGTGGTGATTGTCTATCATATAATCCTCTATTTCTATCAATACAGATCATTCCTTCAACGTCTGTATGATATAAATTTGGTTTAAATCCTGCTTTTAGTAGGTTGTTGCTTAAATACTCAGCAAATTCAAGTGATTTTGAAAATTCTGGATGTTTTGAATTTAAATGAATCGAAAAACCTTCAATTTTTTCCCATTCTAAGCTATCACTTCCTTTCTTTTTAGCTTCAAGTATATCTTTTTCTTGTGCTGAATCGTGATGTATTTCAATGTATAAATCTAAATTATTAAAATTTGCCACTTCAACTTTTTGTTTTAATCCTATATTTTCTGAGCTTTGGTGAACTATATAATTAATAGAATTGTTTTTTTGAAGTTCAAATAAGTTGCTTATATCGTCGTTATATTTATTTTCAGGTATGTTTGTACTTGATAGTATTCCTTGGGAATTGTGTCCAAATGGATTTTGTACATGTCCAGACATGATCATTACATTTGTTTTATTGATATTGTTGCATCCACATAGATACATGTTTGCAATTAGTATAGGTATTATTATTTTAGTTAATCTCATAATTTTTTTAAAGACTATTTTGGTTTATAAATGTTTCGTTCTTTAATCACTATTAAGTAGTCAAGGTGAAAATTTCTTATTTAAGCTTAGTTTATTTATAAAAAGATTAATAAAGAATTATTTTAATAATATGGACTAATGAAGAAGTTCCATAAATTTACAATTATTAGCATGATAATGTTTTTATTAATTGTTTCTTTTGTTTCTGCTTCTTCTGTTACTCGTTATGTTGGTACTATTGCTGAGGTTAATGGTGGTGATGTTACTTTTAAGGTTAATGATAGATTAGGTTCTCAGAGGGTTATTGTTAATGAATCTGGGGATGTTACTGCAGAATATCTATCTCTACCTTATGGACAAACAATAATTGATAATGGTTCTAAGTATGGTTTTACTGGTAAGGAGAAAGATGCTTCATCAGGAATGCATTATTTTGGTGCTAGGTATTATGATTCTGATATTGGAAGGTTTACTAGTGTGGATCCTGTTGGAAGTAATCATGCTTATTCTTATGTTAGTAATAAGCCTATGAATTATGTTGATCCTGATGGAAGAAAAATGTTGCTTTTTCCTGATGGAGATAGTTTAATATTAGAAAATGGCCAAACTCTGGATGAAGAACTCATGCATCCTGAAGATGCTGATGAAATAATAAATTGTTTAAATTCCTTTTTTGATGGGGAAGTGTTTGAGTATAATAATGGTGGTTATGTAGAACCTATCCGTTCTTATTCTGGTGGAACTGAAGATCAAAAATTATTATACAGAATAATAATGGATGTTATAGGTCATAAAGATACAATAAAAGTTTCTTATAATATTAAGTTTGAAACTGCATTTCATATTGTTTTTAGAGAATATACAGACTTATTATATGTTGTTGTAGGTTATAATGCACAACAAGATGAGTTTAATTTTGGTGAAGTTACAGAAAACATTCAGCTTACTAAAGGTATTGCACTAATTCACGAGTTAGGTCATGCAAGAGCTTATTTGTTAACCCAAAACAAAGAAAATGATAAAACTTATGGTGAAACAGTTGCTGTTACTGCTGAGAATGTTGCCAGGCGTATTAAAGGAATGGATGAAAGAGTTTATTATATTACTTATGTTCCTAAAGGTATAGAAGTTTTTGATGGGGAATATATGGCTAAAATATATGGCTTAACCCCTTATGAGTATGATTACAACAAAGAGCCTATATTTATTAAGAAATGGTTACTTTCAGATGAATGAAAATAACTAAGGCAAAAACTTCTTAGTATTCTTTATCTTATCAGGAAGATACTTCTCAATAACATAGTTTAACCCCCATGCTGCAAGTGCTTGCTGTTCTGCTCTTACTTTTAGTTTGATCATTTTCTTAAGTGCGGTCTGCCATTCTTTATGTGCAGCAACAAAAGGATCATTTTTTAGCCCATCTTTTAATCTCTTTATGTCAACATCTTTTAGTGGATGAGTTGGTAGTTTGTATTCTTCAATATCATTAGGTGTTACTCCTAGAAATTTTGCTTGAGGCACACAAAAATATTTGTTGATGTGTGCAGCGTTTCCACTCCCTACTTTAAGAGTTCTATAGATATTTAGAAATCCATATGGGTCTCCATCTGTAAATACATAAACAGGAAGGTTTTTATCGTCTGCTAACCTTCGGATAAATCTTCTGCATGCTCTTGTTGGAACTCCGCCCATGCTTATTAGAATGCAGTTTGCAGTTTTCCAATAATTGTGTTTTACAAGTCTTTGAAACATACCGGCAGTTTCTATTGCTAGAATAAACTTTGCTTTTGTTTCAAATTTTAATTCTTCAACAGAAGAAGGAATAGAATAAGCTCCACTTCCAAATTTAGTGCAATTAATCTTAAGTTCTTTGCCTTTATCATCTTGGTCAATTACAATCAATTCACCTGCAATATCTCCTCCTTTTTCTTCAGGAATAAAACCTAGTTGCTCTCTATTAACTTTCATCATTGCTTCAACATCGTCCATAATAGAATCTGATTCTGGTTGTTCCTTGAATCTTGCATCTCCCCAGTTCTTTGATATATAGTAAGCCTCTCTTTTTGATGCAATGTCTTCACTTTCAATAAGAGTTTTTGATAAACCCATCATTTTCAAAGTCTGTGCAAAGCTTTTTACAGTATTGGCAGTAAGAGTTCTTGTTTTTTCTGCACCATTTAATTGAAAGTATCCATCTTTTTTATTATAAGTTACATTGCTCAGACTACGAATTGGAGATTTTAGAGTTGGTTTCTGTTTTTTCAAAATAGTCTGATAAATATATTCTGCAATTTGCTTAATTTCTTTGGTTAGGTTTCGTGTCATTTTAGTTAATTAATTTACTTCTTTTATATATTTTATTGTGTTTTGGGACACACCCTTTGTTTTGGTATTTTATGAATAGCAAGATTTTTAAATTTATAACCTATTTTGTTATTATGGCAAAACTTGATAAAGATTACTTTGTTAAGCTTAATCGAATACTAGAAGAAGGTTATTCACGTTTTCATTCTTATAGTAATAAGAAAAAAAAGTTAATAAAGGAGTTAAAGCAATCACAGGATTTAAATAAAGTTTTCGAGGAGCTTGAGTTTATAATATCCAGAGAAATTTTGTTTCTGAATAATTCCACTTCTTTTTTAGAATCTTTTAAGAATAAGTTTAAAAGCAAATTATTTTCTCCTAAATTAAAATCCTATCTTGCACTTATGAGTAAATTAAATGATACTCTTTTATTATTTTCTAAGTCTTTAGAAGAGCAAAAGCAAGCTTGCTTAAACAAAGACTTAAGTATGTTTAATTTATCTTATGAACAGCAATTACAAGTTTTGGATGGTGTTAATTCTGAGTTTAAACATTATAAGTTAGGTAAACATAAAGAAAGAATAAAGTTGCATTCTAGGTTTAAGAAAAACTTAATTGCAGCAATATTTTTTTTAGTAATGTCTTTTTCTAATCTTTGTGCTGATGTACTTCTTGAATCATTATCAATAACTCCTTTTAATCAAATAGAAGAATATGTAAAAGATGTAAATATTGATATAAACTTTAAAGATATTGATAAGCTAAATTCTCATTCTTATACACATGATGATTTAAAGGCATTTGTAACTAATTCAATTAAATTTATCTTAAAAAATCATTACAAACAGCGCGATTTTTCACATAAAATAAATTTTGTTTTTGGTGTGCCTAAAAAATATAAAGAATTTGCTTTTTGTGATGGTATAGGGGGGATTTTTGAATCTGGCACAATTTATATAAATACATTGCAATTGCCTAAAAATATTGATGATTATTCTGCAATTATTCAAGTATTATCAACAGTTGTGCATGAGTTTATTCATTTTGTTGATTGTTCCTCAAGCAAAAAAGAAACATATTATGATAAGTTGTTAACAGATTGGAACAGTAATGAATCAAAACCAAAATCAAAAAAGGAACTTTTAGAAGTGATTAATTATCTACAAGAATTTACCAGAATGACTGAGTTAAATGCAATGAATACAGAACTTATCCTTTTAAAATCAATTGAAGAGTCAGCTAGAAAGTTAGACAAAGATAATCCTATGAGAAAAGATTTACAATTAACAGCCGATTGTCTAAGACACGAAACTAATCATAATATTTGGAATGTTGAAAGTGGGAATTACAAAAGTGTAAGTCAATATAATAAAGTCAGAGAGAAGTTACTTGCTCGTTATTTTCCTAATTAATCAGATGTTTTTTATTTTCTTATATTCTCATTCTCTTTTTTGAAAGGGGGAGAATTTATTAATATTGCTTTGAATGTTCCTTTGAAAGTGTATTCTGTGTTTGCAGGAATAAAAACAACATCACCTTGTTCTGCTTTTTCACCATTAATATTAATGTTTCCTTCTAAAATATAATACACTCTATCACTTGTTGTTGATGTTGTTTCTTTATGGTTGTCTGCAGTGCTGATTGCAATACTTATTTTATCACTATCTTGGGCAGTTAATAAATTTAATATGGAATATGTATCACTAATTTTTCTTGTGATTCCACCTTTTTGTTTTATTATTTTAAACATCATCACCCTCTTCATCATCAAACTCCTTTGCATAGGTTTCATCGAAGTCAGTATTTGCATCTTTATCAAAAATCATCTTAGAGATTTTTCCTCTCTCTTGTTCTAATAGACCTTTAAGTTCTGTTTCAAGTTTTGCTTCATCTTCTGCAGATATATTAATTAACTCTTTTATTGCACCTGCTAAATGCGGAATATATTTTTCTATGTAGCTTCTTTTTTGGAATTCATCTTTTACTCTTTTTTTCTTTGATGTGTATCTTGCAAGTTTTCTTCCAACTTCTTGTATTGCCAGTTTAATTTCTTTTAGTATTTCAGGATAATGAGCTAGAGCTTCTTTGCTTTCTGATGTAAAAGGAACCCAGACAGATGCAATGTGCAGAACAAGAGTCATTGGTCCGACTGGAATTGATTTCTGAGATTGATTAAGACCATATGATCTCCACGAGGTTTGAGTTACTGCTTTTGTAAATCCACATGCCCCCTGTTGAAATAAAAGTGGAACTTTATTAGCATATCTCATTAATGTAATTGTTTTATCTCCTGGCTGGTTTCCGCCGTAAGCAAGTGCAACTTCAATCTGAAATGGGTTTCCTCTGTAAACAGAAGGAGGACGAGTAGTTGCAGCATAGAACTCTGCATTAACTTCTTTTCTTAAACCTTTTTCTAATTCTGTTTCACCTATTGGGCTGATGCAATCTGTTGGAGGATTCATTATTTTTGTTTCAGAAATTGCTTTGATAAGTTTTTCAGCGTTTTCTCTTAAGAGTTTTCTTGGTTTTACTTTTGGTTGTATTCTTGCATTTTCACAGATTTCTTTTACAACTTTTGGAGTTACTCTAGAAAATTCTGTTGTAAAAAATTGTTGTAGAGTTTTTGCTTCTGTTGTTTTAAGCATCTTAATAAGAATTCCCAATTCGATTCCATGTGGATGAGGCTTTATTTCTTTAGCTTCTCTTGGTAATTCTTTTGTTGCTCTTGGAAAAATATGTTGTTCTGCTTTTGGGTTTACATAAACAATTGTAACATGAGGATTAGCTATAGCTGTTTCTTTAAGATAAGCATCAATACTTTGTGAACCTTTTTGATAGCTTGCTTCAAGATCAATTGTTATTTTTGTTCCATAATCTTTTGACCAAGTTTTTTCTTCATATTTTAGAATTTCAGGTTTGTTTTTTGCAGTGTCGAGTTTGACTTCAATATAGTGTGCAACTTTATCTTTTCCTATTTTTGATATTATTCTTGCAGGTCTTCCTGTTGTAAGCTGGCCATACATGACTGCAGCACTTATTCCAATACCTTGCTGTCCTCTGGATTGCTTTAGGGAATGAAATTTGCTTCCATATAATAATTTTGCAAAGATTTTTGGAATTTGGGCTTTAACTATGCCTGGGCCATTATCTTCAACTGTGACTCTGAATCTGTCATTACCCATATCAACTATTTCAACTTGGATTTCTGGGAGTACTCCTGCTTCTTCACAAGCATCTAAAGCATTGTCAACTGCTTCTTTTATTGTTGTCATTAGGGCTTTTCTTTTATTGTCAAAGCCTAATAAGTGCCTGTTTCTTGAGAAAAACTCTGCAACACCAATATCTCTCTGCTTCTTAGCTAACTCTTCAGCTTTGTGTTTTGGAATTACTTTTTGTGCTTTTGCTGATTTTTCAGCTTTTTTCTCTTGAAAATCCTTTAATGTGCGTTCTTTAGCCATTTTAACCTGTATATTATTCTTATTATTTGTTTTTATTATTCTTATTATATGCATTTAATATATTTTATTTATTAATGTTTTGTATACTATTGTATTATATATCACTAATTTTATTATTTTCTTTTATAAATGAATGTAAATTTTTATAAATAATATAAGAATTAGCTTTTAATAGGAGAGTAGGCAAGAGGTGATAACTTTGATGAGAGATTGCTATGAAAGAAAGAAAAACCACTATTGGGGATTTATCTGCTTCTCCAAAGGAACTTATTGCTGACCCATCTTTAATGAATAAAAAGAACATAGAAGTTCTATTGCAAGAGTTTGGTGTTGAAGAAGTTGATAAAGATTTTATTGATGAATCTAAGCTTATTAATCCAACTGAAAAACATAGTGAAGTCATGTTTGGAAAATTGGAACAATATGAAAATTCTGAAATAACAAAGAATGAAGTTTTGGCATGGTTAGCTCTTTTTTATATTGGACTTAGGGTTAATACAAAAAAATTTCAAACACAATTTATTATAATTAGTGCTTCTAAAAGTAAGAAGTACCAAGAACTTCTTAAGTTACGTAATGGTAAACCCTATACTTTGTCAGGAAATTTGAAAACACTTTCTTCTTTTTTTTATGCTGATGAACCTAAAGATAGATTTAAAGATCCAAATGTTTTTTTTAAGAAGTTTATAGATATGTTTCCTAAAATGTATACTTCTAAGGGAGAGTTTTTCGAAGCTATTAAAATATTGAGATATATGGGGCATGATATTGAATTTAAGTATAATAATGAATTAAAATCATATTTCCATAATGATAAAGAGAATAAATCTAGTGATTATGGTAATCCCCATTTTAACCACAAAAAGGCAGAATTTAAAAGTCCACTTGAAATTGCAAAAAAAGATTTAACTCCTACTGAGAAAAAGATTTATAATTTTGTTGCTGGATCTAATGCTGAAGAGAAACTATTTTCTTCATTAACAAAGGTATATGAATTACTAGTTGAAAAAGAGTTATATCTTGGTAAATTTAATACCTTCAGACTTCATTGTTATAATATAAGCAGTAAAAGACCTGATTGGTGGAAGTTTTTTAGCAGAAAAAAATACGCCAGAGTTACTGATGTTATAAGGAATATTGAAAGTGATTATTATTCTCAAAAAAGCTAATACTTCAATCTTAAGATTGAAGATAAAGATTTTTTGGATGACATCCTTTTAGTTGGATGTCATTCTAATAAAATACTAATTAACAATAAAGATAAATAATTTAAATTAGTTGCAGTGTTTTATGGCTATTATGAAACCCTCTACTACTCCACAGACTTAAACCCCTCACTTTGTAAGGTTGCTAAGTCTGCTTTGTCTGGCCTTACCATTATTTACTTCATAAATAAGGCAAACAATGGCACAGACGCAGAAGGTTTCATAATAGCAGTGTTTTATTATAACTTTTTAAAAGAGAAACTGTTTCTTATTAATTATTATAGCCCCATAGTGTAGCGGCCAATCATCTTTGGTTCTGGGCCAAAGGACCCCAGTTCGAATCTGGGTGGGGCTATTTTTCTTCGAAAAATATCCTCCAGATTTTCACTTGCAGTTGCATCCAAAAAATTTAAAGAATTTTTTGAGTGTCTCGAGCAAAGCTCTACGGAATGCTGGGCGGGGCTATATTATTTTTTAAGATCATAAATTAATATTTCTTCCTTTCCATTTACATTTGACTCTGCTAATACTTCTCCTGTTTTTGAGATAACATAACATCCTCCTTCACATTTTTCCCCCCATGAGGATCCAACTCTATTTGTAATAAATAACATAGCATTATAATCTTTAGCTATTTTTGCCCAATATTCATTTGGTCTTCTCATTTCTCTATTGTTTGGATAAAATATGATTTCTGGTGCTAATTGTTTTATAACTTTTAAACAACGTTTTGAATATGTATCTGCACAAATCATGCAACTTGCTTTTATGTCTTTAATCTCAAATATTTCTGGCCCGCTTCCAGGATCAAAGTGGTCATGTTCATTCCTAAATCTTCTTTCTGCTTTGATTCTATCTGTAGTTGGATAAAGCCAAGTTTTACTATATTTATACACAAAATCATTTGGGCCTAAGAATACTTGGGTGATATATCTGTGGATTCCTTCTTTTTCAATCAATCCAAATGAAATATACACATTAAGTTCTTCTGCTAATTTAGCTATTTTTTTACATGATGGTCCATTTGGAACTTCTTCTGCAAATTTATCTACATCTCTAACACAATCTGTTAAGGTACTTTCATGAAACATTATTATTTCTGCTCCTTTATTTTTTGCTTCTTTGGCAAAATTAATAATCTTTTTTAGATTTTCTTTTGGTTTTTCTTCTAGTGTTGATATTTGTATTAATCCGATTTTCATATTATCACCTAAACATGGTACTCTTTAATCATAGTTAAAACTTTAGCTTGTAAGTTTAAACTTTTAGAGAACTTTTATAAATAAAAAGAGCTTTTTATTGATTATGCAAAGAAAATTAGTTAAGATGGGTTCACATTCTCTCATGTCTGTAATCCCTAGTAATTGGTGTAAAAAGAATAATCTTGAACAAGGAGATTTTATTCAATATTTTGAATTGGACAATAAGCTAATTATTACTTCTGATAAAGAAGAATATGTAAAAAAGGCCGAAATAACTATTTCTTCAGATAATATTGCAATAACCTGGAGAAACTTATATCCTTTTTATACTTCTGGCTATGATGAAATAAAAGTTTATTACAATAATAAAAAAACTTTCAAGCTTATTGAAACTCATTTACAATCCCTAATTGGGTTTGAAATTGTTGAAACAACTGAAAAACATATTCTTATAAAATCTGTAACAAAACAATTAGAATCAGATATTAAACCTTTATTAAAAAGAGTCTGGTTTATTATAAAACAATCAAGTTACCTCTTAGAGGATATATTTGACAATAAAGATAAATCTCGGTTTGAAGAAATTAAAACTTTAGAATTAACAATTAATAAATATATGATGTTATTGAGAAGGATTATCAATAGGACCGGATATAAATATTCCCACTATATGTATATGTTAATTAATTCTCTGGAGTTGGCTTCCAACCATTTTGATTATATAAGAAGATATTATGAAATTAACAAACAAATTAAGAAGGATTATTTTCTAAACATTAAGAAGTTGAATGAATTTATTTCTCAAGTTTATGATTTACAATATAATTATAATATTGAAAAGTTTAATAAGATTTCTCTTGCTCTTCCTCACTTTAATATGTTTAAAGACATGGTTGATGATGAGATTAAATATCATTTTGTTAGTGTTGCAGAATATTTAATGCAGGTTGTAAGACAAATTTATGCAATGAATTTGTAATTTATTACTTCTTAAAATCCTTCTTCACTTAAGTTTCTAAGAACTTGTTTTATTTCATTTATGGTTTTTTGTTGCTCTCTTTTTTCTGACATTCTAATAACTTTTATAATTAAATCTTTGAGTTCTTTTATTGATAGATAATATGAACTTTTTATTATTTTGTTTTTGAATATTGAATTAAGAATTAACAAAACTACCTGAATTACTATTATAACCCCTAGGTATATTAACATTTCCCATATTTTAACTTAATTTAGATTTTTGTCTTTAAATATTTTTGTCTTTTTTTCTCTTCAAATCTTTCTATTGCATATCTTAACATTGTTCTCGGCATAACTTTGTAATATTTTTTTAGATATCTCTCTTCTAGGGCTTGGTTTCTTTTTCCTAATTCTCTTAGCATCCATCCAACTGCTTTGTGAATAAGGTCATGTTTGTCATGCAGGAGAATTCTTGCAATTTTTAATGTATCTACAAATTGATTATTTTTTATAAACCAGTAACAAGTAATCATTGCAATTCTCTTTTTCCAAAGATGTTTTGATTTTGCAAAATCATAAAGAATTTTCTTATTTTTACTTAATAAATAGGCTCCTGCAATCTTGTATGCAGAACAATCAACTAAGTCCCAGTTGTTTATGTTATTATAATTTTTCATGTAGAAATTAAATATTTGCTTCCGACTAATCGGTGCCAATAACTTTTGGTTCAAACAAAAATCACAGATTTTTGGTGCACCAACAAAGCTAAGCTTTTTTGATTGATTGAGCATTTTCTTTTTCTCATCAGTTTTTTGATATTGATTAGTTAGGATTGTTAATGCTACAAATCTGTGTTCATGTATTTTGCTGCTAAGCAAAACTTGTAAATCCTTTAAGTTTAAATCAGCATATTTTTTTGCTATTTCTTTTAATTGGGGTGTTGTTAACCCAAGAAATATATCTCCCTCACCATATTCTCCTTTGCCTGTCTTAAAGAATTTTTGAAAAACAGCTTTTTTTTCTTTATTTGTAAGTTGTTTAATGTCTTTTTTAATAGATTGTAAGTTTGTCATCTGCATTGTTTGTAATTGTTTGTGACTATTTAAGCTTTGCGTATTATTCATATATAATTATTAATTTTATATACTTAGTATTTATTGGACGCATTCCATAAATCTTTAAAATGGTTTCTATAGCTTTCAGCAAGATTTTCATCAATTATTCTTATTGCAAATGGAAACTCTTTATACCAAAAAATTATTACTATTCTGTTTCCATAAATCCAATTTGATGCAGGGGATTCATATTTCTCTTTGGTATATTTAACCTCTGTATACTTCATTTTTGAGAATTCTTTTCCTCTTTTTAATCCTTGTTTTGTTTTTATACAAATAGCTTTTAAGTTTATCTTAGATTTTTGTCGCTCTTTTTCAAATGCATTAACATTTGGTCCTAAAATTTCGGGACCTTTCCCAGGAATATTAAAAGCAAACCATTCTTTTTTTTGTTTAAGAATATCATTCAAAATTGTTTTTATCCCTTGCTTTCCTTCTAATATTTCAACAATCGGTTTATTTGTCTTTGGTTTATGTAGTGTTGTTAATATTGGGAGTATTGATGAGAAGATTTTCTCTTTTTCTTTAAGTATGGTTAGAATTTTGTTTGGTTCTGCTGCACGATAAAATCTTATATTATTTTTTATAATATATGTAACAATTCCTTTATTTGCTAAATTTTCTAATACTGAGTAAAGTAAACTTCTATTTATTTTTGTTTTTTTAGCAATTTCTGATGCAATGCAATCTCCTGATTTTAGAAGTACAAGGTATATTTTGCTCTCTTTTTCATTAAGTCCTATTTGATTTAATTTCTCTAAGAGTTCCATATTTAATGTAAAGTATTGCTAATATATAAATATTGTTGTTAATTATAAACAACAAAGGTTTAAATATTGCTGAGTGTTCTTCTTTTTAGTGGTAAAAGATGAAAAAAGATATTGCTTTAACGCCTGAAGAAATTTTTGAATTAACAGAGTCTATTAGAAATTATGTAAGAGATAGGGTTGCCGAGAGATTTCTTGATGATATCCTTAAGGGTTCTAGCCATGAAGAAGCAAGAAATTTACTAAGTATTAAAGGGTTTTATGTAGGTAAATTAGATTATAAAAAAGTTGCAGAGACTTTGGAACCCTTTCGTCATTCAACAGAATCTAAATATATGTTTTATTATCAGATGATTGATCCTCCTGGATTAGGACGTTTTTCTTTAGATAAAAAGATTGAAGAATTTGTAGCTTTAACTCTAAATTTCTATAACCTCAAAATAGATAATAAAAAATATCAAGAAAATTTAGATTCTCTTGAGGAAGAATTTATTTCTTTGAAAGATGAAGTCAGTAATTCTAAATCGTCTAATTCACAAGAAAACCATTTGAAAGGAATTATAAATAATTTTAAAAAAGAAATATCTAAGAATAAACGATATCAAAAAAGGATTCTAGAAACATTTAAACAATATATTTGAATATAATTTCATTATTTCTTAAAACACTAATGGTTGTGCAAAACATATGCACAAAATCAATAATCATAGATTATTGGTTGTGCATCTGCGATGCACAGTCCATAAAGTTTATAAATGGTTGTGCAATTCTAGTTCACAAGCGTGCGTATATATGCACGAAGGAGGTTAAAAATGATAGTTCATGTTAATAAAGATAATTTTGAAAAAGAAGTGATTCAATCAAATAAACCTGTTGTTATTGATTTCTGGGCACCCTGGTGTGGCCCATGTAAAATGATGGGGCCTGTATTTGAAGAGTTAAGTGGAGAAATGACTGACTTAAAATTTGTGAAAATTGACACACAAGAAAATGAAGAGTTGGCTCAACAATTTCAAATAAGAGGAATACCCACAATTAGTTTGGTAAAAGGAAGTAAAGAAGTTGATAGATTTTCTGGATTTGCACCCAAGCCGATGCTTAAACAAAAAATTGAAGCAATGATGAAAAATCTATGAGGTAATTAAATGGATATTCAACTAGCTGAAAAAACACAAGATACAGAAGCAGAAGTAGTTTCATCTACACCAAAAAAAGAAGTAGATCAACTTTATGATATACTCATAGTTGGTGCAGGTGGTGCAGGATATACTGCTGCAATCTACTCTGCGAGATATAATTTGAAAACATTAATTGTCGGTGAAGAACTCGGCGGACAAATGAATATTGATTATGAAGTTGAAAACTATCCTGGTTTCAGAAAAATAATTGGTAGAGATCTAATGAAACAGTTTGTGGATCATGCTAAAGATTTAGGAACAGAGGTGGTTATGGATAAAGTTGAGAACATAGAAAAAATAGACGACAAATTTAAAGTTACAACAATGTTTTCAATTTATTATGCGAATTCTGTAATTGTTGCATTAGGAACAAAGAGAAGAAAATTAGGTGTTCCTGGTGAAAAAGAGTTTACTGCAAGAGGCGTAAGTTATTGTTCAACTTGTGATGGTACATTTTACAAAGATAAAACAGTTGCAGTTATTGGCGGGGGGGATTCTGCTTTTGCATCAGCATTTATTCTATTGCAACATGCAAAAAAAGTTTATATAATTCATAGACGAGGAGAATTTAGAGCTAAACCAGGCATTGTTGATCAAATGAAAAATAATCCTAAAGTTGAATTTGTTATGAATAGTAATGTTACTGAAGTAATTGGCGATTCAGGCGTTACAAAAATAAAAACAGATAATCCTAATAATCCTGAAATAGAACTTGATGGAATTTTTATTGATGTTGGGGTAATACCTATAACTGAATTACCTAAAAAAATTGGTTTAGAACTCGATGAGGCAGGATATGTTAAAGTAAATTCTAAACAAGAAACAAATATAAATGGAATTTATGCAGCAGGAGATATAACAACAGAATCAAATGGAACAAAACAATTGATTACTGCAGCTGCAGAAGGTTCAATAGCTGCAACCACTGCATTTGAGAAAAATAGGGTATGTAAAAAAAGATTACCTGGGGGTAATTGTGATGACTAGTGCATTTAACAATATGAAAAAACAATTAAATAAAGCTTTTAGTAAAATAAAAATTACTGAATCAGAAAAAGAGGTTCTAAGTAAACCAAAAGAAACTCTTGAAGTTAATTTTCCAATTAGGTTGGATAATGGTGAAATAAAAGTTTTCACAGGTTATAGGTCTCACTATAATAATTCTCGAGGACCAACAAAAGGAGGAATAAGATTTCATCCTGATGTTTCTAAAGATGAAGTTGAAGCATTGGCTGCATGGATGACATGGAAATCTGCAGTTGTAAATATTCCTTTTGGAGGAGGAAAAGGAGGGGTTATTATTAATCCAAGAGATTTCTCTAAATTTGAGCTTGAAAGAATAAGTAGAGGATATATTCGTGCAATACATGATTTTATAGGTCCAGATAAAGATATTCCTGCACCTGATGTTTATACTAACCCTCAAATAATGAGTTGGATGATGGATGAATACAATCACATTAAAGGTAAACATATACCCCACATGATTACTGGAAAACCAGTTGGGGTTGGAGGGAGTCATGGTCGAGGAGACGCAACTGCAAAGGGTGGTTATTATATTTTATTAAGTGCAATTAAAAAATTAGGTTTAGATAAAAAGGGATTAAAAGTTGCAGTTCAAGGATTTGGGAATGCAGGATCTTTCCTAGCACAAATGCTTTATGATGAAGGAATGAAAATTGTTGCAGTATCTGATAGTAAGGGTGCAATATTTTCTGAACAGGGATTAAATCCCCATAAGGCTTTAGAATATAAATCTAAAAACAAAGGTTTAGCTGGCTTTGATTCTACAAAAGAGATTACTAACAGAGAATTATTGGAGTTGGATGTAGATGTTCTTGTACCTGCTGCACTTGAAAATCAGATAACCCAAGAGAATGCAGATAATATTAAAGCAAACATTGTTCTAGAACTTGCAAATGGGCCTACAACTCCTGAAGCAGATGAAATATTATTTAAGAAAAATATTTTGTTAATTCCAGATATCCTGGCGAATGCAGGAGGAGTAACTGTAAGTTATTATGAATGGGTTCAGAATAGAGCAGGAGAATATTGGGATATTGACACAGTTTATGCTAAGCTTGAAAAGGTAATGAATAATGGTTTTGAAGCAGTTTATGCAATAAAAGAAAAGGAAAAAGTTGATACTCGTACTGCAGCATATATCGTTGCTGTGACCCGGGTTCTAGATGCTATAAGAAGTAGACATATGTAAAATGGTAAAATATATGTGCAAACAAGTTGATTTTGACTCACTTGTTAAATGTAGTTTTTCTTTATCAGATTCAGAGTTAAAGATTTTTTTAGAGTTAATGAAATGTACTAATCCTATTTGTGTTGTTGCATTATCAAAAAAAATTAAGCGAGACCGAAGCACAATACAAAAAGTTATTAAAACACTTCTTAAAAGAAAATTAGTTGAAAAGAAAAAGATTAATTTAGAAGACGGAGGGTATATATTTTATTATTCACCTAAATCTAAATCTGAATTAAAAAAACAAATGCTAAAATTAGTCGAGTTGTGGCACGGCAATGTTAAAAAAGAAATAATGAAGTGGTAATTATACAATATCTTTTTAAACTGTTGTTATTTTCTTGATATTATGATAATTCCAAATTACAAACAGAAAAATATTGTAAATCTTACAAGTTCTATATTGTCTTCTTTGGGTGTGAAATCACAATACGCAAAGCTGAAAGGATTTAGTTCTGCTAAACTTCGAAAGAAAGAAAACATTGTGTTAATTCTTCTTGATGGTTTAGGTTATGAATGATTAGTCAATAGGGCACCTGATTCTTTTATTGGTAGAAATCTGAAACAAAAGTTAGGTTCTACTTTCCCATCAACAACTGCGGCAGCGATACCCTTGTTTATGTCTGGTTATCCTGCACAACAACATGGTTTAACTGCATGGACTGTTTTTCTTAAAGAAATAGGTGCAATGGCTAATGTTTTGCCTTCAATGCTCACAGTTGGAGGGGAAGTTTTTTCTGATTATGGAATTCATCCTGATGAGTTATATAATTTTACTTCACTTTTCAAGAATATTGATAGAAATTATTTTGTTGTAACTAAAAAAGATTTATTATCATCAGATTTTAATGCAAAAGTTACTTCAAAATCAAAAAATTTGGTTTATTCAGGTGGATCAATAAGTCCTCTTTTTAAAAAGATAAAAAAAGCAATGAAAACAAAAGGTGAGAAATATATTTATGCTTATTGGTCTTTTTATGACAAGTTATGTCATCATCATGGACCAAAATCTAAAGAAGTAATGAAACATTTTATTGATTTTGATAGAAAATTAACGAAGTTTATTTCATCTATTGATTTAAATAATACAAGTGTTATATTGACTGCAGATCACGGGTTTGTTCAAACTCCTAAATCAAAAGAAATACTTGTTAAAAATCATCCTAAACTAAAAGAGTGTTTAACAATGCCCCTTTGTGGTGAAAGTAGAGTTTGTTTTGCTTATGTTAAACCTTCAAAAGCAAAAGATTTTGAGAAATATATGAAAACTAAATTAAGTTATGCTTGTTCTATAGTTAAGAGTGATATTGCAATAAAGAAAAATTATTTTGGATTATTCAAACCAAATTCTAAACTCAAAGACAGGATTGGTGATTATATAATAATTATGAAAGAGAATTATATACTCAAAGATTATTTAATAAATTCAAGATCACCTGGATTTGTTGGGCATCATGGAGGAGTTTCAAAAGAAGAAATGTATGTTCCTTTAGTGATTTTCGACGGAAAATCTCCGTAATTTTTTATGAGATTTTATAAAGACTTAAGTCTTTTTTAGGTTAAGGTGATTAAATGGCAGCAAGCTACAGAGAAGTTAAATATTGCAGAAGATGCAAAAAGAGATATCTAGTAGATAAGGGCGAAAGTAAGAAAATATTTTGTGAAGATTGCTACAAACAAGTTCTTAAAGAGCGAGCTAAGGCTGCTAAAGAAGAGTCTGAAGAATAAATTAATTCTGTTTTTAGCCCCAAAAAATTATTGAGTTTAATTCTTGTTAAATTCCCTCGAAGAGCTGAAATTTAGTACAACGTCCCGAAAGGAAATTTCAGAGTTGGACTTGGTACCGTTACATTTTTATATTACCATAGAATTATGTATAATATGATAGAAAAAGTAAAGCAATTTGTAAAAGAATCTTTCGATAAATGTGTAACAGGTAAAAGTATGGAACACTTTGAAAGAACAGTTTATTGGGTGCAACAATTAAAATCTGATGCTGATGAAGTGATTCTTATATCTGCTTATGCTCATGATATTGCAAGAGCATTTAGAAGTACTAATACGGAACAAACTTATCAAACTCGTGAATTAAATGATCCTGAAATATTGGAAGAACATCAGAAAGAAGGGGCGAAAATTATGATTGAATTCTTAGAAAAGGAAGAGTTTCAAAAGGATAAAATTGAACGAATTGCAAATATGATTTTGAATCATGAAGTTGGTGGAGATGAAGAATCAGATTTGATAAAAGATGCTGACAGCATCAGTTATCTTGAAGTAAATGCAGCTAAACAAGTAAAAAAACTTGTTGTACCATTAGGTAAAGATAAGGTTGAAAGAAAGATTCGTTGGATGTTTGAAAGAATATCTTCTGAAAAAGCAAAACAAATTGCTGAACCATTCTATAAAAATGCTATTGTATTATTAGAATCTAATTAATTCTTTAAGGCGCCAAGTCCAATTGAATATAATCCTTGTTATGTGTTTTTTCTGCAAGAAAAAATCGCGAAGCGAAACGGAGCGACAGTATGACACAAGGGGCACTCTGTTATTATAAGAACACAACCTCTAATTTTATTCTATCCGGATCTTCAAAAAATATAGCAT
>Ga0207996_1000942_pt1 | contig 22592 bp, 18 predicted proteins | sample AntAceMetag02UKG_FD_184773 | JGI IMG/M metagenome (GOLD analysis project Ga0207996, IMG submission 184773) | Saline lake microbial communities from Ace Lake, Antarctica - Antarctic Ace Lake Metagenome 02UKG (SPAdes) (version 2) | ecosystem: Environmental > Aquatic > Non-marine Saline and...
TAACAGGAAGGGACGGATGGAGCAGTACGCTCAAAAAATGTAATTTGCAGCCTTTTTCATTGTCCAGAATCGACAACTTGATCGAATTCTGTTAAAAATGGTATATTGCTAAATCAAATGGCCTATACACCCGTTTTCAGACTATAATGAGACTTGCTTCGGGAATTGCTGTAATATCACCGGTTTTTTTATTCAGCACATACAAGACTCCTGAATCGGCTTCTATTCTATCGGGATAAACAAGCTTCCCCTCATACTTGAGAGTATTCGGTGTTACCTTTTTCTCTTTAAGATCTATATAACTTAGCGAGTTACGACCCTTTTCTACTACCCACACACCCTTCTCATCGGTTTTCACCATATCAAAAGGGATACTAAGAGCCTTGCCAGCATTAAAGATATTAAGCAATTCTCCTTTTCGGCTAAACGAGAGAAGACGATTCCGCCCACTATCCACAACATAATACAGCTCTTTGTCACCATCTATAAAAAGTGAGGTGGGCATCAACATGGCATCTGAAGCTATTTCCTGCTTCAGTACCCGATCCCAAAGCCAAGGAGAACCAGCCTCTGCTCTCTCTTGAGAGGCTCCCAAGAGAAGTGTGATGAGTAACAGCACGTTAAAAATCAAGACCCCTGTTTTTTTATCCATTGTTCTTTTTGCCTCTTCAGTTATTTCACTTTTCGACCTGCAAACAAACTTAATCCACGAAGAACAGAGTGCATTGTCCAGCCGTTCATTCCACTCAAAAACACTCAATGGACTCATCAGTATGTCCTATGACAGAGGACACACAGCGCTCGTTTTCCTTCCTGAACCAAATGGTATTTATTACTTGTCCCCATCGGATTATGACAGGAAACACAAGTAACCATCTGGCCGGTGTGGGAATCTAGAACTTCAGGGCCCACAGGATGGGTGAAATTCCCTTGGGTTTCATGACATTGAACACAGACAGTATTTCCATCTCCCTTCAGCATGCCTAGATTTTTACTACCATGTGGTTTATGGCAGGTGGAACATTTTTTTACGGGTGGATGTTGTGAGCTTGTCTTTTTATATCGACTCAGCGTTTCACCATGACAGGACTTACATACCTGCACCTCACGATCTTTGAGCAGGGCCTTGTCGTCTCCAGCATGGGGCGAATGGCAATTCAGGCAACTATTGCCTCCCTGCAGGCTTATATGGCTATGAGTAACCAGCAGTTCATTTTTTGTTTCTTCATGACACTTCAAACAGGTATCCATACCCACCTTGGCCGAACCTTGATGGCAGGAATCACAGCCCTCAACATAGGGCTTGTGGAGAAAATCCCGCATAAGTGCCTCACGCTCACTACCATGCGGATTATGACAGGAGAGACAGTCTTTCAGGGCCAGCGGATAATCCTTATGGGAGCCCTTGAGTGTGTCATCGCTATGGCAGGAGAGGCAGAGGGCATCAGGTTTATCGGAGAGCAGCTGTAAATTATCGGCCTGATGAGGCCTATGACAGCTTGTACAGTCACCATCTGCATAGGGCTTATGGGTCACCTTATACTCTTGTTTCAGGTCTGTATGACAGCTCAAACAGTCTTTGGCCAATTCTTTACTAATCAGACCTTTTTCACTGCTGGCATGAGGGGCGTGGCAGGCACTGCATTGTCCCTGGGAAACTGGAGAGTGAACGATCCCCTTGGCAAATTGCACTTTACTTTCCTTGTGACAGGAATAACAAAGTGAATCTTCACGATCCCGGAGTAAACCTTTGTACCTGGCAACATGTGGGTTATGACAGACGCTGCACTGTGATTCTATCACAGGTTGATGGATTATTTTATCCTTAAACTGACTCTCTTCATGACAGCTGAAACAGACATTTGCAGCGAACCCCGAATTCGTACCACTAAAGAAAAAGAGCATCCAGAAAAAGAATACGGTTTTAAATGTTATTCTCATCACTTTGCCCCTCCCTTATGACAAGGGCTACAGTTCCCCTCCTGAAAGGGCGTATGCCCCACAGGATAGAGCAAGCCTTTATCTGGACCACCATGTGCATCATGGCAACTGTTACAGGAGTTAATACTCGGCTCTACTCCTTTATGGGCTTTAAGGAAATCAGGACCCGTTATCGTATGGCAGTCTGCGCAGAGCAGGCCACCTTTCTTGGTTACCATCCCAGACACATCTGACCCATGAGCCTGATGGCACTGAAGGCAATTTTTTATTGCCGGCTTGTGGACAACCCCCTTACGCCAATACGTGGCGATTTCACTGTGACAAGTGAGACAGACTATAGGCTGTGCTTTTTTTAGGATATGGTCATGGGGCGAACCATGGGCCGCATGGCAGGAAATACAATTTTCATCCACCGCTGGCTTATGAGGGAATTTGGAATTATTAATGATTTTCTTGACATCCTCGTGACATCCAAGGCAAAGTTTTCCTGGTTTCTCTTTTATGACAAAAGGGAAATCAGCTGCATGAGGTGAGTGGCAACGATTGCACTCACCCTTTGCTACCGGAACATGGGGCCGGATGCTTTCGTTTGTGTCCTGGATAGATTCATGACAGGTGGCACAGAGGGCACCAGTCTCATTACTTGCCTTCAGCAAGCTACCCTCTTTGGCACCATGAAGCTGGTGACAACCACTACAATTTCCTGTGGCAAAAGGTTGATGCAAGCTGAAACGTCCTCTCTCATCTGCCTCTTTCTTATGACAGGAGAAACAGAGGCTCTCTTGAGAGGATACCAGGAGTTTTTCATTTGATGACTGATGGGGCAGATGACAGGTATTGCAGCTTTTTCCTGGAGCGGGCTGATGATTGCCACTTTTCCCCTCATAGGTATCACCCTTATGACAGTTCAGGCAAAGATCTTTCTCATCCTGTTTAAGCTGAAACTTGCGGGGAGAGGCATGGCCATTATGACACTCCAGACATTGACCTTTCACCACAGGTTCATGACGACTGATCATCTTTGGCTTGGGTGGTTCCGTACTGGGATGCGTCTCTGAACCCTGAATTTCATTGACTTTGCTTTCCTTTTTACCTGGCTGATGGCAACTAAAACAGATCTCTTCTGCTGGCTTGGCCAGAAGGAGGCGCTCATCACTTGCATGAACCGAATGACAACTAATACACTGTTGGTTCAGATAAGGTTGGTGAATACTGCCTGAACCGGTCATCGGAGTTTTATGACAGTCGAGGCACAGTGTATTCCCTGGAGCCTTGGTGATTATTTGTTGTTGTTGAACCTGATGACAGGAATCGCACTTCCCCTCTGCCATCGGCTGGTGCAGGACCTTTTTAAGAAGCCCAGGGGCATCGCTGGCATGCGGAGTATGGCATTGCAGGCAACCGCTTGTAACCGGATAGTCACTATGGGCTTTCTTAAAATTAGCTTCATTTACCTGGTGACAGGAACTACACTGGGTATCAGGTGCCATGGTCAGCAATGATACATTGTCAGATGTATGGGGGGTATGACAGGTCTTGCAGCCATCCTCTAATGGGGCGTGGATAAATTTTTTCTGGAATGCCGCCTGCTCGTGACAGCCAAAACAGATTTTCTCTGAAGTTTCCTTCAAGAGTTTGGGATAGGTTGAATTATGCGAAGTGTGACAACTACTACATTCTCCCTTGGCCACAGGAGGATGAACCGATTTCTGTCCTTCGACTGGAGCGATTACCTCATGACAGGAATAGCAAAGTGTGGGTTCCTTCTGACGTAAGAAGAGGCCACCAACCAAGCCATGGGGTAAATGACACTGGCTGCAGCTGTCTTTTGCGACAGGCTCATGAACATATCCAACCTTGAAACGTTTACCCATCTCTGGATGGCAGTCAAGACATCCTTTGGCTACCTGTTTGGTTGATTGTCGGTTTCCCTGTACACAGGACAACAGCAAGGCTCCAATAATAAGGACACTGCAAAAAGTAACTATCTTTTTGTTTATTTCAATTGGTTTCATCCAGCTGCTCCAACTCTTTTTTAAGATTTTGCCATACAGTATCATTGATCTCTACCGGGAACTCCACCTGAAGCTTAGCCAGATATTCCTGGCGCAGTGCCTCTACTTTTGCAGTGTGCAGGGTTTTCCTGACATCCTCTTTTACATCTAACAAGGGTGTAATTTGTGAACCTTGGCGCTTAATCAGTTGGACAAGATTTTCTTGACCATCAACGGTAAACACTTGACTTACTTCACCTACAGTTAGGTTATCAACTACCTCCTTTATCTTTGGATCAAGGTGATTGATAGGAACATCTTGAAGCGGAACCTCTTGTCCGGTACTTTTCTGAGCTAGTTGTACAAAGTCTTTACCCAGAGCAACTTCAAGCCATAGAGCTTTAAGAGCCTCAGCTGCCCCTTGAACCCTTGCTATTCGGATTACTTCTGGCTGGGTAAAAAGGGCAATGTTTTCCTGGTAATACGATTCAATTTCTTCTTGACTCACAGCAGCTTTGGAGAAAAAAACCTTTTCTTCCAAAAGCTTGATCATACGATGCTGGCAGTAGAACTCATAAACTGCTTTAAGGGGAGGCTTCTGCTCGTATTTTCTGGCAAGTCCCTCCCAGGAGGTCAATGTTTGGTCTATTATACCATTAACCACCTGGTTTTTGAATTGGAAATTCGCATCAGTTTTAAAACCATTCCTGTTTCTGAAACTTTCAACCTGACGAATTTTATCCAGGACAATTTTTTCTGAAATATCACCATTATTTGTGGAAATAAGGGGGATATCAGAAATTGCAACTTCTGTTGCATCGGCAATGAGTTGTTTCAAGCGTTCGGTGTTCACCTTTACCTGATATTTTTCACGAAGTCTGGTAACCAGCTCAATGGTGAGTTGGTTTTCCTTAGTTTTCCAGACGGCTCGTTCTAATGATTTTTTTACATTATCAAAGTCCTCACGACTTTCTTCCAGCTTGTCTTGCAGGCGCAGGACAACAAATTCTTCCTTCCAGGAAACTGGTGGGCTCATTTCACCCTTATCCAGCTCATGAATAATCGGAATCCATCCAGGGTTGATAGCAAGGGGACGATACCACTCAGTACGCTGAGAATAATAAGCGTCTCCTCTTCCATGTTTGGTGGCAAACTCTTCACCACTGACACGCTCGTTCCCGAGTTTATCAACAAATTTCTGGGCAGTTTCCTGATTCTTAAAAAAGAATATATTGAGCTGATATCTTATGGAATGGGTCTTCTGATATTGATTCCAGAGATCATCGTCGGTAATTTTAATTTTGCTATCAATTTCCTCACCCTTGAGTTGCATAAGAGTTCTGGCTCTGAGGAAGGTGATAACCTTTTTACGGTATACCGGCGATTCATAGAGTCTCATTTTTTCTGCCTCTTTAAAGAGGAGTATCCAATCCACAAAAAGGCTAGGACTTTCAGGCAGCTTCATGTCTTTCTCCTGCCAATTTTCCCACCAGACTTTAAAGTCCTCGGTGGTGTACTCTTCCCCGTTAATGGTGACAAGAGTTGAAGGGTCCCAGGGAAACCAGCCAGCTTGAAGAGGGAGAGCGCTAGAGAGTAAGAGGATGATACTGTAAAAAATAATTGTGTTCATTCGGTACATGGAGTCATTCCTTGTTTAAACCAATCGGTTATAATTTCCTGAGACATGCGACGCACAAGCCCAGTAATAGTGTTAATCCGTCCCAAATGTAAGATTTGCTGATACTCTTCCCCCAAACGGCGGTGATAGGTGGTCCAGAGCATCTCTCCTGATTTGCCATCATAGAGCAACAGTATCAAGGTGAGTTCGGTATCTACAAAATTGCCTGTCTTGTTTGTTGCCATCTTTTGCACAACTCCTCCCACAAAAAGATCAGGGTTAAGACGACCGCCCATCATTTTCAGTTGCTCACGGTTTGGAAGCTGATTTGGGTAGAGAAAAAGCTGTTGATAAAGATCGAGAACATCACCTTCTTGAAGAATTTGAAAATGGCCACTCCCAGCAAGTTCCGACAAAAAGACTTTGTTGACAATCGCGCCTCCCTGAGCGTATGTGCTCTCGTTCAGGAAAGGTAGAACAGCAATACTGCAGCTACCTTGGACGGGAAGTGGTGCAAGCTTCTGAACTACTGGAAGCTGCCGACCACAACCAACCAGGAAGAAAAGAATACACAAATAGCAAGAGATATATTTCATCACTACTCAGAACTCCTCTACCCACTCAGTTTCAATACTGGTCTCTGTTTCTTCATCCTCATTTCCAGCATGTTGTAAAAGATTGAGAATTTTTTGTTCATACTGATTGCCAAGAATGTCTCTTGCCGCAAGCAGGCACTCGATATTCTCTGTCTCTTCAGGTTTGACCTCAAGCTCTATGGCCACTGGGAGCTCTGTACCCTGGACCATTTTGAGGAGGCGACCGTCTTCCCGGAAAAACTTTGCCCACCAAAAGTTGAGAGGTGTATCAGTCGCACTAGCAAGATCAACCATCAGCTTCTCTTTTTGTTTGCTGATATTTATTATAATTGCAGGGATTTCTGGCAGATATCGCACTGATGCTTCAGTCGATGATTCCCGTTCAGCTCTATCCCAAGCCTTGAAAGTAATCAGGTATTGGCCCGGTGAGGCCACATTGCCAAGGGAGGTGTTCCCCGTCCATGTGAGGCTTCGTGGAATGTTCCCCGGCGCTCCCATAAGGACTATGATTTCCCCATCTTCATTGGTGACTACAATCTCCCAACGAATGATTGGCTCTGGCTCTATAAGTTTAGGGATAATAGTGAGTTTCTCACTGAACAGAATTTCTCCATCACGCTCGATACCGAGTAACAACAATTTGACACCAGATGCATGGTCATCGACATTATAAGAGCCGATTGCTCCTTTTCGAGTGATGCCTGACGGCCAGTTAGCCAGCAGATTAACAGGATAGGACCCTGCGTCCTGTTCAGCAATCCAGGATGCCTCAAGATAGTAACCCTCTGCATCAAAAGCCAGAGGATACTTCTGATTACCAATCTGGACATACAAATCCGGCTGGATCCCTTTTTCGTCTAGTGATTTGTGCATCTTAATCCTACAGGAAACTTCTTCACCTGGCCGCACAGTTGTGGGGGTGATATAAACCGTGGCGACATTGAGGGTGTTAAAGGATTCCTCCCGAAGGCTGACATCTTGCGGTAGACTTGCAAATAACCCCTCAAAAAAAGGTCCATAGAGGTCTGGAAGTGCATGTGGAGTATCGATACCAAAAAGATTGATTAAGTCAGAATAACTCAGGTTTCTGGTTTGGGCCCAGACGATACGTGCATCAGTAGTTCTGCTGAGCTGAAGATTCAGACTTAGCACGGGCTCTTCCCCATCAGTCACCTGACAGATTGTACCAAGGAGAATCAGATCCGCCTTCAATTCTTTGCGAACAAGAGAAGTTTGATAGACAGTGAGGGCTCCTAATTTTCTAATCCGGTTACGAATTAGAAAATCCATGATTTCTTCTGCTGGAATAAGGTTTTTATCATATCCAAGGAGTTCCTGACGTACCCTCTCAGTGAGCTGACTATTTATTCCATTGGGATCTGTACTTAAGTCGAGCAGAGGAAAAAAAGCAATGGACTGAGCGGATACTGTAGCAGTCCATAAAAATAGCGTAGCTAGTAAAAGGATACAGTATCTAAAAAACAATGCATATCTCTGAATACCAATTCTCACCAGTACTTTTTGCGCGAAGAACTGCTTTATCACTCAGTTCCCTTAGGTATGGTTGCGAGCATGTTATTGAGCAGTGTAACTGTTATCTGAAATGCATCCATGGGATCAAGCCCGAACAATCGATCGGAAAGGGAATAACCACTCAAGGTGTCGCTGGTTCGCCACAGTATTAGAGCAGATTCTCCATCAAGAAGCTGGAGGGTAAATGACATCTCAGGATAACTAAACGAACCCTGTCGATTTTCACCAATATTGTTGATGGTTCCAATGACTAAACTTTCGACATTGAGTCTTTGTGCCAGACGTTTTACGATGGGAATATCAAGTGGGGTTGTTGGGTCAATCCCCATTTCCCTGAGGGCACTGTCCACAATCCCCTTATCCACCACATCAAAGATGCCATTAGCCATGATTTGGGTCGCAGTAATATCACGAATGCGACTGGCAGCAAATTCATCCTGGGTATTGTTTTCAAAGGGCAGGATCGCGACCTTGGTGATGTACGTCAGATCCACACCTTCTCTTAGGAAGGTCTGGCTAGAAGAACCTTTTCCTCCACAACCAGAAGTGGAGATCAGAGTGAAAAGAAACAGAATTAGAATCAGAAATACTTGCTTTCTCATAATTTAAAACCTAGAGGTAAGGCGGGTATTGATAAGCCAGCTGCTTTCTTCCTGGCCTACGAGATAACTTGCTATGGATTGCATTGTAAAAAATTCACTCAAATTCCAACTCCAGTTAGCATTCACACCATGAATGACTGAATCTGTAGCAGCACTGGCCCTGTAGCCAAGAATAAAAGTAGTTTTTGAGGTACGAACAAGAGTTACATTGGTGTCAAAAAGTACACTGTCATAACCGGCCCACGCTTCACCGTACCCTTTGGAACCGTTGAGCTGTACCGAAACCTGATCAGAGGGACGCCAGTTCACATTCAACGTACCTTGCCCTCCTGATGCTGGATCTCCAAGGATATCACTAAAACTAACGCCATTCGTTCCATGTTCCCAAATAAAATCGACTAAAAGGCTCGAACGCAAACGACTTGTGAGGGTCCAACGAAGGCCTAAATTGTCGGTTGAACGATCAAGTTCTTCGTCCTTGTTGAAGTTCGTGGTTACTTCAAAGGTTGAGTCAAGGTCGGGATACAGGGCTGCAGTTACACCCAGATGAACGGAATGGTTCGCAGTCTGAAGGACATTGTCTGTTGCGTTTTCGTTTCTTGTAATCCCCAGGCTTGTCTCAAGAGTGGGTAAAAAAATAGACTGGATGTTTATGGCATACGTGCGTTGACTGGTGTCCTCTACACCACTGTTAACAGTGGTGGTATTATTTATGGTAAAAGATGGTGAAAAATACTGATTGTACAACCAGTTGATGTTTCCTGTCTGGAATAGGCGTTCGCGGTTATTACCAGGGACAGACTCCGTGTTATCCAACACCAATGAATAGTTGAGACTGGTATTTGTGGTTGGTGCGTAGCGAATGTTCACGTCAAATAGCGTCCTGCTATACTTTTGGTTGTCTGTAAAACTGCTATTACTATCAGCAGTGTTCTCCTGGTTACGATACGCCTCTATTTCAGTTATCGGAACTGAAAGAGTCACTGGCCAAGCCGTCACTACAAGTTTGAGATAAATTCTCTGAAGAGATCCGATATCTACCTGATAGCGCGATTTATCCTGATCATAGCTTGTGGCAGGGTTAGTCGTTTCAAGTCGCCAATTAGCACCGTCATCACTTGAATACAGATTCCAACGTAAAGAACCAGTTTCGTTAATAAACAGTGGGTCTATTGGACCTGTGTAAACATAGAGAGTATCCACGGTCTGTAGATCTATCTTGACTCCAATATTGGCAACCTCATGAAAATTGATGGCAAAGGCTGTATTATTCAGGTTGCCATCATTGAGAGCAGGTGCATTCGGAAGGATCCCCGACACCGGAAGAGGGTTAACACCTGCCAATGTTTGGCTGGCTCCCACCCTAATTGAGGCGTTATCACCGGCTCCTCCTGAACTGCTGAAATCGGTAGTCGAATCTGTTAGTTGCCCGGAAAGCTGTACCCTCAGATTATTGCTAAAAAAGAATTACCATAATCAATCCGACCAAAGTGTTTCTTCTCATCATAGGTAGTGTTTTCAACTGAATCGGCTCGCAGTTGAGTATAGTAGCTGTAATAGGATTCAAAGGTATCTAATTCCCATTCAACGATAAACTCAGACCATTTATTGCTAGTGTCGGTTAAGGGAACTTCTTCATCGTCGCTGAGCCAACTCTGACCAAGGGTGACACTCAGACTTGGCCAAAAATCGTATTCCCAGTTAGAAGCAAGAAGGGCTTCCCAGTTACGATCGAGTTGATCGTGGCTTTGAGAATTTGTAGTCTGATTCACAAGACCACTGACTTCAGCAAAAAAGAGGTCATTATCGACTTGGAAACTACCGGTGGGTGACAGCGTCTGGCGAGTAATATTGCCGGTTGTCACGTTCTTAGAATAATTTAAATTAGTATTTAAAAGAATGGCTCGGGTCACCCTGGGGTTCCATTGCAGACCATAGCGTTGATTAAAACTATTGATATTATCCGATTCACTGGGACGAATGGCGCTGTATTGCCATGAAGCATCAAGGCCAATCTCTTCCCCCTGGATACAGGTGGCGCTCAGCATAAAGAGCCAACAAAAGCAAAGCCATAACGGTAGATATCGCTTTGCAGAAATCCGTTGACAGCGTACAGGAGCCTGTATTCTTTTTGTTAGAAGCTGTTGCAACAAAAGACACTCTCATTGATGAGACAGCAAGAAACATCTTCATTGATGAAACAGCTACCATCCTCAAAATATTACCTCTACAACGAAAATAAAGGTAACACAAAACTTCACGATAGGCACACAAAAAATAGCGTGATACCAGTACTCTCTACACCAAACAGGAGGTTTACTATGGAGGCAAAAGAATCCCTCTGTCCATACAAAATGAACAGAGGGATTCGGGTACTGATGTTGGGTAACTAAAACCCTGGACTAATTCTTAGTCGTATGACACTCAAAACATGCTCCAGTAGCACCACCACCAGCTGAAACAGCGCTGTAGTCCCAGCGAAGCAAATCGGCGTTCGGTGTGCCATGGGCACGATGACAAGATATACAGGTAACAATAGTGTCATCAATAAAGGTCACTGTTTGCACGACGCCTGAGACATCAGCACTGGCTACAGGGGCAGAAACTACGTAAGCGTTAACACCAGCTCCACCATAATCTCCATACTCTGTTCCGGTAGCATTACCCATATCGAAATCTGTTGGATGGCGAACCCAGGGGCTGGCAAAAGTGCCAGTAGTTGGGTTGGTCCCACCCACGTTACCTGTGCCATTATGGAAGTCATTGTGACAGCTTGCACAGAGAGAAGAAATAGTTCCACCTGGATCAGTCTCGTCAGTTCTATCAATACCCTTATACTGATTATGAGTTGAAGCAGTAGGTTGATATTCCCAATCGGAATCTTCAAGGCCTACAATACCATTGAGAAATCGATAACTTTTGGTAACAGTACTACCATCAATTACAGTATCGTCTCCATGATGCGTTCCTCTTATGGCTCCAAAGTCACCAGCGACGGTGGTATCGCCATGGCAACCGTTAGTTCCGGCACATCTGAGCTGAGCTGCAAGGCCGAGCGTTGCCCCAGGAGGGGCATTTCCCAAGGCACCATCGGCAGCTGATAGACCATCTGTTGCAACGTTATGACCGGTTGCATCAATAGCAGTACCAGCGGCGGCTACCCAGTAGAAGTTACCACCAGCCAAGGTGTCTGTGGTTGCTTCGGTACCAGTTGCAAGATAAGTAGGGGCAGTTGTTGAATTGACATAAGGAATAACATTAGTACCATCATTAGTTCCTGTATGACAGGCCACACAACCCCTGAGAAGGAGAACGTCATTAGGAGTAGCTTGAGCAGCACCAGCTGCATCGAGTGCCATAGGTAATCCCCCCTGACTATTATGCATGGTGTGACAGATTGCACACTGCCCACCTACTTTTGCCGATACCGGTGCAGCCAGCAAAAACACTCCCAAGCCAACACCTACCAAAAATCCAAACTGACAAGACTTGCTTTGAAACTTCATCTTTTCCTCCCCGTTAATTTCAATAATCCGCAATCAGGAGTGCTTCCCAACACTGAAATCCCGACATCAAATATAGTTATTTTTCCCCGTATCATCACGCTCAAACAAACAACAACCGTAATGTGTTGTTGCACTTAATACAATACCACCGCCACAACATGGTCCTCTAATACTCATAAGATAGAACAAGTAGAGAGTATTTGCAATGCGGCACATTGTCGCAGAGACTGTCACAGTAGCTGATTGAATGGTGTTATAAACAAACGATTTAAATCGTACGGCATTATTTTATATACGACAAAGTATACATTTGTCTTTTGAGATATGGTAGAGGGGTTTCCCTACTTCTGTGGCTCCAAAACCCTTCATTTTATAGGTTTGGAGACAGTCTCTGACATAAAAAAAGAGCTATATGGAGTGTGGTAAGAGAAGAAAGAGAAACCATCTCTATTGTGGGCCTGTATTGAATGTGTATGTGATTTTCTTGTGTGCCACAATGTGGTTCCTGTCCCTTCTATGGTTTGGCGACTCTTTTTTTACTATCATGGTAATATTTAAAGCGGAACAGTGAATCAAGGCCATGGCAATCCTTGCATATCATATTATAGGTCTGCATACGTAAAAAACTGTTGGTGGCCCTGCCTTCCGGATTTTTCCCATTACCCTTTGCAGGTTTCTTCGGATCCCACTGATGCACATCATGACATGAGGCACAGGCTATATCGCCAACGGTTATAAAGTCCCCCGTTGCATCATCGAATAGAGGAAAATAGTTTGCCTTTCCCTTCTTGTCTCTTCCCGGGTTGGCAATCAGCTGTTTTTCCGGATGGGTGGAAATCTTTGGCACCTTGTTGCTGCCCGATCCCGCTTTGCTATGGCAGCTGTTGCACATTCTGTCCATGATGCCTGTCCCTGTACCGTAGTCACGGCCCCAGAGGCGTACCCCTTTTCCATTATGGATGACATGGCAGACACCGCAGACTCCGGAGTGATCTGGAGTCTGTCCCATGATATTTGTTGCTGTCGGGGCGGTAATGCTGAGATCGTGGTCTGTTTTTTCCACGTATGCCTTTGCGGTATGACAATCAACACACAGGGTAGGGCGTGGTGCAACTTCAAGACGGAGAAAACTGTTTTGGGCATCTCCTTCAGGATTGGTCTCCCCAGTATTTTCTTGTTTCCCAGGACTCCATTGATGCGGATTATGGCAGGTCAGACAGGCGATTACCCCTTCAGGGCTACGTTTTCCATAACTATCAAAGAGGGGAAGGCTAGTGCTGATTCCCTGTTTTTCAGGATCGATATCAACGGGATGAGAATGATCACCGATTACCTTAACACCAGCTTCTCCCGCAGTTCTGTGGCAAGTAAGACAGAGGTCCTGGGCCGGAAAATCACTTTCCACTGAGACTTCCCGTGCCCACAGGTTCTTCGTTTGTGCTCCGTGTACAAGGTGACAAACCCCGCACACGCCTGATTCTTTTGGCGACTGTCCTATACTGTTTGTTGTTGTCGGGGAACTCTTTGTGAGATCGTGATCACTTCCGGCAATCCGGGTCTGTTTTGAATGGCACTGTTTGCACAGGTTCTTCTGCTCTCCTCCTTGTATTCTCAGAAAATTTGACCGAGGCGGCGTCATTTCTGCCTGTATGGCAGTCCCGCTTTGGTGCGGGTCATGACAGGTGGGGCATGCAAGAAGAGCCTCACTGGATTGGAAGGGAACACGTTTTCCTGTAAGGTCAAAAGTAGGCAAGTCTGGATTCATGCCCTTGTCTTGTATTGAGATATTTACAGGGTGTGCATATCCTTTGAGGACCTTTTCCGAGGCGAGCCCCTCTTTGTTATGGCAGGAGATGCACAGATCCTGGGTTCTGTTTTCACTTTTGGCGGGCAGCTTTCTTGCCCAGAGTGCCAGGTTGTCAGCACCGTGAACCAGATGACAGGCACCGCATATCCCTGACTGTTCCGGGGTCTGTCCCTTACTGTTTTGAGCATCTGCTGCGGTACGTCGCAGGTCATGGCCGGTGTTCAGAAGTCCTGCCTTCTCTTTATGGCAGTCAAGACAGAGCTGGGCAGAATCTCTGTTGTTTTCAACAAGAAAATTGTCAAAGGGTGAACCGTGCACGTTGTGGCAGGTCTGGCAGATGATCTGGTTTTTGTCTGAGCCCTCGACGCTGCCCAGTTTGAGAAGATGCTCTGGAACCTTCAGCTTTGTCGTGCCAATGGGATGGTTACCCATGGCAGGGCCGCCTTCCTTGCCCTTGTGGCACATCATGCACATGGAGGAATTATCATTGGAGGTGCGGACAAAAACAGCCCGTTCTATCCCCATTTCACTGGATACGCCGTGGGCTGTATGACAGGTAAAACACTGCATGTTGCCATGTTCATCCAGGGGAAAAATGGCAGGGATTTCCATACCTGGGGGAGGGGGCTTGTTAATGGGATGACGATGGTCGTTGTAGACTTTGCCACGGGAATCAGCCACGCTGCCGTCATGGCAGGAAAAGCAAATCCCGGGTTCGGCAACAACCTTTGTCTCCTGATAGGGCACCAGATCTGTTCCCTTACCATCGATGAAAAATGTGTCAATCCATCGATAGTGGCAGATTGCACATTCCTTGGCCGAGTTAGGGTTTCTGGGTGTCTGATTGGCCATGCATGGTGTCTGGAAAAAAAGTATGGTGCTGAAAGCCAGAATTAAAGTACGGACAGGGGTTTTCTTCATGGTAGCTTGTTCAGGCTGAAAACACTGATTCGCCCCGGAAGCATTTCCACAACATAAAGGCGCATTGAATCATCAACAAAGAGTCCAACCGGGGTCTCAAATTTTCTCACCTTACCTGTTTCCGGGTCACCAAGAACAGAATTGAAAGTACCTGTGATATTGAAGAGTTGGACGACACCCATATAGCTGTCACTGACATAGGAAAGGCCGTTTTTATCAACGGTGACTCCCTTTGGCCTGAAAAAATTGCCTTTTTCCACGCCCCATCCTCCGACAAAGGAGACAAACTTCCCCTCTGTATTCAGCACCTGGACCCTGGTGTTGATCACATCGACGATGTAAATGTCTTTATCCTGATGCAGGTGCATGAGAAAGGGATAGCGGAATTCCCACTTTTCGGCCCCGGGTTTTCCGTAGCTGTCGATAAGTTTTTTGGAGGCGATATCAAACTTGAGAATACGATGGTTGTCGTTGTCTGCAACAAAACACCACTTACCGGAACTCTCCACAACCACATCCGTTGGGTCAGCCTTTTTGCCATCCTTGTCAGGAACCGGAATTTCAGAGATAAAATCTCCGCTGGCTGAAAATATCTGGATTCTGTGGTTTCTGGAGTCGGCAACATAGATTTTGCCTGATTTGTCCAGTCCAATGCCAAGGGGAAAGGCAAATTCGCCGGGTCCGGAACCAGGGCCTCCGAAAGTGAAGAGGGGGGCTCCAGATGGTGAAAATGCCTTAATTCTGCCATTCACTCCGTCAACCACATAGATGGTACCATCCTTGGCAACCGCCACATCGCTTGGCTGGTTGAACCCATCTGTTATATCAAAGAGGTGTGTTGCCATGGTCAGTTCGAGGCCATGTCCAGTTGCAGCACAGGCTATACACATGAAGAGGGTGGCAACGGAGAGGATCCTCCGTTGCCACCGGTACACCGACAGGGATATGCACCATTCAGGTGAAGTTGATTTTTTCACGTATTCCTGGCGCTTAATGCTGTGTTGCTTGTGGTTCCGGCATTTGTTGTACCTGCTGTTGCGGCATCTGTTGTACCTGCTGTTGCGGCGTGCCCGTGGCCTCGCCTGGGTTTAGCATCTTCGGCATATGGAATTCAGTATAGTTCTTTATCATTCCAACCACCTCGGTGCTGGTAATGGAATCAATCCGGGTCTTGGAATATCCAAGATCCGCAAGGGGAAGCGTCGGGTTGTTTTTGGTATGGCATTCTTCACAGCCGACTGGAACCTTACTGATAATTTTATGAATAATTTTCTTTGCCTTGGACTTCTGGCCTTCGCTCAGGGTAACTTCATTTGCCTTATAATCAGTAGCGAATTGTATTTTGTCTTCGCTGTCGATACGGACAAGTTGGCCGTTCTCACGAACAAAGGGGACGATTTTGGCTTGATAGGTTCCTGGAGGAGCACCATTAACCGGACTGTCAACAATTTCTCCTGTTTTACGGTCATACCATTTGTAGACATCTGTCTTTTCATCTTCGTCCAGCTTGACATGGCAGGTCTGACAGGCCACAAAGAAGGCATGCATATTCAAAAAGGCCCGAATATCTTTGACTGAGTCGTGCGGCATATCGCCATGGCAGGATCTGCAGTAGGATCTGTTGTCCGGGCCAACTTCAAAACCGATATGATGGAAATGACCCTCAATTCTCTGTTCTTCCAGTACCCGGTAGCCAAGGTAGTGCTTAACCCGATCCTCACTTTCAAGAATAACCTTGTCAAATGTTTGATTCCCGATATCTTGCTTCTGCTCCTCTGCGGAAAGTTTAACGGAGACATCTCCCTGTCTTGCGTGGTACTCATGGATAAGATGGGCAAAGGTCAATTTCCAGATAAGTATTCCGAAAAACACGACCAGCCCCATAAAAGCAAGGACGTAGAGCTTGGTAAAAAAGCATTTCATGAGCTTATTCCTCCCTGCGGTGTGGTATCATTTGCTGGTTCGGTGGCTGTGGAGCTTGCCGGGCTGTCAGGATTGGGATCCTTTGGCTCCCCACAGATTGTTGGATTGTTACCACCGCCATGGGGTGGTTTGATCTCGTCTTCCAGTCCTTCTTTGATCATGACCTTTACATAATGTTCATAGTGTTCTTCAACCATCAGATCTTCAGAGAGATAGCCGGTGAGAAAGACTGTCCCCATGGGGAATACAGATGTGGAAAAATGGACGTTGTACCAGTGCCAGATAAAGAGAAAGAGGGCGGCCAGTAAGGCTTCATCACTGTGAGCGATCAGACAGAGATTGATATACTGACCTGGAATGATTTGGGTGGCAAGTACCTTGTTCCAGATGATTAGGCCTGTGATACCGATAACAAACATACCCCAGAATGGTGCCCAGTAATCAAATTTTTCCTTCCAGGTCCATTCATCGCCATGTGGGTGCTCATTTGTGAAATAGAAAAGATATTTCATCAGTCCTATGAAATCTTTAAGGTCTTTCAAATTCGGAATCATGGGGAGTTTGACCAGTATCATGGTGACCCGGCCGATACTCATCTTTCCTTCTCGTTTCAGGGGAAGGATATGATTTGTTATAATCCCACTTACTACCCGGAAAACGTGATACGCAAAGAGGATAAGCATAAGGGCACCAGTCCACTTGTGTATTGTAGGTGCCATCTGACTGCCACCGAATATAGAGTAGAGATATGGTGCCCAAGTTGTATCACTGAATTTGAGAGGCATCCCCGTCAGAACAAGGATTATGACCGTGGCTGCCAGGATGATGTGCTGGATTCTTGTGTCCATATCAAATCGGAAGAAATATTTCTTTCCGTCTTTGATTTTTATAGCTGGATATTTTTTCATGGCTTCTCTTTCCTCCGTCTAAAGGATGCATTGGGAAACAGGCGGCGAAGCAGGTCAAGAAACAGAATTCCCATCAAAGGTAGCAGGGTACAACCGGTGAGAATGATGAAAAAGGTGGTAAACCAGTATGTCACCGGCTCCTGTTCTTTGTTGAATTCGGGATGCACCTGATAATTAGCGAATTTTGTGGAAGCGCCTGGATGACAGTCCACGGAGCTGCAGATTTGCCCTCTGTTTTCTGGGTGGGTCGTGGCGCGGATATCTTCGTTTCCGTGCATCTGGTGTACGGATTGTCCTTTGGGAACATGACAGTCAAGGCAGTCCGGAACCGATTCGTCAAGGAGATTGGCAGCCTTGCCATGAAAGGTTTGCCCATAGGATCCCCCGGCCATGGTGGAAAGATTATGCCGGGCCACCAGTTCAGGGTCATCATGGCATCGACCGCAGGACTCAGCGATATTGAGCGGGCTTCTGCTCTTATGCAGCCTTGTGGTTATATGATTGTAAAATCGGTAAATGAATTCTTCTTTTTTATGACAAACACGGCAACGGCCAAGAGCGTCTTCGGCAATACCGGGTCTGACTTTTTTGACAAATGCCAGTGGCCTGAACATGGGATTGTCATGACAATCCTTACAGGTTGGCATATCTTCGGGGAATGGTTTCTCCTTGCCATTGTGATCTTTTGTACCGTGGACACTATCGGCTAAGAATTTTTCAACACTCTTGTGGGAAAATTTTTGTTCCTCGGCCGGTTCAATGATATGGCAAAGTACCAGGCAGTCCACCGGTTTAACCGGTTCATGGGGGATTTTCGTTATATCTGTATGACATCCCTCACATTTCACTTTGGCATGGACGCTCGTGTTGAAAATTTCTTCATTGACATAGAGAAGCCGCATTTCGGCATTTTCATCAACCCGGCTCAATCCGGGGTACTTGTGACATAACAGGCAGTTGCCGACATCTGATCCCTGCGCGCCCGTGGGCAGGAAGTAGATCGTAAGCAATACAAAGATACCAAGGTAACCAAGTGGTCCGGAACGTGACTTCAAAATCATCTCCTCTCCTTTTTAGAATAACCGTTTAGTGGGGGACACTAAAAATTGTATAACCACGGTACTGAGGTGGTTATTGATGGGACTTATGAATAGTATTTATATGTTATGGCACACCACACATATACTGCCGCCTCCCCGTGCTTTTCTCAGTCGACCTTGGTCACTTGCTCCTGCAGATGCAGGTTTCACTGTGGGTATAACCCCGCGTTCATGTGGGTTATGGCAAGTGATGCAGGTGACTTTACCCTCGTCATTTAATGGCAATATGATCCTGAGATTCTTTTCGGACCAGTGCATTCTTGAAGCAACCTTTTTCGACGGTTTGACAAGATGGTTTTTGTTGAGGGGATGGTTTATGGCTTTTTTATTGTGACATCGAAGGCAAAGCACTTCGAGATTTCCCACAAGACGAATAGCTCCACCACCGTCTTTCTGAGATTCCAATGTTGCGTGTTGCTCGTCTGGTCTGTTTTCATGGCAATAAAGGCATGATTCCGGGTTGATTTTTCCGGATTCGTCAATCTGTTTATGAGGGTCAAACATTTTGTATTGTTCTTCCTGGTGGCATTGAAAGCAGAGAAAGGTTCGACCGAGTGAAGAATCTGTTCGTAAGAAGGCCTTGTTATGGTGTTGTAATTCGTATTTTGGCTCACATTGGAGGGCCATGTTGTGACAGGTGTCACAGGTGATCTTATCATCTGTGAGGGGGAATTCTGCAGGAATAGTAGCTTTTTTCTCTATGGAGAGCGGTATATCAACGGGATGGGTATAGGTATCGGGCGTATATCCGTGACACCTGCAGGTCTGTGTGTAGTTATCGAATCTCAGTTGAATTGCATTACCTTTCTCCGGCCGTAGCAGATGACACTCGGTACAGTAGTATTTGTTGAAGTGGATATTGGTCTCTATTGTTACGGCTGGGTTTATAAAGAGATGATCCTCTGAGAAACAATTTTTTACCAATAGGATGCTGCTGATGGAGAAGAGAAAAAAGGAGATACACGCTGTCTTTTTCATTGTCTTCCTGAATCAGTTTTTCTATTTAACTAAAGTGTTTAGCACCATAAAAGGGATAGCCTTTTTAGAATCGTCTGATGGTATCACCATGTGTCATAGTTGAAAAGGGGGGATTCCCTACATGTATGCTTCGAAATACCTTGTTGTGGTTTTTTTGTATTGTACGGGGGAAGGAGCGGAGGGTGGATACCTGTGGTGGACCCTATTGGTGTCGTGGAGGAATATTTATACGCAAGGTGGATTGACGAGCAGAAAATTATGAATCGACGAACCCAAAAGAAGAGTCAAATTCAAATACCTTTGCCTCCAGCACTTTCCTATTTGTCGATATAGGTGGAGGCCCTACGTGAGGCACGTATGAGAGTTACAGTTCCGTCAACCCTTCACGGATGGCATGTTTAACAAGTCCGGCAACGGAGGTAATCTGTAATTTTTCCATAAGACGACGTCGCCGTCCTTCAATGGCCTTGACGCTGACAAAGAGTCTGTCGGCAATTTCTTTGGTTGAACGGCCCTCGGCAATCAGCTGCAGTACTTCACGTTCTTTGCTTGTGAGGGCTTTTTCCTGATCTTCTGTGAGTAGGCGACGTCGGTAATCGTGGACAACTGTGCTGGCAATTTGGGGGCTGAGATAGGTCTGCCCTTTGCGGGTTGCGTCGAGAGCCTGGTTGAGTTCCTGGAAGGCGCACTCCTTGAGAAGAAAGCCCGATGCTCCCGCCTGAAGCGCGCCGGTAACGAAGCGTTTATCCGAATGCATGGACAGGACAATGATCTTACAGGAGGGCATTTCTTCCATGATGGCACTGGTGGCATCAATACCATTCATCTCCGGCATGCTGATATCCATAATGATGATGTCCGGTTTTTCCCGGCGTGCGACTTCAATGGCTCTCCTGCCGTTTTCCGCCCGTCCAACGATTGTGTAACCGGGGAGTCCGTCAATAAGTGAACAGAGTCCGTCCCGGAGTATTTTGTGGTCGTCAACTACAATAATTTTTAGTGTCATAGTTCCACCTTGACAGGTTCAACACAGGCTTCTTTAAAAGGAATTTCCAATATTACGGTTGTTCCTACATCTTTGCTAGACTCAATCACTACTGTACCTCCTATATTGATTACCCGTTCCCGGATACTGAATAGGCCGTAGCCTGCATTTGTACTGTCTTCGTTTGATAACTCTGATTCTTTCATACCACAGCCGTTGTCCGCTACGGTCAGGCGTGCCCCATAACCAGTACATTGAACCTGAACATCGGCTGATTCTGCCGCAGCGTGACGGACAACATTGATAAGTAATTCACGAATTGTACGGAAGATAAGGGCGAGGGAGGCGGGTGTGTTGTAATTGCTACACTTACCACAGGTGACAGTTGTTGTAAGGTTGTATTTTTGTTGAAATTCTTCAGCAAGCCATTCAAGAGCAGCACCGAGGCCAAGCTCGTATAAAATAGGTGGGCTGAGTTCAAAGGTGAGGGTTCGGACATCCCGGACTGTTTCGTCAACGATGTCCTGAATGAATTGAAGCTTTTCAAGAATGGTGTCGTCGGAAGTGGAGGCAATGAGGCTTGCCACATACATTTTCACTGCCAAAAGAGATTGGCCGACCTGATCGTGGAGATCAGAGGCGAGCTGGCGCCGCTCTCTGTCTTCTGTTTCCATGAGTTCCGATGAGAGTGCACGAAGACGCTTTCGATGTTTTATCAGGTCATGCTCTTTTTCTTTGCGGATTTCTATTTCGTCCTGCAGTGTGGCATTGCTCTGTTGCAGTTCCTGAGTACGTTCTTTAACCTGGCTTGCCAGATTCTGCTGGGTCATATGCAGGTCTTCTTCAATTTGGAGCCGCTCTTTAATCTCTTCGACCAGTTTGGTGTTCAGTTCCCGCAGTGAGCTTATGTATTTGTTGATGACACTTTTCTGTTGTTTCTTACTGTGTTCAAAATCGGCGATCATGGAACGGAGATCGTAACCTAATTTGGACAATTCATTAGTATTAAAACTTCGCAATAGCGGATATTGTCGTCTTTCATTGGTCCTTGCTGGTAAGGATTGATCAATGAGTCCGCGAAATGTTGAAGTTGCAGTTTTGAGTTGATATCGGTAAATGATGAGGAACAGGAAGAGAGTGATAACTCCCATGGCGATATTTGAATACAGGACATAGCGAAGGATCTCTTTGGAATGTGCAGTGATCAGTCGATCAGCACGTACTTCAAGGAGCCACTCCGGTTTACCCTGAAAAGTGCGGAGCAGGCTGTATACAAAAATTGTATTTCTGGTTTCATGAAACGACAAAGGCGTATTGATGCTAAGAAGTGAGGATACCTGTATTGGCAGTCTGGAGAGGGTGTTTTTGGCATCAAGATCAATGATCCGACAATTAACTTTTGTTTGTACTTCTAATTTAGTCATTAACCGCTCAGTAAGAAAGCGGCCGAACATCAATGTGCCAACAATGGGTCCTGTATTGTCACTGGTGACAACCGGGTGTGAGGCAATCATTAGTGGTCCATATGTTGTATGCATGAGTCCGTTACTTGCACTTTCCACGTCGGGATGGTGCAGGAGAGGGTGGTCGTACGGTAGACCTGATGGTGGCAACTCCTCGATTGTTATATCTGCTCCTGTTTCAAGGTCGATTAACCGGCTCCAGATAATAGAGCCATCGAGGCGAAAAAAAGCCAGTAGGTTGAAGCCACCATTAGTGAGGGTTGTATCGGGAAGATTTGAGGTGATGTATTCCTTATTGGGGGTTTGGACAAAGTCGTAGGTGTCATTCCAGGCAGACCAGTCATGGGCAATTGTCTCAAGGCCTTCTCCTTCCCGCAATAACGCCTGGGTAAAGCGTTCAGTTTCCTGTAGAGCCAGGTTGCGTTCAATCTGGAGGTGACGTGGAGAAACAATCTGTTTGATAATGAAATAGTTAGCAACCGAATAAATTGATACTAGTAAAAGGTGTTGCAAAGAATTGAACATCACTGAGTAAAAACAATGACATAAAGCACGAAAGCCTCTATAATAGTTGAAACTTCTGACCAAAGAAAATTCAATCAAAACGGAGGCTTTCATGCATCATAAGAATATCAAGCTCAGCGTACGAAAACAACTTAAAAATCAATATCCACACTGGCACCGACTCAATCGCAAGACTAAAAAAGAAATTGCCCG
>Ga0207996_1000947_pt1 | contig 22517 bp, 19 predicted proteins | sample AntAceMetag02UKG_FD_184773 | JGI IMG/M metagenome (GOLD analysis project Ga0207996, IMG submission 184773) | Saline lake microbial communities from Ace Lake, Antarctica - Antarctic Ace Lake Metagenome 02UKG (SPAdes) (version 2) | ecosystem: Environmental > Aquatic > Non-marine Saline and...
ATCTGGTCTGGAAAAGATGCATGCTGTCCAACGAACAAACAGGGCGGTTGTTCGGCATGACCTATTCAGCAATAAGCCACATTTTAAGTTCCATGCGAACCCGGATGAAAAAAGAACCTGATTTGCGGGCCGAATACGATCACGTCTATTCACTGTGCAAGATGTGACACCTAACCACTGCTTGACAAAAACATGAAATGCGAATACGTTTTTGACGATTCGTAATTTACGAAACGCTAAAAACGTATTGAAAGGTCTTCAATGGAAAATCCGTTCCGATACGGCGGAATTGTGACAGGGAACTATTTTGCCGATCGAACCGCTGAAATAAATGAGTTGGAAAGGGAGATGGAAAACCTCAACCGTGTATTTCTAATTTCTCCAAGGCGGTACGGTAAAACGTGTCTTCTTTACAATTTTGGCCGGCACCTGGACAAAAACGGTACTGCCTGGACCTATCTGGATTTGAACGCCTTTCCGGATCTGGGCGGCTTTGCGGGTGCGATGGCTGGCTTTTCCGCCAGGGCTCTTGAAACCAATACGGATCGTTTGCTCAAATTCTTATCGGGTTTCCGCCGATTACGTCCCAGCATGTCGATGGATTCTGATGGAAACATCTCGGCAACCCTGGAAATGTCCGGCAAAGATAAAGACCCTATTTCCGCTCTCATTGAAGGGATGCGCCAGGCGGAGCATCTGGCAGCCCAAAAGAAAAAGAAACTTGTCGTCATGATCGATGAATTCTCAGATGTTGAAAAATACAACGGGTACATGGTCGAAAAAGCGATGCGGTCGGAAATTCAAAATCATTTTCATATCGGTTATATTTTCTCGGGGTCTGAGCAATCCATGATGCTGAACATGGTTCAGGATAAAACGCGGCCGTTTTACAAGCTGGGTCGAATTCTGGCGTTAGGACCCATCAGACGCGGATCCTACGGGCGTTTCATTAAGGGGTGGCTGCAAGAAGGCGGATACCGGATAGATGACGACCAGCTGGATGGCATCTTTGAACTGGGCAAAGACGTTCCTTACAATATTCAAAGGCTCTGCAACACCCTGTGGGAAACCGCTGCCGAATCCAAAATGATTTCCTCTGCGATCGTTGAGAGCCTGCCTCTGAAAATCGCCAGACAGGACTCTCCCCACTATGAAATGATTTGGCAGACCGCAACAAAGTCCCAGAAAAATCTCATGATTGCGTTAAGTGATGATCCGCACGGTCAGGTTTTTTCAAAGGATTTTCAAATGGTTCATGGCATTGGCCCTTCCTCGTCTATCAAAGCGTCGCTTGATTCATTGTTAAAGAAGGGAATTCTTGCCAAAACGCTCGATAATCAATTTGTTTTTGTTGATGAATTCATGCCTTTCTGGATCCAGGACATCCGTAGGGATAAGGGTAAATTGATGCTTTGACGTGAATGTCCGGGCTTTTCCTGAATGGGCGTGATTCAACAAAAATACCCCCAATCGCCTTTGATGATCGAAACCAGGGCCGGCAATTGTCACGGACCGTGAGAAACATTTTTATGTTCCATACGCGCCCCGGTTCCTGTTGACGGCCCACACGGATATGGAAGATCTGGTGGAGACCGTCAACAAAGGCCACATCCATCAATATATTTCCAAGCCCTGGGACGACCGTGATATGCGCCGGCTGTTGGCCGGGTATGTTATTCGGTTCAACCATCGGTACGGCCGAACCTGTCGTCTCTTCCGGAATCGGTACACATCAATCCTCTGCCGGGAAGCTGCCTATTTTAAAGAACTGATTCGCTATGGGGAGCGGGCTGGTTCGGAGTGTTGGTGGATGGGCCGCGGTGAAAAGCCTTGGTAAAGAAGGGATTTTCTTCAAGAGCGACGAACGGATCCTGGGCGACAGCGATTTTGCGGCGGATGTGCCGGCAAAGGCCGATGAGGCAATGGAAAGGAAAACCGCTCCGGCATCTCAAGGGGTCGATCTGAGAAGAGTGATGGATCTGGGGCGTCCCTTAGACCCCATCATCATACTTGACTTGATACCGCTTAGAGAGAACGCCACTAATAGCATGGACAAGAGATACGGATATGTAGAATGTATGTAGAATGGGATGAGGGAAATCTCTGGAAAAACGAAATAAAGCATGGCGTAACCGCGGAAGAGATTGAACAGTGTTTTAATAATCCCCCTTTCAGGCGTTTCTCAGAGAACTGTTATCAGAAAAAGTGTATGAAGAAAAGGCGGTTGAATCTCTTTGTGGATGGCGCATAGCGGGGCGGCCGCTACTTTTATACTTGTATCAAACCTATTGCCTCACGGGAGGATACCTGAAGTGGTTCAGGAATGGATCAACACGGGTAATCCGGGTGAATGCTTAAATATTCAGCATGACCTTCCGGCCACCTATCGGGATGATTTTAACAAATATGGCGGGGAAATTGAAGCCACGGTATTGAGCAAAATGATGTGGAGGAATACCGAATGGCTACATATGGTCATATCTATTCACTATGCAAGATGTGACACCCTCACTAGAAAGTTTTTCGGCGCAAATTTTGCATAATTTTCCTGCTGTGAGACTATCATGCCATCGACCACTGATGGAACGGCGGATTCGTTGGAGGGCACTCGAATGACCACAAAACAGTTCAAAGGCTCAAAGCTGTCAAGCCGGGGAACAATAGTCCTGATGCCGCCGGCAGCCGTCGCATGGTGAGGAGGGGGGAGAACGGCAATGGATCAAATTTTCAGCATTATGCTTGTGGATGACGAACCCGGCGTCATCAACGCGCTAAAACGGGTTTTTTTCGTGGATGAATTTCACATTCTTACAGCAAACAGCGGCTCTGAAGCACTGGATATCCCGGGCGGAACCGATACGCTGGTCAGGCTCATCATTTCCGATCAGCGCATGCCCCACATGACGGGGGCCGAATTTCTGGAAAAAAGCAGGGACATCTTTCCATACGCGCTCCGGTTCCTGTTGACGGCCCACATGGATATGGATGATCTGGTGGCGGCCGTCAACAAAGGCCGTATTCATCAATATATTTCAAAGCCCTGGGACGACCGTGATATGCGCCGGCGAATCAGAGAAGCGCTTGTGGAGCAGGACCATTTTTTGAAAAACGCGGGGTTGCATAACTTGACAGCAAAAGAAAGCCGGGATTTTCTCCATTTCAATGATCGGCTGGAGAAATCTCTTTCCATGATGGACGATACTTTTCAGCTGAATTTGGGTGATTAACCCTCCTCGTCACTCTCATATTGATAGGCTCCCCCAATGTGTTCTGTCATTTTGATTTCTGTTCCCTGAAATTTGATACGCTCCTTCCGCTAAACGCCCCGCAACCAGGCCCTTTCCGGACTGTTGTAACGACTTTTACCCTTTGGCACGTATATTGCTTTTGAAGAACATAAACCTTTTTGGGGGAGCTGGTTCGAAAATGGCAAAATACGGAAAGCCGACAGCCGGCACAGAGGTCTAAAATGCCCGATAACTTGTGTTCACTGGTTTTGGGTGATGCGCGTTTACCGATCATCAAGAAGCTGACCACTGTTCTTGAAAAACACTTTTCCTCGGTGACCATTACGTCCAATGTGGCCGACGAAGAGATGTTCCGCTATGAACCGGAACCGGCGCTTGTGATCTTCACGGATACCGTAAAACATGGGAGAGACATTCCTTTCAAGTTGCGCAAGCAACTTCCGAAAGTCGGCTTCGTGGTACTCTTTGACCGGGTGGAACCGGAAATGGAGCAAAGACTGAGAAGTGCGGGCAGCATTTTTCTGGGGTCCTACGATACGTTTTTCGCCTATTCGCAGGCCATTGTGGAGCCGCTTTTGTCGAGCCCATACAGTTAAAACCCCATAGATTGTTTGAGGAACCAAATGGAAAAAAATTATCGGATTATGGTGGTGGATGATGATTCAGGCCTCCGGGAAAGCTATCAACGGATCCTTGTGCCCCGGGAAAAAGAGAATATTTTGGAAAAGGGGGAATCACTTTTTCTTGACCCGCCAAACAACAGCTTTTCTTTGAAGCGGGAGCCCTACGAATTGACCACAGTGGAAAACGGGGAAGCGGCGGTGGCCGCCGTTGAAGCGGCAATGGCGGAAAAGCGGCCTTTTGCGGTGGCCTTCGTGGACATGAAGATGCCCGGAATTGACGGGGCCGAAACCGCCAGGCGCCTGTGGAAAATAGACCCCCATCTTCTGCTGATGATCGTGACCGCTTACAGCGACGCTTCACCGGACGAAATCATCAACACCGCCGGAAGAGATGACCTATTGTATATGCGTAAGCCTTTTACGGTTGACGAAATTCACCAGTTTGCCAGATCTCTGACGTCCCAGTGGAATCTCAGGCGGGAGCGGGATGAAATGGCGGCCCGCCTTAAAAAGACCAATGAAAATCTGGAGGATTTGGTGCTGGAGCGAACGCGGCGTTTAAGTGAAAGTAAGGAAGAACTGAAGAGCACGCTCACACGGCTTCGAAAGGCCCTGGGCGCAATCATCGAGGCCCTGGCGGCCGTGGTTGAGGCCAAAGACCCCTACACGGCGGGGCACCAGCACCGTGTAGCCGATCTGGCCAGGGCCATTGCCACCGAAATGGCGCTTTCAACCGATGAAAAGGAGGGAATCAGGCTGGCTGCCTCTATCCATGACATCGGCAAGATACGGGTCCCTTCGGAGATTCTCAACCGTCCCGGCAAGATCATGGATGCGGAGATGGACATCATCAAATGCCACCCGGAAGCCGGCTATGATGTTCTGAAAAACATCGATTTCCCCTGGCCCGTGGCCCAGATTGTACTTCAGCACCACGAACGGGTGGACGGTTCGGGATATCCCCGCGGCCTCAAGGATGAAGAAATCCTGATAGAGGCAAGGGTTATCGCCGTGGCGGATGTGGTGGATGCCATGTCTTCGCACCGGCCTTATCGTCCGGTCCTCGGAATCGACCCCGCGCTGGAAGAGATAGAACAGGGGAGCGGAACCCGCTACGATCCGAAAGTGGTGGCGGCCTGTATAAATCTGTTCAAGGAAAAAGGATTTCAGCTTTAAAATCATTTCAAGAAAGGAGCGTTTTAAAATGAAAAGAAATTTCCCGAAAATGTTCGGTTGGTGCTGCGGGTGGCTCATCCTTTTCCTGGGGGTGGCCCCCTTCACCCTGGCTGGGGACCTGGAAGAGGTGAAACAGCGGGGTGTTCTACGGCATCTGGGCGTTCCCTATGCCAATTTTGTCACCGGTGCGGGGGACGGCATGGATGTGGAACTGATGAAGCGTTTTGCCGAGTACCTGGGGGTTCGGTACGAATATGTCAAGACGTCGTGGAAGGATGTCATCGGAGACTTGACGGGCAAAAAGGTGAAGGCGGTCGGGGAAGATATCGAAATTCTCGGACCCGTGCCCGTAAAAGGGGACGTCATCGCCAACGGCTTCACCATCCTGGCATGGCGTCAAAAAATTGTAAGTTATTCAACCCCCACTTTCCCAACCCAGATCTGGGTAATGGCCCGGGCCGATTCCACGTTGACCCCCATTCAGCCCACCGGCGATATTGAACGGGATATTGCGGCGGTCAAGAAGCAGCTCAAGGGGCGTGGGCTGCTGGGGGTGGCCGATACCTGCCTGGAGCCCTCTCTCTACGGGGTTTCCCAGGCGGGGGCGGCGGTGAAAATGTTCAAAGGGAATCTGAACGAACTGGTGCCTGCCGTCATCAAGGGAGATGTGGAAGCCACCCTTCTGGATGTTCCGGACGCCCTCATCGCCCTTGAAAAATGGCCCGGCCAGGTGAAAGTCATCGGCCCCCTTTCAAAGGAGCAGGGAATGGGGGTTGCCTTTGCCAAGACCTCCCCCAAACTGCTGGAAGCCTGCAATCGTTTTTTGGAGATGAGCAGCGCGGACGGGTTCTATCTTGAGCTGGTCCGAAAGTATTACCCGGCCGTATTTGAATACTACCGGGATTTTTTCGCCGGTGACCGATGAAACAATTGCTCGCCTTTCTGAGACAACCCAGAAACCTGGCGGCCCTTTCGGCCGCCATGATGCTGGTGGGGTACATGGTTTTTTTGATCATGGCCAACTATACGTCCCAGATGGACCTGCAGCGCTCTGCCGCGTCCCGGTTTGAGGGCGAGGAGCGGAACCTGGCCCGAATCCTCAGCCGCTTTTTCTCGGAGAAAGAAAAGGAGGTGGCGGATCTGGCCGGGAGCCGGACCATCGCCATTTATTTTGAAAACAAGGCCCTGGGGATGACCATGGCTTATGGACTGCGGGCCAGTATCATCAGCATTGAGAATCGTTTCAAGGCGTTCATGGGGGAAGAACGACTGGGAAATGCCTCTGTTTACAAGGGTCTCATTCTTCAGGATCAAAGCGGCCACCCCATTGCCGCAGCGGGTGAGACCGAAGAAATCGTCATGATTCTTGCCCACTGGAACGATCGTCCGGATTCCGGCGGGGAAGGCCCCCGCATTCTGGTGAAACCGGGTGACCCCCTTCCATACGCGGTAATCGCCACTCCCTGCCGGTTCAAAGGGGCCCAGGTGGGGGAAACGGCGGCGCTGGTGGACATGGAAGCGGTCCGCCGTCATTTTTTGACATCCGAGGTCCCGGCGGTTCGCCGGCGTCTTGTTTTGGATCTTGAAAACGCCGGAAACAGCTCTCCATCAGAGCCTGTTCGCGCGGCAAATGCGGTCTCAACGCCGCTGCTGAGCTACAGTATCCCCGTCCAGGGGACCCCCTTCGATCTGGTGACCCGAGTCCCCGCATCACGGATCTACGGTGAAACCCGGCCGGACCGGCTTCTGCTGGCCACCGCGACCCTGGGCCTTCTCATCCTGGGAACCGCCGTCTATTTTGTGGGCATGAACGCCCGGAACCGGATCCTTCAGGCACACCTCAAGGAAGCAACGGCCCGGGAAGCCGAAATAGAGGAGAAAAACCTGGCACTGGACCGTTATCGCCTGAATCTGGAACAGATGGTGGAAGAACGGACCCTTGAACTAAAGAAGACCCAGAAGGAACTGCTCATCAAGGCCACGGAAGCGGGCCGGGCCCAGATGGCCACGGTGGTGCTTCACAACATCGGGAACGCCGTCACACCGGCCATGGTCCATGTGGAACAGATGAAAATCGACGGGCTGGAAAAAATTGTTTTTTACCTGAATCGGTGTTACGAGGACCTGAAGGCGCACACGGAGGACCTGGGCGCATATATCACCCGGGACCCCCGGGGAAAAGAGGTGGCGGCCTACGCGGAAACGCTGATACGGGAACTGGGAACGTACCAAACAGACCGCCTGAGGGTGATAGAGGAGGTCCATGCGGCCCTTTCCTATGTGGCTGAAACGCTGACTTTACAACAGTCCTATGGACCCGAGACCGCCCGCATAACGGAGACCGCGGACCTGAACCAACTGGTGGAAGACGCGCTCCTGATGCAGGCCGGAACCCTTCAACAGGGCAACATCCATGTGAACAAAGTGCCGGCGCCCGGCCCGCTGTTGGTGCGGGTCGAGCGAAACCGGCTCATGCAGACTCTCATCAATCTCATTCGAAACAGCTGCGAGGCCATGGATTTTCCGGATGGGTCGTCACCCGAACGTCGCCTTCAGATAAAAACCTTCAAGGCGCATGACCGGGTGGGGTTTGAGGTTACGGATACGGGCATTGGCCTGGAAACCGATTCGGAGGAAGACCTTTTCGAATTCGGCAACAGCAGGAAGGGGTTTTCCGGTTTCGGACTGACCTATTGCAAGGAATTCGTGGAGGCCAATGGGGGAAGCATTTCCCTCACCAGTCCGGGACCGAATAAAGGGGCCACCGCGCGGGTGACATTTCCCGATCCATTATAAAGCGTGCTTCAAGAGAATGAACGACACGCATTGGAGAAAGAACTCATGACATCAAACCGGAACACCCCCGAAACGCCACAGGAAGAGGCGCCCCGCTATCCGTGGGCCGCTGCGCTGGAAAACTTCCAGGTCTTTTTTAATCTCTGCCCGGATTTTCTCTTTGTGCTGGACATGGAGGGGAACATCATTCAGACCAACGACACCGTGCTTAAAGTTCTGGGGTATTCCAATGGGGAACTTATGGGGATGCCGGTGGTGCTTCTCCACCCGGAGCACCGCCGGGAAGAGGCGGGGATCATTGTAAAGGAAATGCTGGAGGGACGTCGGGAAAACTGTCCTGTTCCTCTTTTGACCCGGGATGGCCGGGAGATCCCGGTGGAGACCCGGATCATCTTGGGGCGGTGGAATGGTCAACCGTGCCTCTTCGGGTACAGCCGGAATATGATGGAACTCAAGGAGAGTGAGGAGCGGCTTCAACTGGTTTTGTCCGGGGCCGACCTCGGTACATGGGACTGGGATATCCCCACCGGGGAAGTTCATTTCAACCAACGGTGGACTGAGATGCTGGGGTATGACATGGGAGAGATCGAATCCCACGTGCGGACCTGGGAAACGCTGCTCCACCCGGAGGATGCGGGTCCCGTCACGGAGGTGCTGCAACGCCATCTGGATGGGGAAATCGATGCGTACCAGACCGAGCACCGGCTAAGGTCCAAATCCGGTGCCTGGGTGTGGGTCCTGGACAGTGGCCGGGTAACCCACCGGGACGGGTCGGGTGTGCCCCTGCGCATGGCGGGTATCCACATGAACATCAGTGCTCGGAAACAGGCCGAAGAAGAGATTCTTGAGCACAGGGACAACCTCGAGAAGCTGGTGCGGGACCGGACCCGACAACTGGAAGAGGCCCAGAAAGGGTTGCTGGTGCGGGCCGTGGAGGCGGGACGTTTGCAGGCCATGGACATGATGCTTCACAATATCGGAAATGCCGTAACGCCCATTTTACTGCAAATCGACAAACTGGTTATGATGTTCACTGAAAATCAGGCCTTGAAATATCTGGATGCCTGTTATCGGGAACTTCTGGCCCATCAGGGAGATCTGGACCGTTATCTCTCAGGGGATACCCGGGGAAAGGAAATATTTTCCTACATGGGCAGACTGTTGGACGCCCTGCTCCTTGAACATCGGGAAGAGCAAACCGATGGCATTCGTACCATACAGAGCGCAGCGCGTCATATTTCGGAAATCCTCAAGGTCCAGAGTCTCTCCATGAACAATTGCGGGATAAAGGAACCGTTGAGCGTGGCCGAAATCATAAAAAAAGCCCTGCTGATCCAGGAACCGGCACTGAACAAACGCAACATCCGGCTCAGAACGTCCCTGGACCCCCAGGTGGTCATCACGGCGGATCGAAACGCCATGAGCCAGGTGGTCATGAACCTCATTAAAAATGCCTATGAGGCGTTGGACCCCCCCGGACACGACGTCTCCAAAAAAGAGATTGCCATCCATGCCTTCCGGGAAAATAAAAGAGCGTTCCTCGAAATTTCAGACAGCGGCATCGGTCTGGCGCCGGAGGAACTGAACATGGCCTTTGAAACCAGTGTTTCAGGCAAGGGTTCTTCCGGTTTCGGGCTTTTCTACTGCAAAACCATTGTGGAGGCCAACGGTGGAACCATTTCCCTGAAAAGCGCCGGCAAAGGAAGAGGCGCCACGGTACGGATGAGTTTTAAAGAGGGTGAAGATGGCGGCGGAACGGGAGACCCTGTTGCCGGGACCGCCTGAAAAATGCGCGGGGACAAATGATGGAAGCCGATGAACCATTGCCCCGCCGAAGGAGAAAAATCAAAGGAGAAAAATCAATGGAACAAAATAGACGCATATTGGTGGTGGATGATGATTCCGGTATCCGGGAGATTTTTGAAAATATCTTCCCGGAAAGATCCGACAAGGCGTTGATGGATGAGGGCAGCATGCTTTTTGATGCACCCCCTCCCCGCGGTTCATCCTATGCGCCGGATTTCTGGGAGATCGCCACCGCGGAGAACGGGGAAGCGGGGGAACGCCTGGTTCGGGAATCGGTGGCAGGGGAAAAACCCTTTGCCATGGTTTTCCTGGACATGAAGATGCCGGGAATCGACGGGGCGGAGACGGCCAGGCGCATCTGGAAAATCGACCCCCGCGTCAAAATCGTCATCATGACCGCTTACAGTGAGTTCAAACCGGAAGAAATCAGCAGTATCGCCGGCCGGGAAGAGCTTTTCTATCTGAGAAAGCCCTTTTCCCGCGATGAAATCCGTCAATTCGCCCGCTCCCTGGTACACCAGTGGAACCTGGAACGGATGCGGGACCGGCTCCAGGAGGAACTGCGGGAAGCCAATCTGCACCTGGAGGAAAAGGTCGCGAAACGAACCCTGGCCCTTCAACGGGCCCACGAAAGGCTTGAAGTGCTGGACCAGGATAAAATGAATTTTCTCAGGTACCTTTCCCATGAGATGAACACGCCCCTGAACTGGATCAGCGGCGCCACGATCATCGAAAGGGAGGCGTTAAGTCCGGAAGACCACGAGATGCTGAAATTTATGGAGCAGGGACTGGAACGGATCACAACCCTGGTCCGGGAAGTGGTGGCCTATTTTGAGATGGCGGGGGGGGAGCTTGTCCTGAACCGAAAAACCCTCTTGCTCCCGGCGTTGTTTTCGGAAATTCTGGAGGAGAATGCGCGGGAAATTCAAGATACCGGCATTAAAATCGACATCCGGATAGACCCGGAGCAAACCGTGGAAGCCGATCCTGAATATTTCCGGAAGCTGATGAAAATTCTGTTGCAAAACGCCCTGGTTTACTCGGATGCCGGTGGGACGGTGACCATATCCGGAAAGCGGGAGGGGGGGACCTTTCGTCTGGCAATTGAAGACCAGGGGAAAGGGATCCAGGAAAAGCACCTGGAGAGGATTTTCCAGGCGTTTGCCACGGAAGCGCATGATCGCCGGGAAGCGGGCTTCGGGCTGAACCTGCCCCAGGCACGTTTGATCGCCCGGGCCCATGGATGGCGGCTCCGGGCCGAGAGCGACGGGCCGGATAAGGGCGCGCGCATGGTGATCGAGATGGATGACGACGAAAGGGGGGGCGTAAGATGAAGGGTTTCAGGATTTTGGTTGTTGTCGCGGCCTTCTCATGCTTTTTTCCGTTGGGGGGGTGGGCTGCGGCGGTCCCCCAGGCCCCCCCCATTCCGGTGGGGCTGGACGCGGATATGTCTTCCGGATCGGCCCGGTCCGGGGAGGCCATCCGGCGGGGAATCGTTCTGGCAATGGCGGACATCAACGCCCGGGGGGGCGTTCTGGGAAGGCCCCTTGCCCTGGTGGTTCGGGACAACCGGGGCAACCCGGCAAGGGGTCTGGACAACATTGAAGCCTTCGCCGAAATGAAGGACCTGGTGGCCGTGGTGGGCGGCCTGCACACGCCGGTGGCCATGGCGGAACTGGCGATCATTCACCAGAACCGCATCCTTTACCTGGACCCGTGGGCCGCGGGAACCGCCGTGGTGGAAAACGGATACAGCCCCAATTATGTATTTCGAGTGTCGGTGCGGGACGAATACGCCGGTGCTTTTCTGGTGGAAAAGGCCCTTCTAAGGGGACATGAAAAAATCGCGCTTCTCCTGGAGCAGACCGCCTGGGGACGATCCAATGAACGGTCCATGACCGCGGCCCTCGAGGCCGGGGGCCGTAAACCGGCCACCGTCCAGTGGTTTCACTGGGGGGTCCGGGATCTGAGCCGCCAGATCCGGGCCGCGGCGGATGCCGGAGCGGATGTGGTCATTCTGGTGGCCAATGCGCCGGAAGGGGTGGTCGCCGTAAAGGCCATGGCGGCGCTCCCCCGTGAACGGCGCCTTCCCATGATCTCCCACTGGGGCATTACCGGCGGCAATTTTTTTAAAGAGGCGGGCCCGAGCCTCGAAGAAACGGACCTGGTCTTTCTACAGACGTATTCTTTTCTGAGCCCGCCCTTTCCTGAAAAAGCCCGGGCGGTCTTTGAGGCCTATCGGCTGAAATTCCCGGAATGCACGAGCGTTCCAGAGATCATGGCGCCCGCGGGAACGGCCCATGCCTGGGATCTGATTCAGCTCCTGGCCCTGGCCATCGAGAAAGCGGGCGCCATCGACAGGCCCTCCGTGAGAAACGCCCTGGAACACCTGGACGTCTATTCGGGCCTGGTGCGGGTTTATCGGCCCCCCTTTACCCCCGATCGACACGACGCACTCAACAGGGAGGATTTTCGGCTTGCCCGGTACGGCCGTAAAGGCGCGATTGTGCCCCTGTCCGCCATACCCGGAAAGGATTCTCCATAATGAATGAAGCCTCCCGCATACTGCCCCACATTCTGAAGCGCGTGCTCCCCCTGACCGCGGCGGCCCTGCTGCTCACCTGGATGGGCATGCGGATTATCGTGGCCGACACCCTGCGCCGGGAAATCCATGACCGTGTCGCCCATGAGACCATTCACTGGGCACAGATGGTTTCGGCCAGGCTGAACGGCATTATGACGTCCCTCAAGAACCTGGCCGGAAACGATTTGATGATCAACGCGCTCATCGATACAACGGGCCGGGAAAACTACCTTCCCCTCTTTTTTCAGTCCCTGAGGATTCCCGGGGCGGAAACCCCCTGCATTGTCCTGGCCGATTATAGGGGTCGGACATTGGCTGCCAACCAGGAGGATACCCCCGGTTACATGAACGTTCCCTGGCTCGGGGCGGTGATGGCGGGAGAGTCGTTTTTCAAAGTTTCCCCGGAGGGGCTGGAGGCGGCCGTGCCGGTTTTATACCACGGCCTCGGGGAAGGTCTGGTGGCAGTGGCCTACGGCCCGGACCAGGTGTCCGAATTGTTGTCCATCTCAGCCCCTGGTATGGCTTTTGCGGTTTTTGACAACCGTGGCGATCGTCTTTTCGCCTCCCCGGGGACCCCGTGGAAAACGGGTGTTCCGGATTCCGGGGCGCCGTCCGAGGGCTGGGTTGAAGCCACCCGGAAAATCCCCGGCTTCGACAACCTCACCCTGGTGTGTGGAGAGCCCGCCGCAAGCGCCTTCCGCTCTCTGCGCCGGCTCGATATCTTTTTCCTGGCGGTCATGGGTCTCGGCCTTACGGCACTTATCGCGGCGGTTTACCTGGCCGTCCGCATGGTCACAAAGCCCCTGTCCGGTTTTGCCGCCCATATGGATCGGATTGCCACGCATGGCCAACTGGAGGGCCGGGTATCGGAATCGGGCCCGTCGGAATTTCAAAAACTGGGCCGCTCTTTCAACCGCTTGATGGAAGATCTGACCATTTCAAACGCAAAACTTCAGGAAAGCGAAGCCATGGCCCGGGCCATCCTGAATGCGTCTCCCGCCGCCATTGTACTCCTGGATCGGGAAGGCGTGGTGCTGGACTGCAACGACACCTATCCGGCCCGGTTCGGCATTACCCGCGACGCATTGTTGGGTTCAGTCCTCTGGGACTCTTTTCCCAAAGACAATCTGGAAAGACGGCGCATGGAGGTCAATGGGGTCTTTCTTTCCGGCAAGCTTTTCAAGGGGGAAAACAAACTGCTGGAACAGTGGGTCGACTTCCATATCGCCCCGGTACTCGTGGACCGGAATCTTCAGGTCCGGAGCGTGGTGGTGGAAGCCCTTGACATCACCGACCGCAAACGATCGGAACAACGGCTCCGCGTGGCCGATGAGCTGCGGGCCATGGAAGCCGGCCGGGCTCAAGCAGCCGGCCACGTGCTCCACAATATCGGAAATGCCATCACCCCGGCCGGGATATATACGGAGGAAATGCTGGCGGAAAACCGAAACCAGACCCTCGCCTACCTGGAAAAATCTTATGATGATCTTCTTGATCACCGGGATGACCTGCAGGCATACGTGAATCGGGATGAGAGAGGCAAGCGGGTTTTCGACTATATGAAATCTCTGATCGCCTCCCTGAAACAGGAGCGTGATCGAAGACGGGATGCCCTCAATCAAATGAAGCGGGCCATCGAGCGTATTCTGGAAATGCTCAATCTGCAACAGGCTTACGTGGAAACAACGGCGGAGAAAAGGAGAGTGGCTGATGGAAATGGAAAACCGGATGCGCCGAACCCTCATGGATGATAAACGGGAAAGCCGTATTCTGGTGGTGGACGACGAAGCCAACCACCGGCATTCGGTCACACGGGTCCTGATGGAATCGAACACCCGCATCATGGAAGCCGCAAGCGGAAAAGCGGCGCTTGAAACGGCAAAGTCATTTGAGCCGGATCTGATCATTCTGGACATTCTGATGCCGGAAATGGATGGTTACGAGGTCTGCCGGAGGCTGAAGGCCGACCCTGAAACCCATGATATCATGGTGGTGCTCCTTTCGGCCCGCCCCCGGGTGACGGACCGGCTGATGGGATATGAAGCGGGGGCGGACGACTATCTGATCAAACCCTTTGAACCGGAGGAATTGAGAGCCAAATGCCGGATATTGTGCCGTCTCAAGGAAGCGAGGGAACTGCTGAAGGAAAACTCCGAGAAAATAAAGTTTTTTGCGTACTCGGTTTCACACGACTTGAAAGGCCCGGCTATCAGCACCCGCGGGTTTGACATCCGTGAATCTCTGGGGGGATTTTTGAGACCCCTGGCCGTGGGTGCTCATCAAAAGGGACTGGAACTGGCTTACCATGTGGATGGGGCCGTTCCGGAACGGATCATCGGAGACCCCACCCGCCTCCGCCAGATTATCGTGAACCTGGTGGGAAATGCCGTCAAGTTCACCGGCAGCGGCGAGGTGGTGGTGCGCGTGGGCGTTGAAGGGGGGCAAAAGCACGGTATTTGCCTTCATTTTTCCGTTTCCGACACGGGCATCGGGATTCCCTTGAGCCAACAGGCCGGGATTTTCGAACCTTTCACTCAGGCCGACGGTTCCATCACAAGGCGCTACGGGGGCACGGGTCTGGGTCTGGTTATCTCCAGGGCCCTTGCGGAACTGATGGAGGGGCGCATGTGGGTGGAGAGCCGGGTAAAACAGGGAACCGTATTTCATTTCACGGCCCTCTTTTCCCTTCCCGAAACACCCGAAACGTCGCGGCAAACCCAATGCATGGTCCCGCTCAAGGGCCTTTCTCCCACTGAAAGAAAGCGCGTGCGGATTCTGCTGGCCGAAGACAATGCGGTCAACCGGAAGCTGGCGTTGCTGGTGCTGGGTAAGCTGGGGTATACGGCCCAAAGCGTTGTCAATGGAGAAGAGGCCTTTCTCGCCCTTCAAAAGGACGCCTTCGACCTGGTGCTGATGGATGTCCAGATGCCTGTTTTAAACGGCGTGGAGGCCACCCGGAAGATCCGGGAAATGGAGAAAAAATCGGGCGGTCACGTGCCCATCGTGGCACTGACGGCCAATGCCATGAAGGGGGACCGGGAACGGTATCTGGCGGCGGGCATGGACGCTTACATGTCCAAGCCTTTCAAGGGAGACGAACTCCAGCGGGTGATCGAACAAATCACGGCCAAAAAAACGAAAGGAAAAATCTCATGAAAAAAGTGCTGATTGTGGACGATGACGCGGCTGTTCGGGTGGCGTACAGGGAAATTCTGGCGCCCAGGGACACCGGGGTGTTGCTGCAGGGTGAGGCCCTTTTCGGCAGCTGTCAGGCTGCCCGGGAACCATCTTCCTACGAAATTGAGGAGGCGGCCGACGGCCTGGAAGCCATTGACAAGGTTCGCGAGGCCAAAAACCTGGGGCAGCCTTTCGGGGTCGCCTTCATGGACATGAAGATGCCGGGGCTGAACGGAGCCGAAACCACCCGGGAGATCTGGGCCATCGATCCCCATATAAAGGTGGCAATTGTAACCGCCTTCAGCGACATTTCTCCCGATGACATCGTTCGGGTTGCGGGAAGAAACGATCTTTTCTATCTGAAGAAACCCTTCAACCCACAGGAGATCCGGCAGTTCGCCCGGGCACTGTGCAACCAGTGGGTTTTTGACAAATACAGAGAGAAAGAACTGGGTCGCAGGGAGGCCCTGAAAACGGAAAGCCTGGCCTGCATGGCCGGTGCGATGGCCCATCATCTCAACAATCTGCTGGCGGTCGTGTCAGGCAACCTGGAGATGCTCAGGGAAGATCTGCCTGCGGGAAGCAACCTATGCCATTTTGTGGATCATGCCGAGAAGGGCGCCCGGCGTGGTGCGGATCTGGGCAGGCACCTTCTGACATATCTGGGGCAGCGGATGGATGAGAAAAGCTACCGCAACCTGTCCGTTGAAGTATACGGGTCCCTGTCCATGATCGAAAAATCTCTTCCACGGCAGGTGCGTCTCGAAACCCGCCTGGCGCCAAACCTGCCCATGGTCAACCTGGACGGCGATGCTTTCCATGAAGTGCTCATGGGCATCACAACCAACACCTGGGAGGCCATCGGACAGGAGGAGGGCACAGTGACCATCACCACGGGCACCAGTTCTTTTTCTCCATCCCGGTGGCGGAAAGTGGTGCCGCCGGAGGAAGCGGTCGCCCAATATGTTTATGTGGAAGTGGCCGATGACGGTTCCGGCATGGGTGCAGAGACCCTGGAGCGCATGTTCGACCCGTTTTTTTCCACCAAATTCATGGGTCGGGGATTGGGACTGGCGGCAGTCCAGGGGGTGGTCCAATCCCATGATGGATGGATCGGCGTATCGGGTACAGAAGGGGAAGGAACAACCCTTGGGGCTTTTTTTCCCGCCGTGCCAATGCCTCTGTAATGGTTCCAAGGAAAGAGATAATGGATGCAATGAACCGGATTCTAATTGTGGATGATGACGCCACCGTAAGAGTGTCTTACCGGCAGGTTCTCTCTCGTCGGGAGAAACCCTACCTTTCCCAGGGAGACCGTCTTTTCGGGGGGGGGAAGGCTAAAACAGAAGAGACTTCCCCCCTCTATGACATACGGGAGGCGAAAAACGGCGGTGAGGCCGTGGGAATGGTCCGGGAGGCCGTGGAAAGGGGCAGACCTTTCGAGCTGGCCTTTGTGGACATGAAGATGCCGGGAATGAACGGGGCCGAGACGGCCCGGGAAATATGGCGGATCGATTCCGGCATCAAGATCGTCATCGTTACGGCCTTCAGCGAGGTGTCCCCCGATGAGATGGTTCAGGTAACGGCCAGGGAAGACCTCTTTTACCTGCGAAAACCCTTTAACCCGGAGGAAATCCGACAGTTTGCCCGGGCTCTGTGCCGTCAGCGGGACCTGGAACGGGAGCGGGATCTGCTGGCCGCCGGTCTCGGGGAGGCCAACCTGGCCCTGGAAGACATGAACCGGAACCTGGCGGAGAAGGTCCGGAAACAGGCGGAAATGCTCATTCAGTCGGAAAAAATGGCGTCTCTGGGAGTCCTGGTGGCCGGCGTGGCCCATGAGATCAACAACCCCCTGTCCTTTATCAAAGCCAACCTTTCCGCCCTGAAACAGTACGCCGGGAGCCTGGCGGCCCTGATTGAAAAATATGAGGCATTGACGGCGACCCTCACAACGGGAAAGGGGAATGACCCCGCCGGGCGGCACGGGGATATCCAGGATTTCAGGGAACGGAAAAGAATTGATTTTATTTTAAGTGACCTGCCGGACCTGGTGACGCAATCCCAGGAAGGGACCGAGCGAATTGAGGCCATTGTTCGTGACCTCAGGGGTTTTTCCCGGGCTGATGAGGGCGAGAGGCGTGATGCTGATATCAACGAAAGCATTGACACCGCCATCAACATCATCTGGAACGAAGTGAAGGGGAGAGTCAAAATCGTTCGGGACTACGGAGATCTGCCGGCTGTTTCCTGCTTTCCACAGAAACTGATTCAGGCCGTCATGAACATTTTAATCAATGCGTCCCACGCCGTTACAGACATGGGCGACATCCGCATTGTCACGCGGCAGGTGAAGGCATCGACCGAAACAACGGGGTCCGTCCGGATCGAGATTTCCGATACGGGGTGCGGAATGTCTGAAAAGGATGTCAAACGGGTCTTCGATCCATTTTTTACCACCAAACCCGTGGGCCGGGGACTGGGGCTGGGGCTCTATATTACCTACGAAATCATCCATGCCCATGGGGGAGACATCTCGGTGGACAGCCGGGAGGGCGCGGGCAGCACTTTCACGATCACCCTCCCCATGGCCGCCGGGGCGATACGCCCGCTCATTGAAGTTTAAACCCGCCATCAGGTTTTATCGCCGAACGCCCCAAAATTCAGGGCCTCTCGCATAAAACGGATCATCCGGATGGATCGGAAATTTTCGAGACAAAACACCGCCAAAAGGATGGCAGCATTTGGCCGGTTGAAGTATCCACGGCCCATATAGAGGATCATGGGGATTGGCATAAGGGAACTTCCAAAAAATAATCTACGCATCCTGCGTCTTGCCCTTTTGCCCGTCTTCTACGTTGCGACAACAGGCACATAGCCCACTATCCACCTGCTGTCACGCCTTGAATACGAACAAAAGTTCCGCACGATATGCGTATATTATTTTCTTCCAGTTCCCTAACAGAAAGCCATTCCTGCCTTTCCTCCCGACAGAGACTTTCACCTTGCGGGATACACCGATCTTTCCTCGGCGCGATAGCGACGGCCGCATCACCCATCATGTGCGTGTGCGGGACCGTCCGGCCAAAATAACAGGGATTGCGCAACGATGGCGCTATCTTTTGCGTTGCACTTTGTATCTCAAAATGATAGGACCCCTCAATTACAGATATTTAATTCACGAATGGCTATAAGAAAAATGCACAATACGAATTGAGGAATGATGAATTCCCAACGGAACAACTGTCAATTTTCTCTTCTTCTGGTAGATGATGATGCCAACATTCTGGCCGCGTTGAAGCGCGTTTTCATGGGTCAGCCCTATGTCCTCCAAACCGCTGGAGATGGAAACAAGGCCCTCGAACATATGGAAAAAGCCCATTTCCATGTGGCCCTTGTCGACCTGAAAATGCCGGGGATAGACGGGCTGGAGCTCCTTCGACACATTCGGGAAAAGCATCCCGATACAAACGTTATCCTGTTGACGGCACATGGCGGGGTCAAGGAAGCGGTGTCCGCCATGAAGTCAGGTGCGCTGGATTTCATCGAAAAACCGTTTTCACCTGAGGCGTTAAGAAGCCGGATCGCCCGTCTTTATGAGATCTGGCGGCTCAAGGAAGAAAATCGGCGCCTCAAAGCGGAAATGAGTTTTCAATTCGGTTTCGATCGACTGGTGGGGAATGCCCCCTCCATGTTGAAGCTGAAACAGATGATTGTTCATACAGCCCCCAGCGATGCCTCCATCCTGATTCAGGGAGAGACCGGGACTGGAAAGGAGCTGGTGGCCAGGGCTATCCACCATCACAGTCCACAATCTGAAGGCCCTTTTATCCCGGTGGACTGTGCCGCCATCAGTGCCGCCGTCATTGAAAGTGAACTTTTCGGGCACGTGAAAGGCGCATTCACCGGCGCCCATGCCCCTACCATGGGATTGATACGGACTGCCGGCGGGGGCACCCTGTTTCTGGACGAAGTGGGAGAATTGCCCATGGGGATTCAGGCAAAGCTCTTGCGCACCCTTCAGGAACGGCAGGTTCGACCCGTGGGAAGTGCCCGAACATATAAAGTGAAGATACGGATTGTGGCCGCAACCAACAGGGACCTGGAGGCTGAAGTGACTAAAGGACGGTTTCGTGAAGACCTCCTCTACAGGTTGAATGTGGTGCTTTTGACAGTCCCCCCCCTTCGTGAGAGACGGGAGGACATTTCCCTGCTGGCCCGGCATTTTTTATCCCACTTTGGAAATGACGTATCTCCCGTCAGAAGTCTCTCCATGGAAGCACTGAACCGGATAGAACACTATTCCTGGCCGGGCAACGTGCGGGAACTGGAAAACCTTCTGCGACGCGGCGTGGCGCTGGGGATGCAATCTGAACTGGGAATCGAAGACCTTCCCTCACCCTTTTCCAACCGCTCGGACGACTTCGATCCCAACGGCACACCAAGGGCGGAGGACGATACCCTGTCGGCATGGGAAAAGGCGGCCATCCGAAATGCTCTGAGAAAAAGCGGCGGCAAAAGAAGACCGGCCGCGAGAATGCTCAAAATCGGCGAGGCCACGCTTTACAGGAAGATCAAAACCCACGACCTTTAATGTATTCCTTTTTATTCCGGGGACACCTTACTTATCTTTCTTTTTAGGTCCAGGTTTTTGAGGTTTGAGCTTTCGGCCCAAAAGGAGTTCCATTGTTCCAATAAAAGAATCAACGCCTAAAGGTCGCCCGGTCCGTTCGTGTTTTCTAAATAACTCTATTTCCGGCTCCTGAGCATCAATGGCCAAAAAATCTTCCCAGGGTTTATTGACCATTTCCAGTAATGGCTTTGTTTTTACAAGGATATCATCTTTGCCTTTCATGTGTGGTCCCGCACTACTCCAGTGCCAATCTTCAGGTTTCTTTACCAAGCCTGCTCGGACCGGATTTAATTCCACATATCTCGTACATGCTAAGAGATACCCCTCGTCCATGATAAAAGATGAGAACCTTCCCTGCCATAAATGACCACGCCATCCTTCTCGAAAATTGATCCGTCGTGTGTATCGTCTGTGCGCTTCACCAATTGCCTGATTTAAGCCATCCTTCGTTTCAGGTACAACAATTAGGTGAATGTGTTATGTGAAGTAATCCATTATGTTGAGTTGCATCAAAAAATGCTGTTATTTCAGGTGCGTCAGCACAAATTACTCAACATAATTTTGAGTTCACATTAGGGCGCATGTTTGAAATTATCGCGGGATTTCCATTGAAACTCGGGAAAAAAGGGGAATGTTGCAAAAATACCGCTCTCTATGTTTGGAAGATTATGTGAAGTGAAACAATGGTAACCCATTTATATTATAGGTGAAAGTATTTCAACTTCACATAATATTTTACTTCACATAACATTATTTATGTGGAGCTCCACATAAATAATGGTTTGGCATAAGACAATAAGCCCAAGTCTCCACTTGAAACTTCGTACACCATTCCGACATTAACCCCAAATAGGATTGGTAATCTTCATCGTTGAAAAATGTCTGCTGCCGTCTGTTCCCACGCTGTGTTACATGATGCGGGATTCCCGGCGCTACTGCTCTTGCGATTCGTGCCATGATAGAAATAAATCAAATGCGCTGACTTTTGTCAATAATTAAGTAAGGTGTCCCCGGAACTGCGGAACTGCGGCATTGGGAACAAGCAATCTTCGACAATATTGTCGATCTGATACGCTGATTGTCGAACCCTCTTTTGCTTTATTTAATGCAACTATCTCTTTTTATTGTAAAAGCATTTTTGGCACAGTCTTTGTATATATACTTGGGAAAACGGCTTAACGATAACACAAAATTTATCAAAGAGGAGATCATCAATGGATAATGTTTCACAGAAATCAGTCGTGCGAAAAGGGATTAAGCGCATGGTTGTTTTGGGATTGGGGCTTACTGTTGCAGTCGGATTCTCCCCGGTGACGAGCTGGGCGGGTTTCCAGGGTTCGGCCAAACAAACCTGTCTCTTCAACGCCCAATCGAAGGATAGCAATAGTCATCTGATGCGGGTTTCTGAGAGTGAAGGGATTATCATGGCTCGCGGAGGGAATCGGTCTGGTGGCGGCGGGGGAATAGGACAGAGAGGGGGTGATAGTTCAGAGAGTGGGTATAGGTATGGATCGGGTGATGGAACCGGCACGGGAGAAAGACTTCGTGACGGCAGCGGAAACGGCGCCAAAAAAGGCGGTGGAACGGGAAGCGGGGATTGTGATGGCACAGGCCAGGGAAAGGGCCGTGGCAACCGAACAAATTAAGAGAATTTGAATGTTTTTTTATAAATCGTAAATCAATTAAAAGGAGAATAAAGCGATGAAAAAGGTTTTAGCAAGCAGTGTAGTGGTTTTAATGGTACTTTTTTTAAGTGCAGGTTTTGGTTTGGCGAGGGGAAACGGCGCTGGCGGTGGTGGCGGTGGTGGCGGTGGTGGCGGCGGTGGCACTGGTATCCCCATCCATGACATCCTCAGCGGAACGCCTTTTGACTATTCGGGTGATGTAATCGAGGTAACCGGGGTTGCCGGGGTTGCCGGGGGTGGAGGAATTATAATTGATATTGGGGACGACGATATCACCATTTACGGGATAGGCTCTGTTCGCTACTGGGATTCATTAGGAGTGGATCGCCCGGTGGTGGGTGAGACAATCGATGTGACCGGGTATAATGTCGAGTATTCCGAAGGTGTCTTTCGAAACATTGCAGTGACCATAACGGTTGGGGGCGTCGAAGTGCCGCTACGTGATCTTGAAACAGGAGCGCCCCTGTGGCGCGGTAACGGTGGAAACAGCAACTAATCGCACATAGAGATGGACCATTGTTCCTCGAAAAAAAGAAAGTCCTCCTCCGGGGGGACTTTCTTTTTGGGGTCAAGTCTACGTTTGACCTTTGTTGACCGATTCCACGACCTCCTCCAACCGTTTTTGAAACAGGTTGTCGTTTTGTTGGCAAAAATTGGCAAAAATTGGAAAAATTGGGGTCAGAGTAAGATTAAATTTTTTCTTTTCTCCACCCCAAAGGTCGCCCCCTTTTCTTTGCTTTTACTCGTCTGCCGGTTAGCAGCGCTATTTCATCTTTAAATTGATCATGCCCA
>Ga0207996_1000948_pt1 | contig 22471 bp, 22 predicted proteins | sample AntAceMetag02UKG_FD_184773 | JGI IMG/M metagenome (GOLD analysis project Ga0207996, IMG submission 184773) | Saline lake microbial communities from Ace Lake, Antarctica - Antarctic Ace Lake Metagenome 02UKG (SPAdes) (version 2) | ecosystem: Environmental > Aquatic > Non-marine Saline and...
CTGGAAAGGAGGTGGTGGAGAGCTTGAATTGTCACGGCGTTTCTACATGTAAAGTAAAAACGCAAAAAAAGTTGAAAAGATCAACTTTTAATAACTAAACTATAACGGATATTGATTGACCAAGTTCCATACGAAGCAGCATCGGTTTTTGATGTTAACAACGATGGAGTTCTGGATATCGTTTGCGGAGAATACTGGTATGAAGGCCCGAACTGGGTAAAGCATAAGATTTGTGACGTAAAACCTGAACGCGAATACTATAACGACTTTTCAGATTTGCCAATGGATGTTAATGGCAATGGCTTTATGGATATTATAACAGGAGCTTGGTGGGAGGCAACTCTCAAATGGAGAGAGAATCCAAAAGGCCGATATGAAGAATGGAAGGTTCACGATATTGATAAATGTGGAAGCATAGAAACAACTCGTCTTTTTGATATAGATGGTGATGGTATTCCTGAGATATTCCCTAATACTCCAGGAAGGCCACTGAGGTATTACAAACTTGTGACTGACCGGAATGGCAAGGGAATAGGAAAGTTTGAAAAGCGCGTAATCTTTGATCAGCCAAGCAGTCATGGACTTGGCTTTGGTGATATTAATGGCAATGGTCGCACTGATATTATTCTTGGCAATGGATGGTTAGAAGCACCAGTAAATAAGACTTCCAGTAAATGGATTTTTCATCCAGAATTTGATCTTGGCACCGCAAGCATACCTATCATTGTTCATGATGTAAACAATGATGGTCTTGCAGATCTGATTGTAGGTCAGGCTCATAGATATGGTCTTCATTGGTGGGAGCAGAAGAAAGATACAACAGGAAGACGAACATGGATTAAGCATGATATTGATCTGACTGCTTCACAATACCATGACCTTCAAATGGCTGATATTGATAATGACGGGAAATTAGAACTAGTTACTGGGAAAAGATATCGAGCTCATTGTGGTAATGATCCAGGCGCAGATGATCCTGTAGGAATTTACTATTTTAAAATCAATTCAGGGAATTTTGAAAAAAATATTATTGATTATGGGAAGGTTCCGAGAGCAAGTGGCTGTGGAATTCATTTTGCCATTGCGGATTTAAATAGTAACGGGTGGCTGGATATAGTTGCGCCAGGGAAAGAGGGTTTATATCTTTTTGAAAACCTCGGAGATAAATAATAAGGAAAAAAGCTATCTTTGAAGCCCACTATTGAGATTCCCGAAGGAATGGTTGGTGTAGATGTACCACTGGATCCAGTCCTGGCAATAGTACACAGATTTGGGCAATTAATAGAACAAGGAAAAGAGGAGAAAATTGTATGAAAAAACTCAAAATAGGATTTGTGGGTTGTGGTTCTATGGGGCAGCTTGCCCATATTGCAAATTATGCTATTCTTCCAGATGTTGAGCTGGTAGCGTTAGCTGACCTTCGGCAGGAGACAGCCAGAGAAGTTGCCAAAAGATATAGAATTCACAACGTTTATAATAACCATAAAGAACTGCTCGAAAAAGCCGACATAGACGCAGTTGTGGCAATTATGCATTTTGGTCTTCATTATAGTGTCATTCCAGATATTTTGAAGAAGGGCAAACATTGTCTTACAGAAAAACCCATCGCCGTTAAGGCATCAACTGCAAAAAGCTTAAATAAGATTGCCATCAAAAATAAACTTATCTATCAAATTGGTTGTATGAAACGATGTGACCCAGCCAGCCGAATTATGAAAGAGAAAATTCAAGAATGGAAAACAAATAATAAATATGGGCATCTAAAATACCTAAGAGTTTCTATGCCGCCGGGGAACTGGACTTTCCAAATTGAATCTCCATTGAATATGAACGATAGAGTTGATTCTCTAAATTTCAGATACGAAGAGACACCTGATTGGATGGACCAAGAAACAAGAAAAAAGTATATATCTTTTGTCAATTACTATATTCATCAAGTCAATATGATTCGCTATATTTTGGGAGAAAATTATAAAGTAACTTATGCAGATCCAACAGGAATTCTTATGATAGCCAGAAGTGATTCGGGAATTACAATTGCTCTTGAGATGAATACCTACCGAGTTCGCGACGAATGGCATGAATTTTATACAGCTTGCTTTGAGAAAGGAAAAATCTCCTTGTCTCTTCCAGCTCCTATGGCCAGACAACATTCAGGCAAATTGGAATATTATAAGAATGGAAAAAATGGGGCAATTTATGAAGCTCCTGTTATTCCTCCGAAATGGAGTATGCTGGAGCAAGCAAGGTTGTTTGTAGAGGCTGTTCAGGGTAAGACACCGTGCATTTCTCCCACCGGAGACGCTATCAAAGATCTTGAAATTGCAGAAGATTTCATTCGCCTATTGTGCGAATGACAGAAAAGGATTAAAGATTAAGTATCTTTGCAGTCAGAAGTAATCCTATAATAATTCAATAATTGTAAATTGCCTCTTCATATGCTATATTCACTCCGTTATGCTTAGCCATGAAAGGGTGCGAATGTATGGAAGATAAACATGTTCTTGTAACAGGTGGCGCGGGTTTTATCGGGTCTAATCTTATAAAAAGATTATTGGCTGATAACCGATCTGTTATTTGCGTCGATGATTTTAATGATTATTATTCTCCTTTAACAAAGGAAAATAATATTAAACAGTTTCTCAACCACAAGAATTTTAAATTATATAGAGTTGATATTCGAGATTTTAATTCACTAAAGGAAATTTTTACATCTAATAGAATAAGCAGAGTTGTTCATCTGGCTGCAAGAGCAGGAGTTAGACCTTCACTTGAAAATCCGCTGCTTTACGAAGAGGTCAATTTGAAAGGGACAATGCACCTGCTGGAATTAAGCAAGAATGTCAAAAACTTTGTTTTTGCTTCCTCTTCTTCTGTGTATGGTAATAATAAAAAAACCCCCTTTTCGGAACATGACAATGTGGATAAAGCAATTTCTCCATATGCAGCGACTAAGAAAGCTGGAGAAGTTATGTGCCATGTATATCACCATCTTTACAATATACCAATCTCCTGCTTGAGATTTTTTACTGTATATGGTCCGTCAGGAAGACCTGATATGGCCCCTTATAAATTCACAAAGTGGATTGATGAAGGCAAAGAAGTCCAGAGATTTGGAAATGGACATTCGAAAAGAGATTATACCTACGTTGATGATATTGTTGACGGAGTAATATCTGCTATGGATAGACAATTTAAATATGAAATTTTCAATCTTGGCAATTCTCATTCAATAGAATTAAATTATTTCATAGGCTTAATAGAAAAGGAACTTGGTAAAAAGGCAAAGATAATTGAATTTCCTTCTCAGCCCGGTGACGTAAATATTACATATGCAAATATCAGCAAATCCAAGAAGATGCTAAATTTTCAGCCCAAGGTTTCAATAGAGGATGGAATCGCTAAATTTGTCAAATGGTATAAAACTAGTAAATAAATAGGCAGCATCTATGAAAAAACCCCTGTTTTGGATTCTAAAATTATGTATCAGCATAGGAATTCTCTGGTATGTTTTCTCAAGACCTGATGTCAGCCCTCATAAAATAATAGAATATATCAAAAATATAGAGTTATCACGTCTTCTTATAGCAATTGGATTATATATCACTATTATTTTTATAGCCTGTTTAAGGTGGCAGAAACTTCTCAAAGGACAGGATATATATCTTTCGTTTTTTAAAACATTGGAACTAAATTTTATTGGACTGTTTTTTAATACATTTATGCCAAGTCTGACGGGCGGAGATGTTGTGAAGGCATATTATGTGTCAAAACACTCTGATCAAAGGCTTGAAGCAGCTACAACAGTATTTATTGACAGAGTTGTTGGTATGCTGGCTCTTATAACAATAGGCGCAGTTGCAAGTCTCTACGCTATATCAGAACCACAAATTAGAATGCCGGCAATAGTTATTGTTGCGTTTTTTTTGATAATAACCATTTTAGGCATTGCTTCTTTTAACAAACGCCTTATGAAAAAAATTTCTTTTAATATAAAAGGGAAAAGATGGCAAAAAGTTCTTGTTTCTTTAAAGCGTATATATTCAGCGTTCTATATTTATAGATCTAAAAAAGTTTTGATTATTGAAGTTTTTTTAATGTCTATTGTCATACAGATCATGTCTGTGTTGATAAATTATCAGATAGCATTAGGTATTGGATTGGATGTTTCAATGAAATATTTTTTTCTATTTATTCCAATTATTGCAGTTATAAGTATGATTCCTATTACATTTGCAGGATGGGGAGTTGGTGAAAGCATGTATAAATATTTCTTTGGACTTATTACCGGAACTTGCGGTTTAGCCGTAACTATGTCAATAATTGTGAGACTTATCACACTCGTTTTAAATCTTTTCGGCGGTATATTTTACGTGTTTCATAAACATCCAAAAACTTTCTCAGAATGAACAAGCATAAAATTGACTTTATCTATAAAAAAGCATAAAATCGTGCCACTTATCATTGTTAAGGAAATTTAAAAATGGCTTTAGCTGAAACTGAGATGTCAAAAAGATATGACTCAAAACAAGTAGAAGACAGATGGTATGCTTTCTGGGAAAAGAGTGAATTTTTTCGAGCAGAAATAACTTATGATAAAAAATCGTTTTGCATTGTTATTCCTCCGCCGAATGTAACCGGAGTTCTGCATATGGGACATGCGTTAGATGAGACCCTTCAGGATATTCTGGTTAGATGGAAGAGAATGCAGGGATTTAATGCTCTATGGATACCAGGAACAGACCATGCCGGAATTGCCACACAAAATGTAATAGAGAAAAGACTCTCTCAGGAAGGACTAACACGAAATAATTTTGGCAGAGAAAAGTTTCTTGAATATGCATGGAAATGGAAAGAAGAATATCGCGATAGAATAGTAAGTCAATTGAAAAAGTTGGGAACATCGTGTGATTGGTCAAGAGAAAGATTTACAATGGACAAGGATTACGTAAAGACTGTAAAGGAAGTCTTTGTCAGGTTATATAAAAATAAATTGCTATACAGAGATAATTATATTGTTAATTGGTGTCCCCGCTGTAAGACAGCAATTTCGGATATAGAGGTAGAGAGAAAAGAACTGAAGGGCAGTTTGTACTACATTAATTATCCTTTAGAGCAAAGCAATGATCAAATAGTAATTGCTACTACCAGACCGGAAACAATGCTTGGAGATACTGCTATTGCCGTTCATCCTCAGGACAAACGATATCAAAGATTTGTAAAGAAGGTAGCTGTAGTACCTATTATTGGAAGAAAAATCCCTATTATTTCTGACGAAAGAGTAGATAGCTCGTTTGTAACAGGAGCGGTCAAAGTAACGCCGGCTCATGATCCCGTTGACTATGAAATTGGACTTGCGCATAATCTGAAACAGGTTGTTGTCATAGACGAGAACGGTCGAATGAATAAAAATGCTGGTATTTATAAGGGAATGGATAGATATTCTTGCAGAGAAAAATTAGTGGAAGACTTAAAAAAAGAGGGATATCTGTTAAAAATAGAAAGTCATTCTCACAATGTAGGACATTGCTCAAGATGTCATACTGTTGTAGAGCCATTAGTTTCTAAGCAATGGTTTATTAGCATGAAATCATTAGCTCAACCCGCGATAAAAGCTGTAACCAACGGCAAGATAAGGTTTGCTCCAACCAGGTGGGAAAAGGTTTATTTAAACTGGCTGGAAAATATTAAGGACTGGTGTGTTTCAAGACAGATTTGGTGGGGTCACGAAATGCCGGTCTGGTATTGCAATAATTGTGGAGAAACAATAGTAAGCATAACAACCCCTTCTAAATGCGATATATGCAAAAGCTCGGATCTGGAGAAAGATCCTGATGTGCTTGATACATGGTTTAGCTCTGCTTTGTGGCCTTTTGCTACAATGGGATGGCCACGACAGACAAAAGAGTTAGGTTATTTCTATCCCACAACAGTATTAGTTACTGGGTATGACATAATACATTTTTGGGTCGCGCGTATGATTATGATGGGATTGCAGTTTACGGATAACATCCCTTTTGGAAGTGTTTATCTTCATGGAATTGTTAGAGATTCTTCAGGGAAGAAAATGAGCAAATCCACTGGAAACGTAATTGACCCTATAGATCTTGTTGATCAATACGGTGCCGATACATTGCGGTTTGCTCTTGCAGAGTTATCAACTTTAGGAGGACAGAATATTCTCTTGACGACCACAAGGATAGAAGGAGCTAGAAATTTCTGCAATAAATTGTGGAATGCTGCTCGTTTTTCAATAACAAATTTAACAGGACAGAAAAACTTACATACAGACCTGAACTTTCATGATTTGACATCAGATGATTGGTTTATCCTAACCAAATTGAATCAAACCATTGTATCTCTAACTGAAAGTCTGGAAAAGTACAAGTTCAATGAAGCCGCAAGCACAATTTACAACTTCTTCTGGCACGAATTTTGTGACTGGTATCTGGAGATAATAAAGCATAGAATAGCTGAAAAAATGAGTTGCGCTACAGCTAGAGCAGTATTGTTTCATGTATTGAAGCAAAGCCTTAAATTATTACATCCTTTTATCCCGTTTATCACAGAAGAAATATGGCAGAATCTAAGAAAGACGATAGATCCTGATTTAAGTAAGAGTATTATGATATCATCATGGCCGAATGCGGATTCCAGATATGTTAATTTGGAAGAAACAAATAAAGCAATACTTAAATATGAGATTATTAATATTGGTAGGAATTTGAGAGGAGATTGGAATATCCCTTTATCAGAAGATATCAACTACATAGTCAAGACAACCAGTGTAGAGGAAGAAAAAGCACTGAGTTTAGATAGAATGGTAATACAGAGATTATTACATGCTACGAACGTAAAAATAGGTTATAACGTAAAGGTTAGTTCTCCATTTCCTTCAGATATTACTAAGTCTGGGATAACGGTATTTTTGTGTTTGGGCGATAAATTCGATTTTGCTTCAGAAAAAACCAACCTTGAAAAAAAGATTGATAAATTAGAAGAGGAGTTTGAGAAAATAGGAAGAAAGATTGATAATCAGGATTTCTTACGTAAAGCACCAAAAGATGTTATAGAAAATCAGCACAAAAAAAGAGAAATGATTAGTAAAAATAGGGTAAAATTAATAGAAAACTTGAATAAGGTTAAAAGTTTTTTAAAATAACTGAGGAGAAAACATGATAGCTTTAAAGGAGGAAGAACTCTTGAAAAAGACAGATAATATACACATTATGATAAATATGGCAGCAAAGAGAGCAAAACAGCTTAATGCAGGATCACCAAAACTTGTAGATATTAAAGATACGCCGATAAATATTGCTTTAGAGGAAATCATGGCAGGGAAGATAGGTTGTAAGTCTATAAAGAATGAAAAGATAGAGCCTGAAATAATAGAGAAGGATAAAGAAAAAAAGAAGAAGGAAGAAAAAGAGTAAGATGTTAAGAGGTGAAAAAGTTTCATATTAAGAGAAGATTTAAGAATTACAAAAAATAATTGATTAAGGGGGTCATTGTGTCGAGAGTAATTAGAATAGGAACTGCTCAATCTTTAGGAAGTGTGCCCGGCAAAACACCATCGAAAATTAAGAAGGTATGGTTGGAACGATTTTCGGTTTTATTAAAAGAAGGAGCCGATAAGAAAGCAGATATAATTTCCTTTTGTGAATGTGGACCAATGCATGGTATTTTTGATCTTAAAACAAATGATTATGAATATGAGGATGTTGAAACAGGCGAATTAACTGGTTTTGCAAAAGGACAGGCAAAAAGACTTAATATGAATATTGTATGGCCTACGGTAGGTTTTTATATGGGGAAACTTGTAAATTGTGCAATTGTTATTTCCAGAGCAGGGAAGATTGTCGGTGTGTATAGAAAAACGCATCTCACATATAGAGAAAGAAAAGAGATGGGATATATGCCAGGCAATGAACTTAATACATTTGATTTGGATTTTGGTCGTATCGGCGTTTTAATCTGCCATGACATGAGCTTCCCTGAGCCATGGCGGGTCTTAGCTTTACGCGGTGCAGAAATCATCTTTTGGCCAAGTCATTGGAGAGGTTGGGGAGATATTTACTGTTATTCTGTAATTAAGAGCAGAGCCATTGACAATAGTGTTTATATTGCTCATACAGGGTATGCTCCGGATGTATCATGGATGCCTGGAATGAATTTAGCGCGCTCCGGCGTATTTGACAGGAGAGGGGAAAGAATTTCAAATGCTGGTTTTAGTGTGGGAGTATCAGTTGCAGAGATTGATTTAGATATTCCTGACAACCGGCAGTCTTTTTCTATGGGTAAAAACGATGATTTCAGAAAATGGATGCTTGCAGACAGGAGACCAGACCTCTACGATGTCATAACTGACAAAACATTGGTAATTCCGACTCCTGATGAAGAAAAGGTGAAGACTGAAACATCAGGGAAGGATAAAAAGAAGAAGGAAGAAAAAGAGTAAGATGTTAACAGGAAAAACAATAGTTTTTGGTGTTACAGGTAGCATTGCAGCATACAAAGCGGCGAAAATAATAAGAAGATTGAAAGACCTGAATGCGAATGTCAGGGTTATCATGACCCTGAATGCTGCCAAATTCATTGGAGAGACAACATTGCGAACGCTTTCCTGCAATCCTGTGTATATTAACATGTTTCCCGATTCCAGCATACTTGAAGACTCCCTGCCTCATATAACTATAAGCGATGCTGCTGACTTATTTCTTATAGCACCGGCAACTGCCAATGTTATAGGAAAAGTAGCAAGTGGCATTGCAGATGACCTTCTCTCCACAACATTACTGTCTGCCGGGAACAAACCTGTTTTGATGGCTCCTGCTATGAATGAGAGAATGTACAAAAGTTCTATATACAAACATAATGAGAAAAAGCTACAGATAGCTGGTGTAAAATTTATTGATCCTGAGTATGGAAAGTTGGCATGTGAAGAAGAAGGAGAGGGAAGACTCGCATCAGTGGACTCGATTGTCCAGCATGTTGTTAATGCCTTAATTGGGGAAGTCTTTTCTGACCTGAAAGGCAAAAGAATTCTTGTAACAGCGGGCGGCACAAGAGAGTACATAGATCCTGTAAGATTTATTGGGAATCCATCTACGGGGAGAATGGGTTTTGCTTTGGCACATACTGCGCGAGTAAGAGGAGCAGATGTAACATTAATAAGCGGAAAAACACTTTTAGCTCCTCCTGAGGGAGTAAGATATATCCCAGTGGAAACTGCAGACCAGATGAGAAAATCTATTCTGGATAATTTTAAACATATTGATATTTTGATAATGGCTGCCGCTGTTGGTGATTTTAAGCCCAAAAAAACAGAAAAAACCAAGATAAAAAGAAAGGGTATGCTAAGTATCGATTTGGAGCCTACGGATGATATATTAGAGAAAATGGGCAAAATAAAGGGTAAGAGAATTATCGTCGGCTTTGCAGCGGAAACCAATAATCTTATAAAGAACGCCAAATTAAAACTAAAGAAAAAAAATCTGGATTTAATAGTGGTTAATGATATAACCCAGTCTGGCGCAGGCTTTGAAAGCGAGACTAATATTGTGAAAATAATTGATAAGAACAATGATGTGGAAGAATTGCCAAGGCAAACTAAAGAAGAAGTAGCCCATAGAATCTGGGATAGAATTGTGGAAATTTTGAAAGGAAAACACAGATGAATAAAGAATCAACAAAGTTTTTAGAGTCTCTCATGAGTACAGCAAGTCCTTCAGGTTTTGAAGAACCTGTTCAAAAGATCGTACTTGGAGAATTGTCTGGTATAACAGATAAGGTAAAAACAGATGTTTTAGGCAACCTTGCAGGTATAAAAAATGCAAGCGGAACCCCAAGAGTAATGTTAGCAGGACATTGCGATGAAATAGGATTGATGGTTAAATACATTACTGACGAAGGTTTTCTCTATTTTGCAACAATAGGAGGAATGGATCCTGTGATAATACCGGGTCAACGAGTTATTGTTCATTCTGAAAAAGGCGGCATAAAAGGTGTTATAGGCAAAAACCCCATACATCTTATGGATGCAGAGGAAATGAAGAAACAAATAAAGATAGAGGATATTTGGATAGATATAGGAACAAAGAATAAAAAAGAAAGTGAGAAACTTATTTCAATAGGGGATCCCGTTACATTTGATGTAGAACTTATTAATTTGAATAACGGGGTAATGAGCTCTAAGGCGTTTGACGATAGAATAGGATGTTTTGTTGTTGTGGAAACAATGAGGCTTCTTTATAAAAAAAGAATTAATGCTGCTGTATTCGGCGTTTCAACAGTTCAGGAAGAAGTTGGACTTCGCGGGGCAACGACCAGCAGTTTTGACATAGAGCCGGATATAGGTATTGCAATAGATGTAGGTTTTGCGACAGACTATCCTGGAATAGACAAGAAAAAAGCGGGAGATGTTAAGATAGGAGCTGGTCCAATACTTGCAAAAGGGGCAAATATTAATCCTAAACTTGGAAGAATGTTGATAGATACTGCCAAGAAGCATAAAATCCCTTATCAAATGTCCGGTGAGCCCAGAGGAACAGGCACGGATGCAAATGCAATGCAACTTTCAAGAAGTGGTACCGCAGCAGCACTTATCAGTATTCCTCTGCGTTATATGCATACGCCTGTGGAAACGCTGTCTATCTCAGATGCTGAAAATGCGATAAAATTACTTGTGGCATTTATAACTGATCTGCCAAAAAAAATTAATTTCATACCTTAAATTGGAACTTACCCTAACCCTCTCTTGACAGAGAGGGAAAAGAGGAACGAATGGACAAACAGATAATCGAAATAATCGAAGAGAGCATCGCAGTAAAGCAGGATATTATAGCTCATCAGATTGACGTTATAGTTAAGATAGTAAATAGTATTGCTGATGCATTAGGCAGGGGAGGGAAACTGCTTGTTTTTGGCAATGGTGGCAGTTCTTCTGATGCACAACACATGGCGGGAGAACTGGTTGGCAGATTTCAACTGGAACGAAGCGCATTGCCGGCAATTGCTTTAACTACAGATAGTTCTGTAATAACATCGATATCTAATGATTACGGCTTTAATGAGATTTTTTCGCGTCAGATAGAGGCATTAGGAACTCCTGAAGACATAGCTCTAGGTATATCGACGAGCGGAAATTCTGAGAATGTATTGGCTGGAGTCCGTAAAGCAAAAAATATGAAACTTACAACTATTGGCTTTTCAGGTAGAGAAGGTGGAGAACTTTCAAAAATAGCAGATTTATGCTTCATTGCTCCTTCCTCAAGCACTCCGCGTATTCAAGAAGCTCACATTACAGTAATTCACATAATCTGCAAACTTGTGGAAGAAAAATTATATTGTGAGCAAAGATAAAGTCAAATCTCTTTCCGAATTAAAAGAAATAGTCGACTCTTTAAAAAAGCAAGGTAAAAAAATCGGTTTTACCAATGGTTGTTTTGATCTCATACATGTCGGACACATAAAATATTTAAGAGCTGCAAAAAAGTTTGCTGACATACTCATAGTTGCTATAAACAGCGACAAATCTGTAAAGAGCTTAAAGGGAAATAAAAGACCTTTATTCCCTCAGAATGAACGAGCAGAAATACTCTCTGCTTTTGAATTTGTTGATTATGTTGTAATTTTCGATGAACTGGATCCTGAGAAAACCATCTCAACACTGCTTCCCGATGTTCTTGTAAAGGGAGGAGACTATAAGATAAATGAGATTATTGGCAGAGACACTGTGACCTCACATGGTGGAAAGGTTATCACTATTCCTGAAATTGAAGGAAAGTCAACTTCTGATATTATTAAGAAAATAAATGAATCTAGATAATGCCTGTTGAAACAATCCAGTGGGACAAAGGAAGAGTTAAGTTAATAGACCAAACACTGCTTCCAAACAAATTTAAACATATATATTGCGATACCGTAGAGAGCATATGGGAAGCAATTAAGAATTTGAGGGTTCGCGGAGCTCCTGCAATAGGTATTGCCGGGGCATTGGGTGTAGTTATTGGCATACAGGATTCAAATGCAAAAGATTATTCTGAATTCAAAAAACAACTTGAACAAGTTATATCATATTTATCATCTTCAAGACCTACTGCTGTTAATCTTTTTTGGGCGCTGGACAGGATGCGAGTGTGCTGTGAAAAAGACAAAAATCTGTCAATTAACACAATAAAATCCAGATTGTTAAAAGAGGCACAAAAGATTATAGAAGAAGACAAGAATATTTGCAGAAGCATTGGTAAGAATGGGGCAAAGCTTATAAAAGATGGAGATGTTATTTTAACTCATTGTAATGCTGGAGGATTAGCCACTGCTGATTATGGAACAGCCTTAGGTGTGATCTTCTATGCAGCTGAGCAGGGCAAGAAGATAAGAGTTTACGCAGACGAAACTCGGCCATTACTGCAAGGAGCCAGGCTTACAACATGGGAGCTGATGCAGGCAGGGATTGATGTTACATTAATCTGCGATAATATGGCAGGTTCATTAATGAAAGAGGGGGAAATAAATTGCGTAATAGTCGGAGCTGATAGAATCGCCTCTAATGGAGATACTGCAAATAAGATAGGCACATACAGTCTGGCAGTACTTGCAAAAGCACATAACATTCCTTTTTATGTGGCTGCTCCTTTTTCTACTTTTGACATGAAAATAAAATCAGGGAAACAGATTCCCATTGAGCAAAGGGCTCCTGAAGAAGTAACAAATCTCTATGGGAAGAGAATTGCGCCTAAAAATGTATGTGTACATAATCCTGCCTTTGATGTAACCCCTGCGAAACTTATATCTGCAATAATAACTGAATGTGGTATAATTAAGAAACCAGATACAAAAAAAATAATAGAAAGGAAGGTAAAATTATGAAAGATTTTATGGAAAAAGCATCAGAATTTGCATCAAAGACAGAAGAAAAAGCTAATGAGCTTATTTATGAGCTTTATAAGAAAGGAAAAATAGGCAGCAAAGAAGCTAAAAAAGTGACTGATGACTGGACAAAAAGAATAAAGAAGAGCACATCCACTCTTCAGAAGAAGCTTGATGTGCAGATACATCAGGCAATCCGCAAATTTGATATCCCTACTAGAAAAGAGATAGAGGATATTAAGAAAAGGCTCAATGCATTAGAAAAAACGAAAAAATCTTCCGTTAAGCCAGTAAAGCCTAAGACTCGTGCTAAAAAATAACAAACTTAGGATCTTTATTCCGCTCATAATCTTCGTTTTTGCCTTATCCATCAGATTGCTTTGCCTATACCAAATGAGTGATAATCCAATGTTTCACAATATCCCTAATGGATTGGATCAACAAAGATTCGCCCAGTTTGCCATTCAAATTTCAGAAGGTGACATTCTTGGAGGCAAGGGGTTTTACTCTCAATCTCCTCTTTATCCATATTTTCTTGCTTTAATATATGGATTGTTTGGACATAGTTACTTCATTGTAAGAATATTTCAAATGCTCATGGGAGCCGGAACATGTGTTTTGCTATATTTAATAGGAAACAGGATATTTAATCGGACGGTTGGCGTAATATCAGGAATCATTTGCAGCTTATACGGAGTACTGATCTTTTACGAAGTAGAATTATTGCGGGTAACGATCACAGTCTTTTTAACTGTTCTTTTAGTTTTTTCTATTACACGGATCTTAAAAAGCAAAAAAACTGCCATATGGCTAATTCCTGGAATTGTACTCGGCTTGTTGATACTCTGCAGGCCAAATAATATCATATTGATTTTATTTATTCTGATATGGATGTTTTACACAACGCTAAAGAATAAGAAACTCTTAGCTAAGCGATTTATATATTTTTTCTTTGGTGTTTTATTAGCTCTTACTCCTCTTTTTATTCGTAATCATATTGTTGGAGTTAATTTGTTTTCTATGTCATCTCAAGGAGTAAACGCATTCATATGCGGACATGATTCGAGATCTACCGGCTGTGGATTTTACCAAATACAAGACGACACATATTTAGGAAAAAATCAAATGCAAACCTGTTTTAATATTTTAAAAACAGCGTTCAAAACACCTTCTAAATGGTTCAAACAGCAGGCAAACAAATTTGCTGCTTTCTGGAATGGATACGAGATACCGAATAATTCTAATTTCTATTTGTCGAGAAAATTTTCAGATCTTCTGAGCCTTCCTCTTCCCGGTTTTGTATTTATAGCCTCAATGGGAATAATGGGCATTATTGTATCTATTCGAAATTGGCAAAAATATTTACTTGTATATTTGATAATTATTGGCTGTTTTTGCTCTGTAATGGCCTTTTATATCCTATCAAGATTTCGACAGCCTATAGTTCCATTTTTAATATTATTTACAGGATTTTTTATTAATTGGTTATGGATAAAAGTCAAAGACAAAGATTTTAGAAAACTTGTTTTTTCGCTTTTATGTGTTGGTTTTTTATCTTTTGCAATGTGGCCAAGACCACAACGATTTATATTACCGCAGGACCATTATAATATGGGTCTTTCATATACCATGGGGAAAAAGTATAACAATGCTATCAGCCAGTTCAATAATGCGATAAAGCTAAACGCAATTTACATTAAGCCTATTTATATGAAGGGATTTTGTCTTCTCCGACAGAACAAACCGAGATTGGCTGTAAGAGAATTTGAAGAGGTTCTGAGACTCAATCCATATTACGCAAAGGCATTAAAAAACACTGCAGTAGCTTATGGATTATATTTAAAAGACAACGCCAAAGCCCTTCACTATTTTGACAGATATCTAAAATTGTGTCCTGATGATGGGAAGATGTTAAAGATAAAGGAAAGTATTGAGAATTACAATCCTGACTTTCTATAAATATCGATAAATTCAGCTGGCGAAACAACTTTCATTTCCTGACATAATTCAATTGGATAATGTATTAAATTTCCTGTAATTAAGTAGCTGGCCTTTCCTGCAAGCGCAACTTCCAAAAATGCCTCGTCATCTGTATCTGGTAGTTTTTTAGGAATCGGTTCTGATGCAGTTATGCAACCGCAAGCTTTTATCTGGTCGATTAGAGCATCAATGTGCTCTGAATCAAACTTAAATTTCGGTCGGAGTAGGACGCTTTGATATTCAGAGAGGATTCGTGCATCGTAACAGAGTTTTAAAATGCCAGAGGATACCATGCGAACGATTTCCCCCGGAGCATTATACGGAGAAAGCAGACCGGAAACAATTACGTTAGTGTCCAGAACTATTTTCATTTAGAACGTTTCTTTCGTTCTGCTTTAATTTCAGCATTTATCCCTTCAAGACTCATTTGATCCGTTCCTATTTCAACAGATCGTTGTTGCAGTGAAGTCACGGCTCTAATTGCGCGAGCCTGACGAAATGCAGCTAGAGACTCTTCCAGAGAACCTTCTGATGCAGCAGACAAAATGGCAATAGGTTTCCCGTTTGAAGTAATCACCATTTCCTTTTCATTCGACAGCCTCTGCCAAACTTGAGCAGATTTCCCCCGCAGATCTCTTACAGTGACAAATCGCATATATACCTCCTTTTTCGCATTCAATTGTAGTGTACACAACTGTCACGCAATTGTCAACCATAGCAAAAAAATCTTCCTTTTTTACCCCAATTAGAGTAATATTTGGCTAAATAACACAGAGGAATTAATTAATGAAAGCTAAATTTATGGATGAAAATTTTTTATTACATACAAAAACTGCCCAAACTCTTTTTCATGAATATGCTAAAAATATGCCGATTTTTGACTATCACTGCCACTTGCCGGCACAGGATATTGCCAAGAATAAGCAATTTAGGAATCTTAGCGAAGTATGGCTTGGCGGAGATCATTATAAATGGCGGGCTATGAGGGCAAATGGCATTGAAGAGCGTTTTTGTACAGGCGATGCGGATGACTATGAAAAATTTGAAGCGTGGGCCAAAACAGTTCCCTTTTTAATACGCAATCCATTATATCACTGGACACTGCTAGAATTGAACCGCTATTTTGGAATAAACGAACTTCTAACCTCCTCTACTGCGCATGGAATTTATGAAAAATGCAGCGGCATGCTTCATGAAGAAAAATTTAGAGCTCGCGGTCTTATGCAAATGATGAATGTTAAGGCAATATGCACAACGGATGATCCGACAGACAGCCTTATGTATCATGAACAAATTAAGAACGACAGCAGTTTTAGTATTAAAGTACTGCCTACATTTCGTCCAGACAAAGCTATGGCTGTTAAAAACGTTAAGAAATTTAATGAATGGGTCAATACACTGGAAAAAGTAAGTAACATTAGTATTAATGATTACATGGACTTTTTGGATGCAATTAGAAAACGGCATGATTTTTTTCATCAGATGGGCTGCCGTATCTCTGATCATGGCATTGAGACGGCTTATGCGAAAGATTATACAAAAAGCGAAATAAAAACGATTTTTAGTAAAGCTCGCTTTGGAAAAGAGCTTTCTTTAGAAGAAGTTTTACAATTTAAATCTGCAATGATGGTTGAATTTGGAATTATGGATTATGAGAAAAATTGGGTTCAACAGCTTCATCTGGGAGCCATGAGAAACAATAATACTCTTATGTTCAGGAAGTTGGGTGCGGATATAGGATTTGATTCTATTGGCGACTTTGAGGTTGCCGGACCTTTGTCAAAATTTCTTGACAGATTACATCTTATGAGAAAACTGCCAAAGACAATTCTTTATAATCTAAATCCAAGAGATAACGAGGTTCTAGCTACAATGGCTGGTAATTTTCAGGATTCTTCAATTCAGGGTAAGATACAATTTGGGTCGGCATGGTGGTTTCTTGACCATAAAGATGGTATGAAAAAACAAATAAACGCTTTATCCTGCACAGGGCTTTTGAGCCGTTTTGTTGGCATGCTTACTGATTCACGCAGTTTTCTTTCATATCCAAGACACGAATATTTTAGAAGAATTCTATGTAATATTATTGCGCAGGATGTTGAAAACGGAGAATTGCCAAATGATATAGAATTACTAGGACATATTATTGAGGATATTTCTTTTAATAATGCGGTTAAATATACAGGAATCAAAATTGAAAAATAAGAATAGAGTGATGTTCAGTACAAATAGTCCGGAAGAGACAATATGTCTTGGCAGAAAAATAGGGGAACTCTTAGAAGCAGGCGGTGTTGTTGCGCTGATTGGAAATTTAGGAGCAGGCAAGACTGTTATTGCTAACGGCTTATGCACAGGACTTGGAGTAAAGGAAAATTATATAACAAGTCCGACTTACACAATAATCAATCAGTATGATGATGGAAGAATTCCTGTTTATCACATTGACTTGTACAGGTTGAAGAATTCAAGCGAGCTTTACAACTTAGGCTGGGATGAATATATCTATGGACATGGAGCGTGTGTGATAGAATGGGCAGATAAGGCAGCTGAGATGCTGCCTGAAGAATACCTAATGGTAAACATAAAAGTGACAGGAACTAATAAAAGACAAATAAATCTGCAGGCAGAAAGTTCATCATACAAAAGCCTGCTGGAAAGATTGAATTAAAATGAAGATACTTGGTATCGAAACCGCTACAAGTGCTTGCAGTGTGTGCATACTGGATAATTCCCAGCTTATTGCGGAGTATACGACTAATATTTCAAAAACACATTCACAGCATCTTATGCCAATGATAGAACATGTTCTTGCAAATGTCGAACTGACCCCAGCTGATATAGGAGCCATCGCTGTTTCAATAGGTCCGGGATCTTTTACAGGGGTTAGAATAGGCATCAGCGCAGCAAAGGGAATGGCAATGGCGCTCGACATTCAAACAGCCGGAGTTTCTATGCTGGATGGAATTGCATATAACTTGATGAATTCATATACCGGCCGAGTATGCGTGATCTCAGATGCAAGAAGAAAGCAGGTATATGCGGCAATTTACGAAATGTCAAATGTCAAATGTCAAACGTCAAATATGAAAAAATTGACTGACGATATGGTTCTTACGATTGAGGAATTAATTAAAAAAACAAAGGAGAAAACAATCTTTATCGGCAACGCAACTACATTGTATTGCAATACATTAAAAAAAGAATTGGGGGATCTGGCTATTGTGTGTTCTCCTAATCTTGGTATTTCGCGCGCTTCAAGTATTGCGTTTTTAGGAGAAGAGATATTTAAAAAAGGTAAAGGATTGAGCCATTTTGACCTAAAACCGAATTATATAAAACTGTCGGATGCCGAAATTAAATGGAAGGAAAAACATGGAAAAGCTAAGTGAAGAATCCCTTAAGGTTCACAAAAAATTAAAAGGCAAGCTGGAAATAAAGAGCAAGGTTAAATTAAATAATATTTATGACTTGAGCATTGCTTATACTCCCGGAGTTGCAGAACCATGCATGCAAATTTTTAAAGACAGAGAGAAGATTTATGACCTTACCTCAAAAAGCAACATGATAGCTATTGTCACGGATGGAAGCGCTGTTCTGGGATTAGGCAATATTGGAGCGGATGCATCTCTGCCAGTTATGGAAGGAAAAGCTGTTCTTTTTAAACAATTCGGAGACGTGGATGCTTTTCCTATATGCATAAATTCACAAGACCCTGACGAGATAGTAAAAACAGTGAAGCTGATTTCTTCGGGTTTTGGAGGAATTAATCTTGAAGATATATCAGCACCAAGATGTTTTCTTATAGAGGAAAAGCTCAAGAAAGAGCTGGATATTCCTGTTTTTCACGACGATCAGCATGGAACAGCGGTTGTTGTGTATGCCGCATTAATTAACGCCTTACAATTAGTTAGCAAACAAATAAACAAAATAAAAGTTGTTGTTCTCGGAGCGGGAGCCGCCGGAATTGCCATATCAAAACTGCTTACCAATGCAGGATGCAAGAATATTCTTATATGCGATAGAGCGGGCATAATATATAAAGACAGAGAAGAAAATATGAATTTTGCAAAGAAGGAGATTTCTGAAAGTACGAATTTAAAAATGCTTTCAGGAAAGTTAGCGGACGCCCTGATTGACGCAGATGTTTTTATAGGAGTATCTGGACCCGAACTGGTAACGGGAGAGATGATGAAAAAGATGAATAAAGAGAGTATTGTCTTTGCCATGTCAAATCCAGTTCCTGAAATTGCGCCTGAGGAGGCTAAGCGCACCGGAGCAAGAATTATTGGAACAGGTCGCAGCGATTTGCCAAACCAGATCAATAATGTACTTGCTTTTCCCGGAATATTCAGGGGCGCGTTAGATGTAAGAGCGTCTGATATAAATGAAAAAATGAAAATAGCCGCCGCGGAAGCATTGGCAGGTTTGATACCCAAGAGAAAATTGCGTGATGACTATATAATCGTCAACCCATTCGATGAAAGAATAAAAACAGCTGTTTCCAATGCCGTTGCAAAGGCGGCAAAAGACAGCGGAGTAGCAAGAAAATAGCATGGAATATCGCACAATTGCAAAAATTGATCTTGCAGCCATAAGATATAATATCAGCTGTATAAAAAAAATAGTAGGTAAAGAAAGAAAAATTCTAGCGGCAGTTAAAGCAAATGCTTATGGACATGGAGATGTAGAAGTCGCAAAAACCGCAGTAAATAGCGGTATTGATTATCTTGGTGTTGCTAATGTCGAAGAAGCTATCCGTTTGCGTAGAGCATGCATAAATGCGCCTATTTTAATACTTGGCTGTTCATTTAAATCTGAGATAGGGGACATCCTCTCATATAACGTCATACCAACTATAGTAGATCTGGATTTCGCAAAAAATCTGAACAGAAAAGCAAAAGAATTTCACAAGAAAGCATCCGTGCATGTTAAAGTTGATACAGGCATGGGGCGGATAGGACCACACTTTGAACACGCCTCAAATTTTGTAAAAGAGCTAAGCAAATTAGAAAATCTGTTTTTAGAGGGTATATTTACACATTTCCCTTCCTCTGATGAAGCTAACAAAGATTTCAGTCTGCTTCAGATAAAGCGTTTTAAGAATATTTTAAACGAACTGGAATCTTCAGGAATCTCAATCCCCATAAAACATATGGCAAACAGCGGAGCTATTCTATCAAAAAATATTCACGACAGTTTTTTTGATATGGTCAGACCCGGCTTAATGCTTTATGGAGCATATCCGTCACCTCATGTTCCTAGAGACATAAAGCTCAAACCGGCTTTAACATTAAAAACAAGCGTTGTTTTTATAAAAGAGGCAATACAAGGTTCTACAATTAGTTACGGGAGAACACACACAACTAAACAAAAAGCAATTCTCGCCACAATCCCTATCGGATATGGCGATGGATACAGCAGATTGCTTTCAAACAGGGGCGAGGTATTGATAAAAGGTAAAAGAGCCCCTATTGTTGGAAGAGTTTGTATGGATCAGTCAATAATAGACGTAAGTAAAATTCCTAATGTGTCAGTAGGGGATGAAGTTGTTTTGATTGGCACACAAAAACAAGAACGAATAAGTGTTGAAGAGATTGCAGAGAAGACAGACACTATCCCTAATGAAGTATTCTGTATGATTAGTAAAAGAGTGCCGAGGGTATATGTTGAATTGCCTGTCTCGGCAAGGGGCAATCTGCGAAATGGAAACGAATAGGGTAATAACATGTATAAATGGGGTAATAAATAGGGTAATAACATGTTTTTAATATTTGGATTTTGTAGGGGCACAATATTTTGTGCCCTTTTTTCTTTATGGTTTTTGGATGGGGGAGTATAATGTTGAGAAGTTTGAAAGAAGAAGATTGAATTATGGATTCAACAAAGCAGGAAAAACAGGTTGTCTCAAGAAAAAGAGTAGCCGATCATGGCGAGGTCTATACTTCTAAGCGAGAGGTGAACGCCATGTTGGATTTGGTTAAGCAGGAAACCGAGCGTATCGAGTCCAGATTTTTAGAACCGGCCTGTGGAACCGGCAACTTTTTAATCGAAATATTGAAAAGGAAGCTTCGTGTTGTTGAAAATCGCTATAGTAAAAATCAATTGGAATATGAAAGATATTCGGTTTTAGCGATATCCAGTATTTATGGGATTGATATTCTAAAAGACAATGTTCAGCAATGCCAACACCGGCTTTTCGGCATCTTCGAGTGGAACTACACACGCCTTTTCAAGAGCAAAGCGAAAAACAAGTGCCGTGGGGCGGTCCGTTTTATTCTTGACCGCAATATTATCTGTGGAGATGCACTTACACTGAAGACGGTTGGTGACAATCAACAGCCAATAATCTTCCCTGAATGGTCACCTGTCAACGGCAGTATGTTCAAGCGTCGGGATTTTACCTTTCATGGATTACTTGACCATGCAGCAATAAAAGAGATGCCACTGTTTTCAGATCTCGGAGATGATGTTTTTATCCCTAAGCCCGTAAAAGAGTATCCACTAATCCATTTTTTGAGGATAGCCAATGTTGAACAACAATAGTTACAACCCGGATGTGCTGACCTGCCTTGCGAACTTAAGCAGCGATGAAGTTTTTACTCCGCCACAAATGGCAAATCAGATTCTTGATTTATTGCCCAAAGACATCTGGAGCGATAAGAATACTAAATTTCTCGATCCGATGTGTAAATCAGGAGTGTTCCTGAGGGAAATTGCCAAGAGGTTAAATGTTGGCTTAAAAACAACAATTCCAAACGAGCGGAAAAGAGTAAGGCATATTTTCAAAAATCAACTTTTCGGTATCGCCATCACAGAGTTGACATCACTGCTTTCACGAAGATCGGTTTACTGCTCCAAAACGGCCAATGGAAAATACTCTGTCTGCGAGACTTTCGATAATCAACAAGGAAATATTATTTTTGATCGGATTGAGCATGACTGGAAAAACGGCAAGTGTCAGTTTTGCGGAGCAAGCCAAGAAAACTACGAAAGAGGTAAAGAACTTGAAACTCATGCTTATCAGTTTATTCATACAAAAAAACCGGAGGATATATTTAAAATGAAATTTGATGTGATTATTGGAAATCCACCGTATCAGTTAGATACTGGCGGTTCTGGAAGACAAGCAAAACCAATCTATCAGCATTTTGTTCATCAGGCAAAGAAGTTAAATCCGCGTTATTTGACTATGATTATACCTTCTAGGTGGTTTGCTGGTGGGATGGGTTTAAATAAATTTAGGGAAGAGATGATTAATGATGACAGGATAAGTACTATTGTTGATTATATCGACGCACGCGAGTGTTTTCCTGGCGTGGATATAGCTGGTGGTGTCTGCTACTTCTTATGGGAAAAGGGCAGGCATGGCGATTGTGTAATAGTGAATAAATTTAAGAGCAAGGAATTTATTTCAAGAAGATCTCTTAATGAATTTAAGACATTTATTCGTTTTGGTCCCGCAGTGTCTATATTAAAAAAAGTCTTTTCAAAAAATAAAGAAAAACTTACTAAGATTATTTCTCCGACAAGACCCTTTGGCTTAAAAACTAGTGATAGGCCAGATGGGTCCGGCGATATACATTTAGTTTCATCTGGAGGTGAAGGCTTAATTTCATCATCA
>Ga0207996_1000949_pt1 | contig 22437 bp, 18 predicted proteins | sample AntAceMetag02UKG_FD_184773 | JGI IMG/M metagenome (GOLD analysis project Ga0207996, IMG submission 184773) | Saline lake microbial communities from Ace Lake, Antarctica - Antarctic Ace Lake Metagenome 02UKG (SPAdes) (version 2) | ecosystem: Environmental > Aquatic > Non-marine Saline and...
CTCATTTGGAACCTCCGGAAAATCGTTTGGTAGCTTTTTTCCAGAATACACCTAAGCCTTGTTTTACTCAAAGGTGTTTTGGGCTCTGCTACCTACAGAGGCTATGCACTTATTATACGAATTCAGCTTGTGTGAATATCAGAAAATTTTCGAAAACTGCAGTTTGTTTCCAGGCAGAATAAACAGGAGAAATAAGCAATGGATGTTGCACAGTTAATCCCCACACCTGATATACTCCAAGTCCCGTGGGGCTGGTTTCAGGTTCTTCTCACCGTCACTTTTTTTCTGCATCTGGTGATGATGAATGTCCTTCTTGGTTGCTCTATTATCACGTTTTTCAGACATGCCACCGGGAAGAGCACAGAAATAAATAGGGCAATTTCTAAAAAACTGCCGTTCACAATGGCCTTTACCATTAACTTTGGTGTGGCACCACTCCTCTTTCTTCAGGTCATTTATGGCCACTTTATGTATACCAGTTCCGTTCTTATGGCGATATACTGGTTGTCCATCTTCGCAATCCTGATTCTTTCTTACTATGGAACCTACATCTACAGTATGAACTACGATAAAATTGTGGACTTCCGTACTGTGCTCACTGGGTTTATAGCAGGAACCTTGCTGGCAGTTGCATTTATGTTCACCAATAATTTCTCTTTAATGACAAATATTACCGCCTGGCCCGAATATTTTAATAATCCGGAGGGGACCATGCTTAATCTCTCTGATCCGAGCCTGTACCCACGGTTTCTCCATTATGTTTTCGGCGCAATTGCAGTTGGTGGTCTGGCTATCGCCCTTTTTTATGACTTTAAGAAACGAAGGGGAGATGTCACCGCCGAGGAAGGGATTGTCATTGGAACGAACTGGTTTGCCGGGGCAACCATGCTCAATTTTGGCATCGGTACCTGGTATTGGGGAAGTCTTCCTGAACACGTTCGGTCGCTTGATGGTGATGGTAGTGCTTTTTTTCTGATTTTTATTATCCTTGGTATTATTGCAGTAATCCTTTCTCTTATATATGGGATGAGACATGAGGTTCGACCTGCTGTTTATTATCTGCTGACGTCGCTGTTCTGCATGACACTGGTTCGAGAATTTGAAAGACGTCTTGCACTCGCCCCCTGGTTTAAAACTTCGGATCTGGTAGTCGTTCCTCAATACTCACCGCTTATCGTCTTTCTCGTTATCTTTATTGGAGGACTTGGCCTTGTCTACTATATGATCCGGCTTGTTCTTACCGACAGGGAGGCGCGCTCATGAATTATCCCGTATGGTTACTCGATACCTTTGGCGGTGGAACACTCATTGCTCTCATTGCCATAGTTCATGTCTATGTCGCTCACTTTGCTGTGGGTGGTGGGCTTTTTCTTGTTATCACCGAGATGAAGGGTCTGCGTGAAAAGTCTCATGCAATCCTGGAATACACACGAAAACATGCCCGTTTCTTTTTGCTCATTACCATGGTTTTTGGTGGGCTGACCGGAGTTGCAATCTGGTTTACCATTGCCCTTCTCAGTCCTGCAGGAACTTCATCTCTTATTCATACCTTTGTTTTTGCTTGGGCGGCCGAGTGGGTCTTTTTTCTGGGCGAAATTGTTGCATTGCTTCTCTACTACTACAATTTTAATAAGATTAGCTCCAGAAACCATCTGATTCTTGGCTGGCTATACTTTGTCTGTGCCTGGATGTCTCTCTTTATCATCAATGGCGTTATTGACTATATGCTTACTCCTGGGGAGTGGCTCAATAACCAGAATTTCTGGTCTGGATTCTTTAATCCCACCTTCTGGCCGGCACTCTTCTTTAGAACGTTTCTGGCTCTGATGATTGCCGGACTCTTTGGTTTCCTCACAAGTGCGAATATCAAAGATGAAGAGATGCGTCATAGGATGGTTCGGTATTGCGGACTCTGGCTTATGGTGCCTCTTGTGCTCCTCCTCGCTTCTGCTCTGTGGTATAAAGCAGCATTGCCTCTGGCCCAGCAGGAGATGATCTTTGCGAAGTCACCGGCGATGAAGCCTTTTCTGACAGGTTTTATCTTTATTTCGCCATTACTCTTTATCGGTGGTCTGCTTATTGCAGCCTTTAGACCCCAGGCGGTGAGTCGCTCTCTGGCGATTATTTTGTTCCTATTTGGCTTTTTGTATATGGGGTGTTTTGAGTTTATGCGTGAAGGTGGCCGCAAACCCTATATTATTCATGATTATATGTACTCGACCTCTATTTTGAAGTCAGATCTTCCGGAAGTACAGAAGAAAGGAGTTTTACAGAGTGGTCGTTGGGTGAAAAATCGAATAATCACCGCTGAAAACAGAATGGCAGCAGGGGCGGAACTCAACACGATTCTCTGTCTTCCCTGTCATTCAACCGGTGGGCCATTAAATGATATCCTCCCCATTGCCAGACGTTTCACTCCACAAGGAATGGAGGCTTTTCTTTTAGGGCTTGGTAACGCCAATCCTTATATGCCACCATTCGCCGGGACCAGAGAAGAGGCTGCGGTTCTCGCAGAATATCTCACCACCAGGCTGGTTCCAGGATTTGTGCCAGTGGCTCCGGAAATTCAGCCACTCGTTGTTGCTCCATCGGCATTTACTCCTGAAAGCTCCGAATATGTTTTGCTGGCTGGAGCAACGCTTGGTACAATTCTCTTTTCAGAGCCTGAAAAGTCAGGGATAGATATTTCCTATGGTGCTCCTGTCCTTCGAGCCCAGCTGATTTTTCGTGATGTGAGTCCCTCAGTTATAATGGATGAAGCTGTGGTCAGCTTCAGCATGGATACTGGAAAAGGTCTGGTTGCAGGGAAAATGGTCGCGGAGGATGGTTATTTTGAAGCAACACTTGTTGAAATTCCGACTCCTGTAAAGCCTTATCAGCCATTTTTTATTGCTGAGATAACAGCTGAGGTCGAAGGGAAGGTGGTTGCTGTCACCCAGGCCAAAATTGGTGTTGCAACGGAACTTGGCTGTCGCAACTGCCATGGTGGCAGCTGGCGTCAGGATGGACGCAGCGGTATGTCAAGAGCCACGGCTGCCGGAATCCTTGCTGCACATGATAAGTGGAGCAACACGAATCTGAGTGGAGAGTTCAACAAGGGGCAAATCGTGGTCTGTTCTTCCTGCCATGGGGATTTCAGCCGTGGAACAGAGAGCAAACCAGGATTATTAAGCCTCTCTGCAGCCATACATGGCTATCATGCAGGGTTTATTTCAGATGACAATAGCTGTGTTCTCTGTCATTCCTCAAACGATAGTGGAGCCAGTCATTCCTTTGATGGTATTCATAAGCAGTTGGATCTCTCATGTATCAACTGTCATGGAAGTTTCCCGGGCCACGCTGCCAGCCTTTTGAAACAGGAAGGGAATAACGGTCAGGCTGAAAAGCTGCTTGCCCTGCTGCAGAATAAGGCAGAAACCGGTGTCGCAGAGATTAATCCCCGTAGTCCCTGGATCATGGAACCCGATTGCCTCACCTGTCACGTTGATTTTCAGCCTCCGGAAACGGACACCGCCTTTAATATTTGGACGGAAGACGAGACCGGACTTTTTCATAATCAAATGGGAGAAGGAGGAGCAGTTCTCTGCAGTTCTTGTCATGGACAACCGCATTCCCTCTATTCTGCTGCCAACCGCTATGGTAAAATAGTGGGGGCGCTGCAGCCTATGCAGTACCAGAAGAGTCCCTACCCCATAGCTGCGGATAAGGGATGTGCCGTTTGCCATACTACGGAGATGGAAGAAGAGATGCATCATCCGGGATCTTCGGCAATGTTTAGAAACAGAGAATAAAAGGAAATTTGTAACTATTCACCATGCTATTGAACGGCACAATATTTATCCGGAATTGGGGGACACGATCCGAATTCAAAAAACAAAGACGAATTGGGTCATGTCCCCAGTTTCCTACCAGTATATTCGTTATGCAATTCTGACTCAAACTCAATTTCGGTGAATAGTTACGAAAATTTTCAATAGAACAAAAAAAGCTTCAGGAGAGGTACAACTCTCCTGAAGCTTTTTTTGTATTTTGGGATAGTAAAAAGGAGCTACCAGAGTTACCATGTTTGCATGAAATGCGTTGAAGGCACAGAAATGCTGCAGGCTTTTGTCGATCAGTTGGAGAGTTGGGGCTGCCAGGTTTTACGGGCTGTAAATCGCTCTAATCCTTACCGTGGTGGGTTTTCAATCCTTTTTCGTTGTGATGCTGCCACGGCCAGGGCCATTGCGGATCTGGGAATTGCCCAAATTCTCCTTGATGTCCGGGCCGACACCTACCTGCTGCGTCTTCCTGAGGTAAATATTGATGCCACCCCGGAGCCGCACCCCGCCATTCTTTCCTGGAATGAAGTTACCAAACATAAAAAATTGGAAGAATTACTGGCCCTCTGGAAGAATGGCGGAGATATTCTCGAGAAGCGCAGAAAAAAACTGGGGATGTTTTATAAGGAGGGATAGCTTGATCTTCTTATAACTATGTGAGCTAGTTTGATGAGGCGTAGCTCCAGGCTTCTTCCAGACGAGATTCAATATATTTAACCAGTGCATCATCCTGTTTTTCAAGATCAAAACACACTGCATCTTCCCCCAGCAGTCCCCCAGGGACAAAATCACCTCTTTCTTCCGGATCGGTAATCATATCGCCGTAAAAACAGATTGAAAGCCATCTTGTGGTGTCTTCGATGACATCAACCATCACAAAAAGGTCTTTTTCTTTCTGATCTTTATGGACGCCTCTTAGGGAGTACGTAACTCCGGGGCGTGCTATGAAATCGAAGAGAACGCCATCTTTTTTACTCAGATAGTCTTTAAAGTGTAAAAAAATATTTTTATTTGTTTCGACCGTATCCTGCCACTCTTCAATAAAGGTGTTCAAGGTCTGCTCTGTTTCCCGTTTCATGTTCGACTCACTTTGTTTTGTGTTCTGTAGCTGTCAGGTATTAGTACCTTACTTCTAGGCTTCTGCCATAAAAAAACAAGAAAATGGGTTTTGATTTCTATTGTTATTACGGCAAGGTATGTAGACTGAAACAAAGATTGCATTACAGCGATCTTCAGCCTTTCTGTACCTTTAGCCAGAAAAATTGACTTTATATTTATAATCTACTTACCTTAACTCGAATAGAACTGAAGGGCAAAAAGAACTTTCTTTGCATCATTTTATTGTAAGAATTGATTTATGCACTAATATATATAATTGGTACAACATTGTGGTGATCTGGTTGTTGGTCTGTTCTTTTTTTTATATTTTATATGGAATGTTTCATGGGATTTGGTCGTCGATTTCTATTTCTTATTCTAACCTGTTGGGTTCTTTCCCTTACAGGATGCGCGTCGGACTGTGTTAAGGGAAATTGTTCCAATGGTGAGGGAACACTGGTCCTCGATACAGGAGAGCACTTGGCGGGATCCTGGAAGAAGGGGAAATTACACGGTAATGGGTCATTTACAAAGGCTAATGGAGATATGTATGCAGGAGGCTGGGTCAATGGAACAAGACATGGTCAGGGCACTGCCACTAATGCCAACGGTGATCGCTATAAGGGACAGTGGAAGAACGACAAAAAAGATGGCAAGGGAACTCTAACCCTTGCCTATGGGGATAGGTTCGAAGGGTTCTGGGTGGAAGGAAAGAAACAGGGGCCTGGTCGCTATCTCTATATTAATGGTGATATCTACGAAAGTGAATGGCGCGCTGATACTGATGTTGGCAAGGGCTGTTTTACGACAGCAACCGGTGAATGCTATATAACTGCATGTGTAAGTGGCGACTGTCACAATGGCCATGGTGTATTTACCTGGAAAAATGGTGAACGTTACACCGGGGAGTGGGTGAATGGCCGGAAAAATGGTAATGGAACCCTGGTTTATGCCAACGGTGATCAGTACACCGGTGAGTGGCAAAACAATAAGAAGGAAGGCTATGGAAGCTTTCGTCAGCGCAATGGAACCAATTATATAGGCACATGGCAGAATGATAGCTGGGATGGTCATGGGACATACCAGGGCATTGATGGCGGCCGCTTTGTCGGAGAGTGGGAAGCGGGGAAAATGAATGGTCATGGGACGTATAGAATGGCCAATGGAAATCAATATGTGGGAAGTTGGAAGAATGGGCTCAAACATGGACGTGGAACGTTTATTTATCCCAGTGGCTTCAAATATGTTGGTGAATGGAAAAAAAATATAATGGTCAAAGTATATCCGCAATAAGGGGTGATTTGTCTTGAATTTCTTCTCTTGGGCATGTAAATAGATCTGTCCCCCACTACAGTATGTTACGCAGGCGTCTCTGTCCCAAGTGTATGGGAAGGGGCGTTTTTGGTTTGTGGGGAGTGCCATCCCGCAATTCTATTGAATAACTAAACGAAAATTTTTACAATAAGAGCTTCAGGCAGCTGAGGAAACGTTATGATTACTGCAACCGATGTCGCCCTTTCCTATGGGAAAAGGGTAATTTTTCAGGATGTGAACATTAAGTTCAGACCCGGTAACTGTTATGGGCTTATTGGCGCCAACGGTGCAGGGAAAACAACATTCCTGAAGATTCTTGCCGGGGATTTTGATCCGGACCATGGCACCGTTTCCATTGGAAGTCGGGAACGTATCGCAGTACTACGGCAGGATCATTTTGCCTTCGATGATGTGAAGGTGCTCGATGCTGTTATTATGGGGCATAAACGTCTCTACGATCTCCTGGCAGAAAGGGAAGTTCTGTACGCAAAAGCTGATTTTACCGAGGAAGATGGGATTCGCAGCGGTGAACTTGAGGCTGGGGTCGAAGAACTGAATGGGTATGATGCCGAATCGGAAGCTGCAGTTTTGCTAAGCGGTTTAGGTATTGCCGAAGATCTTCTCCATAAAAAAATGAGGGAACTGGAAGGTGGTGAAAAGGTTCGGGTGTTACTCGCTCAGGCTCTTTTCGGTACACCGGATGTCCTCCTGCTCGATGAGCCGACCAATAATCTTGATATTGATTCCATCGCCTGGCTTGAGAATTTTCTCGATAGGTTCCAAAATACCGTCATTATCGTCTCCCATGATCGGCATTTCCTCAATCAGGTGTGTACCCATGTGGCTGACATTGATTTTGGGAAAATTGCTATTTATGTTGGCAACTATGATTTTTGGTATCAGGCCAGTCAATTGGTATTGCAGCAGAAACAGAATGAAAATAAAAAGGCAACGACCAAGGCACAAGAGCTACAGGATTTTATTCGACGGTTCTCTTCCAATGCTTCCAAAGCAAAACAGGCGACATCCAGAAAAAAACTGCTGGATAAATTGACCCTGGAGGAGATGCCAACCTCTTCACGAAAATATCCATTTATATCTTTTAAAGCAGGTAGGCCCTGTGGTGATATCATATTGGAGATTAAGGGTTTGAGTAAGTCTGTGGAGGGGGTGACTCTTTTTAAGGACTTCGATCTTACCGTTAATAAGGGGGATAAGATAGGTTTCGTCGGCAGTAACAGCCTTGCTAAGACCATACTCTTTCAGATACTAACGGGAGAACTGGAGCCGGATAGTGGCACTTTCCGCTGGGGGGTCACCATGAGTCACTCCTATTTCGCTAAAGAAAACAGCTCCTATTTTGCTAAAGATGTCACTCTCGTTGAATGGCTTGGAAATTATACTCCTATTACAGAGGGTGAAACCTTTGCCCGGGGATTCCTGGGAAAGATGCTTTTCGCAGGTGAGGAGGCTTTAAAAAAGACCAGTGTTCTTTCCGGTGGTGAAAAGGTGAGATGTCTGCTGGCAAAGATGATGCTCTCAGATGCCAATTGTCTTATTATGGATGAACCCACCAATCACCTGGATCTTGAATCTATCACTGCCCTCAACAATGGCCTGATTGCCTTTCCAGAAGTGCTATTGTTCTCATCACATGATCAACAATTCGTTGATACCATTGCCAATAGGATTGTAGAACTGTTGCCCGGTGGTGTGATTGACAGAATGATGCCTTTTCAGGATTTCCTGGAAGATGAGGGTGTCAATAAATTACGGGAGAAATTTTCCCGATAAATAACAGACTTATCGTGTTCCGGCCGAACCTATCGGCTGGAACAATAAAGTTTGTTCTTGAAACTACTCCCACCTCAGAACTATTCTGGCAAGACCATTACTCACACCTGTCTTTTTGAAAACGAAGACTGAAACTGATAAAATCATGATTCTGTATTGACAAGAGTAAGAGTTCAGCAGTATCATTTTCACAGTAGCTCTTCGATTTTCCGTGGGAAATCTCTTAGAATTCTTGTAACTATTCACCGAAATTGAGTTTGATCCGGAATTGCATAACGAATAAGCTGGTAGGAAACTGGGGACATGACCCAATTCGTCTTTGTCTTTTGAATTGGAATCGTGTCCCCAGATTCCGGGTAAACATTGCGCAGTTTCATAGCATGGTGAATAGTTACGAATTCTTTCTCTTCCGTAGGTATATTTTATAGGGAGTTTCTATCCTTACGATTATGACCACTGCCAAAAGTACAAAGAGTGAGAAAAATACTGGTGGGCTGGCATATAAGATATGGCCCAGTCTGCTTCTGAGCGTACTTGTTATATTCCTCAGTGTTTTTTTGTCACTTAAAGCCCAGAGTTTTTATTTCAGCACTATCCAGGAACAACAGACAGAGCAGCTTGCCAGTGCGATAGACCGGTTGCTCAGCAAACAGTACACCGTACCCTGTCGTCAGCTGAGTACTCAGGCAAGGATTATTGAAAACGCATCTCATCGGAGTCAGCCCGATAACCAGCAAATCATAGAAATTCTTGAAACAACCAAAGATATTCTCTCTGCATCCATCGTCTATGTAATGGATGCAGAAGGTACCGTCACTGCATCCAGCAAAACCTCCACGGGGAAACGTCTAACCGGGGGAAATTATACATTTCGTCCTTATTTTTCCAATGCGATCAAGGGCGTTGAGTCCAGATATGGTGCCGTTGGTGTTACTACGAATGAGAGAGGGCTTTATTTTAGTTCTCCCATTCTAGATAGTAATGCAGAGCCATTGGGAGTGCTTGTTATTAAATCTGGCATTCAAGGTATCCAGATTGAACTGAATGAGTCATCTTTTCAGCATAGTGCGCTTATTTCCGATACTGGTATTGTTTTCGTAGTTTCGGAAACGGATAAGGATTGGCTCTATCATGCAAGTCGGCTGCTTTCCCCCATGCAAAAAAACGAGTTGATCAAAAGTAGGCAGTTTGCAAATAATCCCCTGACAAGCCTCCCTGTCTCTTTTGATGAAAAAGTCGTCAAGCTGGATGGTGTTCCATACACCATCCATACAACGCCGGTGGCACTTGAAGGATGGGCGCTTGTAAGTCTGGAAAAACAGCAAAAAAAATATCCTGTCGTCCTGCTCATTCTACTGCCTGGCCTTTTACTTACCTATCTCTTTATCAGTAAAATAATAGCAAACAACAATGAGAGATTACTTAAAGAGGAAATGGAACAAGAAATTCTACAACGAAGATCCATTCAGAAACAGCTATTGATCGCCAAGGAGGCTGCCGAGGCCGCAAATATTGCCAAGAGTGATTTCCTGGCAAATATGAGCCATGAAATTCGTACACCAATGAATGGTATTATGGGGATGACCACTCAGGTGCTCAACAGCACGCTTACTGAGGAGCAGCGTAAACAGATTGAAATAGTAGAATCTTCAGCCCAACGTTTGCTCGGTCTCATTAACAATATTCTGGATTTTTCAAAGATTGAAGCCGGAAAAATGGAGATTGAGAAGGTTCCGTTTGTACTGCATGAAATGCTTGATGAAGTGTTTTCCATAATGGCGGTAAAGGCAGAAAAACTGAAAGTTCTACTCTCTATAGAAATCAGGGATATCATACCGGAAATTCTCATTGGTGATCGGGACAGGTTGATTCAGATTTTTATCAATTTGGTGAACAATGCTTTGAAATTTACTGAACATGGTTCTGTGAAAATACTAGTACAATGCAATGAATCCAGTGGGGACAGTGTTTTGTTGCAATTTGGTGTTCAGGATACAGGCATCGGGATTCCTCAGGGAAAACAGGCAGTCATCTTTGATTCTTTTGCTCAGGCAGATAGCTCCACTACCAGGAAATATGGTGGGACTGGTCTGGGACTGAGTATCTCTTCCCAGTTAGTTCAGCTGTTGGGCGGAAAAATCTGGCTCGAAAGCCAGGACGGGAAGGGGGCTACATTCTGGTTTACCGCTCGTTTTAAATTGCCAGAGAGCGGAGGGGAAGAGGAAATTATTGACCAGGGGACTGTACTGAAAAGTGGTCTCAGTCGTCAGGATATTCTGGCAAATCGCAGGATCCTTCTTGTGGAAGACGAACCCATAAATATGCTTCTGGCTACGGCTGTTCTGGAAAAGGAAAATATCCATCTCACAACTGTTAAGAATGGTCTGGAAGCTGTTGAACAATTTATGACTAAAGATTTTGATTGTATTTTAATGGATATTCAGATGCCGGAGATGGATGGCTATCAGGCTACTACCGCCATGCGCAGTTATGAAAAGGAGCACGGTGGCCATGTTCCCATCATTGCCATGACAGCTCACGCCATGCAGGGCGATCGGAAAAAGTGCATTGGTGCTGGTATGGATGGCTATATCACGAAACCTCTGCATGTTGAGGATATCTGGACTGCCATTGAACAGCAGCTATTGGATACAGTCCTGATCACTGCCGCTGATCAGGGTAGCAGGAAGTTGATAAGTAGAGTTTTCACTGAACTGGGATGGCAGGTAACACTGGCTGAAAATGACAGGCAGGCCCTTTATGAATGCGGAAGATCTCGTTTTGATCTTATTATTATAGATGTCAAGATACCGGAATTGAATGGGCTGGATGTTACCAAAGCCATCCGCGAACGGGAAGTGAAATTCGGTGGACATTCGATGATTCTTGCCGTTATTTCATCGAAGGCAAAAGATAATGAAGAGTTTTGTCTGGCTGCTGGTATGGATGGTTTTATTGAAAAGCCTGTCACTGCTCAAAAGATCAGTGAAAAACTTACAGCACTAAATATGAAAACCTGTTCGTAGTCCTTTTTTTCAAAAAACTCCTGTATCTCGGCAGATTACCTACTGGATGGGTTAAGATTTCTTATAAACACCTTAAACCACACCACTCGTGGAAGTGATTAATATTGCCACTACGAACTTCTAATTCTCACTGTTCTCTTTTAAGCTGAGCTGTGCACTTACAGGATACAGTAGAAACCTTTCGTCGCAAAATTGGCTGAATGATTAGGGCTGGCAAGTCGAAGCTCAACCGTTTTTCTTCAAATGACTTTTGCAATTCGTGTACAGTCTAAATCAGTACCCTATCGCAGAGAATCTCAACTGGAGAGATATTGTTATTTACTTGAGATTAGAGATGCCTAAGAAGAATTAATCAAATAAATGTCTCAATACTTTGCCTAGTTTCTCCATGTCATAAGGTTTAGGGACAACACCCTTAAAACCGTATAGCTCATAATCTGCCATTACGGGATCATTAGCATATCCGCTTGAAACCAAGGCATTTACCCCAGGATCAATGCCAGTAAGTTGTTTGATAGTCTCTCTTCCTCCCATTCCTCCCGGCACTGTCAAATCAAGAATTACTGCATCAAAGGGACGGGCTTCTATTTGAGCTTTTCTGTAAAATTCAACGGCCTCTTGACCATTCGTTGCGGTTCCAACTTCAAACCCCATCAGCTCCAACATTTGAGTAACTATTTCAAGGACAGCTTGATCATCATCCATTACCAAAATTTTCTCACCACTTTGATGAACTTTTTCTTTTTCTCTTATTTTTCTTACGAGCGACTGCTCTTTTGAGGCTGGAAGATAAACATAAAAGGTTGTTCCAATACCCAATTCTGATTCTGCAGTGATGAATCCGTCGTGTTTGTTAATAATTGAAAAAGAAGCGGCAAGCCCCAGACCACTTCCTTCCTTTTTAGTTGAAAAATAAGGATCAAACACACGATTAAGGTGTTCTTGCTGGATACCAGCCCCTTGGTCATCAATCCTTATGCAGATATATTTTCCTTCTTTCAAAGGAAGTGAGGCTTTGTAGCTTATAGTTTTATTTTCTGCTTTGATGGTAATCGTACCTCCGTCAGGCATTGCTTGGTCGGCATTTTTAACCACATTCTGGATGACTTGGCTGATTTGCCCTTCGTCGATATTTGCAAGCCAGGGATTGTCAACCATATGAAGGTTACAATCAGTTTGTGATCCAGTTAATGCAAAAAGCGCAGATTCTTTTATTAGTTGAGCTAATTCTGTAACTTTTTTTATAGGTTTTCCACCCTTAGAAAAGGTGAGTAACTGTTGCGACAAATCTCCAGCTCTCACGGCGGCCTTTTCTGCTACAGTCAATATCTTGATGATTTCTTTGTTGTCCCTTGAATACATCTTTGCTATGGAGATACTTCCAAATATTGCCGTTAGTATATTGTTAAAATCATGAGCAATGCCACCCGCTAAAACACCGGTTGACTCTAGTTTTTGAATTTTTATAGTTTCTTCTTCAAGAGATTTTTGAGCCTTCCGTTGGTCGGTGACGTCACGGACATATTCTACAACACCAGTTATTTTTCCTGATTTATCAATAATGGGAAAAGCGAAAACCTCAAGTGTGCCAATCACAGCCTTCTCATTTGTGAAGGAAACTTCTTCTTTTACCAGATTTCCGCTCTTAATTGTCTGAATAGTAGGGCAGACTTCACATGGTTCAGATCTGTTGTGATAGACTTCATAGCACTTTTTCTTCCCTTCAAAGGGAAGCATATGAGAATACCATTCCCGCATAACTTTATTGACTCGAATAACATTAAAATCAGTATCAAGTACACTTATTCCATCTTGAATTGCATCAAAGATGACATTCAAGAATGTCTCTCTTTCTTTTAATGTGTCTTCAATCTGCCTGCGATCGGTAATATCTATCCAAAAGCCAATGAGTTCAGTAGGGTTTCCATCGGAACCGTAAACAACAACGATCTCGTCCCGCATCCACCGGTAATTACCTTCCTTGTTTTTAAAACGATATTCATGAACATGGGAGCCTTCTTCAAGCAGACCTTCAAGCCCAGAAAAAATCCTTGATCTATCTTCAGGGTGGATATGTTCACCCCAGAATCTTGGATCCTCTATAAACTCATGAGGCTCATACCCAAGCTGGCTTTTTATGTTTTTTGAAATAAAGGTGGCCCCAAAATCCTCAGAAGCTTTACTTGAATAAATGACAGCCGGTCCGACAGAAAGTAAAGTCTCAAGTCTTTTATGCTTGTCAATCAGGTTTCTTTCAGACTGTCTGACTTGTGCAAGCTCTTTTTCGAGTTCTGTGACCTTGTTTTTCAGTTTTTCGTTTGTTGTTTGTGTGTTCATCCGTTCCTTTATATGTGGCAATTAGCACACATGTAATACTATTTAGAGAAAACAATCCACATTTTATCTAAAAAAATGATATTTTTTTAGACCTAATTTTACAAGAAGAAATTCAGTGATTCGTATAGAAAATAGCAGCCTTACTGAAATAATGTAAGTTTATATTTATCGTCAAAAATTCCGCTGTAATCTTATGTTAATCTATGGCATGAGGTGCCTTAAAGGTAAATAGAGTTGCCAGTGATAAGGTCAAGCAGAGAGAGAACAATTGAAACTTGAGACTATTCCTGATTTCCGTAACTACTGGCCTTTACAGAAAATAGCCAGGGGAATATGAGAATGACCAGTGGAAATCTCTCCTTTTGCGCCATTCGACTCGGCTGAAGATGTCTCCTATATACGTAATAAACTAACGATCGAACTTATGGTACAATAAGGTCATCAACATCCTGTTTTTTCACGAAAAGAAGAAGGAGGACAACATGGCCGTACAAAATGATATATTAGAAAGTTACTACCCCTCTGACGTGAGTGACTCCACTCTATCGTCTCCATCCAATCTTTTTTTATCACTCCATCATCCAGCGAGGCAAAATACAGGGTTGTTGAAGAAACTATTCCTTCCTTCTGCTGGGGCGTTGTACGTATATCGTCCCAGTAAACGACGTCGTGTTCTTAATCGAGCTGTAGAGAAATTGGAGAAGAATGCTCTCCCTGATTATGAATATGTCATCTCTCATCTGTACGACAAGTATCGTCGTAACTTTGCTATCAGCACCATCAGACAAACAGGACTAACGTTGAGTGCTTTCCTGGCCTTCTTGCAAGAAGCTGGGATATCACGCCTTGAAGCAATCAGTCGCAAGGATATTGCTGATTATATAGATCATGAGCAAGAGAGAGGATTGAAGATAAACTCTGTCAGAAACCATCTGCAGACAGTATATGCCTTTCTTCATTACTTGGTTGATAATGAGGTCCTCCGGCTGGATATCTTCTATAAGAGGATCAGGGTAAAGCTGCCTGAGATGCTCCCCAGAGCAATCCCAACGGAAGATCTAAGGCAACTCCTTGCGGTAATTACACCTGTACAAAACCGTGCCCTTATCCTGCTGTTACTGCACACCGGCATGCGTATTGGAGAGCTACTTCAGGTAAAGATGATTGATATTATTCTGGCCGAACGAAAGATCCTGCTGTTTATCGGAGAGAAGAATCTTCATGGCCGGATTGTTTACTACAATCAAGAAGCTGAAGAAGCGCTGGGAAAATGGCTTGCTGTCAGAGACAGTGGCAGGGATTGTCTGTTTTATGGTTATAGAGGACGGGAGCTCTCCTATGTTGCAGCGTGGATGATAATGAAAAAGGCAACTCAGCAAGCAGGACTTGAGCAAAAAGGTTACAGCCTCCATTCACTACGGCATACGTTCGCCACGGATATGCTCAACGCCGGATTGCGCCTGGAGGTGCTGCAAAAGCTATTGGGACATCTCAGTATTGAAATCACTCTTCGATATGCGAGGATCGCAGGTGGTACGAAGGAAGAGGCATATTTCAAAGCAATGGCAGTCATCGAGAAAGGGGGACATCATGAATATGACAGGGTCAATCCTGAATTACAGGCAGTATTTGAAGAGGAAGAATTACTCAGAGCTAACGGTTAAGAACTACCTGCACAGATTGAAGCTGTTCTTCATCTGGCTCCCCGTAACGGTTGAGGCCGCATCGGCAACAGAGGTGAAGTACTATATCGATTACTTACTGGAAAAGAAGTTGTCTCCACGCACTATTAACTGCCATCTTTCAACTGTTCGTGGATTCTATGATTACCTCCTGTATGAGGAAGAAGTACCACTGACCAACCCAGTAGCCAGAGGGAAGAGGCTCCGTGAGCCACATCCTCTCCCGAGATACCTCCATGACAACGAACTCCAATCGTTTCTTGAGAGTGTGTCGAGTACGAGGGATCTTGCCATATTTATGTTGATGCTGCGCTGTGGTTTGCGTGTCCAGGAGGTAATTAACCTGACCCTTGACGTTATTGATTACAGACGGAGTCGGATTATGGTCAAAGCCGGGAAAGGTGGCAAGGATAGAATCGTGTATATCAGCAACGACGCAGCAGTTGCGCTGGCAAAATACTTGAGGAAGAGGGCTAAAACTGGCGAGAAGCAGATCTTTCTGGCTGAAAAAGGACGCTGCAGAGGAAAGCCAATATCTGTACGTGCAGTGCAGAAACGAGTGGAGCATTACGCACGGGAAAGTGGTGTTGCTGTCACCTGCCATAGGTTACGCCATACGATGGCCACCCAATTACTGAATGCTGATGCAGACCTGGTCTCCATCCAGGAATTGCTTGGCCATTCAAAAATCAAGACCACCCAGCGCTACAGCAAGTTGTTGAACCTAAAAGCCCAGCGTGATTATTTCAAAGCTATGGAGGTGGTTATGAGACAGACATCGACAAATCAACTGGAATGAAAGCTGAAGTGTAAATCCGCTCCGCCAAGGGCCAATTCCTCCGACGAGCGTTTGTTAGGCCCATTCTCGGAACTGGCCCTTAACGGAGCTACCATCGGAGGAAAAACTTGACATTCGGGTACTAAATGACCAAAAATAGAGGTAGGTAACACTACAAATTAAAAGAAAAAATAGGATCTATTACGTATATAGACTATGAATATCAGGTGTGGTCCTATTTGCTCGTCAAAGATATCAGGCCAGGTCGAACCACTACAATGCATGTATTACAGTCAAAAGTAGAAGAAAGTAACACACAGATGTTTTTTCCATGTCTAGCCGGTGGCGGTAGTAACCGAACTCTGGAATGGCCAATCAAATTGGAGGGGCGATTGTAACTAAAATTCGCAGGTTGGTTTCTGCACGTACCCCATGTGGTTCCCGAATTTGTGAAACTAGGATATCTCCCTTCTTTGCCGGTATTTCCGTGTCTCCTTCTCCAAGAAAAAATCCATTTCCTTCCAGCACTTGAATTGATAAATCTCCATCAAGATCATGGGAGTGAACTGGAAATGTGACACCTGCCTCAAGGTTGAAATTAATGATTTTGAAGTATTCAGAGTCTTGTACCAGAAAAAAACGCTTCATAGCACCTGCGGTATACTCGTTTGTATCATCAAGTTTTATAAGCTTCATTATGGTTCTCCGTTATATATGGTTGTTAAGGAATGCTTTAATAAATTGAACAAAGTAATTCTGGGAAGCGGGACTTCAGTCCCGCCGATTACGCTTTTGGGCGGGGCTAAAGCAATGCTTCCGGGGGAGTTGAAAATCAGGTGCTGCCTGAAACACTATTCAAGTTATTTGTAATCTGTTCCTAAGTGTGTTGCAGCATCTCTCTATTTTTCAAGCACCCTCTTATAGATGAAATGCTAAGCCAAAGAGAAGGAAAAGTCAAAAAAAACGATTGGAAACCTGGTTATTTGTAATGACAGCTGATTGAAATGAGAGGCGACTAATGGCAGAGTGCTGTAGTGCTCTGTCTATGGTAAGGAGTTGTCTGATGATTTGGTTGATTCATCTTGCAGATACGCCATAAAGGTATTTGTCTGATTAAGCCATTAAACAAAATAATAATGGGTATATCACAATGTCGAAAATACAGGATAGGATAAAACTGAGATCTTCCTGGAAAAAAAGAATAGGCGGAGAGTTTGAACAGGAATATATGCAAAAGCTCCGAAAGTTTTTGGTTCAGGAAAAACAGGTTGGGAAAGTTATTTATCCCGAGGGAGAGGATATCTTCAACAGCATGAATTTGATTTCCTTCGCTGATGTAAAGCTTGTGATCATCGGACAGGATCCCTACCATGGCCCCGGGCAATCTCACGGACTCTGTTTTTCTGTGAAACCGGGCGTGACCATACCGCCGTCACTTCGAAATATTTATAAGGAAATCCATGCGGATCTCGGCATCCCCATCGCTCATCATGGGTATCTGAAAAGCTGGGCTGAGCAGGGTGTGCTACTTCTCAACAGTGTCCTCACCGTTGAGAAAAATAAAGCGGGATCTCACCAGGAAAAGGGTTGGGAACGGTTTACCGATGTTATCATACAAACACTGAATGCGGAGCATAGTGGACTGGTGTTTCTTCTCTGGGGGAGCTACGCTCAAAAAAAAGGGAGAATTATTGATCAGAAACGTCATTTAGTTTTGCAGTCTGTTCACCCTTCTCCTCTATCTGCGCATCGTGGATTTTTTGGGAATAATCATTTCTCGAAAGCAAATGCGTATCTGGAGGGTCAGGGGAAAGTTGCCATTAACTGGGAGGTTCCGCCGTTGTAGGGTGCTCCTCTCTGCTATTTTTCCTGAATAAAATCTGCTAGTGCATTAATGGTGGTGACTTGACGCCGGAATTCTTTACTGTCCACAAGTCTGGTTCCAAACTGGTTCTGAAGTCCCATGGAGATCTGCAGGGCGTCCAGTGAGTCCAGGCCGAGTCCGCTTTCATCGGAAAATAGCATAACGTCATCGCTTAATTCCTCTGGGGTGATATCCTCAATATCACATTCCGTGAATATCATGGCTTTTAGACGTTTTTTTAACGCCTCATCAAGTGATCCTTTCATAATCCATTCTTTGTTCTGTTGGCAAATATTAGCCATGCTGTGAGAAGCAGGACGATTCCAAAACCTGCCAGAGCCAGTGACTCAAATAAGACTTCGCCTGCGCCTAAATTACGCAGAAAAACATCGAGAAAACCTTCAAGCCCCCATGACATGGGAGATATATTACTCAGGGTCTGCATGCCTGGTGGCATAAAGAATTTGGGAACCATGACCCCGCCGATGGCACCAAATAAGATATTAACAAGTCCACCAATGGTTGTTGCCTGTTCTACGGTATTTACAGAAACTGCGATCAGGATCGAAGTGCCAATGGCTGCAAGACTGAGCCCGGTTGATACCATAACTAACCCGGGCAAAGAGTTTCCAAGGGTAAGAGCATCGGCGCCAAGGAGTGGTACAATAAATATCCCAACCGCAATCATCAGCCACACCTGAAGCTGATTAATAATCATGTATGGAACAATTTTCCCGGTAAAAAGGAGTGGGATGGAAACGTTCATGGACTGCATACGCATCAGGGTATTTTGTTTGCGCTCGTTGATAAATATGGTGGACATGGGGATAATAATAAAAAACATCCCAAAGACTATCCATGAAGGCACGCTTTGCTGGGTGGATGTGGGGGATTGGTTCTCTTCTAAAGCATTGAAATGGACTTCCAGTTCCTTATTGTTGAGCATGGCTGCTTCTGACTGCTCTGTGATCCCGGGAAGCATAGACTCAAGCTCCTGGAGCATATTTTTGACGCGTAACCGCATGAGTATTCCTGACAGCTCCCCTTTAAAGAGTGCCAGCATATCCTGTTTGACATCGCTTGCAACATCGAGGCGTAGGAGTCTGTTACTCTTTTCCTGACTGAATTGGGCAGAGTAGCCACTAGGGATGGTAAGAGCAAAATGGAGCCCGCTGTTCAGGGCCTGCTGCAGTTGTTTCTGGTCAGTGATTGTCTGTTCGGACTCTTGTAATGTCGCACTGGCCCTCAGGGAAGATGCAATCTCAAAACTGATAGGTGACTTGTCCTGGTCGACTATGGCGTAGTGTATAAAAGCTCTGTCACTGCTGAAGGTGTCCTTCAGGGCCATGGACATGATCAGGATAAAAATAGATGGCATAATAAAGAGCGCAGCAAGGGCATGCTTATCCCGCAGGATCAGAATAAACTCTTTTTTGAGCATTGCCTTAAGCATTGGAGGTATCCTGACTGGTCAGGCGGATAAAAAGGGACTCAAGGGTCATGGATGGGTCGTTGTTTTCCTGGAGCATTGTTTGCAATGAACCCTGTCTAATGATTTCGCCATTATTGATGATGGCTGCTTCATCACAGATTTTTTCTATCTCCTCCATGTAATGCGAGGTGTAGATAACGGTTTTTTTGTCCTCTTTAAACGTCCGAATGGTCTCGAGTATATCATTTCGTGACTCCGGGTCAATCCCTATGGTTGGTTCGTCGAAGTAGAGAATTTCAGGACTGTTTAAGAGACCGATTGCAATATTGAGGCGTCTCTTTTGGCCACCGGACAGGGTGGCTGCTTTTTGTTCAAGGAACTTGTCGAGTCGGTTAACAGAAATTGCATAGTCGAGATTGGTTCGGAGCGCCGTGCCGACAATACCCTGGATACCTGCAAAAAAACGGAGATTTTCAATAACAGTAAGATGCTCGTACAGAGCAAGAGATTGGGGAATAAGAGTGCAGCGCCTGCGTATTTCCTTGAGATTGTCATAAAGAGGCAGGTCAAATATCCGGATCTCGCCCTCCTGAAAATTACTCAAGCCGTTGAGGATGGAAATCAGTGTTGTTTTCCCGGCGCCGTTGGGGCCAAGCAAGCCAAAGATAACCCCCTTGCCAATGTCCATATTGAGCTGCTTCAGGGCTGGCTTGCCATTATAGCGTTTTGTGAGACTGGTGATGTGTATCATTTTTCAGGCCAGCTTGATATCCAGGAGGTTTTTATATACTTCGGCTTCTGCAATGGCGACACTGTTTAGTTTTTCCTGGATAGCAGTAAAGTCAACAGGCTGATCTTTTTTTCTGCGTATGGCGGTCACTGCCAGCAGGGCAAATTCCCGCCACTGATCCCCCACAGCAGTCATCATCTGTGATGACTTTTTGAGATCCTGATTGTCTAGTATCGTGCCCGATTCCTGAAGAAATGATGCGTAGATAAAACGAAACCCAGCACCACCTGTACCGATCTCTTCCTGCATTCGGACAATATGGCCCAGGAAAAGCCTGGCCCATCTGGGATCCTTTTTGTCGAGTTTGCCGATGCTCTTTGCCAGGGAGCGAATTCCGCGAATTCCTGCAATGGGAACTGGCGTTTTCAGCATGGCTTTTGCGTTTTTCCGGATCACTTTTGGGAGGATAGCTCGATAGTCAATAGACTCAGGGATATGTCGTGGATAATAGAGCAGTCCCTTCGGTGCCATCATGCCCTTTACAAAACGTGCTTTCTCGAGATCCTTTGCTTCGCAGGATTTACTTGTTTCAAAGACCGGATCACTGATCAGGTACTGTTCGCCTTCTTTTCCATAAATAATCAAATTGTGGGCATTAAAATGAAAACGCATCTCCGGAGGGAAGTAGGGGAGCCAGAAGACTGAACTCTGGGCACCGACAATTTCCCCCTGTTTCAAAAGCATATCGAGGGTTTCCATTCCTTTTTTTGGTTTGGAAAAGGTGTGCATCTGCATCTTGATACCAAGATTTTTCTGCAATCCTCTGATAATACTTTTGGGGCGTGCCCGATAGGTAATTAGTGGCATCCCACCAAGTTTTAGAAAAGGTATATAGGCAAAGAGCAGGGCTCCCGAGAGGCCAAAAGCCATGGCTTCCGATAGCGGCAGGCCATGGTGTGACATCATAAGAGACATAACTCCGCTTTCACAATGGGCAAAATGCTTGTGTTCAAAAGTCTTTTGTTCAGCCATTGTTTTGCTTTTGTTCCGGCAGTCTGCATAATTCGTCCGCTGTTATGCCAAGGGCACTTCCGTAACGATCAAGCATTTTTGTGGGGAGTTTCCAGAAAACAGAGGGCTTGAAGTGGCGTTTTATACGCCATTTATATATACCAGTGGACTCGGAGAGTACCTGGAGATCCATACGTTTCGCATACATATAAAAAAAGAGGGGAGATTTACTACCACTGGTCACTTCTGCAAAGGCCTCCTCTGCCAGACGCTCAAGTTCCTGCACTGCCTGCATGGTCACCTCTTCTTCTATCTCCCATCCACTTGAGGCAATAACACTGTAGTTGCCGGCGCTGTCCGTAGCATACATCGCTTTTTTATTGTTGGCATAGGTTGTGATGTCGTCCTGAGGGACTCTGCTCTGTTCCATTGACTATTCCACGGTGAAATGCATAAAGGCAGTTGAAAACCTACCGCTTTCAGGGACATAGCAAAGTATGCGTTCCCCTTTCTTGAGTCGTCCGGAGTGGAAGAGTTCTTCTAGAATAATATAGATGGATGCAGAGCCGGTATTGCCCTTTGTGCTCAGGTTGCTGAACCATTTTTGTTGCGGGATATCGCAATTTGCGAGCTGCATTCCTTCGTAAACCCTGTCACGAAAATAACCGGATGAATAGTGAGGGAGGAACCAGTCGATCTGGTCAGGATCCACCCTGTTGTGTTCCACGAGTTCCAGGAGAGGTCTGGTCACCGTATATTCAATGATTTTATCGTTGAGGAGTTTGACATCTTGTTTAATAGCAAATATCGAGTGTTCCAGCCACTCCTGAGGCGGGTATTCACGCCAGCCCCGCAACGAACCATCTGCCATCTTTTCGGCCCCTGCATACATACATGACTCAAGGTCTCCGGCATAGGATTTTTGATGAATCCAGTCTATTCGCAATGATATCGCGTTGCTGTCACTATTGGGTTTGTTACTCAACCAGACAGCACCGGCACCATCGCTCAGCATCCAGCGGAGGAAGTCTTTTTCAAAGGCGAGTTCCGGATTCTTTGCCAGTTGGTTGTCTTGCAGGGCCATTTCTTCACTGAACAGATGCCCGCGCAGCAGGGATGAGACATTTTCTGATCCCGTTGCCACAGCGTTACTGTTGAGGCCGGAAAGGATTGCCATATAGGCATATTTGAGTGACATGGTGCCCGATAGACAGACTCCAGCGGTGGCCACAGCTTCACATGGTGGAATGCCGAGTTCGCCATGTACCATCAGGGCGTGGTTGGGCATGATCTGGTCGGGAAGGGTCGTGCCGCAGGCAAGGACTTCTATGGTGTTGATATCGCAACCCTGTGCAGCAAGCATACGTATGGCTTCTGCAGTGAGCTGGGCGTTATTGTGGCTGGGAAGACCTGTTTTGGGGTCAATGGCATAGTAACGGGCAGTAGCGTCCGGTTAGAAAGTTGCATGTCCTTTTTTTAACCGCTTCCGGTGTTTTGGCTTGCATCTTCGTTTTTGTTTTTGTTTTGCTACGGCCATTTCTGCTGCGAGT
>Ga0207996_1000950_pt1 | contig 22433 bp, 17 predicted proteins | sample AntAceMetag02UKG_FD_184773 | JGI IMG/M metagenome (GOLD analysis project Ga0207996, IMG submission 184773) | Saline lake microbial communities from Ace Lake, Antarctica - Antarctic Ace Lake Metagenome 02UKG (SPAdes) (version 2) | ecosystem: Environmental > Aquatic > Non-marine Saline and...
ACGGGTGCCAACACCAGGTGTCTCCTTATGCCGGGTTACTCTCACACCATATATACGGTTGGACTCAAGGTCCACAGCCGTCATCACAACGACATCTCCGCCATACCCTCCGTGGCCGCAACGCTCCAAAATGATCCGTCGGACTTTACCTTTCTCTATCCAGGGGTAAATGTTGATATAATCCTTTCCCAATGTCATCGTAACTCTATCTGCCAGAGGATTATTCGGGCAGCCGGCAAATAGTTCCATGATAGCGGGGCCCCTGACGAAATAGTCTTGTTGCCGGGAAATACGATTTTTGAGGCCGCTATCTAAGGCCCCAAGCCACGCCGCTGAAAACGAACAGATAATTGTGGTAACCAGGACCATCATTGCTATTTCTTTCATTCTCAGGGACCCTTGACTTCAAAAAAAGATTCCACTATTTAGTTCCCGCGTTTCAGCGTCCTGGCATCCAACCCAGTCACCGGCCAGTGTATACGATCAATTAAGGGGTGGAACAGGTTTAAAATCAAAATGGCAAAAACGGTTCCATCAGCGTAACCACCAAGATTCCGGATTAAAATAATAAGCATCCCAGCGCTGAATCCGTAGATCATCCTGGCCATTGAATTTACCGGGCAGGTGGTGTAGTCCGTAGTCAAGAAGAAGGCGCCGAAGACCGTCATTCCAGCAAAAAGGTGGAACAGGGGATTGGCAAATTGGGAGGCATCTATCATATAGAACAGACCAGCCGTGGTCGCTACTCCCAGCAAATATGCAACACTTACACGCCATGGCGCAAATCCCCTTGCCATCAAGTAAAGTCCACCAATCGTCAATAGCCATACCGCACCCGTCCCAATACCGCCCATTTGGAATCCCTGCAGCAAATCTGTAGCTTTGTAAACGTCAGTCACTGAAGGGCCATAGCTCTTTAGGGCCTCCAAAGGCTCCAGAGTCAAACCATTCAGATCGCTGTTTGCCATTGTAAAATGGGAACACATTCGACTGGGCCAGGAGACATGCAAAATAGCAAATCCAACCAAAACCGGATTGAGAGGATAACAACCCACACCTCCAAAAAACTGCTTGCCAACTACAATCATGAAGAAAGTTCCGGTAATGACTATCCACCAGGAGCTATTCGGGGGCAACATCATACCCAACAAGAGACCATGGACAATAGCTGAACCGTCGTGAAGGGTCATGCTTCGCTTCATTAATTTTCGTGCCATCCACTCCCACAAGATAGCGCTTCCCACAGATAGAAGAATTGTTCGCACACCCGGCATACCATATCGGATACAGCCCCAGAGAGCGGCAGGTAACAGCGCCAGGATATATCCATTCATAATTCGGGAAAAGCGGGACCCGTCATGGATATGAGGACCCATAGCTGTACTCAGGATCACCCTCTCCATAGTCACCCCCTTCCTTCCCCGGCCTGGAGCTCTTTCAACTGCAAACCATGCTGGAAATTAGCGAATCTCATATATTGCAAAAGGGGCCTCCGTGAGGGGCATACATAGGCGCACAACCCGCATTCCACGCAAGATCCCGATCCTCGCATAACCGCCTGCTCAAAATATCCAAACTCAGAATACCGACCCACCAGATTGACCTGGATATTCACCGGACATACACTCACACACCGCCCGCAATTGATGCAAGGTGCATCGGTGAACGTCACTACCTTTGATGCCGGTATCACCGTAATTCCGCTGACGCCCCTTACAATATTGGCGTTCATATCCGGTTGAGCCATCCCCATCAGGAGGCCTCCGGAGATAACCCGGTCACCTGAAGCCACCTTAACGTTCAGGGTATTCAAAACATGGGCCACTGGCGTACCGAGCCGAACCCGGACAGTGAGCGGTTTTTCGAGATCAGGGGCAGAGACAGTAACCAGTTTATTGGTGCGTGCTTTGCCTTTGTGAAGGCACCTGGCAACAAAGGCCAGATTTTCTGCCGAGATTACTGCAATTCCCTCTCGGCGAGGATTGTCATGAGCCATGAAGAATTTATGCGTGATTTTGTATATCAATAACGTGGAGTTTGTATCCAGTGTTGAATCACCCACAGGAAAAATCTCTACATCTCTCAGGGTGGCCTGGACCTGAGCAGCCATTGATTCCGGCACTGCCACCACGACTAAGCACGCATCTCCAACGATCTTTCGTAAACCCTCAAGAGACTCGGCAAAGTCGCTGGAGAACTCGGTGAGAAATCGGCGCTGCACAGCAATAGGTGGCTCCCTGTCAACAGCACGGATGATGACTGTATGCACTGGAATTCGTTCGGTTTCCGAAAGTTTGTTCTTTAGGGATACCGGTTTCCATGGCGATGCAAAACCCAGATCAGCCAGTGTCTGAATCAACTGGTCCCGTGGCGCCTTTTCAAGGTCTTCCATTATGATCGGAGCTTCAAATTCGTCATCGGATTCACGCTGAATGCAGATTGTGAGGATTTGCTGACCATCCCAGGAATACCCTGGTCCAATGGAAGTCACTTTGCCGGTTACTGTAGCGTGAACGCCGGTACGGTTTGGTAACATGGCGATGAACTGGCCCGTCTTTACGTCATCCCCAACATCCACCACCGGATTGAACGGCATTTGTCCTGGTCGTGAAAGGGGAAGTGTTATTGACTCGGGGGGCGGTAGTGTCTGGACCTCACCTTCCCAGCCCTCGAATTTGATTTTGGGTTTCAGGACTCTGAAGAATCGTTTTCGCATAGACTTCCCTTACTAAGTGCGGCAAGAATGAGACAAATTGATGAAATCATCTTGCTATTCCGATTACGCACAGGACCAACTAAGTTCATAAATGTGATTTCAGATGGCAGAGGGCACATCCGAAGGCTTCATCATCCGGACCTTCTTTCTTGACATATGTTCCACGTTCCAATTGAGTATGGCAGCGGTTACACTGCATGTGAATGGCGTCTGCTTTGCGCCGTAAGCTATGACACTCGGTGCACCAGTGTCCTTCGATTTCTTCTAATTCCTTGTGTGTAAAATCATCTGTGGAATATCCATCACCGGGATGGCATTTATCGCATGATACCGGTTCATGGTCCCCGGTTTTGAGATGGCATTCCTTGCAGGGTCTTACTCTCCCCTTTCGAGCATTATGGCAGATAGTACACTTAGGTGGATGCATCTCTATCAGTTCGGAATGGGCCATGACCTCCTTTGAATAGTCTTCATCCGGATGGCATTTCTTGCATGAAAGGACCTGGTTCGCTTCAATCATCTCATGATGGCAGTCAGCGCAATCAATTTCGGAAATGCCAATCTCATTTTTACATTTGAACTTGGAAGGGTCAGTATGGACCTGATGTGGAAACAGCACGGACCCGCCCAAGGTGTGAAAGTAGATTCGTGGAGGTAAATCCGATCCTTTTTCCGGAAAGACATAGCCCGCTAAGCCAAGAAGAATTCCCAGACAACCAATGATGAAGATAGTCTTGTTTTGAGTTTTCATGGACATTGATAATCACACGTTTAGGTGTTTATACGCGACAAAATCGTGAAACAATGTTATCAATTGATTCTATAGTAATTACCTTGTTTTCCCCCTCCCAAACCCAGCCCCTTCAAGGGCGATGACAGAATAGGGCAGTAACTTGTTACCTTAACAGCAAGCCTGCGATTTTGACCACGCCCCGATGGTATCCATCTGGAAATAATCGTTCCAACTCCTCTATATCAATCTGATTGGCTTTACAGGCATCATAAACGGTCGGGATTTCATGATTCTTTTTGTAGCTTTCGCGAAGGAACCTTATGATTTGCCAGTGCTTATCGGTCAGCTTCCCCCCCGGTATTTTCATGTCATGTGCCCTATGGGCGGCGTAATACTCATCCCAGTCATCAGGGTCCACCAAAAAACCGCGTACATCCACTTTGTAGATTTTACTAACTGCGATCATGTTTACGTCTTCACGTATCTGTGGCATATCTGCCTCACCTAACGAACTCTCCTTGTATGTAACACCGGCCAATTTACAGGCACCTCTTAAGTATCCAGTGGGAAAAAGTTTCTTTATTTCATTAAGACGTAAGGCGTTCATTCTGCAGGTTTCATAAATCAGGGGGCATTTGCCTGTGTCCTTAAATGTATTACGGATGAAATAGATGACATCCCAGTGATCTTTCGTCAATCCATGGGGTATCTCAAGTTGTGGTGCCATCCCTTCCACAAAATCTTCATCCCATTGGTTAAGATCCAAAAGAAAACTTTTCGAATCGACGGTGTATATTTTGTCTTTATAGAAAAAAACTCCCACCTTAACCCCTCCTCATTTTTTCCTCTCCCAGTGCGCTGATTTACCTAATTCAGCAAAGATTACGGGAAGGAAAGTATAACCGTAACTTATTGAAAAAATATAAAATAGATCGTATCCTGCCTTATGAAGTTAGTATACATGAGAGTAACTGTTTGTTATCGTAAGATACGCGTTCACCAATTGCTTAAGTTTTCCGGTTTACGATTTATCCGCGTTCACCGGCGAAAGAAACCTGTCGGGCTTGAGAGCCAGAACTGAACAATCCACTTGCGCAAGAGTCTTCTCGGCAGTGTTGCCGATAAAAAGTCCTGCCACGCCTGTTGTGCAGACCGTGCCCATGACAACCAATTCAACCCACTTCTTCCGTGCCAGTTCAGCAATCAATTCATCCGGCTCTCCCTTCAACAAATGCACCTTAATCTGTAGATCTTCGAGGTTGGATCTTTCCAAAAGTTGGTCAAGGCCCCTCTTGTGAGCCTTCCGGCTTTCACGAACGAGCTTGTCAATCTCACTTTGGAGCAAAGCTGGACGACTCTTCAGCCTTTTTTCTAAAGGAAGGCTCCAGCAATGGACCACATGAAGTTCACTTCTCTCAGATTGAGACAACGAGGCGGCTATTTCCAAAATATTAATATTGAATGCATTTCGTTCGTCATCAGAGGGTACAGGGTCCACTGCGGCTAAGATTCGTGCGTATTGTTTCCGCTTTGTCTGCTTTATTGCCCAGGCAGGACAGGGGCATTTGCGCATCAGGTGCATGATTCTACTTCCAAATAACATCTCTCTGAGTTTGGGCTTCTTACGAGGGCTCAGCATTACAAGGTCGTGATTGTTTCGAAGCACCTCGCGGATGATTTCAATAAAGGACGTTCCCAGTAGGATTTTGCTGGTTACCTGGACCCCTTCTCCTTTAATGGGTGCAATCAGATTATCCAGACGTTCGGCACTTTCCTGGGCGGCAATTTTGTCAAGACCTCCGGCATCTGTCGATTTGAGCGAAGATTGCATCTCCTTTGGGAGGTCTTCAAGGACCTCCACCACTGTCAACAATGCCTGGTTTCTTTTCGAAATATTCACTGCCCTTTCGAGGGCCTCCTCTCTTTCTGTTTTGCCGTCACTAATAAAAAGGATTTTTTCAAAACGTTTCATGACCTGTTTCTCCTTTCATATCCTTTGAAGGCTTTAATCTGGTGATAGCGAGCCGTCCCAAAAATTGCCGTGCTGCAATTGGCAATTCAAGATGGCCTATCAAGGAGCGATTTGATCCGTGTGGATCTAATCTGCAAACCATCCAGCGGTTGAAGGAATGCTTAAGTGACGCAAATAAGCGCCTCTCGCAATGTATCCACAAATTCAAAAAACAGCCTGGTTTTCTTTCTCCATGGCCGTCTATTAAGATTATCGAACATCCTGTCTCTCAAACCTCTGGATATTTCTAACTGCACCCCCTCACCGTTCCGACATCGATTACAGATATTTTCAGGATGTCGACCTTGCAAACCCGTCTTTGTACTTATCTCAGCATGAAATCCGGCTTCGTTCAGCGCATATCTTATTTTTTCCTTTAGGTCCTGATTCTTACCTCCGATGAAAACAACCTCATCTTCTCCCTGATACCCGTGAATGGAAACAACAAGTTCCGCATTTTCTGCAAGTCTTACGCCTTTCGGCTCATCAAATCTGTTGCTCGTAATATGTAAAACTGCATTTCCTTTCCTTTTAATCCCTTTAAAGGCATAGAAGTTGTGTTCTCTGCTGGCTACCCCGTCTGCAATATCAACTGTTCCAGGTTCAATGCCTCCGCCGTGGGTTGCTATTACTGCAATACGAGAATTGTTTTCCCGCAACAGTATCACGTAATCTTCCCCTTCTTTTTCATGTTGTTTCAGCTCATCGTAATTTGCGTATTTATCCATTTCTTATTCTAACGGAGAAAACCTTACCTTCCGGGCAAGGTCAGAGTTCATAGTCTTTGCCGCATGAACGAATCAATGTTAAATCCACGCCCGAGTCCAAGCCTAAGTTGCCTTAGGACTCCAACCGAGGAGGTAACATATGAGTCAATTTCAAAAATGATCACAGACTATTTGGAGCTGCCGGTATCATATGTTTTGGGCTCGCAAATACCGTTTCAAGATTCTCACAGATAAAGTTCCAAATGAGACGACGTCTGTAAAAATCTATTTTAAATGTACTGCAATTTGCATTCCAAGGTAGGTGTGAAGGCTACTGGCGTGATTAACTCATTGAAATTCAATGGGTTACCTAACCGAGAAAAGCCCTGCAAATTCGAGTCATCAAAAAAAGTGTAAACAGCTTATTGACATTGTGTAAAAAAACCCGACACAACGCGGTGGAAACCACCCTTAGAGAAATTAGGCCGGATGAGCAATCTCCTTTTTTGAAAAACAGTTGGTGGCATCGAAGAAGGCCTTTTTAAAAGTACTAACTAATTTTCGTATTGGGGAATAGATAATTACTTTGGGCGATTACACCTGGGTTTGTCCCACCCTGGCAGGTACGGGCTGGGGAAGCGATAAACGATCTGTACCGCTTATCTGTCGGTTTTTTTACAATTCTTAAAAGAAAAAGGCACATGAGGCGAGAGATCGAAAGCCCTATGTTTCACCAAAACCTTTCATTCAAGGCAAGTTTTTGCAGGTTGTAAAAATGCCTGACAGTCAATCTCGCCTGACTCGGGTTGTAACTTCTATCCTGTTCCGGTGATTAATGTGTTTTATCAAATAATTATCCTGATCTTAGGCCTCTTTCCCCCTTCATGGCACATCAATTGCAGCTTTAATTTCGTAATTCGGTAGATTAGAGAGGTAGCTACCGCAAGACAGCGTTTACTATTTTCGTAAAGGAGATATCATGAAAACATTTCTTAATCTAATTGAAGAAGTGCAGAACCCCGGCCTGTGTCATCATTGCGGAGGATGTGTGACATTCTGCACCGCTATTAATTATGGGGCACTTGAACTGGGTGAAGACGGAATGCCCAGATTCGCTGATAAAGATAAATGTATCGAATGTGGTCTTTGTTATATGATTTGTCCTGAAATCAACGAACTGGAAGAAGAGACCCGGAAAGCCGTTGACTGGAATCCGCCTGTGGGGAAGGTTATCGCAACGACAATGGTCCGTGCCAATGATCCCATAATCCGACAAAAAGCCACGGACGGAGGAGCGGTTACGGGTCTGCTGCTGAATCTGTTTGACAGAGGGCATATTGACGGGGCCATTGTCACAAGACAGACGGACCCTTTTCATCACGAACCGGTTCTTGCGGTGTCCAGGGAAGAAATTATCGAGGCTGCGGGATTTCACTTTGATACATCTCACGGCTTGAAACATTTCAGTCATGAGTATTCAAGCTTCTCTCCTTCGATGCAGCAATTACGTCCCGTCATTCAAAAAGGACTTCGGCGTATTGCAATGGTGGGTACACCATGCCAGATCAAGGCCTTTCGAAAAATAGAAACCCTTGGCATTGTACCGGCGGACTCCATCAAATACTCCCTGGGCCTTTTCTGTTCGGGAAACTTTACCATTGGCAGAGGAGAGAGGAAGAGGCTTGCAGAACAATATCAATTTAGGTGGGAGGATGTTAAAAAGATTAACATAAAAGAGGAACTTATGATCCATTTGAACAGTGAAGAAATTAAGTTCATCCCCCTGAATGAGCTTGATTTCATGCAGCGATACGCCTGCCGTTACTGCTCTGATTATTCCGCAGAATATGCTGATATTTCCTTTGGTGGCATTGGTGCGGAGGAAGGCTGGACCACGGTCGTTATTCGCAGCAACTTAGGCAGGGCGATTTTTGCCGATGCCAGAGGCAAAACCCTTGATGTCTTCGACCACAAAGAAAAACCCGGTTTCGCAACCCGGGCCCAGGATAAGATAAAAATGGCCTCTGAAAGAAAACGTAAAATGGCAAAGGATAATAGGGATAAAATTGGTGTGTAAAGCTGTCATCCATTAAATAAAAGGCCCGTGGCAAAGAATGGCAGAATCCTTGATGTCATGATGGCAAACAAAGGTTCAAGGTTCACGGTTTTCGGGTTCAACCCGGAAAAGAATCATTGTACAGGGGATGAGCCAGCCTGGGAACCCGTAATACAGGGAGATATTACACAGGAAAAAAGAAGTGCTCGCAACAACGAGATAATGCTTCGTATCCACATTTGCTGAACTTCAATATAGCAAATACTTGTTATCACGTTTCTGCAGTCTTCCCAAAGTCGGGAAGCCATCTGGGAGAGGAAAACTGAGAAAGGGGGTAATGTGAAATCTTAGTCAGAGACTGGATGAGCACAGATGTGATTACTATCAATGTAAACGGTTCCATGATAGATGCCCTAAAGCTCCTAAAACAACATAACATCCGCATGCTGCCGGTCATGGAAAAAGGCAAGCTGGTGGGAATCCTCAGCGATCTGGATGTGAAGAGGGTATCTGTTTCTGATACTGTCCCTCTTGATATTCATAAACTTTTTTACGTAATTTCCAAAATCAAGGTTGGGGAAATGATGAACAAAGTCCCTTTTTCGGTTCCCCCAGACTACACCGTGGAGGAGGCGGCAGAAATCCTTTTGAGAAATGAGATATCGGGCGTCCATGTAATCGATCATCAAGGTAAAATAGTGGGTGTGAACACCGAGACAGATATTTTCAAGGTACTGATCTCTTTGACCGGTCTCCGGAAAAGGGGAATCCAGTTTGGCCTCCAAGTGGAAGACCGGCCTGGATCAATCAAAGAGGTTACCGATACTGTCCGCAGGTATGGTGGTAGAATCATTAGTATTTTGAGCTCCGATGAACGAGCTCCAAAAGGGTATCAAAAAGTATATATTCGGACACATGGCATTGAACGTGGGAAACTGCCACGACTTAGGGAAGAGCTCAAGGAGAAAACCTACATGAGCTACATGGTTGATCACAGGGAAAACATAAGAGAACTCTACGAGAGAAGCGATTCTTGAATCTAACCAAAAGGAATAACATAAGATTTTAAAACGTTTAAACTATCTGTTTCTTTTGGTAAGAGTTCAAGAAAAGTACCCCATTTAGTGGGAAGAGAGCTTTACCCGGAGATGAAGGGAGGTTTCTGGGTTTGGACTGTCATGCGATTGCAAGATGCACGGTTTAAGGAATTCGAAGGAGGTATTGAGTTATGGAAGCAAAAAAGAGTGAAATGGAATCAATGTACATGGAAAAGAGGGTCTTTGATCCACCCAAGGAGTTCGTGGAAAAATCCTACATAAAGAGCATGGAGGAATATGAACAACTCCACAAGAGATCCATCGATGACCCTGAGGGTTTTTGGGGCGAAATGGCTGAAAAGCACCTTGACTGGTTCAAGAAATGGGATGGGCCGGTGGAGGAATACAGTTTCAAGGATGATATCTACATACGCTATTTTGCCGGGGGAAAGCTGAACGTTTCTTATAACTGCCTGGATCGTCATTTAAACACATGGAGGAAGAACAAGGCCGCCCTTATCTGGCAGGGAGAGCCCCTGGAGGAATCAATAACTTACACATATCAGGAGCTTCATCGCGAGGTGTGCAAGTTTGCAAATGTGCTCAAGAAGCTTGGCGTGAAAAAAGGTGATCGGGTCACGATCTACCTGCCCATGATCCCGGAGCTTCCCATTGCCATGCTGGCCTGTGCAAGGATTGGCGCTATCCACAGCATAGTATTTGGTGGCTTCAGCGCGGAGGCATTGAGGGACAGGATCCAGGACTGCCAATCAGACATGCTCATAACTTGCAACCACGGATATCGATCAGGCAGGGTGCTGCCGAGCAAGAAAAATGCCGATGCTGCCATGAAGTTCTGCCCTGATGTGAAGACCTGCATTGTAGTCAACAGGATAGACCAGGAAACCGAAATGAAAGAGGGTCGGGACCACTGGTGGCATGAACTCATGGCGGATGCCTCTCCAAAATGCGATGCCGAACCAATGGACGCGGAAGATCCTCTTTTTATTTTATATACGAGTGGCAGCACCGGAAAACCCAAAGGTGTGCTTCATACAACAGCCGGGTACCTGCTCTACACTCTCCTAACCCTGAAATATGCCTTTGATTACAGGGATGAGGACGTATGGTGGTGCACTGCCGATATCGGTTGGGTCACCGGTCACAGCTATATTACCTACGGTCCTCTGGCCCTGGGGGCCACATCTCTTATGTTTGAGGGTGTTCCCAACTACCCTGAGCCCGATCGGTTCTGGGAGATCGTTGAAAAATACGGTGTCAACATCTTCTACACAGCGCCAACAGCAATACGGGCCATCATGAAAAGTGGGGACGACTGGCCTGCCAAAAGAGACCTGAGCAGCCTGAGACTCCTTGGGACTGTCGGGGAGCCCATCAACCCGGAGGCCTGGATGTGGTATTATACGGTTATCGGTAAGGAAAACTGCCCTATTGTGGACACCTGGTGGCAGACGGAAACAGGCGGTTTTCTTATTACCCCCATTCCCGGGGCCTTTCCCATGAAACCAGGATCCGCCTCCCGACCTTTCTTTGGCGTTGACCCTGTAATTCTTCGGGCTGATGGCACGGAAGCAGAAGAAAACGAAGGAGGGCATCTATACATAAGGAAGCCCTGGCCCGGTTTTATGCGGACGGTGTATGGTGACCCGGAGCGATTCAAAGAGACGTACTTCATCCAGATGCCGGGCTTCTATTTCTCGGGCGATGGCGCCAGAAAGGATGAGGACAAGTTTTTCTGGCTCATGGGCCGGGTAGACGATGTGATCAATGTCTCAGGCCACCGGATGGGGACAGCAGAAGTAGAAAGCGCCCTTGTGGCCCATGAATCAGTAGCCGAATCTGCAGTGGTTGGCTTCCCTCATGATATTAAGGGACAGGGTATCTACGCCTTTGTAACTCTTAAACAGGGGTTTGAGCCCACAGATGAACTCAAAAAGGAATTGATCCAGCATGTGAGAAAGGAGATCGGCCCCATTGCCTCCCCGGACAAGCTGCATTTTACTGAGGCTCTTCCCAAGACCCGGAGCGGCAAGATAATGCGAAGGATTCTCAGAAAGATCGCCGAAGGGCAGGTTGACCAGCTTGGAGACACCTCCACCCTGGCCGAGCCCGAGGTTGTGGATAAACTGGTGGAAGGGAGGCAGTAAGAGGAGGATATCATGCCAGGATCTGTTAAACACAAGGGTTGGGCGGTTACCTTTAGCGGGACAGGAATCAATCTGGCCCTTGGAATCCTTTATACGTGGAGTATCTTCAAGAGTGCCATCAAGGAGTCCATCGAGACAGGGGGGGCAGGGGCCTTTGACTGGGACCTTGCCTCCCTGAATGACCCCTATGCTGTCTGCTGTATCGTTTTTGCCTTTGCAATGATCTTAGCCGGAAAGTGCCAGGACAGGTTTGGCCCCAGGATAACGGCCTTTATAGGTGGCATTCTGGTGGGGCTGGGCCTTATCTGGATTTCACGGACCACCGATTATCTTACCTGGGTCCTCGGTTTTGGCGTGTTAGCAGGGGTGGGCATAGGTTTCGGATATTCGGCGGCCACACCACCTGCACTGAAATGGTTTCCTCCCGCAAGAACAGGATTGATTGCAGGTCTGGTGGTCTCCGGCTTTGGCCTGGCCTCGGTCTATATTGCGCCCCTATCTAAATATCTGTTGGGGATTTGGGGGCTGCAAAACGCCATGCTCTTTTTTGCCATCGCATTCCTGATCATTGTGTGCGGCCTTTCCATGCTCCTTGTAAATCCACCGGACAATTATGTACCGGGAGAGGCAGTTCCCCCGTTCAAAGAAGAGAAGGAAGGGATGCGTTTGACCCCACCCATGGCCGGATGGCTTCAGGAATCCGCTTCTACCCTCCAGGCATCCAAGGCCATAAAAATGAAAAGGGATATTGGCCCGGCAGAGATAATGAAGAAGGGAGATTTCTATATTCTGTGGTTCATCTATTTTATCGGAGCAGGGGCGGGTTTGATGGTCATCGGAAGCGTTGCGGGAATGGCCAAAAGCAGTATGGGAGAATTAGCGTTTTTGGTGGTGGCTATTATGGCTATCGGAAATGCCGGGGGGCGCATCATTGCCGGAGTTCTCTCAGACAGGATCGGTCGCAGTTACACACTCATTATCATGCTCATTTTTCAGTCTATGTTGATGTTTATTGCCGTTCTCGTTTTTGGCGCTGAAAAGACAAGCCCTGTTCTCTTGGTTTTGATAGCCACATTCATGGGATTTAACTACGGGACCAACCTATCCCTTTTCCCTTCCTATACAAAGGATCTCTGGGGATTGAAGAATTTCGGAATAAACTATGGGATCGTTTTTACGGCCTGGGGTTTGGGCGGATTTGTCATGGGAAGGTTATCCCAGATGCTAAAGGCTAGTACCGGCACGTTTAACACCTCGTTCATTGCAGCAGGGATACTGCTTCTCATTGGCGCCGGCCTTACGTTCGTATTGAAGGCCAGCTTGGCCCGGCAGGGTCTTACCCAAAAGCGAAAGACATGAAGATCTCCGGGTGCGTATCCCCGATAACCTCTTTCGGTCATCAAGGGAATTCTCCCTCGTTGATGCTATCCACTTTCCTTAAGAGTCCTCAGCACAGGCCCTCTCTTGGGGGAGCGAATGACCCATGAAACATAAAGAAACAATGACCGTTCCGGCTGTGGATGATGGAAAGAGAGAGAGGGATCAGTGGCAGCAGTCCCAGGATGAGCTGGTGAGGGCCCTCTTTGATTTCAATACCGAAAAGAAGCGCCTGAAGACCATTATCAACTGTATAGCCGATGGGATCATGGTAACTAACCGGAATCTAGAAATAGTCTTACATAATCCTGCGCTCATGCGACTGATGGAAATATCTGAAGAAACGAAAACCCCCGTACCCGTTGCCAGAATCATAAATGACGAATCCCTGATAGGCACTCTTAAGAAGATTCAAAGCGGTACGTGCGGGATAGATGAATCCATCTCACAGGAAATCAATGTCGGAACAAAGGCCCTGAGGGCCATTTCCGTTCCGGCCCTTGGACCAGACAGAAACGTATTCTGGACTGTTGCGGGCGCTGTAACCGTGTTTGAAGACATCACGGTATTTAAGCAGCTTGACCAGATGAAATCTGATTTCGTTAACATGGTTGCCCACGAGCTTCGCAGCCCCCTTGTCTCCGTCAGGCAGTTACTCAGCGTGCTCTTGGAGGGATTAGCAGGGCAACTTCAGGAAAAGCAGAAAGACTTCGTGAGCAGGGGGACAAAAAAAATAGATGCCCTCCTGGAACTCATTAACGACCTGCTTGATGTGGCTAAGATCGAGGCAGGCAGGTATGTGCAGCGCCGGGCGCCTACCGATATCGGCCGGATCATAGAAGAAGTCGTGTCTTTGATGGAGTCAAGGGCTCAGGAACGAGGTATCAGCCTGACCTATTCCTGTCAGGATCTGAAACCGATTCAGGCTGATCCGAAAAACATGGAAGAAATCTTCAATAACCTTATTACAAACGCTATAAATTATTCGCCCGAAGGAGGCAGGGTCACCATCACTGCAAACGGGATCGGCGAATACATGGAGATCAAAGTAGAGGATACAGGAGTGGGGATTCCCCCGGAAGAGCTTCCGAAGATCTTTGACAAATTCTACCGGGTGAAGCACCCGAAAACCCGGCAGGTCACCGGCACCGGATTAGGTCTGCCCATTGTAAAGAGTGCTATTGAAGCCCACCAGGGGAGTATTGATGTGAAAAGCGTTGTGGATAAAGGCACAACTTTTAGAATTCTTCTTCCCATGATAACCTAATTCAACGTCACGGGTTTCAACACCGTTTATCCGCTCCTTTGTTTCATCTTATCTGTTTTCTCAATAAACCATTCTTCTGCCTTGTGAATCTCTTTTTATTTCTCTGGGGCCGCGATTCCGGGCTTTCAACATCCTGCGGCACCCAGGAATCTAAGCGCCTGGTGAAACACAGAGGAGTCTATTTCTGATGACAGCTATTTTTCAAGCTCTCGGGGGCTTGGGGCTCTTCCTTTTCGGTATGAAAATCATGTCGGAAGGGCTTCAGAGAGTTGCCGGGAAAAAGATACGTCAGATCTTGGGAATGGTCTCCAACAACCGCTTTATCGGTTGCGGGGCCGGGGCGCTTGTGACCAGCATCGTACAGAGTTCCAGCGCCACCACCGTTATCTTGGTCAGCTTCGTGAATGCCGGTCTTCTGACTCTTGTTCAGGCTACTGGCGTGATCTTGGGCGCCAATGTCGGGACTACAGTAACGGCCCAGTTGATCGCACTTGAAATCACAAGATATGCACTTCCTGCCATTGCCTCAGGGGTCCTCTTGAAATTCTTTTTGGGCCGAGGGAAATGGATCTATGTTGGCGATGTTTTATTGGGCTTTGGGCTGTTGTTTTACGGGTTAAGTACCATGAAAACCGGATTTGCCCCGTTAAAGCACGATCCCGCTTTTATCGCCTTTCTTACGAAATTCAATGCCGATCATCTCGGGAGCATCTTGCTGTGTATAGTGGTGGGCACCGCCCTGACAATGCTCCTTCAGAGCTCCAGTGCCACCGTAGGGATCACCATGGCGCTTGCATGCCAAGGCCTATTGAATTTTGAGACGAGCGTGGCTTTGATTCTTGGCGATAATATAGGAACCACTATTACGGCGGAGTTGGCCAGCGTGGGGGCGAGTCTTAACGCACATCGGGCAGCCAGGGCCCACACGCTTTTTAATGTGATTGGCGTCCTTACTGTCATTCTGTTTTTCCCTCTATTCATAAAACTGGTCCTTTGGCTCACCTCCTCTTTTGAAGGCATTGGCCCCCCAGATCTTATAGTCGGTGGGCAGAGGCCCAACATTGCCAGGTATATAGCCAATGCCCACACCACATTTAATGTAGTTAATGCACTTTTTTTCCTCACGGTCTTGCCATACCTCGTTAAGGTGACCATCTGGATTACACCAGGGAAAGAAAGGGAAGAGGGGCTGGATGAACTTCACCACATAAAATACATGGACTCAAAGTTTGTTGAAATCCCTTCTGTGGCCCTCGGACAGGCCAGTTCAGAAATCACAAGAATGGGCGAGGTTGTACAATTTATGTGTTATGAAGTGATCCGGTCTCTCGAAAAAAGGAACATAAAGAAATTATCAAAATGGAGGAAAAGGGAGGAAGCACTTGATACTCTTCAAAGGGAAATCACCCAGTTTCTTGTAAGGGTGATGCAGGGACAAATTAGCGCTGAAGAATCCAAAGAAGTGCGCTCTCTAATCCGGATGACCAATAATCTGGAGAGGATCGGCGATGCCTGTGAAAATATAGCAGGACTGATTGTCGAGTTTATTGAACAGGATTTGTATATCTCAGATGAAGCGGTCAAGGATTATACGGAAATATCAAATGAGGCGTTGAAATTCATAACCCTTGTGGTCAAAGCCATGAGGCGGGAAGACAAGGAAATCATGGCAAAAGCCCGGGAAATTGAGGGCAATATCAAGTGCATGGAGGAAGAAATGAAAGAGAATCATCTGTTACGACTCCAGGCAGGTGTCTGTGCCGTTGATCAAGGTCTGGTTTTTGTGAATATACTAACGGCCTTTGAAAGGATGGGGCGCTTTTGTTTTAACATTTCGCAGGCAGTAGCAGGGCTCAGGTAGATTCGGGATTATAGGCCGTGGGTGGGAAAGATCTCCTTGCGGATATAGGCCGCCACTCTCCGGACCTCTTTAAAGGCCTTTTCTTTGACTTCGCCCTCAGTGTGGTAAGGGTGGTCATAGAGGCTGCCCACCTCTTTTTCCGGCCCGAACATCATTCCCCCCACAAGACCGGCAAATTCGTCCTCCGGCTCCACCCGATTCAGTATGGACCAGGCCAAGGTCCAGCACCTGGCCGTTCGATAGAGATCGTAGCCACCCCCTCCAAGAGCAAGGATCTTAGGGCATATCCCCATAATTCCTTTGACAGCCTTCTGATAACTATTATTGGTTAGCTTGAGGTGGGTGAGGGGATCTGAAACCAAGGCATCAGCCCCGAGCTCGGCTACGATAAGATCCGGCGAAAAGGACTTGATTAGAGGGAGGACTGTTTTTTCAAGGGCAAAGTTGTAAACCTCGTCGTCGGTCCCTGGTTCTAAGGGAAAATTGACCGTAAAACCCTTTCCATCCTTTTCTCCGATCTCGGTCTCATAGCCCGACCAGGGATAGAGGGTTCTTCCGGTTTCATGGAGGGAAATTACGAGGACTCTCGGGTCTTCGTAAAAGGCATGTTGAACCCCATTCCCGTGGTGGGCGTCAAAATCTATGTAGGCGATCTTTAGGTCAGGCATTCTGCCGAGAGCGTACATGATCGCGATGGCAACGTCATTGATGTAGCAGAAGCCCTCAGCGTGACCCGGCATGGCATGGTGGAAGCCCCCGAGGGGATTGAAAGCCGCCACGGCTTCACCTTTAATAAGATGGTTCATGGCCGATTGTGTCCCGCCCGCTGCTAATATAGACCATTCGTAAATCCCGGTAATAATCGGATTATCCAGGGTGCCCAGGCCGCGTTTAAGCATCTCGGGATCAACCTTATCCTCTGTGGCCTTCTGCAGAAGATCGAGGTAGGCGGATTCATGAAAAAGGGAGAGGAGGTTTATGGGTAAGGCCTCAGGTTCCAGGATCTTCATCCAGGGATAATTCATGACCCCGTATCGGTTGCAGAGGTCGTAGGTCTTGGCCGCCCTCTCCGGCTTAAACGGATGATCAGCCCCAAAATCAAACCAGCTCATTTCATCCGAATAGATGAAGATGGTTTCTTCCCTGTCAACGTTGTCTTGTTCCACGGGTCTTTTCTCGGTCTCCACTTGATCAGACTTATGAGACCCTGGAAAAAGGTCTTTTAAGAATTTATAAGCCATGGCTGTTCATTGCTGAAATCGCTATCAACTTACGCACAGGACCCTGCTTCATTTGTTCGGGTAAAGTATCATATGGCAGGAATTCGGGTCAATGAAAAAGGATGGTTTGGTCTGAATCGCCGAACGTTTAGCTTTCTTTTGACATACTCGCGAAAATAGTCTAATGACAGGGGAAACAGGAGGAGACCCTTGTCCTGGATACGCAGAATCAGCAGGCTTTCCAGAGTGGAAAAAGAGGGGTTTTACCGGAATCTAATACCCCCTTTGCTCTATCATCGTTTCGGGATCGATCCCCTTTCTCTATGCAATGAAAGAGGGGATAAGGTAGTGCGTTTTTTCTCCCCCCAAGGAGACAGTACCTGCCTGGTCGAGATTAAGCTGACAGGTACAGAGGAGCCTCTCTATTCTATCCAACTGACGGATTCAAATGATTTTACACAGATAGACTGGGACTTTATGGTTGTAAATGATCCCTCATCCCCTAAGTTCAACACCCATATTGACCAGGAGGGAACGGACACATTATTTGGCTGGGCTTCCAGGAATCTTGCTGAGGAGGAAAACGCCATAGAGGCGGACCTTTTTCCCGGACAGGTCAGAAAAGGGATGGGGTTAACCGGGGAGGTCATAGGTCTGCTTGAGTGTTTTTGCCGGGTCTTTGATATAAAGAGCATTCGATTAGAAGCGCTCTTTTATCATAATGCGATTACTTATGAAAGATACGGATTCAGCTATTTCAGCGGTTATCCCCAGATGAAAAGGATACATGAGCTATTTCAACCCGGGGAACAGCTCTTTAAAAAACTGGACAATAGCACACCGTTCCGCAAACCCGAATTTGCTAACACCGTCAGGGGTCGCAGCTGGGCCATCCATGACGGCATCCTTATGGAGGTAGATGATGACCTGTTAGATGAAGGGTGGGTGTCGCCCGTGATGTACCGGATGGTGGGAAAACCGAGAGGTATGGTCACCTTTCCGGATCCAGTATATTGAGACCTTTGAAAAATGCCCCCTTTCGAAGTCTGCGCTTATCTGCCCAATTCCTGCGTTGCGTTCGGATTTTAATCCCTGGCCCGGATAAACCGGAAAAGTGTCTAAAGTTGATGGTCTCGTAAAAAATCTCCAAGGCCGTCACTCCCGCGAAAGCGGGAGTCCAAAGTTGGTTGATTTTAATGGATTCCCGCTTTCGCGGGAATGACGACAACGGGTACTTTCCGACTTTTTTACGAGTTTGTAAAAGTTGATGTTTGTTTTTTATTCGATGTTCGACGTTCGATGTTCGATGTTGGATGTTCATCTTTTTACACCACATTTGTTTGGGAACTGTCTCACTTAATCGGCGAGGACCGATATGTTCATCCCTCTCTTCCGCGATTGGAAAATCCGCACAAAGCTCATCAGCGTAACCCTTTTTGTGGTTCTGGTTCCTCTCCTCTGCGTCGCCTTTCTCTCGATGGACCGTTTTGGTAAGGCCCTGAAAAACGCATCCGATGAAGACCTGGAACACCTGGTCAGGAGCGTCTATTCCATGTGCAAGGTCCATCAGGAGGAGGTGCAAGAGAAAGGGCAAATCGTGCATTTCCTTGATGAGGAGATAAAAGAGATCAAGGTGGGAGATACAGGTTATGTATACATCATAGACACCGAAGGCGTTCTGAAGATCCACCCGGCCAAAGTGGGAGAAAATATCTTCGATTTGAGAGATTCGTCAGGCTTTCGATATATCCGCGCTATGATAACAGATGCCCTGGCCCTTGGAAATGGCGAAGTAGGGACCATCCGCTATCCCTGGATGAATCCGGAACTGGGAGAGAAAAGTCCGAGGCAGAAGATTAACAAGTACATATACTTCAGGCCGTGGAACTGGATAATTGTGGCCGGAACCTATGAAGACGAAATCTATCGCTCCCTGTATGAGACAGAACGATTTATCATCCTAATGGGACTTGCGGCCCTTGCCCTGGTCTTAATCCTGACCCTGACACTCTCCAAGGTCCTGACGAAACCTATTCAGGAACTCACGGATGTGACCACTAAAATGGTAGGGGGCGACCTCTCTCAAAGGGTCATTACCCGCAGTGCGGATGAGATCGGCGTCCTGGGGGTATCCTTTAACCGGATGATAGGTCAGATCCAGCACTACACTTCGGACCTGGAAAAGATGGTTGAGGCCCGGACCGGGGAACTAAAGGAATCAAGAGAAAAATACCGTAACATTTCCCGATTTCTAAACAACGTCCTTGACAGCGCCACAGTGTACGCAATCATGGCTCTTGACTTTTGTGGAAACATCATCGAATTCAACAGGGGTGCGGAAAAACTCTTTGGCTGGAAAAAAGAGGATGTCCTCAATAACAAGAATATCAGCATTACCATTCTTCCCGCGGACCGCAAAAAAGGGATTCAAGAAGAGATGTCCAAACGGACCAGGAGTGAAGGGGTCTGCGAACTCGAGATGTATCGGGTCAGGAAAAACGGTGAGCGGTTTCCGGCCCATACAACCATTACGGCCATTAAGGATCTCTCCGGCAAGGCTACTGGATTTGTGGAGATCGTTCGTGACATCACACTGAGAAGAAGTCTGGAGAAAGAGCTGCGAGAGACCAAAGAATTCCTTGAAAACGTCATGGAGAGTTCTGTTGACGGGGTCCTGACCACTGATCTCAAAGGGAAAATAACATATCAGAACCGTGCCATGGAGGAAATATTAGGGTACCCGAAAGAGGAGGTCTTGGGAGGACATATCTCCCGTTTTTACGTCAGGGGAATTCAACAGGCCAAGGATGTCATGGCACTCCTCCAGAAAGAGGAAATGGCAGTAAATTACGAGATGGAGGTGAAGCGAAAAGACGGGGAGGCCCTGACAATCCTGACCTCGCTTTTTCTACTTCGAGACGAGGAGACTAACGTTATCGGTACAGCAGGAATCTTCAAAGACATCACGGAACAGAAGCGTTTGGAGGCCAAGCTCAAGGCCACTCAGGCAAGTCTTGTTGAGGCATCCAAGATGAGGGCCCTCGGAGAGCTGGTGGCCGGCGTTGCCCATGAACTGAACAACCCCCTCATGGCCTCGCAGACAATTCTGCACGTGATTTTCAAAAATCTTCCTGACGATTACCCGGAACGTGAGCGATTGGAAATCATCCGCAAGTGCAACGATCGAATCGAGAAGATTGTTGAACACCTCAGGGAGTTTTCCAGACAGACCAAACCTGAGTTTAAAGAAATAGATGTAAACCAACCGGTAGAGAATGCCCTAATAATTACCGGGCAGCAGCTCCTCAACCACAATATCTCCCTTGTGAGGAGACTGTCTCAAGACCTGCCAAAGGTCATTGGCGATTCAAACCAATTAGAACAGGTCTTCCTTAATCTGATTTCCAATGCCAGGGATGCCATGGATGAAACAACAGGGCCCAAGGAGTTGACAATCCTCTCATATATGAGGGAATATGAGGGACCTCCCATGGTGGTTGTCTCGGTGCAGGACACGGGTGAGGGAATCCCTGAGGAAAATCTTGATAAAGTGCTTGAGCCTTTCTTCAGCACCAAACCGGTGGGAAAGGGCACTGGTTTAGGTCTTTCCCTCTGCTTCGGCATAATAGAGGCCCATGGCGGGAGGCTTGAAATAGAAAGTCAACACGGTAATGGGACAGAAATAAAAATCCTTCTTCCAGCTAAAGCGTCGGGAAAGGAGTAAGTCAAAATGGCAAAAACTATTCTTGTTGTAGATGATGATGAACTGGTCCGCATTGCGCTCAATGAGCTCCTCAGACCTGAGGGTTATGAGGTCCATCCGGTCCCCAGCGGCGCCGAGGCCCTCAAGAAACTCGATCAGAACGACTATGATCTATTAATGCTCGATGTCATCATGCCTGAGATGGATGGTTTTGAACTTTGCAAGCAGATCCGGGAGAAAGAGAATTACAGGGAAACACCGATCGTGTTTTTGACGGCCAAGAGCCGGGATGAAGACAGGGACGAAGGGATTGAGGCTGGGGCAAATCTCTTTTTATCCAAGCCGATCTCCCCTGATAAACTCCTCCAGATCGTATCGGATACGATTGGTTGACGGACGGTTTCAGAAAACCCCTTCTGTGGATGAGAGATCAGTGAATTCCGATGGTCTGGAGTAATGTGTCGAGGGCTCCATCCCGGTCCATCAGTTCAGTAAAACGGCGAACCTTGGCTTCATCCTGAATGGAAAGGGTGGGAGTACTCTGTTCCAGACGCTCCAAGACAGGAAAGGTGTCCCCTTTCACCAAGATCAGCGGGACGTTAGCCTTTTTGGCCGACGCCAGGAGCTGAGAGGCAGGTTTTCGGCCACCGGTTAAGAGTATTCCAGCAATGGACCTACGGCCCTGAGACTCTCCCGACTCCATTTCAGGGGGATAGGGCTTTAACAGGACAATTTTGTTATAGGCCCTCTTGAACAGCAGAAGTTCTCCCTTCAGATCTGATGACCCAACGGTCATTCCCCCCACCGGTTCTTCGATGCTCTCCTCCCCGCAAAGGAATTCACCATCGAGTACATTTCTTACCTCCCCAAGACTTCGAAAAGATAGGAAAGGATCTTCTGGAAGTGCGATAGTGATAGGAATCCCCTTCTTGGCAAGGGATGGGATTATACGCTCTCTGATCTCCTGGAGTTTTGCCTGGGGTACCCGGTTGAGGATAATACCCTTGATCCTGTCTCTGAGAAGAGAACTGGCAGAAAGAATGGAATAGATAGACTTGGCCGTATCCCGATATCTGTCAACGAGGATAAAATCGGTTTCTAATTCGGTGTTAAGCGAGACATCCGAAACATTGTGGGAAACATCGTCAAGGAAGATGTGCTCGGAGCCCATGATAAGGAGAACGTCTTTCCCCGTCGAAAGCTCTTTGGCGAGAGTCTTAATCTCTTTAAGGACATCCCCTGACTTTTCCTGAATCCATGTTTCTTTTGAAAGCAGATAGGGGCAGATCCTTTCAAAAGGTTCTTGAAGACCCAACACCTCTTTAAACAGGACAACATCCTGATCCGTCCAGAACTCATCCAACCTGACTGGATGGGTTCCAAAGGGTTTCAAAAACCCCACACTGAGCCCTTTTTCCACGAGCCTACGGGCTATGGCCCAGGTGAAAAGTCTATGGCCTGCATGATCTCCTGTAGTGCCTATAAAAAGGAAAGACAAAAGGCTACCCACCCTCCTTTACTGGAGTAAGCACACAAAATCACATCATAAGGGGTTTCCCCTTAAACATCAAAGGAAA
>Ga0207996_1000955_pt1 | contig 22370 bp, 21 predicted proteins | sample AntAceMetag02UKG_FD_184773 | JGI IMG/M metagenome (GOLD analysis project Ga0207996, IMG submission 184773) | Saline lake microbial communities from Ace Lake, Antarctica - Antarctic Ace Lake Metagenome 02UKG (SPAdes) (version 2) | ecosystem: Environmental > Aquatic > Non-marine Saline and...
AGCAGGAGATGAGGTTATTGTTCCCGCTTATACATTTTTTGCAACAGCAAGCTCTGTCCTCAAAGCAAATGCTATACCTGTTTTTGCCGATATTTCCGAAGATACTCTATGTATCAGTCCTGAAAGCATAGAGAAACTAATTACGAAAAAGACAAAAGCAATTATACCTGTGCATATAGCAGGTCATCCAGCTGATATGGACAGGATTATGGAGATAGCATCTAAACATAACTTAAAGGTTATAGAAGACGCTGCTCAGGCGTGGAGCGCGCAGTGGCATGATAGAGGAGTAGGCGCTATTGGAGATATAGGAGAGTTCAGTTTTCAGGCCAGCAAGAATTTGAATGCTGGGGAAGGAGGAATACTCTTAACAAATAATAGCGAACTTGCAGAAGCTGCCCGCTCATACACGAATTGCGGCAGAGGTAAGGGCAAAGCATGGTATGAACATTATATTCTTGCAGGGAATTACCGTATGACAGAGTTTCAGGCAGCGCTCTTAATTGTTCAGCTTGCAAGATTTGAAGAACTTGAGAACACACGCAGGGAAAATGCTGAGTATCTAAATAAAAAACTTTTGGAGATAGACTGCATACAAACTCTACATACGGATCCAAGAGTAACAAAAAGGCCTTATCATATCTACATATTCAAGTATCTTGAAAACAAGTTTTGCGGTATTTCAAGAGATGTCTTCTTAAAAGCGCTTGAAGCAGAAGGGATTCCATGCAGACCCGGTTATCCGTTTCCTTTGTATGAGAATCCGTTGTTTCAGAAGAAAGGGAAAGGACCTGGCTTCTGTCCTTTATCCTGCCCCTATTATGGAAAGGAAATAGACTTCTCCAATAGTTCCTGTCCTGTTACAGAACGAATCTCCAAAAAAGAAGCAGTCTGGCTAAGACAGGAAATGCTTCTTGGGACTAAAGAAGATATGGACGATATTGTAAAAGCAATTAAAAAAATCAAAGAGAATGTTAAATATCTAAAAGGAGGATAAATGGCAAGACCTAATTATCAATATGAAAAGCGTGCGAAGGATTTAGCAAGAAAGAAAAAGCGGGAAGAAAAAAAACAACGCAAGCTGGATAAAAAAAATTTAAAGTCTAAAGAAAATCCAGTTTAGTTCCTATCTTATTGAAATAACCAGCCAGAACTCATTACGGCGACTAATTATATAGTCCTTTATTTTTTACAATCTTTTTACATTTTTTTAACCACTTGCTTCTCAGAAGGTGGCATACTATACTCAAAAACAGGAGGGAAAAAGATGAGAAAAGTAGTGCGAAGTGCGGTAAGGACGATTTGTGTTGCAGGATGTTTGATGCTGTTTCTTTCAGGAAGTAGTTTTGCTGAAGGAGAAACTGCAGACGCATTGTTTATGAAAGCAATGCAGATGGAGACAAGAGATGCGGATTATGAAGGAGCAATAGGGGTTTATCAGAAAATAATGAAGGACTACCACGATGAAGAAACCGCATCCAAGACAATTAAGAGAATGAGAAATTGTTATGAGAAAGTTGGCAGGAAAGATGAGAAAGTGTCCGGAGAGGTTATAAACAAAATGTTTGATGTATATAGAAATCTTTCCTCATATCAGGATGTTGGAGAAGTAGAGACCACGGTGCTGATGGGTGGAGCAGGAACAAAGCAGGTTATGAAGTCTCCGTTTAAAACATTCTTCAAAAGATCGAACCTGATGAGATTTGAATGGGTCAACTCATCCCCTTTTCCACAAAAGAGCAATAATGTCCTGTGGAGTAATGGCAAAGAAACTTATACCTACTGGCCGCAGTTTGGGCAATATAAGAAAGATGAGAGTTTGCAAATGGGAATAGCTGTGGCTACAGGAGTTTCCGGTGGGTCGGCACATAAGGTTCCTTCGATGCTTTTATATCAGAATAATATATTTGCAACTCTAAAACCGATTCTTTTATGTCAAGGGAAATTCGAAGGGATTAAATGTCATGTAATTGCAGGTAACGACATAATGAATAATGAAACAATATTGTGGATAGGCGTAGATGATTTATTATTAAGAAAAGCAGAAAAAACTATTAAGTCTCACAAAGGTATTCTTGAAAAAGCAAAAAAAAGCTTAAAAGAGTCCGGGTCGGATATTAAAATACCTGATATCAAGATGCCTGATTTTTCAAGTGTCATCAAAGAGGTTCACAGAGAAATAAAAATAAATAAGGATATTCCCTCAAGTGTGTTTAACTTCACTCCGCCAAAGGATGCAAAATTAGTTAAAAAATTTAAATATCAATAACCAAAAAAGGAGAAAAAGATATGAACAATGAATCTTTATCTGCGCCTGTAGAGCTTCAAGAAACTTCACAGACAAAAGAGCTTCTGGGAATTGGGGAATTACTGAAAATAAGCTGGTCAGTAATAAAGAATAATATAGCGACTCTTCTTGGAATCGTTGCTCTTTATATGGTAGTTGCAACTGGAATAGAATATTTGCCAGTTATTCTCAAAGCATTCACATTTCCTGTAATAATTATTATTCCATTGAATATTACTATAACTACTATAATAATTTCTATAACTACCATAGCTTTAATTTTTGCAATAAACAACATTCTTGAAGGCAGTCCTGTAGACATTAAAGAATCCTACAAAACAGGTTTTAAAAAATTCTTCCCGTATCTATGGACAATCATTCTTGCGGGTCTGGCAACATTTGGAGGACTTTTATTATTAATTATCCCCGGAATTATATTTGTTGTCTGGTTCTCTCTTGCTGGTTATGTGCGCATAATTGAAGGAACTGGAAGTACTGCTGCTCTAAAAAGGAGTAAACAGCTTGTAAAAGGTAACTGGTGGTATGTGCTTAGTGCGTCGCTTGTATGTGGCATCGTATACGGAATATGTATATATATTCCTTTTGGTATTTTGTTTGCCATATTTAAATTCGGTTTAAAATTGCCTGCTAATCTCTGCACCCCGATTTTTCAGATACCCGCAGGTTTAACAATGATAGCATCAACAACAATTTGTGTGCTGATGTTTAGAAACCTGAGGGATATTAAAGGAGCAAGTGTTGTTAAAGCCAAACAGGGTAAAGGCTTGGGTATAATAATAGTTGCAATCGTTCTTTTGGGAGTGATCTTTATTGGTGGAATATTTGCAGGTATGATGTTCCCAACCTTATCAAGAGCTAGAACAGAAACAAGAAAGGCATTGGATTGGAATAATCTAAGACAAATAGATTTGGGTATTCATATGTATGCCCAAGATAATAAAGAAAAATTTCCGAATACGTTAAGCGCGCTCTATCCCAAATATATTTCAACTTTAGATGTATTCAAGTGCCCGGCTCAAAAAGAAAAAATTAAGACAAAAACTGAAATAGATACAAAGACTGGGTATAAATATACAAGCGGTCTTTCTGAAGAAAGTCCATCTTCTACTGTAGTAGCCCATACTAAGAAAGGTTATTTTAAACGTGGCAGGAATATACTCTATGTTGATGGACATGTGAAGTGGGAAAAGAATATAGAATAGGAATGAGAAAATTTAAACCTTAATAAGGAGGGCAGTATGACATTAGAGATTATCAAGGACTATTGTATTTGGATTCTTCCTATTTGTTCAGCTATTTTATTTCTTGGAGGAGTGTTTGGTATTATTTGTGCTTCGCTAAATCTTAAGTTTTTCATGCAGCATCCAAAGGCTGTAGAAATAATACAATTGAAAGGACAACGTGGAGCGAAGATGTTTTACATAAAGCTTGGTATTCTTTCATTGATATTTTCTTTTACATCATTGGCTTTTTGGCTGGTACTTAGAAATCTCGCTATTACCGCAAATTCTGTTAAGGTATTTAGCTTTATAGCTTTGGCAGTTCCAGGAATATCAGGATGGCTCTTAAAGATTAAATAAAAAGATCTCAAAGATGCATAAAAAAATAATTCTGCTCAACATTGTTCTTATACTCTGTGCTATCTGCCTTTCCTACTTCGGCTTTAAAACCGCAAAGTACCAGGAAACAGAGATTATGGAAGATATAAGGAGGCAGGCGGTTTCTGCGGGGAAGGTTGCATCAGGAGTTGTGGGGGAAATATTTGAAGATATTGAAAAAGAGATTGATGAGATTCCCAGCATTATGGATGGGGAAAAGACGCCTGATCCGGATAAAATGCTTTTTGCGTTTGATTCTAACCTCAATACGATTTATCCAAGGTTCAAGACCTATCGAAAAGAACTTAAGAAGCCAAATTTCTCGCTTGATTTTCTCAGAAGATTTCAGCAGATTGAGACCTTAGAAGTCAAAGGAGATTTGAAAGAAGCCATTATTTCATACGAAGCTTTGCTGAAAGAGACTCGTCCTTTAAATGAAAAGGCGCTTGCACAGTTTGCTATTGCCCGGGCTCTTAAGAAAAAAGGAGATAAGAAAAAAGCACTATTTGCTTATAAAGGACTAAAATATTTTGAGAACTTTTCTCCTGACGGGCTTAATCTCAATATAATATCCCGATATGAGATTATCAAACTTAACAAAGAAATGGACGACTTTGAACATGCAATATCAAATGCTCTTTCGTTACTTCATGATATACAGAATCGCAAACTGGATATATCAGAAGGGGAAAGAACATATTTTGCAAACCTGTTATTTAAGATAATTGATGACCCAGCTTTGAGAAAGAGCGAGGCGGAACAGGATGAATTTGCAAAGCTCAAGAAAACTATTCAACAAGAAAAGGAATTTTACAAGAAAACAGCACTTCTAAAAAATATATTCGAATGGCTTGAGAGTAAGAAAGTAATGGAGACTGAACATAAGAATATATCTGCCCGGAAATTAGGCGATACACTCTTATTTTTTAAGGTAATAGAAAACAAAAAACATGGCAAAATAATTGTCTCCACAGTTAAAGATAAAATCGATATTGATAACAGATTAATAAAAGAACTTAAGATAAAAGGATTGTTTGGAGATATTGTCTGCTGGGTAGTTAGTGCTAACAGCGATGCAATTTTGCAAACAGGGGAAATAAATACTCTTTCACCAACTGTAGCACTTAATCTTGGAGAATGGCTCGCTGGGGCAAAGCTCAACGTGTATCACAAAAGAACAAAAAATATTGAAGAGAGCTCAAGAAGAAGAATGGCAGTTAATATCAGTATGGTAGGAATTTTATTTATTATCATAATATTATCCAGCATCTTGAGCTTAAGAATGACAATGAAGGAAGTTGAGCTTTCCAGAATGAAAACCAATTTTATATCTAGCGTATCTCATGAGATGAGACTTCCTCTTTCAACTATAAAAACCGCTAATGAGATGTTTAATATCGGAAAGATCAAAGATAATAAACAGGCTAAGAAATATTACGAATACATTGCCTCAGAGGTTAACCGACTTGAACGATTAGTTAGTAACGTTCTTGACTTCTCAAGAATTGATGCAGGTAGAAAGAAGTATCATTTTAAAAAGGAAAGCTTGGGAGAGATTGCAAAAGAAGCAGTCGGTTCAGTTAATGACTATTTTAAAAAGGAAAGATTCAGCATTGAGGAGAATATTGAAGGAATTATAAATGTGCGTGTTGATAAAGAAGCAGTTATGCAGGCGGTTTTGAACTTGCTTGATAATGCTAAGAAATATTCAGGGACAAGTAAGATAATAAAAGTAAAAATATCTCGTAATGACAAATATGCAGTTTTGGATATAATAGATAAAGGAATAGGCATTGAGAAGGATAAAATCAGTAAAGTATTTGATGTCTTCTACAGGACAGAAGACGAGATGACAAGAAAAACCAAGGGAGTTGGACTGGGGCTTTCGATTGTAAAACATATCATGGATGTACACAGGGGAAAAGTCGAGGTAAAAAGTGAAAAGGGAGAGGGCTCTACATTCAGTTTGTTGTTTCCATTAGATAAAGAGATAAAGGATGCATAAGATATTAATAGTTGAAGACGAGAAGAAACAGCTCGATATTTTGATTGAGTATTTCCAGAGCGAAAATTTTAATGTTATATCCGCAGAAGATGGAATTTCTGCAGTTAAAGAAGCAGTTTTAGAAAAACCTGATATTATTCTTCTTGATATAATGCTGCCTGAGAAAAATGGATTTGATGTCTGTCAGGAAATAAGAGAGAAAGGGCTGAAAGTCCCTGTTATTATGCTCACAGCCAAAAGTGAAGAGATAGACAAGGTGATGGGACTTGAGTTGGGAGCAGATGATTATATAACAAAGCCTTTCAGCTTAAGGGAACTTCATGCCAGAGTAAGGGCACAGCTCAGGCGAACTAATCATTATGCGGATATAGATGAATACAAGCTGTCTAATAATAAAATAATAAATTTTAAGATTGCTCAAGTGGAAGAGGATGGTAAAGTTGAAAAATTATCAAAAACAGAGGTTAGTCTTCTGAAATATTTCATCAAGAAGTTAAATATCGTGCTTTCCAGAAATGATATACTGAACAATGTTTGGGGATATGATTATTTCCCTGAATCCCGTACATTGGATGTTCATATTGTAAATCTGAGAAAAAAGATTGAGGCAGATTACAAAACCCCCAGAATATTGCTTACAGTTCATGGACTTGGATATAAGTTTGTAGGATAACTTTCCATCTGAACATATCTGTTTCTCTTCATTTCCACTTCTGTTCCTATTTTACATTGACACAATAAGAAAGTTTATTGATAATAGAGATGGGAGATTGGGTAAGACATGGACAAGAAAAATAGTAACTCAAAAACTGCTCTGGTCATTGGTGGAAGCCGTGGTATAGGGCGGGCAATAGCCTTGCGTCTTGCCCGATCAGGATTTGATATATGGCTGACCTATAAAAGCAACCATGCAGCTGCTAAGAAGGTAAAAGAAGAGGTAGAGAAAATAGGAAGAGCATGTGACACTCTCTCTTTTGACGTTTCCAACTATCATGAGACCGAAGCTGCTCTGGAGAAAAAGGTAGATGAGCACGCTCCCTACATAGTTGTATATAACACAGGCATTACCAGAGACAATCTTTTAGTATGGATGACTAAGGAAGAATGGGATACTGTTCTCTCTACGAATCTGGATGGGTTTTATAATGTAATGCACTTTGTTTTATTTCCAATGCTTCGGGAAAAACAGGGACGCGTTGTTGTTGTATCCTCAGCTTCCGGGCAAGTTGGTCGTGCGGGACAGGTAAACTATTCTGCTTCAAAAGCAGGATTAATCGGCGCTGCTAAGGCGTTGGCGCTGGAGGTTGGCAGGAAGAACATTCTTGTTAATGTTGTTGCTCCGGGTGTAATTGAAACAGATATGATTAAAAATCTTCCAAAAGATAAGATCCTTCCGCTTATTCCATTACAGAGGTTTGGTAATCCGGATGACGTTGCATCAGTAGTGAACTTTTTATGCACAGAAAAGCACATGTACATTCACGGGCAGGTCATTGGTATTAACGGCGGCCTGGCTCTCTAGGTTGTCTCTATATGAAAAAATATGACGACATAATTGTGGGAAGCGGTGTCAGCGGTCTGACACTTGCGCTTTTACTTGGCATGAACGGGCATAAAGTGCTGCTTGTGGAAAAAAACGCGTATATCGGAGGATCATTGAGGCGGTTTTATTCTCGAGGCATTCCTTTTGATACCGGATTTCACTTTACAGGCGGATTCTATAAAAACGGGATTCTTCAGGATATGCTGATGGTTCTTGGTATTAAGGATCATATTCAGCCCATTTATCTGTCAGAGGAGAAAAATAACCAGTTTATAATTGGCTCGAAAAAGACAACCTATAATCTGCCAACTGGTTATCAGAGAATAATAGAAAAGATAAAGGAATACTTCCCCTGCGAAGAACATGCCATAGATAAATATTTTGCTATGGTCAAGAATGTTTGTACTCATACTGCTGCTATGGATTTGCGTAAGATTTCTATGTCTGTAAGTTCTTTAGATGAGGATTTTCTAAGTCTTGATGATGTTTTGAGCCGATTAACTAATAATCACAAGTTGAAAGCACTTCTAGCTGGGTACAGCATGTGTTACGGAGTCAAACCTCAAGAGATTTCATTTGCCAATCATAGCAGAATCTGTTACAGCTTATATGAATCCGTTGCCAGAGTAAAGGACGGTGGTGATGCATTTATCAGCGCATTTCAGAAACGTTTTAGGGAGTTTAATATTGAAATTATGTGCAATAGGTATATTACAGAATGTGTCGATATCCAGAATAATTGCGTAGGACGCTTTGCGTTGAATACAGGAGAAGAAATATCCTGTGATCAATGTATCTTTACAATACATCCCAGAGAAGTGTTGAAAACACTGCCTGAGAACCATTTGAGCAAGGCTTTTGTTGATAGGGTTTCAGCATTTGAATCGTCTGCAGGCTTCTTTTCAGTGCATGGTGTTGTGGAATCTCCTAACTTAGCAGATGACTTTACCCCAACAATCACCTCTCTATTTCCAACAGCGGATATAAACCAGTTGCTTGATCCTGGGAATAATGGTATGCAGGCTATGGTAATTATGCAGAATGAAGAAGAAGCAAATGGGAAATCCTATCATGTATTGAGCGCACTTGAAGTGTCTTTCCCTGAGCATGTAGAAGCATGGAAGCTTTCAAAGCATGGGAATCGTCCTTCTGACTACCGAAAATATAAACAACAACATGTTAGCAGTATCAAAGAGCGTATTATTGAAAAATTCCCAGAGTATAAGGATTCTTTTAAAGTAGTAGATTCTGCATCTATCCTGACATTCAGAGATTATTTGAATTCTCCTGATGGCGCAGCGTATGGTGTGAAACAGAAAATCGGACAGTTTAATCTTTTTGGAAAGCTTCCTCTTCGCAATATATATGTTGCCGGCCAGAGCTCTGTGCTGCCGGGAGTGGTAGGGGCAATGATGTCTTCCTTCATTGTTGGAAGAACTATTGTTGGAAAAGAAAAATATAACCATTTTATTGAGCAGAGATTATGCAGTTAAAACGGGTAGTAATAACTGGTGTTGGGGCTGTTTCTCCTTTAGGCAGTGACGTTCCTGCTCTTATTAATGGAATTGAACAAAGGAAAAGCGCTGTTCGTTATATGGAGGATTGGAACCAGTATATAGGACTGCGGAGTTTAGTTGCAGCGCCTGCAGAAATTAAAAATGAAAAATTAATACCGCGTCAGAACAGACGATCAATGGGAAGAATGAGTATTTTTGCAGCTCAGGCAGCGCAACAAGCTATCTCAGACGCTGATATAGACAGTGAAGCATTATCTACAGGAAAGATTGGATGTATTATCGGGTCAACTACAGGAAGCGCTCAAAGCCTTACCGAGACCTTTGAAATTATGATTCCAGCAAAGGATCTAACTCAGCTTAATTCAACAAAGTTCTTTCAGTGCATTTCCCATACGGCAGCGATGAATGTATCTCAGTATCTGGGAATAACCGGCTGCGTTATGGCAACCTCTGCTGCGTGCGCATCTGCATTACAAGCTATTGGAGTAGGCTGCGATCTGATCAGGTTAGGCAAACAAGACGCAGTATTATGTGGTGGTGCGGAAGAAGTTCATCCAACTGTTACCGGATCCTTTGATATTCTTTTTGCAACATCAACAAATTATAATCAAGCTCCTAATAAAACTCCGCGACCTTTTGACGTGAAACGGGACGGTTTGGTATGCGGGGAAGGAAGCGGGATACTTGTTCTAGAGGAGTATGAACGGGCTGTAGCAAGAAAGGCGAAAATATACGCTGAAGTTATCGGATATCATACATGCGGAAATGGCGCTCATATCAGCCAGTCCAGCAGAGCTGGTATGGTTTCATGTATCAGTAATGCCTTAAGTAATGCGCATGTTGAACCCAAAGATGTTGATTATATCAATGCTCATGCAACAGCAACGGTGCAGGGCGATAAGGAAGAAGCTCAGGCAATAGGAGAGATATTCGGAGATCGTGTTCCGGTAAGTAGTTTGAAGGGGTATATCGGGCATACACTCGGTGCATCAGGAGCATTGGAACTAATTGCTTCTTTGGCAATGATGGAAAAAGGATGCATATATCCTACTCTAAACCTTGAGAAAGCAGGTCCTGATTGTGAAGGCATTTATCATGTAATGAAGTCATTAAGCAAAGAAATTAAAATTATGGTAAAAAATTGCTTTGCGTTTGGCGGGATTAACGCAGCGCTGGTGTGCAAAAGAATAACAGATTTTAAAAAATAGGGGGAATTGAAATGGATAAGCAGGAAATTATAGATAAAATAAATCAGGTATTTGCAGAATCTTTTGAAATTGAGAAGAATGAACTTTTACCGCAAGCGAATATTTTTGAAGATCTAGGCTTGGACAGTCTGGATGTTGTGGACCTGGTTGTTGCTTTGCAGCAGAAGTTTGGCATTAAAATACGCGATGACCAACGCATCAGAAACATCCGGACACTTGAGGATGTTTACCAATTTGTTCTTACCCTGAAAAACGAAAAAGAAAAATGAATGTTCTGAAACTGATATATCGGAATGTAATTTTTTATACCTCATTCATACTGTTTGTCATAGTAAGTATACCTGTTCTTGCATTTTATATTTGTTTTTTAGCTATATTTTCTACCTGGCGCAGGACAATGAAGCGGCTTCGTATCACAATCGGATGGTGGGCACTCGGTATTATTAAAATTATCTTATTGCCAGTAGCGAGAATTCAATATAAAAATAGAGACGAAATTAGTATCTCTGGGCCCTATATTTTTGTTTGTAATCACCGCTCATTTTCAGATGGTTTTTTACTTGCTTTACCATGTATGCCGCAGGAGTGTATTCAGATAGTTAATACCTGGCCGTTTAAAATACCTATCATTGGTCTGATAGCCAAACTTGCAGGTTATTTAAGTATCAAGGAGATGCCGTTTGATGAGTTCTCTCGTAGAGCATGTGAGCTGCTCAGACAGGGAGTTTCTATTGTTGCCTTTCCTGAAGGAACACGTTCCAGAAACAAAAAAATCGGACAGTTTCACAGCTCAATCTTTCGCATTGCCTTACAAGCGCAATGTCCAATCGTGCCTATATGTATTTCAGGAAATGAGAATATTCCTCCACGCGGGTCGCTTCTCTTGCATCAGGGAATAATCAAGATGCGCAAATTGCCGGGTCTAGAATGGGAACAGTACAAGGATTTAGGGCCGTTTAAGCTTAAAAACAAAGTGCGTGATATTATTGCTTCGGAGCTTGCCACTATGGAGGATGGGGCATGAGAGATTTATATTGCTATCGTGATATATCATTTAGTTCCACGGAAGAAATCAGAAAGATTCAGGAAGGGCAGTTACAGGAACACATTGCATACTGCATTGAACATTCTCCCTTTTACAGCAAGATGCTGAAGAATGTCGAAACTGAATGCAGCAGTATAACGATTGATAAACTATCCCAACTTCCATTTACTGAGAAATCTGATATTGAGCAAAACAACGACGATTTTTGCGCAGTTACTTCTGATAGGATTGTTGATATTGTTTTATCTTCAGGAACAACAGGCAAACCGATTAGGATGATGTATACTGATTATGATTTAAAGCGGCTTGCCTATAATGAGGAAAGATCGTTTACAGGATGCGGACTGACTCCCAATGATACGGTGTTATTAACCTGCACAATGGATCGCTGTTTCGTTGCAGGCTTGGCATATTTTCTTGGGATACGCAATGTCGGCGCAGCAGCTATCAGAAATGGGCATAACAGTCTTGAAAGTCACCTGCAAATTATAAAACAAATGAATCCTACGACTCTCATCGGAGTTCCGAGTTTTCTGAGGAAACTGGGTTTATACCTGAAGGAAAATGGAATAAATCCTGATAAAACCGCTGTGTCCAAACTAGTTTGTATTGGAGAGCCATTACGCGGGAAAAATCTTGAATTATTAAAAGCAGGGGATGATCTTCAGAGCATATGGCAGGCACATGCTTTTTCCACCTACGCTTCTTCTGAGATTGTAACTACCTTCTGTGAATGTACTGCTCAGCAAGGAGGCCATCTCCTTCCTGATCTGGCAGTTGTAGAGATTATTGACGAAAACGGCACAGTTCTTTCTCATGGAAATACAGGTGAAATCGTTGTAACGCCAATGGCAGTAGAAGGAATGCCTCTGATACGCTTTAAGACAGGGGATGTGAGTTTCTTGATTGATGAAAAATGCTCTTGCGGACGATTTTCTCCCAGGCTGGGACCGATTCTGGGAAGAAAAAAACAAATGATGAAGATCAAAGGAACGACTCTGTATCCACAGGCAATATATTCTGCCTTAGAAGAGATTGAGGCAATAAATGACTATTATGTAACAGTATCCAGAGAAAGCGAGCTTTCAGATATCATAGAGGTCAATGTATCAGTTAATGACCCATCATGCAGCGCAGATATAATACAGGACAAACTACAAGCGCGTCTGAGAGTAAAACCCGAGGTAATTATTGCTGATTTGGAAACCATTAAACAGAAGGTCTATGATCCAAAGTCGCGAAAGCCAGTTCGCTTTATAGATAAAAGGCAGGTGAAACAGTGAGTTGTCACAGCCCAATACCAAATTTTGAATTTGCACGAGAAGAGATTGAGGATGCAGTACGTAATAGCAGGCTTCTTTCTCTTGAAATTGAGCCCAGTCTGCGCTGTAATTTTCATTGTCCATATTGTTATATACCGAAGAATTCTTCTCTTGAAGACGAGTTAACTGTAGAAGAAATCCACGATGTTGTTCTACAGGCGCAGGAGCTTGGAGCAAAAAAGATTATTATTCTGGGCGGAGAGCCGATGATATATCCACATATTATGGAAATGATCAAGTTTATCAGAACGCATCATCTTAATGTGGAGATGTTTACCAATGGTTCTAATATTACTGCTGATATAGCAAAGCAGCTTTTTGACTATGGGGTAAATGTGGTTCTAAAAATGAATACACTTGATGAACATATTCAGGATATGCTTGCCGGGAAAGAAGGAGCGTTCAATAGTATTCAGAAAGCATTTCACAATCTAAAGCAAGCAAGACGGCCTTCAGGAGAAACATTTCTGGCAGTCAGCACTGTTATATGCTCTAAGAATATTGATGAACTGGTGGATATGTGGAAATGGCTGCGTGACCAGAATATTATTCCTTATTTTGAGATGATCACTCCGCAGGGAAATATCAAACAGAACGACTGGTTAAATGTCGAACCTCAAAAGGCGTATGATCTCTTTTGCAAAATTGCTGAAATTGATCGTACACGCTACGGATACTTCTGGGATCCTCAGCCTTCTCTGGTAGGAAACAGATGTCTGCGTCACCAGTTTTCATGTCTTGTTACTTCCCAGGGGTTTGTTATGCCGTGTGTTGGAGTAACTATACCGGTGGGAAACATACGGGAGCAAAAACTTGGGGATATTATAAAAGACAGTGAGGTTATCCATGATCTTAGAAATTATCATGAGACAATAAAAGGGCCTTGCCGTGAATGCGAAAAAGCAAGTGAATGCTACGGATGCCGCGGAGCAGCATACCAGCTGACAGGCGATTATCTGGCTTCTGACCCCATGTGCTGGAAGAATGTTGATAAACAGGATGAAATTACCCGTTTACCAATTGCGGTTGAAGAACTAATTCCACAGAAATTGCCAATGCGAGTCATTGATACACTGGTAAAAGTTGCTGAGCGCACAGCAGATGTAACTGTGACATTATCACAGGATATGTTATTTATTGATGAAGATGGTCTACTTGACGAAGCTGCATATCTTGAAATGATCGCGCAGGCAATAGCAGCTTTGGATGGATTTAAACACATGGGTGCATCCAAACCGGCTTCAAAAGGATTCCTGCTTGGAGCAAAAAAGCTTGAGATATTAGGAAAAGCGCATGTTGGAGACACATTAAAAATATCGTTTTATAAATATGCAAGTTATGGCGGTTTTGGCATTGTTAAAGGAACCGTATTGCTAAACAATCACGTGCTTGCCAAAGGAGAAGTAAAGATCTGGCATGAGATATGAATATAGTATTGAAAACAACGTGAATTATTTTGTTAAATCAATAAAAACTTGCTATATTTTAGATGGTTTTGTAACGAGGAATCAGAAAACATGGATTCCATATATTAATTGTTAGAAGAAAAATAAAAATTGGAGGCAAAATGGATTGGCTTATTGAAAAACACAATATTCAAAATTTATTCCTTGATTCAAAAAACATTAGAATTCCTGTTGAGTTAAAAACACAAAACGCTTTAATTCAAGATTTATTTACCAATGAAGATGCCTACGATATTGTAAAAAGCATCTGTCATTATGGAGTCTTTCCTGATGAATTTCCAATCGCTGTCAAAGAAAAGAATAAGATTATCATTCTTGAAGGCAATCGAAGGATAGCCGCATTAAAAGCCTTATTTAATCCTGAAATAGTCCCTGCGTTCAAAGGAAAACTTAAAGTATTGAAAAATAAGAAAATATCTGAGATCAAAGTCGTTCTTGCTCCAAGCAGAGATAAAGCAACAGCACTATTAGCCAACAAACATACTGTTAATCTAAGAAAACCTTGGAAACCATTGCGGCAGGCATATTTTTATCAAAGCCAAATAGAAAATGGAAAAACCATTAAGCAGTTAATCAAAGAATATACTGATCACGATATAGTGAAATTTATAAAAATGCTAGAGATGCACAAGCTGTCTAAAACAATAAAATACGATAATTCTGAGATTGAAAATAAAATTCACAATGAGAGAAAATTTCCAATAACTAGCCTTCAAAGAATGTATGATGATGAACAAATAAGAAATTTTCTTGGCATCGATTTCAATGAAACGGGCGAAGTTGTTGGACAAACAAAACTTGAGGAGTTTCAAAAGGGCTATAAAAAAATTGTCGAAGATGTTGCAATTGGTAATATCGATTCTCGAAAATATAACTCCGTGACACAGAGAAAGAGATATCTTGAATCATTCCCTAAAAAACTAGTCCCTGACACTAAGAAAAAAGGACATTTCACGACCAAATCAGCAAAAGAGATTAAACCATCGGGAACTTCTATTGCAGGAACTAAAACTGGTTTTAGAAACACTAGAAAATTATTCCAAGCATCGAGAGTACCCTTCCAAGTAAACAGCTCTCCTCTCAAATTGCTTTACGATGAGCTCAAAAAAATAGAGGTAAAACAATTACCCAATGCCACTCATGATTTATTACGAAGCTTCTTGGAATGCGCCTTGGTTGTTTTTCTAAAAGAGAAAAAAGAGTACAACTTAGTACGAAAATCAAAACAACACAACCCAACATTAGGTGAAATGCTGACACATTTAATGTCTAAAAGTACGCTTATATCTGATTCAAATATAAAGCAGGTTATTAAACAAATAAAAAGTGATTATTCTGGTAAATTTTCTCTTGAAAGAATGAATATGATAAATCACAATGAAAATTGGGTGACTTCTGAGCCTGAAGTAAGAGTTGCTTGGGCCAAGATGGAGTCCCTTATAAAAATATTACTTAACCCTAATCATGAATAAAGTTATTCTAAAATACAGCAAACATTATAGTCCATTAAGATATCCCGGCGGAAAATCTTGCCTTTCTGAATATTTTAAAAATTTGCTAAGCAAAAATTCTATCAGCAATTGCACGTATGTGGAACCGTTTGCTGGTGGCGCAGGGGCAGCTATGAAATTATTACTCTTAGAAGAAGTGGATCGAATCATTATTAATGATTTAGATCAATCAATATATGCCTTTTGGTGGGCTATCCTAAAAAAAGGAAATCAATTTATCGATAAAATTAGAACAATTAGTGTAAATATAAAAGAGTGGAGTAACCAAAAAAATATACTTTCGAATAAAAGATCAACTCTTTTTGATAGAGGTTTTGCTGCATTCTATTTAAACAGAACTAACCGCTCTGGCATATTGGATGGTGGGCCTATCGGGGGAAAAGAACAATTGGGTAAATGGAAATTAAATGCTCGATTTAATAAAGATACTTTGATTGAACGAATTCAAACTATCAGCATGTACTCAAAAAGAATACAATTATCAAATTTAGATGGGATAGAGTTACTAAAACAAACTTATAAGCAGAAAAATACGCTTGTATATCTTGACCCTCCGTATTTTTATAAAGCTAGACAGCTTTATTTAAATCATTACAGTTGTAGTGACCATAAGAAATTAGCTAATTTTTTAAATACTCATCCAAATTTTAATTGGCTGTTAACTTATGACAATGTTGAAGAAATAAGAAAATTATATCAAAAAAGAAAGCGAAAGCCTTTCAATATAACCTATTCAGCAAGCGAAACCAGACTTGGTAAAGAATTAATGATATTTTCTGATATTCTAAAAGGTTAAAACATCTAACAATTCGCTCAACCTGACTTTTTTCACTGCGCGAAAAAAGCAGGTTAGCTTTAACGTTATTCCAAAATACAATCAACAAAAACATCTCCTGTAAAATATACAAAATCTTGGTATAATCATAAATCAGGTTTCGAAATTATGATTGGAGTAGATATGAATAAAATCACAACAATACTAATCGCATTATGTATGTCTCTATTATCGCTCAATGGATATGCTGAGCAGGGCGTGGAGGATGTGCTCAGTAAACTTGAAGAAAAAATGTCAGATATAAAAACTTTGAAAACTGGTTTTGTTCAGGAGAAAAAGCTGGCGATTTTTAATAAGAAGATTATTTTAAAGGGCAAGATATTTCTTAAAAAGCCGGATCTTTTTGCGTGGCATACTGAAGAGCCGACTCGGTATTCTATGATTATAAGGGATGATATTATTTCCCAGTGGGATGAGGATATAAACCAAGTCCAGAAGGTAAGCATGAAGGATAATCCTGCATTTCAGACCGTTGTTGGGCAAATGAGGAAGTGGCTTTCAGGCATATATATGTCATTACTGGAAGAATACAATGTGACAGTACTCGGGCAAAACCCAGTTTCCCTTAAATTCACGCCGCGCGAAAATACAATGGCTTATAATATTATCAGCTATGTAAGGATTGTATTCAGAGAAGACGAACGCTATCTCCGTGAGATATACATAAAAGAGAAGGGTGGAGACACTACACTTCTCAGGTTTACTAATACTCTGCTGAATATCCCGATCAATGATGCGGCATGGGAGGCCAAACCGCGTGGCCGATAAACGAAAACGTCTTATATCCGGACTTGCAGCAGTTATAATCATTTTTGCAGCGATTGGTATCAGGTTTGTATCTTTTGATAATAACATTGAACTAATGCTTCCTGCGAATCCTGAGATTCTTCGCAGTATGCGTTTTCTCAGAGAATCAAATCTTTCGGATAAGGTTATTATTTCTCTAAGACTGAAATCTTCGAAATATACGACTCATGACCTTATTCAAGCTGTTGAAAAATTAGAAAAGTCTTTAAAACCGCCTCTGATAACAGATGTAATAAGCGGCATTTCCAAAGCAGATATAATGCAAGAGATGCATTCCTTTATGAGGTATGTTCCGCAGATGCTCAGTGAACATGACCTTTCCAAAATTGATGGACAGATAAACCATGAGGGAGTAAGGACAAGTTTAAGCAAAGACTACCAGCAATTACTGACTCCCGGCAGTGGATTTGTAACACCGTTTATTCGCTCTGATCCTCTGGGGATAAAATCCGGATTTCTTAATAATATACAAAAGCTTTCCAGTTCATTAGGGTACAGGGTTAGGATTGAGGACGGACATTTTGTCAGCCACGACGGCAGGAATGCCATGCTTATACTTAAAACGCCTGTGCGCCTTACTGATGGATTCGGCTCCAGAAACCTGATAGCGTATCTGCACAAACAGCTGGGGTCTTTGCCTGAATTTATTTCGGCTGACATTATTGCCGGGCATATTCATACAATCAGTAATGAAGATGTAATAAAAAGGGATATCCGCTTAACATTAACTATTGCGTCAGTCGCGTTTCTCTTATTATTTCTATTTATCTTCCGGGATATAAGGGCAATCTTGATCTTTCTTATACCTCTGATATCAGTTCTTGTTTCCATAAACATCACAGCTATTGTTCTTGGGAAACTGTCATATTTTATAATTGGTATGGGAGCTGTTGTTGCCGGAATTGCCGTAGATTACGGGATTCACGTATATCTGGCCGTACGCACAGGAGCTGGCAGTCCTGACGCAGTTAAGAAAATAATAAAACCGGTAATAATTGCTGCATTGACTACAATAGGTGTTTTTGCAGCATTCTTCTTTTCCAGCGTTAAAGGGTATCATCAGCTTGCTCTTTTTTCAATCCTCAGTATTATTTTCTGTCTTATCTCGGCCTTATTTGTTTTACCTCGTCTTTTAACCGGGAAGCATTACATGGAGCTTCCTGCTATACTCAAACAAAGAAGTTCAATGCACTCGCAAGTTTTCGATCGGATATGTGTTGCCTGCTGGGTAGTGATTATAATTGCTGCAATAGTTCTGAGCTGGCAATTAGAATTTAATAGCGATATTAGTCAATTGGATGGAAGTAAACCAGAAGTCATACAGACTGAGCAGGATTTTCATAATGTGTGGGGAGGAGCTGATAAGCCAGCAATTCTTGTTGTATCAGGAAAAAATTTGGAAGAGGCGCTTCAGTGTAATGAGCGCATTTACACCGAAGCAGTAAATGAAGTTGGAGAGAATAATTTTACTCCAATGGGATTTGCAAGTTTTTCAAAATTGTGGCTGTCAAATCAAACACGAATAGCAAACTCTGCGCGCTGGAACAAGTTCTGGAAACAAGGAAGAGAATTAAAACTAAGAGAGCTTCTTCAGGAGCATGGACAAGATTATAATTTTTCAGATGATGCGTTTTCTCCGTTTTTCAAGCATCTATATATTGATAAAGTTATTGAAAATACGCCTAAAGGATTTACTTTTTTAAACAGGTTAAAAGAACGATTTGTACTGAAGAAAGCAGATGAATATCAGGTGTTATCATTTTTCCCGGATAAAGAACAGTATATTAAAGCGCTGGGTGTAATAAGCAGTCGTTATCCGAAGACATTCTTAGTATCCAGAAATGCTTTTTCAAGCATGCTTTCTCAGGCAGTTTCATCAGAAGTTATCTTTTTATCAGGAATTGCTGTGCTGTTGATTCTGGTATTAACGTGTTTATTACTAAGAAACGTACAGCTAACTGTGCTTGCCCTGATTCCGGTTATCACAGGAATTATATTGATCTTGGGGGTCATGCCTATGCTTGGGTTATCTATAAATGCTCCTTGTGTTATTGCCGGGATAATTGTTATTGGTCTCTGCATTGACTATGGGATATTCATGGTTTATACTTGTCGGTATAATTTAAAAACAGGAACGCGTATGGCAGTCTCATTGTCAGCGCTCACAACAGTTACTGGAGCGGTCGCGCTTCTGTTTGCTCTGCATCCTATATTGTTTTCTATTGGGATAATACTTGTAATAGGAGTAACGGGAGGGTATATTTCAGCGCTATTAGTTATTCCCTCAATGTATAGATTAACAGTAAAGAAGGTACAAAGTGGCAAAGGCACATAGGCACAAAAAGTCCCCCTTTGAAGGGGGATTCAGGGGGATGTTGAGCAGACAAATTAAAAATTTACTTTTTGGATTGGCTATATTGTGCAGTTCCGGATGCAGTAGTATTCCGTTTGAAAAGGTTCAATATGTTTCTGTCAGCGAAGTGCAGCCTGCAGCAATTCGGGAGCAATTTGCCAGCACCCTTTCTCAGAAATTCCAGGTAATTAACACAATCGTTTTTCAGTATAAGCGGCATAAATTCTCTGCCATTGGGTATACAGATATTGATTCTCTCCGAAAGCTCTTTACAATTGTCTGTCTTAATCATGCAGGTATCAAGTTGTTTGAGCTATCAGGAACTGATAATAGCGTTGAATGCAAGTTCGCTTTAGAAGGAGCTTCTTTTCCCGGCAATTTTGACAAAGCAGTGGCAGATAATATTAGAAGAATTTATTTTGACTGTATCCCTGGTCCTGAATCCAGAATATATAAAAAGAAAAACAAGATTGTTTTCAGGCAGCCTGCAGAAACCGGTATAATGGAATACATATTCGCAGGCGCTGACAATCTGTTGGTTGAAAAGCGGTATTATGAAGGGTGGCGAAAAATCTGGAGTGTTTTTTATTATGAGTATCTCAGAAAAAATGGGAAACTATACCCTGCTGGTATTATGCTCAGACATCATAAATACAACTATCAGCTAACTATGCGATTGAAGGAGATTCAAACATGAATAAACTTATGCAGGAGATCAAACAATGTATGGCGGGCTTAGCAGAAACTAAGAAAGGGGAAGTAACTGCGCGCTTTCTTTTTCCGGCAGAGTTTATTGGTTTTCAGGGGCATTTCCCCGGGAAACCTGTTCTACCAGGTGTTTGCAATATACAGGCGGTTATAGTAATGCTTCAGGCATTGGAAAAGAAGGATATTAGACTGAAGGAAGTTGTTTCAGCAAAATTTCTTTCACCTGTTTCCCATGGAGAAGAACTTGTTTTTAATTACAGGAAACAGATGAAAAGCAATAACGAAGCGCTAGTAAAAGCATCAGTAACCAGCGGCGATAAAAAAGTTGCTGAGCTGCAATTGAGAGTAAGTTTTAAAAATGAGATACAGGAGAACTAATTATGCATGTGCCAGAGGCAGTTGTTGTTGCATGTGATATCATAACTCCCTATGGCTGGGGCATTGATGCCTGCTGGCAAGGGCTTTTATCCGGAAAAACTGCAATAAATTCGTTAGATCGTTTTGATACAGGAGCATTTCAAACAAAAAAAGCAGCAGTAGTTCCTGAACTCAAGCCAATGCAGAATGACTCTCTTGTAATGCAGATGCTGAAGCCGTTATTAAAGAAAGTGTCTGCTATTATTCCAAAGGATGCTCTTTTAATTTTAGCAACCATAACAGGCGAAATAGATATTCTGGAGAAACATGTTCTTAGCGGTAAAGGCAATGCTGCTGAAAGCGCGCTGAGCTATTTGGTGAATAAAGTGCAATGTCTGAGCAGAATAAAGTCGCCCGGGATTATTGTGTCTACAGCATGTACTTCTTCAAGCAGCGCAATTGCCCAGGCAGGGGCAATGATCCGCAGCGGAAAGCAAGACTGTGTACTGATAGTTGCCTGTGAGATTGTAAGCGAATTTCTTTTTGCCGGATTCTCTTCTCTGATGGCATTAGATAAAGATACAGCGCAGCCTTTTGATAAAAACAGAAGCGGACTAAGCCTTGGTGAAGCAGCAGGATTTGTTCTGGTTATGAGTAAAGAAAGAGCTATTCAAGAAAGAAGATATGTTATTGGAGAAATAGCCGGATGGGGGCTGACAAATGATGCTGATCACATGACTGCCCCTTCCAGAGATGGCAGCGGACTGGCGCTGGCTATGCGTAAAGCCCTGCAATCAGCAGATATCTCTAAAGATACTGTGGGATGCATAGCAGCGCACGGCACCGGAACTGTGTATAATGACGCTATGGAAATGAAGGCGTTTAAATCTGTTTTTTCATCCAGAGCTCTTCCAACCTATTCCATTAAGGGAGGAATAGGGCATACAATGGGAGCAGCAGGTCTGGTAGAGACAGTTATAGCATTGCGGTCATTAAGAGAAAAGCTTGTTCCTCCTACAGTTAATCTGCTCGTTGCTGATAATGAAGCTGAGGGCTGGGTTTCCACTGAGCCGGACTCATTTGACAACCATATAACTATTTCTATTAATGCTGGATTTGGCGGAGTGAATTCTGCATTGGTATTAAAAAAAGGGGATAATTAGCAGTTATGATTATTATTTCAGGTATTGGCTGGATTAGTAAAAAAAAATATGGCTGTGTAAAAAGAAAAATACGAAAAAATTATACTGATATAAAGTCCCTGTATTCAAAGCTGCAGAATGAATCAGTATTTTCATATCCTGTAAAGAACTTCGGCAGATTTGACACAATGTCAAAAATGGCTTGCTGTGCAGGCGCTCTGGCATTATATGATGCAGGAGTAAAGTATTCCGAAAAAGGCAAGCAAGATATTGGAATTATCAGCACAAATGCTGATGGATGTCTGAAGTCTAATTTGAATTATTTCAAGGATTATGTGCAAACAGGCAGAAAACTTGCGCGTGGGAATCTTTTTATCTACACACTTCCGTCAAGCCCTTTAGCGGAAGCAGCAATTCACTTTGGGTTTCAGGGGCCATTATTATATATCGGATTTTCGCAAAAACAGGTTCCGTCCTTACTGCAATATGCAGAAGGTATGATATCTCGCAAAGAAGCATTGTCAATACTTGCTATGAAAGTGGATAGTGAAAAAGCTGTATGTTTTGTGATAAAAAGAGAAAAGAAAAAGGTTATTTAATATGAAAATAAAACTAATATATCCTACATGGCCGAAACTGATGGAT
>Ga0207996_1000959_pt1 | contig 22274 bp, 16 predicted proteins | sample AntAceMetag02UKG_FD_184773 | JGI IMG/M metagenome (GOLD analysis project Ga0207996, IMG submission 184773) | Saline lake microbial communities from Ace Lake, Antarctica - Antarctic Ace Lake Metagenome 02UKG (SPAdes) (version 2) | ecosystem: Environmental > Aquatic > Non-marine Saline and...
GTCCTGCAGTAGAAAAAGGAGTTATTGGAGCCATGAAAACAGGAGTACTAGCCGGCTATCCAACCATAGATATGAAAGCGATTGTTTATGATGGAAGTTATCATCCGGTAGATTCTTCGGAAATGGCATTTAAAGTGGCAGGTTCAATGGCCTTTAAAAAAGGAGCTGTTAAAGCAGATCCAGTATTATTAGAACCGATTATGGATATAGAAGTCCTGGTTCCCAAAGAATATATGGGCGATATTATTGGAGATTTAAATAGCAAGAGGGGAAAAATTATGGGAATGGAAGAAACAATAAAAGGGAAACAAATGATTAAAGCAAAAATACCCCAGGCGGAAATATTTAAATATGCCATTGATTTACGTTCAATGACCCAGGGAAGAGGAAATTTTTTCCTTAAATTCTCCCATTATGAAGAAGTTCCTGCAAATATAGCTCAAGAAATAATTGAAAAAGCCAAGGAAGAAGAAAAATAACAAAATATTTTAAAAAATATTAAAAAAAAAGAAGGATTTTTAAATTAAATATAGAATATATAAAATGAAATAAATAAATGTAATTTCTTTTAATTCTTTCATTAAAAAAGGAGGTGTAGTATATGGACTGGTTATCAGAATTAGCTTGGTACTGGTGGGCAGCAATAATAGGAGTTATTGCTTACATGATTTATTATTTTGCAGAATAATATAACTATTTAACATACTTAATAATTTATTGCAAGAACAAATAAGATGTGTTTTTATTTTTAAGTGCAGGTGAGGAATTAACGATTTACCCTGCACTTTATTTTTATTGGTTAAATTCTATTATTTTTACTCTTTATCTATATATTAAGAGATAAGGATTGTCTTTTTGATTATTCAATTTACCCTTTAAAGCATTAATTAATGAAGTGCAAAGGAGTATAAATGTTTATGTGAAAAGTTCTTCTGCTTTAATCTACAGGGTAATGGGGGTATATTTTAGTAAGTAAGGTGAAAAATATGAATGTATTTATATATGAAAGATCTATGCGATTAATATTGATATTCGTTTTATTATTTATTTTTCCATTAAATTCAACTGCAGATGTTGAAATTCCCGAAGAATATGTCATTTCTTTAGAGGAAATAGAATCATTGGTCTTTAACGCTAAATTCGGAATCGGTGAATTGAACTTAGGCTATGGGGAAGATAATGTTTTAAAAGGTTATTTCCATTACAAAAATAGCCTGTTAAAACCTCAAATACATTATGACATATTAGAAAAAAAAGGTTTTCTAGATTTATCTCAAAGTATTACAAAAAATATAGGTTCAATATTTTCGCTTCAAAATGTTTGGGATTTGAAATTACCTGCCAATATTCCATTAAAAATAAATATTAATGCAGCAACTTATAATGGAAATATTGACCTGTCAAATTTACAAGTAGAAGAGTTTATTTTAATTACCGGGGCAAGTAGTACAAATATTTTATTTAATCAGATGAACAAGATAAATTTAAAGAATATTCATATTAAAACGGGTGCGTCAACTTTGAATATCTCTGGGCTATCTAATGCGAATTTCGATAGAATGGATTTTGACGGAGGCGCAGGATTATATACTTTTGATTTTTCTGGAAACCTAAGGAAGAAATCTAAAATAAAAATTAATGCTGGTGCAGCCAAAGTTATATTAAAAATTCCCTCTGCTTCTGGTGCCAGAATTAAACTTCCCCGATTTCCAACAGTAAAATCTGAGATCGCAGGATTTATCAAGATAAATGAACAGGTTTATGTTAACCAAGAATTTGGTAAAAGAGAAGAAGAACTGGACATTGAAATCAATGGGGTTTTTTTGAATGTAGAAGTGGTTTCACTTCCCAACTAAAAAGTCGCATTAATATAGCGGGATATTCTCTCTAAAGCCTTTTTTGGTAAAAATGTCTACATCTCTTTATTTATGATAAAATATTCATCGCTAGCCAAAGTTTAGTTTTTTTATCATTACATTTTCAATTCCAGTAATCAATTTTTTAGGTGAATTATAAAGGTTGTAAAAGCAACCGCTGTTTAGCAACAAAAACTATTTATTTCCTACAGAATTTTTCATTTTCCTTAAACCAATATGTGCAAATTTCCCTAAGTTTTAAAATATGAATTTAAAAAATATTGTATTGACTTTTAATACCATTTAAATTATACTAAAAATGAATTATATCAGAAAAAAACAGTGCGAAGGACTGAAGGGTTTGTGATAAAAACCCTTAAACTCACCTTTAAGTTTTGTAAATGAAAAATAAGAAATTAAACTAATTTACAACGTTTGACAAGCGTTAATTGTATGACAAGAGTAGTATAGTGTGGGGCTGTAGCGTAGTCGGGAGCGCGCCTCCATGGCATGGAGGAGGTCGCGGGTTCGATTCCCGCCAGCTCCACCAATTATTATACTACTAAAAAAGGGTGGTACCACGAGTAGAATCTCGTCCCTCGTAATTTGATTAATTACTTGAGGCGGGGTTTTTTTATTTAAGGAGGAATTTAAATGGAAGAAACCTATAATTTTAGTAAAATTGAAAAGAAGTGGCAGGAATTTTGGAAGGAAAAGAAATTTTTTAAAGCAACAATGAATCCCGAAAAACCAAAATATTATGTATTGGAGATGTTTCCCTATCCTTCAGGCGAACCGCACATGGGGCATGTTAAAAATTATGTTATCGGTGATGTAGTTGCAAGATATAAATATTTCCAGGGATATAACATACTTCATCCTATGGGGTGGGATGCTTTTGGATTACCCGCTGAGAATGCCGCAATAAAAAATCAAATTCATCCTTCGATTTGGACCAAAAACAATATCCAAAAGATGAAAAGCACTTTAAAAAAAATGGGAATCAGTTATGATTGGGATAGAGAAATATCAACTTGTCAACCGGATTATTACAAATGGACCCAGTGGATTTTTTTACAATTATTTAAGAACGGATTGGCGTATAAGGAAAAAGCGGTAGTGAATTGGTGTCCGTCTTGTTCAACAGTATTAGCTAATGAACAAGTGGTTGAAGGGGGTTGTGAAAGATGTGGAACGGAAGTAATTAAAAAAGAATTATCCCAATGGTTTTTTAAAATTACCGATTATGCCCAGAGATTACTTGATGACATAGAATCTCTGGAAGAATGGCCGGAAAAAGTATTGACTATGCAAAGAAATTGGATAGGAAGAAGCGAAGGGGCAAGGGTTGATTTTCCTGTGAAAGGAAGCAATAAAGTCATACCTGTTTTCACCACTCGTCCGGACACTCTTTATGGTGTTACTTATTTTTTACTGGCTCCCGAACACCCTTTAGTGGAAGAACTAATAGAAGACTCACCGTTTAAAGATGAAGTTAAAAAATTTAAAAAAGAAGTAGAAAAAGAGAGTGCTTTAGATAGAATATCCGCTGCATTGGAAAAAAGAGGGTGTTTCACCGGGAAATATGTTATAAATCCTATGAATGGTGAGGAAATTCCTGTATGGTTGGCGAATTACGTGTTGATGGGATATGGAACAGGTGCTGTCATGGCGGTTCCTGCTCATGATCAAAGAGATTTCGAATTTGCTAAAAAATATCAGCTTCCGATTAAAGTTGTCATATCACCGGAAGGTGAAAAAATATCTTCTGAAGATATGGAAACAGCATTTGATGCAAAAGGAATTATGGTGAATTCCGGAAAATATAATGGTTTGCCAAATGTAAAAGCTTTAGAAATGATGATTGATTTTCTTAAGAAAAAAGGATCAGGGAAAGAGGAAATTAATTATAGATTACGAGACTGGCTTATTTCAAGACAACGTTATTGGGGTGCTCCCATTCCGATAGTCTATTGCCCTAAATGTGGCATTGTCCCTGTTCCCGAAAAAGATCTTCCGGTTTTATTGGCAGAAGTTGTTGATTTTAAACCAACCGGCATGTCTCCTTTGGAAGGGAGTGAAGAATTCGTAAATACTGTTTGCCCGATATGTGGTCGTAAAGCAAAAAGGGAAACAGACACAATGGATACATTTGTCTGTTCCTCATGGTATTATCTTAGATATTGTTCCCCTAAAAGCGATACAGTACCATTTGATAAGGAAGAATTGAAATATTGGATGCCAGTGGATCAGTATATTGGTGGAGTCGAACATGCTATATTACATTTATTATATTCCCGATTCTTTACCAAAGCTTTATATGACATGGGACATGTTAATTTCAAAGAACCATTTAAAAGACTTTTTACTCAGGGAATGGTATGTAAAGACGGTGCGGCAATGTCTAAATCAAAAGGTAATGTTGTTACTCCCGGGGAAATATTTTCTAAATATGGGATTGATGCCACTCGCTTAATGATTCTATTTGCCAGTCCCCCGGAAGTGGATATGGAATGGACTGATAAAGGTATGGAAGGTGCTTTTCGTTTTTTAAATCGAGTTTGGCGATTAATTTACAATAATTTGGAAAATATGAAAAAGATTGCCGACATAGAAGATAATATTTTTAATATTACCAATCTTCCTTCGAAAAAAATAAGGCAAAAAATTCATCAAACCATTAAAAAAGTAACCGAAGATATTGAAAAGAGATTCCATTTTAATACTGCAATCAGTGCGATTATGGAATTAGTAAATGAAACATATAAATTTGAATTAACCGGGGAAGTTAATAGTAATAATGATATGTTTGTTTTAAGAGAAGCATTAGATGCCATTATCAGGTTATTAGCTCCCATTACCCCGCATTTTTCGGAAGAATTATGGCAGGAAATGGGCCATACGGAAAGTTTATATCTTATGCCATGGCCTAAATATGAGGTTGATTTATTGGAAAAAGAAGAAAAGCTTATTATTGTTCAGATTAACGGAAAATTAAGGGATAAGTTAACAATACCTGCTTCATGTAATGATGAAGAATTAGAAGTAAAGGCTCTTTCTTTGCCAAAAATAAAAGACAAAATATCCGGAAAAAAAATTATGAAAGTAATTGTTGTTTCTGGGAAACTGGTCAATATTGTGGTAAAATAAATATTAAGATAAATTGAATTTAGAACCTAGGATCCAGGAGCCAGAATAGAATCGTATTTTGTAAAGTATATATTGTATCACATATATTCTGAATTCTGACTACTGACTCCTGAATTCTTAAATGTTATAAATTTTTAAATAAAAAAAGGAGGAAGTATTATTATGGCTTTTGGTGATTTAAACAGTTTTATTGGCATTGGGAGATTAACCAGGGACCCGGAATTGAGATATACCCCCGGTGGGACGGGAGTATGTAAATTTGGCATTGCAGTAAATAGAACTTACAAAAATAAGGAAGGGAATAATGTAGATAATGTTCTCTTTATAAATATTACAACTTGGGGAAAACAGGCTGAAAATTGCTCGCAATTTTTAAAAAAGGGAAGAAGAGTAGCTGTTAATGGTGAATTGCGTTCAAATAATTGGCAGGATAAAGATGGAAATAAAAGAGTATCTTTTGAAGTCAATGCCCGAACTGTGCAATTTTTAGATTTAATTAAAGATGAAGGTTTTAACGTACAGGGAAATCAGCCAGAGAAAAAGGAAGATATTTCCAATGAAGTCGTAGAAGAAGACGTTACGATTTCAGAAGACGATATTCCGTTTTAAATTAGTATATAGTCAAAGAAAAGATGTGGATAGAAGTGTAGGCGGGCTAAGACAGAATAAAGAACAAAGAAAAGAATCTGTTCCCTGAATTTGTAAAGATGGAAATATAATCGATGAAATAAAAATATGAACGTAAAAGAACGGCTTTGAGTATTTAACTGAATATTAATGGCTTGAAATTAATTGGCCAATAAGGTAATTGGTAAATTAGAAAATTAAGTATAACCGGCTTGTCAGTTATGCAAATATTTTTGCAAAATTTCTAAATATTTTGCTATAATTATTATAGACAAAGAAAAAAAGAGATGTTATAATATCTTTTGCGTAGTAAAAACCGTGGGCGGGTAGCTCAGTTGGGAGAGCACTGGCTTTACAAGCCAGGGGTCACAGGTTCAAGCCCTGTTCCGCCTACCAAATATATATTGTTGTGTGGGGCCGTAGTGCAGTCGGTTTAACACGCCTGCCTGTCACGCAGGAGATCGCGAGTTCGAACCTCGTCGGCCCCGCCATTTTTTTATATATCGTTTATAAGGCGATTTAAGTGCCGAGATAGCTCAGTCGGTAGAGCAGCGGACTGAAAATCCGCGTGTCCCCAGTTCAATTCTGGGTCTCGGCACCATATTTCAATTATTTTTGCGGAAATAGCTCAGTGGTAGAGCATCGCCTTGCCAAGGCGAGGGTCGCGGGTTCGAATCCCGTTTTCCGCTCCACGTTTGTAAATTAAACTATGGCGGCATAGCCAAGTGGGAAGGCAGAGGACTGCAAATCCTTCATCCTCGGTTCAAATCCGAGTGCCGCCTCCATTTAATTACTTATAACCTATAATTTGAACATACGGGCGGTTAATTCAGTGGTAGAATGCTTGCTCGACGCGCAAGAAGTCACTGGTTCGAATCCAGTACCGCCCACCATTTAAGAAATAAGAAAATAATATAGAAAATAGTAGATTAATTTTTTATTAAGAGAGTAGATATGGAGAAGGTGTAATTATCTATAAAAAAATTAATCAAATACCCTTTCTATGTAAAATCCTGATTTGAAATTAATTAAAAGTAAAATCGGGCGGAAATGACCGTTAAAGATAATCAAGGTGAGTTAATAATATTAACTAAAAAAGGTGGAACCGCGAGGTAGTATACTAGCTTCTCGTCCTTTTATTAATAAAGGAAGAGAAGCTATTTTAATTTTTTTTAGATTAAGGAGGTATGTAAAATGTCAAATGTAAAAGTTTTTTTAATAGATGGTTCAGGAATAATGTTAAAAGAAGGCGCTACATTATATGATGCAGCTGTAAAAATTAGTCTAACATTGGGAAAAGAAGCATTGGCAGGAGTAGTAAATGGAGAAAAAAAAGATTTAAATCATTTACTTGAGAACAATGATAAAATTAAAATTATTACTTTTGATTCACCTGAAGGAAAAGAAATATTTCGTCACAGTACTTCTCATATAATGGCTCAAGCAGTAAAAGAATTATTTCCGGAAGCAAAATTTGCCATTGGTCCTGCAATAAAAGATGGATTTTATTATGATTTTGAAATAAGCCGTCCTTTTACTCCGGAAGATTTGATTGCAATTGAGAAAAAGATGAAAGAAATTACTGAAAAAGATCTTCCTTTTAAAAAGACGGAAATAACAAAAAAAGAAGCAGAGAAAATATTTGCAGAGAAAGATGCAATATATAAATTAGAGCTTCTAAATGATATTACAGATGACAAGGTTTCACTATATAAACAAGGGGATTTTACGGATCTATGCAGAGGTCCCCATATTCCTTCAACTAAAAAATTAAAAGCCTTTAAACTCTTAAGTGTTGCTGGTGCATATTGGAGGGGTAGCGAAAAAAATAAAATGCTACAACGTATCTATGGAACCTCTTTTAATAAAAAATCTGCTCTGGATGATTATTTAAAATTAATGGAAGAAGCGAAAAAAAGAGACCATAGAAAAATTGGAAAAAGTTTGAAATTATTTAGTTTTCACGAGGAGGGTGTCGGATTTCCTTTCTTTCATCCCAAAGGAATGGTTTTGCGGAATATTTTAGAGGATTATTGGAAAGAAGAGCATCGAAAAGCCGGCTATGCTGAAGTAAAAACTCCCATTATTTTAAATAAATCGTTATGGGTCCAATCCGGCCATTGGGATCATTATAAGGAAAATATGTATTTTACCAAAATAGACGAAGAAGATTATGCTATTAAACCGATGAATTGCCCGGGAGGAATTTTAATTTATAAATGTGATTTACATAGTTATAGAGATTTACCTCTTAGAATGGGAGAATTGGGATTAGTGCATAGACATGAATTATCCGGAGTACTCCATGGTCTTTTTAGAGTAAGGTGTTTTACCCAGGATGATGCACATATATTTATGACACCTAAACAAATTAAAGATGAAATAAAAGGTGTAATCGATTTAACTGATCGTATATACAAGACTTTTGGATTCGATTACCGTGTAGAACTCAGCACTAAACCGGAAAATGCCATGGGCTCTGACGAAATTTGGGAAAAAGCAACTAATAGTCTGGAAGAAACTTTAATAGAGAAGAAGATAAATTATACTATCAACAAAGGAGATGGAGCATTTTACGGACCGAAGATTGATTTTCACCTTGAAGATTGCATCGGTAGGAACTGGCAATGCGGAACGATACAAATAGATTTTAATATGCCGGAAAAATTTGATCTCTATTACATCAATAAAGCAGGCGAAAAGGAAAGACCGGTCATGTTGCATCGAACTATTTTAGGGAGTATTGAGAGATTCATCGGAATCCTTATAGAAAATTATGCAGGAGCATTTCCTTTATGGCTGGCTCCCGTGCAAGTAAAATTATTACCTATTGCTGATAGACACATTGATTATGGTAAAAAAATTGTAAAAATGTTAAAGGAAAATAATATCAGAGTGGAATTTGATAAAATAAACGATAAAATTGGTGCTAAAATAAGAAAGGCTGAGATGGAAAAAATTCCTTACATGTTAATATTTGGGGATAAGGAATTAGAAGATAATGTAGTTTCTGTTCGAAAAAGAGGAAAAGGAGATTTGGGAAAAATAAAAATAGAGAAATTTTTAGAAGATAGATTGAAAGAAATTAGAGAAAAAAAATTACCTTGATATAATTTGAATAAATTATATTAATTAGTGAATTAGTCAATTAGTTAACTAGTTAATTCAGTAATTAATATTCCATGCTTCCTGTAGTATGCATATTATATAGCAAAAAACGAAAAGATGATAAACAAAACTAAAATTTATAATCTACGAAAAAGTTTCGAATCTTAAATTATGTTTTTCGCTTTTAGTTTTTATTCTTTAGTTGATTTAACTATCTCACATCTTGTATTTTTTAATTGGTGAATCGGATAATTACTCATTACTTTCTTTTATACATATTGACTATAAACAAAGAATATGCTATAGTTTCTAAAAAATGCTATAAGGTATGTAAATAATCTAAACTAAAATTACTTTTATATTTTTCTAATATTTTTTTATTTTGTATTTACAAAAACTAAATAATTAATTAAATTTGTGACGAATAACATGTTAAGTATTTTCAATTGATGCAAAGGAGGAAAATAAGTATCAAGTCTACATCAACATTAAGAATAAATGAAAAAATTAGAGCAAAAACTATAAGACTTATAGGTTCTGAAGGACAACAATTAGGAGTAATGAGTAAGAAAGAGGGATTAGAACTAGCAGAAAAGGAAAGTTTGGATTTAGTTGAAGTTGCTCCAGGTGCCGATCCTCCGGTTTGTAGAATTATTGATTATGGTAAATTTAAATATGCTCAAGGCAAGAAGGAAAAAAGCGGAAAGAAAAAGCAAAAGAGCAGCGGGATGAAAGAAGTAAAACTACGGCCTAATATAGGAGACCATGATTACGATTTTAAAGTGAAAAACTTGTGTAAATTTTTAAAAGATGGGAATCAGGTAAAGGTTACGGTTATGTTTAGGGGAAGAGAAATGAGGTATGTAGAACTAGGAAGAAAACTGTTAGATCGGGTCATTAAAGATTCAGAAGAGCTTGGTAAAATTACCAAACAACCAAAATTAGAAGGAAGAAACATGATACTGGTTCTAATACCGAAACAATAACAATATCACCAAGAAAGAGGTAAAATATTTATGCCGAAAATGAAGACACACAAAAGCTCACAAAAGAGATTTTCCATAACCAAGTCTGGAAAAATAAAAAGAGCAAAGGCTTATAAAAGCCATATATTAACTAAAAAATCAACTAAACGAAAAAGAAATTTAAGGAAGTCAACATTTGTAAGTGCAGCCGAGACCAGTAGAGTCAAAGCATTATTACCTTATAGTTAGTATTTAAAAAAATAATTAAAAATTATCTAATAAATAAATTATTATTCAAGACACAATAAAGTAAGGAGTGAATAGAATGCCAAGAGCGACAAATAATGTTGCCTCAAGAAAAAGAAGAAAGAAAGTATTAAAACTAACAAAGGGATTTTGGGGTGCAAAAAGCAAACTTTATCGAACTGCCCACGAGGCCATGTTAAAATCTCTTTCTTATGCTTATAGAGACAGAAGAGTGAGGAAGAGAGATTTTAGAAGTTTATGGATTACCCGGATTGGTATTGCCGCAAGAAACGAAGGTTTACCTTATAATAAATTTATAAAAGGACTTAAGGATGCCGGCGTAATCATTAATCGAAAAATATTGGCTGAACTGGCAGTTAATGATCAAAATGCGTTTATAAATATTGTTAATATTGCAAAAGAAAGTGCAAATTAATTGTATTGCTATATAAATTATCCGTTTATTGAGCAATATTAAAAGATACGACAAAGATAAGTAGGTCGTAATTTTAGGTTTTTACTTTTAGGAAGAAATTACAACCGAAATTCACTTTGTAACTGCAAACTGAAATTGTATTAGAGTAAGCTTCGCCGGTTTGCCACCGTTAAAAGGAAAAGAGTATGGATTTGCTAAAATTAGCAAATTAAAAAGGGTGGTACCGCGGAAAAGGTTTATAATTTTCGTCCCTTTAAAAGGAGAAGAAAATTATAAACCTTTTTTATTTTGTGAAAAGCATATGTTGAAATGCGAAGGAGGGGAGAATATTGGAAAAAAGACTAAAAGAAATTAGAAATAAAATTAACCTCGAAGTAAAAATTGTAAAAAAAATTAAAGATATCGAAAAAATTAAAAATGAATGTTTGGGTAGAAAAGGAGAATTAACACTTTTATTACGAAAATTAGGATCGCTTTCCAAAGAGGATAGACCAAAAATTGGGAAATTGCTACATCAGTATAAAAAAGAAATTGAAGAATTAATTCAGAAAAAAACAATAGAAATAGTAAGATCAGAAAAAGAAAAAAGGATAAAAAGTGAAAGTATTGATATTAGCCTTTTAGGAAAAAGAATGGATAGGGGAACCATTCATCCTATCCAATTAATATTAAAAGAAATTGAAGAAGTATTCTTAGGTCTTGGATTTAAAATTGAAGAAGGACCGGAAGTCGAATTGGATTATTACAATTTTGAAGCCCTCAATATTCCCAAAGACCACCCGGCACGTGACGATCAGGATTCTTTTTTTATTAACAATGATATTTTACTGCGAACACATACTTCACCGGTAGAAATTAGAGTCATGGAAAAGCAAAAACCTCCGATAAGAATTATCGCTACCGGGAAATGTTATCGACGCGATTCTACAGATAGTACACATTCACCAATGTTTCACCAAATAGAAGGATTGGCGGTGGATGAGAATATCACTTTTGGGGATTTAAAAGGAGTACTAACTGTGTTTACTCACAGGATATTCGGTAAAGATAGAAAAATACGGTTCAGACCGGGATTTTTTCCTTTTACCGAGCCAAGTGCGGAGGTAGACGTTTCCTGCCTTTTATGTAAGGGAAGGGGTTGTCAATCTTGTGGGTACACAGGTTGGCTGGAAATCATGGGAGCAGGAATGACTGACCCTGCAGTTTTTAAAAAAGTAGGCTATGATTCCGAAAAATACTCCGGCTTTGCTTTTGGAATGGGTGTGGAAAGAATTGCTATGTTAAAATATGGTATCAATGATATCCGTTTATTTTTTGAAAACGATTTAAGATTTTTAAAACAATTTTGAGTCAATCGTTAGTATATAGTAGTAACATATTGATTAGGGGTTGTGTGTGACCCGGTATTAATTTTTTAGCCGGGTAACTGGTAAACTGGATAGCCAGCTAACTATTTTCACGCTGAACGCTGTACCCTATATGCTTTAAAATAAGCATGATATGCAATATGATAGAGAGATAAGGAGGAAAGAAAATGCAGGTATCATATAATTTACTAAAAGAATATGTTGATATAGATATATCCCCTGAAGAGTTAACAAAGAAATTAACCATTAATGGCATTGTTTTAGAAAGGGATGAAAAAGTAACTACCGAAATAGAAAAAGTTGTTATTGGAAAAATTATTAAAATAGATTCCCTTCCGGAGAGTGAAAAATTATCTTTATGCCAGATAGATATTAAAGATAAAATATTATCTATAATATGCGGTGCAACCAATATGAAGGTTTCAGACAAAGTACCCATTGCATTGGATGGGGCAAGATTGCCGCAGATAGGTATCATTAAGAATAAAAAAATCAGAAATGTTTTTTCAGAAGGTATGCTGTGCTCAGCTTCAGAATTAGGTATTGAATCGGGAAAGTCTTCGGGAATATTAATCCTGGAAAAAGATTCGCCTCTTGGAGAAGATATTAAAAAAATAATTAATTTCAATGATACAATATTTGACTTTGAAATTCATTCAAATCGTCCAGACTTAATGAGCATTATTGGAATAGCAAGAGAAGTAGCTGTTATTACAAATAAAAAATTAAAAATCCCTGAGATTGAAATTAGAGAAGAAGGTAAAAAAATTGAAGAAGATATTTCAGTTAAGATTGAAGCAGGGGATTTGTGCCCACGATATAGCGGAAGAATAATAAAGGATGTAAAAATAGGGGAATCTCCTCTATGGTTAAAATGGAAATTGAAATTATTGGGTATGAGACCTATAAACAATATTGTGGATATTACTAATTATATATTAATGGAAACAGGTCAACCGCTTCATGCGTTTGACCTCGACTTAATTCAAGAAAAGACAATTATCGTGAGAAGAAGAAGAACAGAGGAAACCATTCGAACCCTGGATGGTATTGAAAGACAGGTTCCAGAGAATACATTGTTAATTGCTGACCCGAAAGAGCCTATAGCGATTGCTGGAATTATGGGCGGAATGTATTCGGAGATTAGTCAAAAAACAAAGAATGTGTTTTTAGAATCCGCCTATTTTAATCCGGTAAATAATAGAAGAACAACGACTAAACTTGGTTTGCGTACCGATGCTTCCAATCGTTTTGAAAAAGGAATTGATAAAGAAATCCAAATATATGCGTTAAATCGTGCAGCTGAACTTATGCAGGAAATTGCACACGGAAGAATAAGTCCCGGAGTGATGGATACAAACAACAAGTTTTACAAACCCTACAAAATAAAGTTAAGAATAGAGAGAGTAAATAAAATACTAGGTCTTGTTTTGGATAAAAATAAGAATGAGAATAAGAAAAAAATTATTAGTATTTTAGAAAAATTGGATTTTAAAATAGAAGAAAATGCAGATGATTTTCTTGTAGTCGTTCCTCCTTCTTTTAGAGAAGATGTGGAAAGGGAAATAGATGTTATTGAAGAAATTGCACGTATTTACGGTTATGATAAAATTAAACCTAGTTTATTTCGTACAACTATTGCTCAAGAAGGAAAGAGTGTTCGTTTAAAACTAATTGACCGAATAAGGGAGATATTAATCGGATGCGGATTTAATGAATCAATAACCTATAGTTTTATTTCTCCGGAAATATTTGATAAAATAAGAATACCAAACGGGAATGCGTTCAGAAACACGATAAAAATAAACAATCCTTTGACTAAAGATAATTCCGAGATGAGAACAACATTAATTCCGGGCTTATTAGAAGTGGTAAAGTGGAATATTAACCGTCAGGCAGAGAGAGTAAATATATTTGAGATGGGTAAAATATATTTGCCTGATTCGAATCAAAAAGACTTTCTTCCTTTGGAGAAATTAATGATTTCCGGTGCAATGATCGAAATGGGTAGGGGAAATATTTGGGAAAAGTTATCTTTTACAGATATTTTTAATATAAAAGGAATATTTGAAACAGTACTAATAGATTTGAGAATTAAAGATTGGAAGATATTGCATGGGAATCACCCCTCTTTGCATCCTTTAAGAAATGGAAGAATAATAATTAATAAAAAAGAGATAGGTATTTTTGGTGAAATACATCCTGAGGTGTTAAAGAATTATCGCATTTCCGGAAAAGTATGTGTATTCGAAATCGATTTTGAAAATTTATTACCACTCATTCCGTTAGATATTCATTATCAGGTATTGCCAAAGTATCCTTCTATTCAACGGGATTTAGCATTAGTTGTAAAAAATGAAATTCTTTCACATGACATTGTTGAGACTATAAAATCTATTGATGATAAATTAATTAAAAAAGTCATTCTATTTGATGTGTTTAAGGCTGCAAAAATTGGCGAAGGTCTCAAGAGTATTGCTTATTCTATCGTGTTTCAAGCCAAAGACCGTACTTTAACAGATAAAGAAGTAGACAAAATCGATAAAAAAATTAGAGAAAAGTTAGCACAAAAATTTAATGCAAAAATGAGAGAATAATTATATAAAATTATAAAGTACGAAAAATAAAATGGAGTTATTTATGCAAGTAAACTGGGTAGATATATTTATATTGATATTTCTCTTATTAAATATTATTGTCGGGATACGCAAAGGAATCATAAGAGGAGTGATTAATTTACTAGGAATAGTATTGGCAATATTTTTGTCTATTTTTTGGTATCAGGAAGTAGGGGAATATATTGGCTTTTTTGTACAGATAAGCAGGGAAATCGCTAACATAATCGGTTTTATTCTAATTTTTTTAATAATATGCTTGCTTGCAAAATTAGCTGAAATATTGTTGAAAAAATTATTTTCTTTGCTATTTATTTCCTGGATAGACCATCTGGGAGGAGCTTTGTTTGGATTAATTAGAGGTTCATTAATTATTGCAATCATTTTAATCATAATGAGTCTTGTACCTTTACCCATTTTTATAAAGGAGCAATTAAAAAATTCATTTTTTGCCAATCGCTTTGCCGTAATGACAACCGTGGTTTACAATTCGCTCAAAGATTGGCTTCCTTCAACCTTACAATTTAACGCCGAAGAATTCCTCAAAAAATATCATCTCAACCTTTTTGTCCTGAAAATGCTCTAAAAGCCTTTATCTATGTCTAATTGAAATGATGAAGATATAATAGATATTTTAATAATATAAAAGGATGAAATACACTTTGAATAAACACACAATTTCTGTTTTAAAATTTTTAAAAATAAAAGAAATGTTAATTAAATACACGGTTTCTGTCATTGGAGAGGAAATAGTAAACCAAATAGAACCTGAAAATAATTTAGACAAAATAATAAATTCTCTAAAAGAAACATCAGAAATGAGAGAAATTCTTATTATCGAAGGAGTGCCTCCTTTCTCAAGAACAGAGGATATTAGAGATGAATTAAAAAAAAGTAAAATTGGCGGAATGATTATTGATACATTAAAGATATTAAAAATATTAAAAGTTTTGCAAGTTTCTCGCAAGGTGAAAAAATATTTTTTAAAGTCCAAGGATAAATATCCATTAATCAAAAAAAAATTAGAAAAAATTAAACTATTCAGTGACTTAGAAAAAGAGATTATTTATTGTATTGGTGAGAATGCTGAAGTATTGGATAGGGCAAGTTCTGAACTTAAAATGATCAGAAAAGAAATCATAAAAAAAGAGCAAAATATCAAAGATAAATTAGAAAAAATTATTAGATCATCGCAATTTTCGGATATCATTCAAGATCCTATTATTACCATTAGGCAAGACCGGTATGTCATTCCGATAAAACAAGGTCGAAAAGGAAAATTTCCCGGAATCATTCATGATAAGTCCGACAGTGGTGCCACATTATTTATTGAGCCTTTTGTTTTGGTTGATTTAAATAATTCCCTTCGTCAATTGGTTAAAGATGAAGAACGGGAAGTGTTAAAAATATTACAAAAAATAACTTTTCATATTGGAGAAAGAGCAGACGATATTTATGATAATTTTGTATGTTTGGGGGAAATTGATTTTATTTACGCTAGAGCTGTATTAGCCAATAAAATGAAGGCTGTTGAGCCAAAGATAAATCAAAAAGGTTTTATTAATCTTAATCAAGCCAGGCATCCATTATTGAGTGGAAATGTAGTTTCCATTAATATACATGTAGGCAAAAAATTCAATGTATTATTGATTACCGGTCCTAACACAGGAGGGAAAACGGTGGCTCTAAAGACCGTAGGAATCATTTCTCTCATGGCTCAATGTGGATTACATATACCTGCAAAAGATGGTAGTGAAATTGCAATTTTTGATAAAATATTTTGCGATATCGGAGATGAACAGAATATCGAACAAAGTCTGAGTACTTTTTCTTCACATATGAAATACATTGTACAGATATTAGAAGAGGCAGATAATCATTCATTGGTGCTGCTTGATGAATTGGGTGCGGGAACAGATCCAACCGAAGGTGCTGCTTTAAGCATGGCGGTATTGGATATGTTAAGACAAAAGAAGATAAGGGTTATCGCTACGACCCATCATGATGCTTTAAAAACTTATGCATATTTGACTGATAGTGTCTGTAATGCACGAGTAGAATTTGATGAAAGAACATTAAAGCCAACCTACCAAATTTCAATTGGTTTGCCTGGAAAAAGTTGTGCTTTTATTATTTCCAGGAGATTAGGCCTGACTTCGGAAGTTATCTCGAGAGCTCGAAAATATTTAACCCGGGAAAAAGTAAAAGTCGATAGTTTGATAGAAAAAATTGAACAGGAAAAAAGAGCAATTGAACAGGAAAAAAAACAAATAGAAAAAATAAAGCAGAGTAACTGTATAATTAAAGATCAGTTGGAAAATGAGTTAATTAAAAGCGAAAAAGATAAAAAAGAAAAAATGATGAAAGCTTATCAAGAAGCTGAGGAAATTATTAAAAAAACCCAAAATAGAACCAATCAAATCATCAAAAGCTTAAAAAATAAGAAGATTTCCGATAAGCAGTTGAGCAAAGATGTTATCAATGAAATAAAAATAATTACCCAAAAGATTAGTGAAGAAAAAATAAAAATTGACATAAAGGAAAAAAATAGCAAAAATAAAAAAATAGAAAAAGGCGATCATGTTTTAATAAAGAGCTTAAATAAAAGTGGAGAAGTGATTTCTATCTCCCCTAAAACTGAAAAATGTAAAGTGCAAACCGGGAATATGAAAATGTTGGTATCAATATTTGAAGTAGAAAAAATAAATAGAGTAAAGAAAGAAACAGAAAATACTAATATTTTTGAATCAATTCCAAATAAGAAGTCTTACGGAGAAGACAATCAATTTTTATCAAAAATAAAAAATTTCAAGAACCAGTTATCTATTCGTCGATTGAAAGTAGAAGAGGCACTAGTGAAATTAGAGAAGTATTTGGATGACGCCTATTACCTGGGAATTTCACCAGTGTATATTATTCACGGAAAAGGTAAGGGCATTTTAAGAGAAGAAGTAGGTAAATTGCTAAATATAATTCCATATATTGAATCATTTAGAATTGGAAGTCTCAGCGAAGGCGGGATAGGAGTAACGGTTGCGTATCTTAAGAAATAGATTTAAAAAACAACCTTTTATCTCTCATTTCCTTAACTAAATACTTGTGTGATGATAATAACCTGATATTACCTCGATACTTATTTATCAACGAGATACAAAATAAGATTTTATTCTAGATCCTGGCTACTGTCTTTTTGCTCCTTAAAAAGCTACTCATCTTGTTTTTTATATTTTTCTTTAAGTTTTTCTATTAATGATTGAAGTGTTTCTTCTTCTTGCGGCTGTTCGTATTTTTCTTCTGTTTTCTCCTTAATCTTTTCAATTTCTTCGAAATAAGGTTTTTCAATTTCTTCGAAATAAGGTTTTTTAATTTCCGGATATTCTTTTATTATTGTTTTTTTAATGATATTTTGATGAATATTACAATATTCTTCCGGTTCTGTTCCTTTTATAAAAGCGTTTTTTACAAGTTTTATACAAGAGTCTGTAGGTAATAACCCTGATTTTTCACAGACTAAAATTTTAATGATTCCATCCGGTTGAGTAAAATCTTTTTTATCATAATCCTTAAGAGAATTTTTCATAAAATTTGCCCAAATTGGAGCAGCCACCACTCCTCCGGTCATTTTGTTTCCTAAAGATTTTCTGTCATCATTTCCAACATAGACAGCAGTTGCTAAATCGGGTGTAAATCCTATAAACCAGGCATCAACAAAATCATTAGTTGTTCCTGTTTTGCCTGCTGCCGGCCTGCCAATTTTTGCATTCCACCCGGTACCTCTTTCAATGACACCTTTCATCAAATCAATCAATATATAGCAGGCTTCTTCTTCAAAAACCTTTTTTTTCTGGGAAATTGTTTGTTTTACTATATTACCTTCATAATCTTCAATGCGTATGATGGATATTGGAAGCACACGCTCTCCCAAATTTGCAATTGTAGCATAAGCAGAGGCAATCTCTAATGGGCTTATTTCAGAAGTACCTAATGCGAGTGAAAGATCAGGTCTCAATTCACTTTCTATTCCCGCTTTATGGGCATAATTTATAGCTTTTTTAATACCGACCTGTTCTAATAACTTAACACCTACAACGTTGATGGAATGTTCAAAAGCTTCTCTGAGTGTAACTGGTCCTCTAAATTCCTGTTCGTAGTTCTCCGGGGACCAACCGTTTTCAAAAGTGATAGGAGTGTCTTCTATGATATCACTGGTCGTAAATCCATTATCTATCGCGGTTAGGTAAATAAAAGGTTTAAATGCAGAACCTGGTTGCCGGTAAGCCTGGGTTGCCCGATTAAACTTACTTTCTTCAAAATCTTTTCCTCCTACCATCGCCTTAATATAGCCCGATTGTGGTTCAATAGAAATAATTGCTCCCTCATGTCTCGATTCCTGAAGAGCTTTTTCAGCAAATTGTTGCATTTCTAAATCTAAGGTTGTATATATTTTTAATCCACCCTTGTAAACCATATTCGCTCCATATTCTTCTAAAAGCAGAGAAAGTATATAGGTTGAAAAATAGGGTGCTCTCAGAATGTCACGTTTATTATTGTAATTGAGTTGAATAGAATATTTTTTAGCGATATCTAGTTCGGGTTCTGCTATATAACCTAATTTATACATTCTATTTAAAATGATATTTCTTCTTTTTAAAGAAGCTTCCATATTCACAACTGGTGAATAATAATATGGTCCTCGGGGTATGCCTGCCAATAAAGCACATTCTGAAAGATTTAAATCTTGAATGTCTTTATTAAAATACATCTTGGAAGCAGCTTGTACTCCATAAGCGCCGTGTCCAAAATAAATCTCGTTAAGATACATAGTCATGATTTCATCTTTAGTGAAATACCGTTCAATTTGCAAAGCGATTAACATATCTTGTATTTTTCTATTTATACTGACTTCACGAGTCAGAAAAGTATTTATGCCTAATTGTTGAGTAATAGTACTTCCGCCTTGAAGCCTGGCTTCTTTATCTAAACGTAAAACAATATTTTTAAAATTTACCCACTGGGAACGTAAAATTCCTCGAATGCTAATACCTCTATGTTGATAAAAATATTCATCCTCAATGGCAATGCAGGCATTAATCAGATGTGGAGGAATTTCTGAAAGGGAAATCGGTGTCCTGTTTTCTTGATAGAATTCAGTGATGATTTTTCCGTTAATATCATAAACTTTGCTATTTACTGAATCTAGAAAGATATGGTTTTTAATCATGTCAGAAATATTTTGAGTGTTAAGAGTAAACAGAATAATAAATGTAAGAGAGAAAGTCAAAATGAAAAATGACAGGGCGAATAACAATTTTTTAAAAAAGTAAGGACGTTTAAGATTTTCTTGTTTCTTTTTTGGAGGCAAAACAAAAACTCCTATATCATATATCTCATGTTTTTAAACTAAAAACTTAAAGCGAAAAATTAAAAATTATAGTTCAAAATTTAAAACTCTTTCTTCATTTTAAGTTTTGCACTTTTACATACCATTATATCATAAAATGATAATAAAATTAGAATTGTATTAATTCTAATTTTATTATCAGAGTAATTAAATAAAAACATTTAAACTATATTTTTTATTTCAATTTTTTTAATCTCTTCTATGATAAGAAAAATATTACTCTTAAGAGTTGATGTAATTTATCACTTAGAGTAAACTTTAATAAGGTCTGCCCCTGCTAGAGATAAATTTTCCCGCAATTTAAAACCACATCTTTTTTTTAATTATATACCTAATATACCTGAACATGATACTGTTTTTAAATACCAATAGATAAGCGAGAAGCCTGTCCTACGGGAAGAATGGATTCTTGCAAATTATAACCTGCCTCTATATGCATACTCCGTATTTTACCACCGTCCACAATTATGCCCGTATAATATACTGGTAGATCGGATGACCCGAAAACTGGCAGAATATTTTTTCCCTCAATGGGTCCTTTTATATTTTTTATCACTTATCACTCATTACAGTATTAAACGGTTAGGCTTTTAATATAAAAAAATCTATGTTATAATTTCAGTTATTGTACAGCTATTAGGGGTTTATAATTTTATGAAGAAACAAACTTACTTTGTCAGAGCTGCTTTAATTGCGGCAATATACGTCATTTTAAATATTATTTTTGCTCCTATTAGCTATGGTCCGGTTCAAGTAAGAATTGCCGAAGCATTAGTCGTTCTCCCTTTCATTGAACCTTCAGCAATTATCGGATTGTCTGTCGGTTGCGTTTTAGCAAATATTTACGGAGGATTGGGAATGGTGGATGCTATTGGCGGAAGCTTGTGTACATTAATTGCAGCATACTTTACTTATAAAGTAAAGAATCCTAAATTAGCGCCTCTTCCTCCTGTATTGATTAATGCTTTTGGGGTAAGCCTTTACCTGCATTTCCTTTTTGAAATTCCATATTGGCTGACGGTAATATATATAGGGATTGGAGAAATTATTGCATGTTATATTTTGGGATACCCCTTATTAATTCTGTTAATTAAAAATAAAAAAAGAATAGGTTTGGATTAAGTATTTAAATTGAAAAATACTTAATCGAGGTTAAATTTATTTATAAATGAAAGAGGTAATTTTATGGATGTTAACGAAGAACTAAAAATTATAAAAAGAGGAACTGAAGAAATAATCTCAGAACAGGAATTAGTAAAAAAATTAGAAAAATCTAAAAAGGAAAATAGACCTCTACGAGTAAAACAAGGTTTCGATCCTAACGCTCCGGATATACACCTCGGTCATACTGTAGGATTGCGTAAAATGAAGCAACTTCAGGAATTAGGTCATGATATTTACTTTTTGATTGGAGATTTTACCGGACGAATTGGGGATCCCAGCGGGAAGAATGCTACTCGAAAACAACTAACCGAAGAACAAGTCCAAAAAAACGCGCAAACCTACAAGGAACAGGTTTTTAAAGTATTAAATCCGGAAAAAACCAAAGTGGTTTTTAATAGTCATTGGTTGGGTAAACTGTCTTTTAGTGAAGTTTTAAAAATATGTTCCAGATATACTGTTGCCAGAATGCTTGAAAGAGATGATTTTGCCAATAGGTATCAATCGGAAAAACCTATAGGTATTCATGAATTTCTATACCCCTTGATGCAAGGTTATGATTCAGTAGCTATGCAAGCAGATATAGAATTGGGTGGAACGGATCAAAAATTTAATTTATTAGTCGGAAGGACGATTCAGAGGGAATATAATCAGGAACCCCAGGTTATTATTACTTTACCGTTGATAGAAGGAACAGATGGGGTAGAGAAAATGAGTAAAAGCTTAAATAATTATATCGGGATAAATGAACCTCCTCAGAAGATGTATGGTAAGACAATGTCTATTCCGGATAAATTAATGCTTAGATATTTTGAATTAGTTACAGATGTTTCGTTAGAAGAAATTGAAAGAATAAAAAATGGTTTAGAGAACAATCTCTTGCATCCACGAGACGTAAAGAAAAGATTAAGTAGAGAAATCGTAGGCCTTTACCATGGACAGAATGCTGCTCTTTTAGCAGAAGAAGAGTTTGAGAAAGTTTTTAAGGAAAAACTTTCTCCCGAGAAAATAAAAGAGATATCTATAAGAAAGACTGATTTAAAGAATGGAAAAATTTGGATTACCAATCTTATTCTTCTATCGGGGTTTATTGAGAGTAAAAGTGAAATTAAAAGATTAATCGCACAAGGTGGAATTAAAATCAACGGAGAGAAAATAAGCAACCCATTCCTCGATTTAGCTGTTGAAGATGGTATGGTTATTAAAATAGGAAGATTAAATTTTATTAAAGTTATGCTTAAGTAATATTTAATGTTTTCCCTTGCACTTTCCCCCCGCTTGTAATATAATAATGACCCTGAAAGATACACCCTGAAAGACCAGCGGAATTTCTTTTTTAAAA
>Ga0207996_1000964_pt1 | contig 22189 bp, 15 predicted proteins | sample AntAceMetag02UKG_FD_184773 | JGI IMG/M metagenome (GOLD analysis project Ga0207996, IMG submission 184773) | Saline lake microbial communities from Ace Lake, Antarctica - Antarctic Ace Lake Metagenome 02UKG (SPAdes) (version 2) | ecosystem: Environmental > Aquatic > Non-marine Saline and...
TGCGACATGAGTGTCCACAGCGTACAACACCACATTAACAAGCTTAAAGAGATCGGCTTCATCCGGCATGTGGGGCCGACCAAGGGGGGCCGGTGGGAGGTGGTTGATGATCGGTTGAATGCATTGGGCGTTGATGGTACTGGGGGTGGAGATGAGTGAGTGGCGCCAAACCCGCATTGAGCATTAAGAAATTTTGTTTTTCAATCTACAATCTGAAATCCCCTAACCCCTAACCCGCAACGCGCAACTCGTAATAGAGGTGAACTAACAGTCAACAGCAGATTTGACCCCCTCTTCTCATTCTACGAGATTTTCAAGAGAAAACACATTCCATTCCTGGATAACCCAATGGACTGTGCCAAAGTAATGTACGGGTTGGTGCACTATGGAACGAGAGTGTCACGAACAATCTAAACCTCTTTAACAATACGATTCTATGTTGATTGTGGAGAAAGGTATACGGGACATTGATTCATAAAATATCTTGTTTTTTCTAAAGAGTTGAGAGCGGGGTTTGTTTTTCAACGGTCGATGGAAAATGGGTATCGTAAGATCATGGTATTCAAGGCGGAAATGCGATTCCCGCCAACACCACCGGCACCAGCCATTGTCAGACCTTTATGTATCTATCTGATATCAACGGAAATTTGGGTTTAAAAGGCCTGAGCTTGATGGCAGATATGTCAAATTTCAGCTGATGCCGAATGTTTGAGATATCCAAATGGTAGGCCTTCTGGCACAGGAAGCTTGGCCGACCTTACAACGATTCTACCCACCGCTCATCATAGCCATAAAAAGACAATCAATCTAAATTCAATCAAAAAATATGCAAAAATTTAAAAAAATTCTTGGATTGTGACCTTATTTGACAAAGTCGTCTGTTATCATACGTGCGTGTTACTGCGAGGTCACTGGTTAATGGGCCGGGTTTCCATTGACTTTTAAAGAAGTTAGGTATAAACAGCAGTCAGCAGTATTCCCGAACCAGATTCCTTCTTTGAACCCCGTGTGGGAAAGAGGACTTGAAATGGTCTTAAATCGCCCGAAAACCCCGTTATTCCGAATAGATGGAGAACGGGGTTTTGTGTTTTACCACTCCGGGAAAAGCGGATGGTGGAGACATTATATCCCCTATCCGTGAATGAGGCCTTTCAGCCTCGACAGTCCGGTCAGTTTGACGGCCGGAAGGCCTCACCCACAGAGATTTCAAAACCACAAAATAATCAACGACATTTTTTCAAAAACCCTTTTTCCGAGTGACCAGATATGTCAAACCCGTGTATTATTATCCATTATGAGAACCCAGCCCAGTAAGGATGTAGGATGTGGAATACAGGGTATTAACAGGCAGTTTCGATAGAAAGAAACATTCGAGGTCAATTGAAAAAATTCGCAAGGCCCGTTCCAGCATTGAGAAGGAATCTTACTTCAAAAATATTGCCCGGCACATACTCTCAAAAGAAGAATTTGAAAACATAACGACAGGACCGTCCACTTCTCAATTGCAGGGCGTACCATTTGATTTTATCGCAATGAAAAAAGGTACACTCTCCTTGATTGAGCTGAAAGGCTCGATGAACACCTTCAACTATTCATCCGAAGTCCAATTTGCGAGACTTTACCATGTTGTATCTGAGCTCAAGAAAAGAGGAATCCAAACCAACATATTTTTGCTTCAGATCAACCTGGATTATTCTCTTTACCAGATATTGGACTCCGGGTTCTACAACATTGTTTTCGAAGGGATTGATAAGACCGTTGGGCTAAAGCGACCTATTCTGCCAATTGTTGATGACATCATGAAAAGAATGCGGAAGAAAGGGATGCAATTATAAAGGACCTATCGATGTGAAGAGAGAGCGTACCGTGACGAGTATGGTACTTGAACCAGGAGAAAGACCAGACATGAACAACCGATTCTTCGAACAGCCTGTCCTTAATTCTCCCTATGAATACCCGGCTCGGCACTGGGAACTTGACGACGAGGGACAGCCAACGCAGCAGATTATCGAGAGCCGCCGACGTGCAGAGTTCATTACACCGATTCCCAAGCCAAGGAAGCGCAAGGGATCAGCTAAACAACTGAAACTGGTTTTCGATGAAGGCAAAGGGCTGTCAAGCCAGGAACAACAGTACGATCCCACCCCCATGATCAATGAACTTCGTCACCATGTGGACCAATGGCGAAACCGGTCCAACCCCGATACCTGGCAAGTAACCCCTGAAACAGCCCGGCTGCTCCAACATTGGCGGCATCATCCATTCAACAACCTTCGACCGTTCTTCTGTCAAATAGAGGCGATTGAGACCGCCATCTGGCTTACGGAGGTTGGGCCCAAAGCCGGAAAGGCAGGCAAGGGATTCCGCGACCATCTTGCAAATGCCAACAACGACGCAAACCCCGGACTGAACCGATTGGCCCTTAAACTGGCCACCGGTGCTGGAAAGACCACTGTGATGGCCATGTTGATCGCCTGGCAAACCATCAATAAGGTCCGCCACCCCAACAGTAAGATCTTTACCCGTGGCTTTCTGGTGGTGAGCCCGGGGCTTACGATCCGCGACCGGCTTCGGGTCCTTCAACCCAACGATCCGGATAGCTACTATGAAAGTCGAGAGCTGGTGCCCACAGACATGCTCAGAGATCTGGACCGGGCCAAAATCGTGATTACCAACTACCATGCCTTTAAGCGCCGTGAGCGTATGGAACTCTCAAAGGGCGGTCGAGCCCTTCTTCAGGGCCGCGGTGAAGCCTTGAACACCCTGGAATCTGAAGGGCAAATGCTTCAACGGGTGATGCCCGACCTGATGGGCATGAAAAACCTCATAGTCATGAATGACGAAGGGCACCATTGCTATCGAGAGAAACCGGGTGAGGACGATGTCAAAGACCTGAAAGGCGATGACAAAAAGGAGGCCCAGAAAAACAATGACGCCGCAAGGCTCTGGATTACGGGACTCGAAATCGTCAGCCGCAAACTGGGTATCAACCGGATTTTCGATCTTTCGGCGACACCCTTTTTCCTGAGTGGTTCCGGGTATGCCGAGGGGACCCTTTTTCCATGGACCATGAACGATTTTTCTTTAATGGATGCCATTGAATGCGGCATTGTCAAGCTCCCACGGGTGCCCGTGGCCGATAATATTCCAGGGGCCGAGATGCCCATGTATCGAAATCTCTGGGAGCACATTCGAAAAAAAATGCCCAAAAAAGGTCGCGGAAAGGCGAGTTCGCTCAATCCGTTAAACCTGCCACCGCAACTGCTGACAGCACTCGAAGCACTTTACGGCCATTATGCACAAACGTATGCCCTTTGGGAAAAAGAGGGTATTTCGGTGCCGCCCTGCTTTATCATTGTATGCAATAACACCTCTACTTCAAAGCTGATCTACGATTACGTCTCCGGTTTTCACAGTCAGAAAAAGGACGGTACGAGTCAGCTGGAAAACGGTCGTTTGGAGCTGTTTCGAAATTTCAATGAGCACGGAGATCCCCTCGGCCGCCCAAGGACATTGCTGATCGACAGCCGGCAGCTTGAATCGGGTGATGCTCTGGATAAAAATTTTCGCAAGATGGCTTCCCATGAAATCGACCGTTTCAGGCGGGAAATCACCGCACGTACCGGAGACCGTCGGCAGGCCGAAAACATTACCGACCAGGACCTGCTTCGTGAAGTCATGAATACCGTGGGAAAAGAAGGCCGCCTGGGGGATTCCATCCGTTGCGTTGTGTCGGTTTCCATGCTCACGGAAGGGTGGGATGCCAGTACCGTCACCCATGTTTTGGGCGTACGCGCTTTCGGAACCCAATTGCTCTGTGAACAGGTCATCGGCCGAGCCCTTCGCCGCCAGTCTTACGATCTCAACGAAGAAGGGCTGTTCAATGTCGAATACGCGGATGTGCTGGGTATTCCGTTCGACTTCACTGCCAAGCCGGTGATTGCACCGCCGCAACCCCCCAGGGAGACCATCCATGTCAAAGCCGTTCGACCGGATCGCGATGAGCTGGAAATCACCTTTCCCCGTGTTTCAGGCTACCGGGTTGAGCTGCCCAAAGATCAGTTGGCTGCGGAATTTAATGATGATTCCATACTCGAATTAACCCCGGATCTGATTGGCGCAACCGAAACCCAAAATTCCGGCATCATCGGTGAGAAGGTTGACCTTAACCTGGTTCATACCGGCGATGTAAGACCCTCGCAGGTTCTCTACGAGTTGGCTGCACACTTGGTCCTGACAAAATGGCGTGATCCTGACGGGGAACCGCAGCTTCAACAGTTTGGTCAGCTGAAACGCATCGCGCGCCAATGGATCAAAAGTTACCTGGTCTGTAAGGGCGGCACGTATCCCGCTCAGTTGAAATACAAAATGATAGCCGATATGGCCTGCGAACGCATCGCCGCAGGTATAACCCGATCAATGTTGGGCGAACAGCCCATCAAAGCCGTGCTGGATCCCTTCAACCCCACCGGCTCAACCAACCATGTGAGTTTCAATACGTCCAAAAGAGATCGATGGGAGACTGATGCGCGCCGGTGTCATATCAACTGGGTCATTCTTGACAGCGATTGGGAAAGCGAGTTCTGCCGGGTGGCCGAATCCCACCCAAAGGTCAAAGCCTACGTCAAGAACCACAGCCTCGGGTTTGAAGTCCCCTATCGCTACGGGTCGGAAAAGCGCATTTATCTACCCGATTTTATTGTCCTGGTGGATGACGGTCAGGATGACCTTCTGCATCTGATTGTGGAAATAAAAGGGTATCGGCGTGAAGACGCCAAGGAGAAGAAATCGACCATGGATACCTACTGGGTTCCCGGCGTAAATAACCTTGGCAAATTGGGCAGATGGGCCTTTGCCGAGTTCACCGAGGTCTACCAGATCGAGGCTGATTTTGAAGCAAAGGTCGAAGCTGAATTTAATAAGATGATCGAAACAATTTACGCTAACCCCGCTGTGTAAGGAAGCAAGATGGCCAAAGGAAAAAAAGGAAGAAAACAGAATAAAAGTATTGAAACGCTTACCCACAAGGAGTCCACCCGAAAAAACATCCCCACCGCCGAATACCAGTCGGTCATGCGGGAGGATGAAAAAGATCCCATCCAGGTGGCCTATGAACGCCGCAACCGGTACCTGGACCCGCAATTAGTATGGCGGGGCAAGGATGAACAAGACTGGTCCGATCTGATCGTTCAGGCGCCGCCCCTGTACATCCAGGAAAAGGTCCACCCCAAGGTCCTAATCGACGATCTGTCCCGGCAGACCCGTGAGCAGGAGGAAATGGGCAAACCGGCGCAACTGGATCTGTTCGCCGATTTCAACGGCCTGCCCAGCGAAGGGGCCAAAACCGAGTTTTACCAACACGAAGCCAATTGGTCTAACCGTATGATCCTGGGCGACAGCCTGCAGGTGATGGCATCCCTGGCGGAACGGGAAGGGTTGCGGGGAAAGGTACAGTGCATCTACATCGATCCCCCCTACGGCATCAAATTCAATTCCAATTTCCAATGGTCCACCACCAGCCGGGATGTGAAGGATGGAAATGTGGACCACATCACCCGTGAACCGGAACAAGTGAAAGCCTTTCGGGATACCTGGCGAGATGGGATTCACTCATATCTGACGTACCTGCGGGACCGGCTGACGGTGGCCAGGGACCTGCTGAAGGATTCCGGATCGATTTTTGTGCAGATCGGAGATGAGAATGTTCATCGGGTGCGAGCGCTGATGGATGAGGTGTTTGGGGATACGAATTTCGTCAGTCTTATTTCTATACAAACAACTACTGGATTTGAAGCAAGATACCTTGGGAACATGTCTGATTTCATCCTTTGGTATAGCAAAAACAAGGAATCAGGACTGGCAAATTCCCCATTCTATAAGAAAGAATTCATTTTGGGTGAGGGAAATGCAAGGTGGTTAATGCTCCCTGACTTCGCTTGGCGTGGTGTAACCGCCAAAGAAAAACGAGGAGAGAAATCCCTACCAGTTGGGTCTTTGCCGTATAAACCGGATAATATTCTCTCTCAGGGACGCTCCAAGGAACTTCAACCGTTTGTTTTTCGCGGAAAAACTTACGAAAGTTGGGGGAAAAACTCCCACTGGAAAGCTAATTACCCTCAGGGTATGGATAGGCTAGCGAAAGCTAACCGCATTCATGTTGCCAAAAACTCAATTCAATATGTTAGGTTTCACACTGACTTTGACGCCGCAGTCCATGGCAACATTTGGTCTGATACGGGCTCTGGCAACTTCACAGATGATAAGGTCTATGTAGTTCAGACAAACACTAAGGTAATCGAACGCTGCATCCTAATGGCCACTAGCCCTGGGGACCTGATTGTCGACCCCACATGTGGCTCGGGCACAACTGCCTATGTAGCAGAGCAGTGGGGTCGAAGGTGGATAACCATTGACACTTCCCGAGTGGCGTTAGCATTGACACGCGCGCGGATTATGGGAGCTCGATATCCTTACTATCTCCTTTCCGACTCAAAGGAAGGTCAGTCGAAGGAGGCCGAGCTTTTACGCACTGAACCATCTTTAAGCCCAACTTATGAAAATATTCAGCACGGTTTCGTCTATGAACGCCTACCACATATTAAGCTTGGACAAATTGCTAACAATGCCGAAATCGATGTGATCTGGGAAAAATTCCAGGAAACATTGGAACCGTTGCGTGAAGATCTCAACAAAGCGCTGAACAAAGCCTGGGAGGAATGGGAAATCCCTCGGGATGCCGAGGACGATTGGTCAAAGGAAGCGAAATCTCTCCATGCCCAGTGGTGGAAGAACCGCTTCGCCCGCCAGAAAGAAATCGATGCCTCCATTGCCGCCAAAGCCGACTTCGAATACCTGTACGACAAACCCTACGAAGATAAGAAGAAAGTCCGTGTAGCCGGACCGTTCACCGTTGACAGCCTCTCCCCCCACCGTGTCCTGGGTGTGGACGAAAATGACGATCTGATCGACGGGGCCGCGGAATCGGGAGCCGGTTATGGCGAAGGGCAAAGCTTTGCCGAGATGATCCTTGAAAACCTCAAAACCGCCGGCGTACAGCAGGCGCACAAGGAAGACAAGATCAATTTTTCCGCCATCGCATCTTGGCCGGGTCACTATGTGTGCGCCGAGGCTCACTACATGGAAGGGGACGAAACATCAGGTTCTGAAAAACGGGCCGCCATCTTTATCGGTCCGGAATTCGGCACCGTAAGTCGGCCTGATCTGGTGGCCGCTGCCCGAGAAGCCGGTGATGGTGGTTTCGATGCCCTCATCGCCTGCGCCTTCAATTATGATGCCCATTCATCGGAATTCGACAAACTGGGTCGCATCCCCGTATTGAAGGCCCGCATGAACGCCGATCTGCACATGGCCGACGACCTCAAGAACACCGGCAAGGGGAACCTGTTCGTCATCTTCGGTGAGCCGGATATCGACATTTTAGATGCGGAAAAAGGTCAGGTCAGAGTGAAGATCAACGGCGTGGACGTATTTCATCCCAATACTGGAGAGGTGCGTAGCGACGGCTCCGAAGGGATCGCCTGCTGGTTCATCGACACCGACTACAACGAAGAGAGCTTTTTTGTGCGCCATGCCTATTTCCTGGGGGCGAACGATCCCTATAAAGCACTCAAAACCACCCTCAAAGCCGAAATCAACCGGGAAGCCTGGGATACCCTCAACAGCGATACCTCACGCCCATTTGAAAAACCCGAATCAGGCCGCATCGCCGTTAAAGTGATCAACCATCTGGGCGATGAAGTGATGAAAGTCTTCAAAGTGGACCCATAGGAGGCGGGAATGGAATTTCGCATCGCCGATACATTCACGGACAGCCTAGCGAGACTGACCAACGACGAACAGAAAAATGTCAAGACCACCGCTTTTGACCTTCAGTTGAACCCTGCCAATCCTGGGATGCAGCTCCACAAAGTGGACAAGGCCAAGGACCCCAATTTCCGGTCGGTTCGAGTAAACCTGGACATCCGCCTGATCGTCCACAAAAGCACCTCCAGTATACTGCTCTGCTACGTGGATCATCACGCGCCAGCCTACCGTTGGGCCGAACGACGCAGGCTGGAAACACATCCAAAGACCGGCGCTGCCCAGCTCATCGAAATCCGGGAAACCGTTCGCGAGATCGTTACCCCAAAATACATCGAATCGGAACATACAATACCCGCTAAACCCCTCTTGTTTTCCGACATGCCGGAGGATGAACTGCTGCGCTACGGAGTTCCGCCCGAATGGATGGAGGACGTCCGTGCCGTCAATGAGGATGGCGTGTTGGATCTGGCCGACCATTTGCCCAGTGAGGCCGCTGAAGCCCTATTGGACCTGGCCACGGGCATCACCCCTCAAATCGCTCAGACAACGCCTGATAGCACAGATCCATTCGACCATCCCGATGCCCAACGTCGTTTCCGGTTGATGCAGAACGTTGAAGAACTGGAACGTGCGCTGGAATACCCCTGGGAGAAATGGACCCTCTTTCTGCATCCCGCCCAGCAACAGTTGGTTGAGCGGGACTTTAACGGACCAGCCCGGGTTTCAGGTTCGGCAGGCACGGGAAAAACCATCGTGGCGCTCCATAGAGCGGTTTTTCTTGCCCGCAATCATCCGGATGCCAGGGTGTTGCTCACCACCTTTTCCGAAACGCTTGCAAATGCCCTCAAATTGAAACTGAAACGCTTGATCATCAACACACCACATATTGGCGAACGACTGGAAGTGCATGCCATGAATGCCATTGGCTTACGCCTCTATAAATTGAACCATGGACTTCCAAAGATAGCATCCCGAAGGGAGATACAGATTCTCCTGGAAGAGGCCGCGGAAGAAATCAATGCTCAGAAGCTTACCCTGCATTTTCTCATCTCTGAATGGGAGCAGGTCGTAGATGCATGGCAGCTGGAAAACTGGGAAGCCTATCGTGATGTCTTACGATTGGGTCGAAAAACGCGCCTTCCGGAGCAACATCGTCGTGTACTCTGGTCCATCTTCGAACGGGTCCGATCCAAATTGAAGTCCATGAATCGGGTCACCTACGCCCAAATGTTCAGCAAACTGTCCACTCACCTGTCTGAAACCGACCGTTCTCCTTTCGATTTTGTTGTAGTGGACGAGGCCCAGGACGTCAGTGTTCCTCAACTGCGGTTTCTGGCTGCGCTCTCCAAAGGGCGACCCAACACCCTTTTCTTCGCGGGCGACCTTGGCCAACGTATCTTTCAGCAGCCCTTTTCCTGGAAAGCGCTGGGTGTCGATATCCGGGGTCGTTCAAAAACACTGCGCATCAATTACAGAACATCCCACCAGATCAGAATGCGGGCAGACCGCCTTCTGGCCCCTGAACTCTCAGATGTGGACGGCAACAAAGAGAAAAGGAAGGGCACCCTTTCGGTATTCAACGGACCGGAACCCACCATACAGGTTTTCGATACTAGGGATAAGGAAATCCATGCCCTGGCCGGATGGTTTTCGGATTTAAAAAGTGATGGATTGATGCCTCACGAAATGGGCGTTTTCGTGCGCACCCCGTCTGAGCTCAAAAGGGCCGTCGCCGTTGTGGAAAGTGTCGGACTACCCCACAAGGTACTGGATGAAAGCGTTGAAACCACCACCGGGTATGTTTCCATCAGCACCATGCACCTTGCCAAAGGTCTGGAGTTTCGAGCCGTGGCGGTTATGGCCTGCGATGATGAAATCATTCCCCTCCAGGACCGGATTGAAACGGTAGCGGACGACTCGGATCTGGAAGAGGTCTACAATACGGAGCGTCATCTCCTTTACGTTGCCTGCACCCGTGCGCGGGATCATCTACTTGTGACAGCCGTCGATCCGGCATCGGAGTTCTTGGATGATCTGCAAATGTAAGCCTTCTGAGTGAGATCTTAGAAATGGATGTAAATAAGAAAGAGGATATCGGAATATCCAGTGGCCGGAAAATTCCAGAATAGACTACGGCTTAAAACGACCATCGGCTTCGATCGCTCTGGTTTTATTCAGGCCAACATCAAGCGCCTGTTCCCTTCTGGAACCTTTCCAGATCACCAAAGATAAGAGTTAGGATTAATGGTAAATAGTACATAGCGTCCAAACTCTGAAAGAGGTTGGTAATGGCTACCACCAAATCAAAAAAGGAAATTCTGGACTATTTATGGGAATGGGCTGAAAACAGTGGTGAATGGGCAAAAAAGCTGACCAAGATTGCCGTTGAAAAAGAATCAGCCTTGTCGGAAAACGAACTAAATGGCATTTATTCCCTCTTTTTCAAGGGAATCACAACTAAAGATAAAGAATCTCTTCCAAAAAGCCCTCGGCCTATCATTGATTTAACACCCTCCAATATGATTCTGCATTCCCTATCCGACATCAAAGGAGTCAACCGACTTGCTGAAAACCAAACATTATCCTTCAGCAAAAATATAACGATTATCTATGGTGAGAACGCATCAGGTAAATCAGGCTATAGCAGAATCCTCAAATCCCTCGGATTCAGCTATGAAAAAGAAACAAAAGTTTTGTGTAATGTCTATTGCAAGGGTGATGAATGCCAAAATGCTAAGCTAATCTATTCTAGAAATGGTGACAGCGTTGAATTCGAATGGGACGGTGCCTGCGAATGCCCCGACCTTCAAGGCATCTCAGTCTTTACAAATAACTGTGTAAACATCAGCTTAGACGCAAAACGTGAATTGCTGGTCACACCGATAGGCTTCCATCTATTTAGGGTTGTATCGGGTGAGCTGGACAGCTTAGCAGCGTTACATAAAGCGAAGATAGCCTCCCTAACGAAACGAATTGATTGGTTGTCTGACCTCCATGAAAATACCAATGTATACAATTTCCTGAACACATTAGGTTCTAAGTCATCAAAAGATGATTTAAAAAACCTTGGCACTTTTATAGAGGAAGACAAGGCCACCCTGAAGGATCTACAAGAACAGAAACGCAACCTTAACAAAAAGCTGATTCAATCGGAAATTACATCATTTCGAAACCAACTCAGGGAATTGAGAGACATAAAGGATAATATTGAGGATGCCAAAACGACCTTTACGGCTGAAGAGTGGGATAAAATGGGGCAACACCTCAAAAATATCGACGACTTACAACAAAAAGAGCAAAAGGGCCTGAAAGACATTGCCCAAGAAAGAGAGATAAAGTTTTTTGAATCAAAGGAATTTTCAGATTTTATCCGCGCTGCAGACGACTATATCAAAAAATTAGATAGAGATGATTATCCAAAGGATGAGGACGAAATCTGCATCTATTGCAGGCAAAAACTCACAGACAAAGATGCGATTGAGCTGCTTACCAGTTACAGATTACTTTTAAATGATCCTACACAAGGCCAGATAAAACAGAACACCCACAGTTTCAATGCATTACAATTAAAATTAAATGGTATTATTTCAGCAATCACTTTGCATTATCCTTCTTACGGAGAGGATGAAAAGAAGAGGCCAGTTCAACCTGACTTCATCATTAATTTTTGCAAAACTGTTAAAAAGTTAAAAAAGATAGCTGACTCTAAAACCGCAGAAAAAATCAAAGAAGGGGAATTCGACTTAAACTACGATAGCGTTATCAATGAGCTTGATTTAAAAATCAAGGTTATTGAGGCCTGTCTTGTAAAGAAGGAAGAGAGCTTTGTTACCATTGAGGAGCAGGAAAAAGCGCTGGATGGGAAGATCAACGAACTGTTAGATAGAAAAAAACTGAGTGAAAAACATTCTGAGGTTGAAGCTACCTTGACAGGGTTGAAAATTGCCGTGGCTTTAGGGGACCTTACAAGAGTATTTAACACTGACCCTTTAAGCAGGAAAACCAGTCAAGCTCGAAAGGATCTTATAGCAAAGAATTTCAATACAATTTTTAAAGAAGAATTGAAGGGCATAAGGCGCTCTGAAATAAAGATTAATTTAAAATTCAGGACGGATAAGGCAACGTCGGTATTGCTTCAGGATATTGGACAGGACCATAGACTCACGGATGTTTTAAGTGAAGGTGAACAAAAGGTTATTGCATTGGCGGAATTTCTGACCGAACTCCAGCTTGATGAAAGCAAAGCTCCGGTGGTTTTCGATGATCCAGTTACAAGCCTAGATCATAAAATCATTGATGAAGTCGCAAGACGAATGGTGAAAATGTCAAGGGATCGACAAGTTGTCGTTTTCACTCACAGTATCCTTTTATTCAATAGCATAAAGCAAAAAAGCGAACTCCCTCGTTTCAAAGACCTTGAATTCAAATACTATGAAACTGACACGGATACAGAACACACAGGCTTCCTGCACGAAAGCCCAACCTTAAAGGCGGACACTTTCAAGAATTACAAAACAAAGATCAACAAGATATTTAACCTTCCTAAGGAAGAGAGAGAACGAAAAGAATCAGACCTTGCAGTTGAAGGCTATAACAAATTAAGGCCAGCAATCGAGGTCTTTGTAGAAAAAGAAATGTTCAAAGAAACTGTCAAACGATATCGTAAAAATGTGGCTTTAATGCGTCTTGAAACGGTCAATGGGGCGCTTATTGATAAGCATAAAGAGAAAGTTAACGATATCTATGAGAGATGCTGTGGATATATTGATGCGCACAGCAGTCCGGATGGTTTGCCGCAAGATCCTACGTTATCAGAACTTGAAATGGATTTTAAAGAGATCTGTGATATCCGGGGCGAGTTCGTATGATTGATCACAAATCATTAAAAAAGGTGTCAATTATGGCGATTCCAGATTATCAGACAGCGGATACGTCAAAAAGAGGTACGTCTGGAAATCTTAATGAGGTTCAAAATGGGAAGAAACCTTGGTGGCATGGGTGAGAGCCAGCTTGAACACTGGGCACACGAATGCGATATGACGTGTAACAGAGTTCAAAATGATAAAGGAGGCTGGGATGTCTTTCTGCAAATTCCGCGAAAGGGTTCAGCGGCGACGGTCGGAGATCCATTGTTGGATATTGTACCAGGAGAGATCGCCTGCTTGATACAGGTTAAGGCAACAGATACATCGACCGGTAAGGTAAAGGGAATTAAGCTATCCAATTGGGATCGCCTTGTCAAAATACCGCTGCCCGCGTTTTATGTTGTTCTCGAGTATGAGGGTAACAGTGAAGTTCAAAACGCCTATTTAGTCCATGTGGATGAGTACTGGATCTACAGGACTCTAAAGAGGCTACGACAGTTAGCCCCGAACCAATTGGAGCAACTCCATAAGAGAACAATGTCATTATCGTACTCTCCGAAGGACGAATTCGATGCAAATGGAAAAGGCCTCGAATCAGAAATACTTGCTATGGTTGGAGAAAATCCTCTCCAATATTTCGAAATGAAGAAGAACTGGATTAGCAAAGTTGGGTTCGATGAGTATAGGTTCAAAGGATCCATCAAACTCCCACCTTTGCCCCGCGAGGAGTTTTTCAACACTCTGGTTGACTTTTCGATAGGAGTGACAAAGGAATTACAACTCGATTCTCTAAATGTAGAAGAAATCAGATTTGGCATACCTCAAAGACTCGATCCTAAAGAAAAGCCTCAAACTGCAAAGATGCAGATGAATAGTATACCACCCACAGGCAAAGCGGATATGACTGTAACAGGGGAGGATGGTGCTGTTTTTTTCAGAGACTCATGCGAATTCTACGCGCCGGCCACTGTATTCCCCTTCATTCCATTTGAATTTTGGAAAACCAAGTTCACCTCCGCGATGTTCTCGCTAATCGTTTCTCACCGAGACAAAAAAATCCGATTCAGCATCGCGCCATTCCAAACGAAAAGACCACAGTCCCTATCAAAAATGGCAAGGGCAGCAAAACTAATAAGGGAATTCACATCATCTGTTTCTGGGACCTACAAAATCAGTTTTACCTCCGATAAAGGGGAATTCGCGGTAAAAGCCCATTCGTGGGAATTCCCTGCTCTTGATCCAATGTTCAGGGAAGCCATGCAAGCTGTGGAAGATTCCTGGATGTTGGCGAAGGAATTCGACGTGCAGGATTTGATTAATGTCAGCATCGATCAGTTGCTCGGCCAGCGATATATGCAGATAACAATGAACAGGTTCCTGAAAAAGGAGGATGATTTCGGCGTATCTGCCTATATTGAAAGCAAAAACGGTCTGAATCTTGAGTCTCTGGTATTCTTGGTTTGCGGTGTCCTTGTATTGGGGAACATCGCTTTGGTTATGATCGCATCAATTGAGGGACCAGGTGAGATAGTCGAAGAGGCACAAGCGATCAGAGTTGGGATCGAGAGAGGCAGAGGAAAGTGCTTAAAGAAATTTCCAATCGAAACGAGGGAATTGAGAAGTTTCGATTTCGAAAAAGAGCTCACTGCTGCTAAGAGCACATTTTCAGGGGTTGGCGAAGCCCCGAAGTCATTCATAATAGTTAAGGACGGTTTTTCACCTCACGAACCGACAATTTCAAATAGCTGAGGCCACATTTGGCAGAACCCAGAGCCGAGATAATATTTGGGTATCGGATTCCATGTTTTCACCATTTGGTCAAATTCCTCTCGTTCACGATGATGATCAGGTTAAACTCACAAAACGAGATTCCGACAGGAGTTCGGTTAAAGTGCCCAGTTCGGTTACTAAGCCGGTACAAGGATAGAGGACAAATGCTTAAAAAAGAGAATGCACAAAAATTTCGCATGAATGTCCGTGACTATCAAAACTCTGATCAAACGGCTTGGGATTTGCCAAGCTGGGATTACCCGTTGGCGCAAGGCGTTATGCCACTGTGTGCAATCATCAACCAGTGTTTGATTCCTGTTGGCACAGCATTCCTCATCAGCAAGCTTGGCATAATAGCTACTGCTGCGCATGTAATCCATGAAGCTGTTCGGGAAGATAGAGAGGCTTACCAAGCGGTTATCAAAGGCTCAAGCAGCATGGAACATTCATTGAGACGTGTGCAACTAGCAGTTCTCCATCATAGAAAAATTAGTGAAACAAGAACAGAGTTCAACGTTTGGCCGTTAGAAAATGTTCAAATTGCGCGACCCACCGATATCGCATTCGGCTTCTTGAAATTTCAACAGTCTTTTCCCTACCTGTCTTTTACGCTTAGCCCTGCCGCGCCTCGGATCGGCGAAACTGTTTTTTGTATTGGTTATTGTGATAGCAGATTCCCCAATCAGGGTATCCCCCTGCTTGAGATCCAGAAAGGTAGTTTTGACTGGCAGAGTGCCTATTCGCATAGATTCCACGTGGCCGAAGGCAAGGTTCAAGCTATATTCGTTCAACATTTTGCTAAGGGTTATGCTGACGGGCCGTGTTTCCTTATAGATTCTTGCTTGAAGCATGGACAAAGCGGTGGTCCTGTATTCAACTCCGCGGGCAACATATGCGGCATTAATCTCGGCGGCGCATCTGAGCTGACAACGGTCCAAAGCAGTTTGGCATCGCTTATATATCCAGGTCTGGCCATCAAAGTGAATTTAAGATGTCAGATAGCCCAGAAATCCACTTTGAAAATTCATCAACCATTAATTAACCTTATGCTAAATGGCGGAATCAAAACTGATGGCAGTGAAAGGTGTTCGAAAATTCTTTTCGAAAATGACGAGTTTCGGGTAGACCCATCAATTAATAGAGACGATGCAAAACATATCTATAACGATTTTCATGGATACCAAGATTCTCAACCTGCTTTGCCAAATACCAAGGTAGATACTGGTAATGTTGATTGCTAATGGCAGACAGAACGTCGACTAACAAATACCTTTAGCTGGCATAATATAAAGGCTGATGAGTCTGGTGCTTGTCATGAATCACTTACAACGGAAAAATAAGCTACGGAGGGATTCAAGGTGACAGATGTTTTTATATCGTATTCCAGTAACGACATTCACAAAGTAACGCGGCTCGTAACGGAATTGGAGGCACAAGGGATAAAAGTATGGTTTGACGAAGAACAAATATTGCCAGGGGATGATTTCCTGGAAAAAATGACAGAAGGGATATCTCAATGCAAGTTTTATGTTGTCTGTCTTAGTCCTTCTTTTGAGAAAAGGCCTCCCAAATCTTGGGTGAAAAGGGAATTCAAAATGGCGATCTTAAAGGAACATCGTGAACAAAAAGGAAGCATTATACCGGTACGCATTAAGAAAGGCGGCGCTATTCCATCGGAAATCGGTGAGAAGGCTTATGCGGACCTAACAACTTTAAACCGATGGGATAAAAATTTTCCCAGGTTGTGTAAAGCATTGAAAAGAAGTGTAGTGATCAGGTGAAAACTGACACATACATTTTAAAACAAGTAATGCGGAAAGGAAATTCAGATTTTCAGAGAGGTCAATTGTGAAAAATGAAAAGATGAAAGAAATTTTGCAAGTTCTTTGTGAAATCGCCGAAAACCTTGTAACAGTTAGAGAACCAGCTCGCCAAGGAAACTCTTTTGACGGACGAGGGTTGGAATCCAATGACAAAGCCTCGTTATCAGAAAAGCTGGATCTGATGGAGCGGGTTCTGGGAGCGCTCAGAATAAAAAACAAGCAACTGAACAATAACTTGGCCTTTAGTGATTTCATCCAAGGAGACTTAAAGTTCGAAAATAACCAAATACATTTTACCCCTCCGATAAAACCCAGAGTCATTGGTTTTGGCACACGTCCCGTTTATCTGCAGCGGAAATTATTGATATACCTTCTGTATAGTCACGGAGACCCGGACAAACAAGTCTATGATATCATCAATAATTTTGTTCGTGTCATCTGGGACGATCTCGACGAGCTGGATTTTGAAAAGACCAAGACGGGTGTTTTCCGATGCTTTACCAACACACGTTTTGCAGCGAATACGCTTCGAGATTATGGGTTGCTAAAATTTACAAAGAAGGAAGCCTTTAAGACTTGGGTGCTGTCATTTACCGGGGTTATGGTTGCTTCAAAGTTTGTACGTGATGGGACATGGCAAAAGCCGCTTTTTGTAAACAAATATAGTACGGATCTACATCCGGCCATCAAGAACTCTTTCAAGGAACTATCTGTGTTATCCGAGTTTCTGGATACCCTCAGATTTATTACAAAATCCAATTTGAATCTCAGCGAAGCATTCACCAACGAAAACGAAAGGGCGTTACCTCTTCTTTTGCAACACCACACCGCTCTTCAAGACGCGACTCTTTCCCGACAAGAGAAAAAGACGAAATGCAAAGAAATTCTAAACAAGATCGAGACGGATGAGGCCGTCATAAAACTATTCGAAAATCTCGTTTCTCATCTGAAAGTAGGGGAGCTGCTGAGCATCAGATAATGGCGTTTTCAAAACAAAAACGATTTAGGATTTTATCTATAAATTATTGGAAACATATCTAAATTGTCAAAAGTTGGTCCAGGAAAAAAAGGAGGCCGCCTAATGGGCAAGACCTTTAACATATACTGCGACGAATCGTGTCACCTGGAGAAAGACCAGATCCCTGTCATGGTTTTGGGGGCCGTGTGGTGCCCTTTGACTCGGTGCAGGGAGGTCTCGGAGAGGCTGCGGGCGTTAAAAGCGGAACATGGCCTTAACACGAATCTTGAACTGAAATGGGTAAAGGTGTCTCCTGCCAAACTTCCATTCTATGAAGCCGCCATTGATGAATTCTTTTCCAGTGAATATCTCCAATTCCGGGGAGTTGTTATTCCTGATAAATCGAAATTAAATCATCTGGCTTTCAACCAAACCCACGATGAATTCTACTACAAAATGTGGTTCGTTCTTCTGAAACAAATCTTCGTTCCCGGATGCGGCTATCGCATTTACATCGATATAAAAGATACCCACGGGGCTACCAAAGTTAGCAAATTAAGCCAGATCCTCCGAAATGCCAACTATGATTTTGATAGAGAAATCATTGAACGGGTTCAGCAGGTCAGATCTCACGAAGTTGAAATTCTGCAATTGACTGACCTGTTAATAGGCGCTTTGGGTTATGTTCACAGGAATCTTAAGAGCAGCGATGCCAAATTAGCCTTGATCAATAAAATTCGAAAATATTCCGGTCTAAATTTGAAAAGAACGACGTTACCCGGTGCGAAAAAGATGAATCTGCTCATATGGAACGCTCAAGAGTGGTAGCGAGGTTAGAATGAATATTCCTGATTTAGTTCCATTCAAGGGTGACTGGAATAGTTATGTGGAATGGCTTTATAAGATCTATATGCAAGAAGTTGTATACGGGAGGCTTATCTTCAGCAATTTACCTATTAAAACAAGATATCATCCTCCAAGCAGAGGGAAAGGCTCCGGTTTTTGGCATGTTATCCAAGAAGGACCCAGTGAAGATGAAAGGACTCCTGACCTGAGACGGTGTGAGCGAATATCTTGGATCAGCTGGATGATAAGAAACGCGACCAAAGACGATAGAATCAGTTGGTGGAAAGAGGTTCGAGGATCCCACAGGGATGTGCTGATATGGTTAGAGCAAGAAGATTATCTGGTGGTATTGTCGAAACGTAAAAGATATTACCTTCTGAAAACAGCGTATATCGCCAACAAACCCCATAAGAAAAGGGGACTTCGGAAAAACAGGGAAAAATACTGGGCCCAAAAAAACTGAAGCCGCCCAATGGACGGCTTCGAACGCTCCTTCTACACGTGGCAGATGAGACTGATAATAAAATAATCCTTTTGGCTCCTTATGTCAAGATCTTTTTTGAATACTGGGGGATAGGGTAGGGATGTCCATGAAATTATAGATTTTTCTTTGGCCGGTTGATCCCGGGGGGAAGTATCAAGAGAGTGCTTTATGGACTGGGAAGATGAATATGACGATAAGTATGCTGATACTGATCTCGCGTCGCATCGAGAGGCGTCCATGCCAGACAAGAGCGCTGAAGGAGGGTTCGATCTGATGGACATTGTAGACCCGGCGAGTGCCTATTTCTTCCTGAGCGATGATGCCCAGGATGAAATCACCGGAGAAAAAAAGAAGAACATGAAGTGTGGGTCGTGCGGCCACAGATTCGCTGGAGAAGCTTACGAAAGTTGCCCTAAATGCTACAGCGTCAACACCTACGAAGTCGTTTCAGGCATCGATGGCGAAAATGAGGTCGCTGAAGAGGCGAACATGAAATGCATAGATTGCGGTCACAGATTCGTTGGTGAAACCTACGACAGTTGCCCCGAGTGTTTCAGTCCGGATACCGAAGAAGTGATTGACGAAAATGATGATCGATATTGGTGAGAGCTGCTGAAGTTGAACTGGGGACATCCAGATGGTATCTCATTATTTCAATGGGTTGTGTAACTTGACAGAAACCCATCTCTCAGAAACGGTATCTAAGACATATCTCTACCCAAACTGCTCAATCAGCTAAGGTTCACAAGCTATTTGACCGGATATCCTCCACTACGCATTTGAGCAGAGTGCCTGCCAGTTCATTTTTGTGGATGTCTTGTTGATCAATAAGCCAAGGTCCTGCAACCGAATGACCATAGCTTGCTTGGAAACATTAGAGAATCCACCTGATTCACACATAGCTGCCGCAATGAGAGGCCATTGCTCAACAAACGGTTCTGCAGAACGATACTCACCTTCAACCGAACTTCTGACATTGTTGATAACAACTGGTTCCGGACCACACACCTTTTGAAACGCCTCTCGAATCTCTTTTTCCGGCATGAGCAGACAGGCTGCAAAATAATCGGCCTGCCATTCAATGGGTTCTTTCGCGTCCCTGAGCCTGCACACGATGGCCTCACCTTTCGAGCGCCTCCCCAGCACATCCACATACCGGCGGTGCAGGACCCAGTGACCAGCCTCGTGAGCGCAGGTAAAAACCAGCCTCCCCTCAGAGCTATGCTCGAACAGCCTCTCGTTGATACATATAACCCCTGATTCGACATACGTCGCTCCAAGCACATCCTTGGACCCAAACACCTTTTCAAGGTCCTCATAAAGAAGCCTCAAACCCAGAGACCGCTCAATAATATCTTCCACCGGGATAGGAGGTCTGACCTTGTATCCTGCCATTTCCTGGAAAGCTTCCATCAGGTCCATGGCCTTCAGAGCAATTTTTTCTTTAGATATCCAGGGGACCTTCATCTTTTCTCCTTTTCTCTTTAGCGATGCCCACAAAAAAAGCTTTTGTCATATGGCAACGTTTACGAGTATGAAGGAGGGCTAATCAAAGCCTGCCAGACATGATGCCGGACTCGGTGGGGCCTTCAAACGCTAACCTTTTTATATTTGTCAGCCCCGCTTCAATCATCATCTCTTTGATCTGCTCCTCTGTGTAAGATCGGCCCTCGTCGGTATTCACCAGCATATTCAGGGAGAATATGGCCGGAAAGAGAGGGCCATCGGAAGTGTCATTCAAGATGAAATCGTGGAGCAGCATCAGTCCCCCCTGCTCTAAGGAGGAAACCGCCTTTTTTATGATCATCTGGCACTCATCAGGCCCCTCGCCGTGAAGGACATGAGATAGCCATGCCACATCATAGGAGCCTTTGATATTATCCTCTAAGTAGTTGCATGGGACAAAGTCGATCCTGTCTGACAGACCGAATCGCGAAATAGTTTTTTCAGCAAATGGCCTGGTGGTTGTAAGATCTGCTACGGTCGCTTTCAGGTCGGGATTTGCGAGACAGAAATGGATGGCATACGTGCCTGGGCCGCCGCCTAAATCCAGGAGGTGCCGCCTACCGCTCAGATCGATCTCTTCTGCAAGACCGGGGGCAATGCCCATAGCCATATTGAACATCCCCATGAGGAAGCTCTCCCGCTCTTCCTCATCAAAGGCCCCCCTCTCACGTGCAGGCTTGCCAGTCCTTACTGCCTGATCCAAACGCGACCACGCCTCAACCAAGTGATGGTGATGCATGATCATGTAACCGATATATTGCGGTGATCCCTTGACAAGAAGCGATTTGCTCGCCGGGGTATTGGCATATCGGGACATGGCTTTGACGATAAGTCCCATGGCTGCAAGGGCGTCCAATAGTACCGCGACACCTCTAACATTATACCCGAGGCCACCGGCAATATCTTCTGCCGTATTATCCCCGGCCTCAATCCTCGAGAAAAGATCCAGCTTAACAGCAGTATGGAGGGTGCAGGCATGCCAGTAGCTTCCGGAAACCTCCAAGATTTTGCCCGCATTCCAGTTCGTCATCCCTGTCACCCCTGATCCACCTTGCCTCTTACACAGGCTATCAATGTCTCGAGTTCTTTCTCTTCAAGCTTTCTCAGAAAATCGAGATCTGCGTCTGTTTCCAGCACCTTTTGGATAATTCTTATCAGCTCAGCTTTTTTCATGACAATAAATCCCTAAAGATTCGATGGTCTTTTCATGTTTTTTCATTCAATTGTTCCCACTCAACTATAACCCATGCTACCAATAATAATGGCTTTCTTAGTCCAAAAGGAGGGATTCGTCAACCTAAAGATATATCTGGCAGCGCTAAAAATAGAGGTTCTTAAGCTCAAATCTTGACAAGCTCATATTTTCGACTGCCAAGTCCTATCTGTTCAGCATGATCCAACTGAATGGTCCAGTCTATCTTCGGGTAAACGCCCCTAAACTTATCTTCTCCCGGTCCCGCGCATTTTGTGAGGCACGACCCTGAGGTCCCGGCCTGTTGATTCACAAGATCCACCGAGGCCTGGTCAATAGCCACGGGATCTTTGGATGCCACAATCCCGATATCAGGGACAATGGAGGCATCGCTATGGCCGTAACAATCGCAGGCCGGAGTAATGTCGGTCAGAAAGTTCAGAAAAAAAGCCTTGCCCTTTTTTCCTTTCAACACCGCCAAGGTATATTCCGCCATCTTCTTCTGGAACAGGGGAATATCTGCATTCCATTGGACATCTATGGCGCTATTCGGGCAGATCAGGATGCATTCGCCACAACCTACGCATTTTTTCTGATCGATGCTGGCCTTATCTTCTTTGAGGGATATTGCCTCGTGCGCGCAGTGCTGAACACAATCCCCGCAGCCAACACATTTTTTCTTTTTGACCTTGGGAGAGAGATCAGAGTGTTGTTCCAGTTTCCCTTTCCTCGCTGCGCATCCCATCCCGAGATTCTTGATCGTCCCACCGAAACCTGAAAGCTCGTGTCCTTTGAAATGGGCCACGCTGACCAAAACATCTGATTCAACAATATCTTTCCCAATGTAGGCGCTCTTTATCATTTCTTGATCAACCCTGACCTTTGAAAAGGAAGCCCCCCGGATGCCGTCAGCAATAATAA
>Ga0207996_1000965_pt1 | contig 22158 bp, 23 predicted proteins | sample AntAceMetag02UKG_FD_184773 | JGI IMG/M metagenome (GOLD analysis project Ga0207996, IMG submission 184773) | Saline lake microbial communities from Ace Lake, Antarctica - Antarctic Ace Lake Metagenome 02UKG (SPAdes) (version 2) | ecosystem: Environmental > Aquatic > Non-marine Saline and...
GCATTTCATAACTTTAACCCTATGAGTGAAAAGTTGTTTTGTTGTTACTGTTTGTGGAAACTCAATAATAGCAAAACTCTTTCACTCTGAGGGTTTTTTTTTAGGCTGAAAATCGCTCAGCTTAGGTTAAAGTAAACAGCCATCGATATTCACGCTACAGTCTGGGCAGGTCCCGTCCTTTATATCGTAATTTACAATCCTGAATCCGTTTCTTTCAATTAAAAGTTTTTTACATTCATAGCAGTAAGTATTTTCCCCTTCATATCCCGGCAGGTTTACTGTAAAGATATATCGCAGTCCTGCCATCAATCCTATCTCTCTTGCTTTCATCAGATGATTAATTGATGTTCTTGGTTTCTAAAAAATATAAAGTGAGAAATATAATAAAAAGTAAATATATATTTATTAAACTTGACCTTTTTCTATACGTAGCATAATATATCACAAAAGTATAAGGATAGGTTTATATTGCTGAAAAGTGCATGTATTGCGGAAATATCCAGAAAACAACCATTCTAGCTAAGGAATTACGTTTATGCAGGAAAAAGAGATTCTTACCATTAAAGACGTGGCAGAGCACCTACAGGTTTCTGAGAGAACAGTTTCTGACTGGGCCCAAAAAGGGGAGATTCCCTGCGGAAAGCTTGGAAACAGCTGGCGTTTTAAACGGGTAGAGCTGGAGCGCTGGCTGGACAAAAAACTTTTGGGTAGTAAAAGAGAATCGGAAACCCCGGCGATTGCGATCGATGCGGTACTGACGAAAGAGCGTATTCTTTTTCTGGAGACATCTGTCAAAAAGGATGTTCTGAACCTGCTGATTGACTGTACGGCCCGGGCCATAGATATCGTGGATCGTGACGAATTGGCGTATGAGATCTTTCAGCGGGAAGAACTGATGAGCACCGGGATCGGCCTGGGAGTCGCAATTCCCCATGTCCGTCTACCCGCGCTTAACAAGACGATCATGTCGGCTGCCCTGCTTCAAAACGGTTTGAATGATTATGAGTCTCTGGATAATCAGCCTGTTCAACTGGTGTTCATGATCGCGGCAGGACATCATCAGCATGCGGAGTATCTCAGATTGCTTTCCAGTCTGGCAAATCTTGTTAAAAAAGAAACGGTCCGCCAACAGCTCATCAACTCAGTTTCTCCGGAAGATTTCTTTACTACTCTGGGGCAGCAGCCCTAATTAAATGATGTATACATTCTTTTTGATTTAGTCATGTTCATTCTCAATTAAGCATCTGACATATTCAACTGTTCATATTAACGAGGCCCGATGAAACAACGGTTCAGAAATAATAAGTTCATTCTTAAAAATAAAAAAGCTGTTCCGCTGGTGAGACTGTTGTTTCTTTGTGTCATTGTCGGAATCGTCGCCGGTCTTGGAGCAGTGGCATTTTTTAGTCTGCTGGAAGTAACCCGTTTTGCTTTTCTTGACCAACTGGCCGGATTTCATCCGCCAGGACCCTTAGGGGAAATGCCGCTTTTTGCTCCCTCTAATACACCGTTTAATCGCTGGATACTTCTTTGTCTTCCGGCAGGGGGCGGGCTGATCTGCGGTCTGATCGTCTATCGTTTTGCGCCTGAAACAGCCGGGCATGGTACGGATGCTGCCATTGAGGCCTATCATTTCCATGACGGTAAGGTCCGTGCCAGGGTTCCTTTTGTTAAAGCGATTTCAGCGGCCATTACCATTGGTACCGGCGGTTCAGCCGGCCGGGAAGGGCCCATTGCTCAGATCGGTTCAGGTTTTGCCTCCATTCTGGGGATTCGAATGGGGTTGAGCAGCTATGAACGCCGTACCCTGATGGCAGCCGGGATGGCGGCCGGAATCGGTGCAATTTTCCATGCGCCGCTGGCGGGAGCCCTGTTTGCTGCTGAAGTCCTTTATAAAGATATGGATCTTGAGCATGAAATACTGGTTCCGGCTTTCATTTCTTCTATTACCGCATATAGTATTTTTTGTTCATTTTTTGGCTGGGAACCCATCTTTGTCACTCCGGATTTTGTTTTTGACAATTCAATTCAGCTTTTACCCTACGCCGGACTCGCTGTCGTACTGGCCGTGTGCGCCACCATTTATGTCCGTTTTTTTTATGCCGTTCATCATAAATTCAATCAATTAAAAATTCCAAACTATTTAAAACCGGCCATAGGCGGCCTGCTGGTAGGCCTCATTGGATTTTTCATTCCAAGAGCCCTGGGCGCCGGATACGGTATTATTCAGCAGGCTATTGATCATCAATTAAGTATTTCTCTTCTTCTGATCCTGGCTTTCTGTAAAATTGCCACAACTTCATTTTCTGTTGCTTCCGGAGGAAGCGGCGGTGTTTTCGGACCGGCAATTGTCATTGGCGGAGCACTCGGCGGAGCTGTGGGTCTTATTGCGGAACAGCTGATGCCGGGAGCGGGTCTGCAGGCCGGCGCATTTGTCATCGTTGGAATGGCCGGTTTCTTTGCTGCAGCCGCTAACTGTCCCATTTCAACCATTATCATGGTAAGTGAGATGAGCGGAAATTTTCATCTTCTTGTTCCGTCCATGCTGGTCTGCATATTAGCCTATCTTCTGGCCAGAAAATCTTCGCTTTACGAAAAACAGCTTCCCTCCCGATTGGAAGCCCCCAGTAAAACAGGTAACATGCTGAGCGCCGTTTTACGAACCATTACGGTGAGTAAAGCCCTGAAGCTGAAATCAGACTCCTGCCAGGACACGTCTATGCAAACTGTGACAAAAAATATGCCATTGGCCTATTTGATCGATCATTTTTCAAGGAGCGACCAGACCTGTTTTCCTGTTATTGACAATGATAAAAAGCTGGTCGGTATGATCTCCAGTGAAGATATTCGGCCTACGGTGACGGATGGGGGACTTTTGGGAATTATTCTTGCTCACGACATCGCAAAGCCGCCACTGACTATTTTTCCGAAAGACACGCTGTTGTCTGCGGTCACCAAAATGACCACCCATAAATCCAATATCCTTGTTGTGGTGGATTCAGATGATATCTCACAGCCACTTGCCGTCTTAAGTTATGATAGGATCATCCAGGCATATAGTCAGGAGATCTTTGAATCTCAGTAAATGGTTGTCTTAAACTTAATAAATGTACAGCCTTTTTAAATTCTAATTTTTCTATTAAGGAAAACATCCGTCTATCTTTACATGACATTCCGGACATGCCCCGTTTTCGATATGATTATTTACAATTCTGAATCCGTTTCTTTCAATTAAAAGCTTTTTACATTCATAGCAGTAAGTATTTTCACCTTCAACTCCCGGCAAATTTCCGGTAAAGATATACCTCAAACCTGCCTTCATCCCGATTTCTCTTGCTCTAATTAATTGATCAATTGATGTCCGTGGTTTTTCAAGCAGATTATAGGTGGGGTAAAAAGCAGTCACATGCCAGGGGATCTCTTTTCCCATAGATGCAATAAATTCAGCAATACCTTTAAGTTCGTCTTCTTTATCATTTAAGCCTGGGATAATAAGGGTGGTGATCTCGATCCAGATTCCAAGCCTTTTATAGTTCCGGATAGATTCAAGTACCGGTTCAAGTCGTGCGCCACAGATGTTTTTATAAAAATCATCAGTATAAGCCTTAAGATCAATGTTAGCAGCATCAATATAAGGTGCGATCTTTTCAAGCGGTTCGTTATTGATATATCCGTTTGTAACCATTACATTTTTCAAACCCTCTTCATGGGATAGTTTTGCAAGGTCATATGCAAATTCATAAAAAATGGTCGGTTCAGAATAAGTAAAAGAAATAGAATCGCAGGACAGGTTTTTGGCAAACTGAACCAGCGTTTCAGGCGTCATCTCGTTTCCGCTGATTATCTTACGGTCACGCGGCATCTGAGATATCTCGTAATTCTGACAGTGTTTACAGCTTAGGTTGCACCCCACCGTTGCAAGTGAAAAAGACCGGGTGCCCGGCATAAAGTGATAAAGCGGTTTTTTTTCAATTGGATCGGCATTTTCAGCAATTGTCTTTCCGTATACCAGGGAATAGAGCGTGCCTTCAATGTTTTTTCGTACCGCACAAATTCCGGTCCCGTTTTTATTTATTAAACACTCATGGGGACACAGAAGACACTTGACCTTTAGATCATCCAGCTTCTTATAAAAGGATGCTTCCTTCATAATTATCCTCCAGAATATAGTTCATAAAGTGTCTAAAGTACTTAAAGTTCATAAAGTACTTATAGTGTCTGAAGTTTCTAAAACACTCATTTTCTTTGGCTGCCGTGCCGCAGGTTTACCGAAGGCAGGTGCTCTGCGAGAGAACGAATCAACGTTTTACAAGTTTTACCACTGTTTCTATATGATACGTTTGAGGGAACTGGTCAACCGGCTGAACTTTAATCAGTTGATATTTTTTATCACATAATATTTTTAAGTCCCTTGCAAGTGTTGCCGGATTGCAGGAAACATAAACAATAACTTCAGGATCTATGGATATAATATGTTCAAGAACATTTTTGGTGGCTCCGGTTCTCGGCGGATTCAGCAAAACACCATTATATCTGGATTTATAAATGTCTGAACTATGTTTGCTTAGATCATACGCTTTAAAACTGCAAGTTTTTATATTGTTCGCCTTACTGTTTTGTACAGCTTCCTGAATAACTTTTCTGTCAAAATCTACACCTGATACTTTAGCACCGTTTTTTGCAAGGAAAAGACTGAAATTTCCGCAGCCGCAATAAAGGTCAAGAATTACCGGGTCATTAAGTTCAGTAAAAAACTGCTCCACGATCATTATGAGATTAATATTTTGTTGATAGTTTATTTGATAAAATCTGCGGGGATTTCTGATAAATTTTAGACCATTTACGGTTTCTACTAAATCCGCCTTATCTATTAAGGTCTGTTCATTAAGATCATATATGATCGGTTTGTGTCTGCTGTTTTTTGAAAGCGTGTTGAATGAAACAATTACTTTATTTCCCTGTTTTAAATACATAAATTCAATATCTTTTATTTTTTGAACAGCTGTAATATTTGAGATTGTTTCTGAAAGTTCTGAAAGTGCCGTATTAATGGGTTCTTCAAGAAGCAGGCAGGATTTGACCTTAATTATTTCATGACTGTTTCGCATAAAATACCCGGGCAAAGCGCTTTTCCCGTTTACCTGCATGATGGTCCGGGTCCTGTAGCTATATTTAAAAGGTGCCGGTATAATATTATTTATTTTTATATCTGAAATGTTCCCGATTCTTGATAATGATTCCTTTATGATCTCCTGCTTCCAGTAAAGCTGATAATCATATTCGATATGCTGCCACTGACAACCGCCGCAGTTACTGTAATAAGGGCAGGGGGGCTCTGTTCTTTTATCTGACGGACGAAGAAGTTCATGTATTGATGCGTTTAAATACTGTTTTTTAACAGCGTTTATTTCTGCAATTATTTCATCACCGGGAACAGCATCTTTCACAAAACAGGCCCTTGACCCGATATGTGTAAATCCATCTCCTCCATAAATAAGTTTTTCAATATTTAATTTGATCTGATCAGTTTTTTTGATCTCAATGTCTTTTTGCATTTTATAACCGTAAAAGAAGTTTGTAATCTTTAATGTTAATATTTATTTTATATTAAACAACAAAAAAAATTTAATATCTATGAGTTTAAGAACATAATTTGATTGATTAATTTCTTATAATCTGAGACCATTGTTGAAAATCAAAACCTAACCAAAAAGAATCAAATCATATGAACATAACACTTAAACTATATACAATTCTAAGAAAATATCTTCCTTCTGATATTGAAAATGGCGTATTAACTGTAGCTGATAATTTAAAGGTTATTGATATAATTGATATGCTTAAAATTCCGGGGGATCTGCCAAAAATCATCTTAATAAACGGCGAGCAAAAACAGCCGGAATCCGAACTTTCTGATGGTGATGAATTAAGCATATTTCCTCCAATTTCAGGCGGATAATTGAACTACCACTGTCTACAGCCGGTGGATTGCAGTAATTCCAATAATCAATACTAAAGAAAAAACAAAAACATAAAAATTCTCCTGAGGAGATAAATTCTTCTCTTTAATATGAAAAAATGCATTAATAATTATTCTTTGCCTAAAGGTGAGGGCTTAAAACCCCGAAGAAGACAATTATGACCCAGAACAACATTACAGAAAGTGTCATCTCTTCAATTGGAGAGGGGATCTATAAGGTAACCGCAGAAGTCAGGATTATTGGAGATGACCTGATGATCTCAGTATGGGGCGGTACCGCACCTCACATCGGTTCCATAGCTGTATCCTTACCCAGACCCAGTCTAAGTGATGATTCAAAGACAAGCTCAACTTCATCTGTTATAAATATAATCGGTCATAAAGATGAAATCGTCGCAAGGATGTTCTCTGAGAAAATTTCATCAAGATTTAATAAAAATGCCATTGCAACCGCAGGTATTCATATTGATCAGATAACGGATGATCAGCTCAGTATTATAATGAACAATATTTCAGATCTCTGTAAAGATATTATCAACAAACTGGAGTCATTAATTAAATGAAAAAACTAATTGTGGGAGTAACGGGGGCCAGTGGAATTATATATGCATACAACCTTCTAAAAGCGCTTAAAAATATTGATGCAGTCGAAACACATCTCATTATAAGCAGTTCATCAATTATTGTCATAAAAGAAGAGCTAATTAATAAGTCGGAAAAAGATCTTATTTCTCTGGCGGATTATCACTATGATATCAATAATCTGGCCGCACCTGTTTCAAGCGGTTCGTTCAGGACAGATGGAATGATCGTTGCACCCTGTACAGTTAAAACTCTTTCTTCAATAGCAACTTCATATACCGATAATCTGATTACAAGAGCTGCGGATGTAGTGCTTAAGGAGAGACGCCGGTTGGTGCTGCTTTTTAGAGAAACACCGTTAAACCTTACCCATATCAATAATATGTCTCAGGTTACCATGATGGGCGGAATTATTTTACCTCCGGTTCCCGCTTTTTATCATAAACCCGAAAGTATCGACGATATCATAAATCAGACCGTCGGAAAAACGCTTGACCTTTTTCATATTGACAACGATCTGTTTAAGAGGTGGGGAGAAAACTAATCCAGCATTTCAGATAGCGGTACGATCTCTACATTATTTTCTTTAAAATTTGGCATCATATCTAATAATGCTCTAATCGTGGTGGGGTAGGGATGACCGATACCCACCGCATATCCCTTTTTATTACCCATTCTCATAAGATTGCTCAGCTGGTCAACCGTACCCTCATAAGTCTGATCATTATCAAGAAATATTTGCCGTTCAACAGAAGCGACCCCATGTTTATTTGCCAGCATAAATCCTTTTGAATCTTTTGAGGTACGGCTGTCTACAAAACAGAGTTTTTTATCCTTAAGCGCCCTGATCACAACTTCCATTTTTATACTGTCTTCAGTAAACTTTGAGCCCATATGGTTGCTTATACCCATAATATGAGGAATCGAACGAATCATTGATTCTAAAACAACTGTCAGTTCTTCCGGTTCCATTGCGGTTGTCAGAAACCTGTTATCAAACTTTAATTCCCTCCTGTTTGACGCATTGTCCCAGGATTCCATTGGCGCATGCAGTATTATTTCATGACCCAAAACATGACCTTCCTCAGCAATTTTTCTGCTGAACGGACAAGCCGGAAGGATTGAAAGCGTTATCGGATATTTTGACCTAATTAAAGGTAAGCAGGGTTTATATTGATTTCCAAGGTCATCAATGATGATGACAGCTCTGCCGGAATATTTTGAATTGTTATCAGAACTAAGTATTTGAATATCCGGTTTTGCAGATAATGAAAAAAAGAGCAGAAAGGCAATGAGCGGTATGTTGTTTATCATGTTTTATATATTATTTATCTTTTTAGAGAACAATAAGAATTCAAGACAGCATCAGTATAAAAAAACCACAGTACGTTACCGTCCGGATGGATATCTTCTTACAACATGCTAAAGGAGCTGTCTGTAAATTTAATTTTTTAAATAAGCGTTCTTATTTTGATCCCAGTTATCAAAAATATTTTTTGCTTTTTCAATGATCGGATCCTTATTTATATCCTGACTTCTTTTCTTGATAATGTCCTCATGGGTCACAGTTTCATTATCTTTTTCAAGCTCAAAAAGGATATCAGGGTCTATCCCGTTTCCATGTGTTGTTCTATGGCTTGGCAGATAATATTTTGCTGTCGTCAGCCTGAGGCCTGATCCGTCAATAAGCGGAAAGATGGTTTGAACAGTTCCTTTGCCAAATGTTTTTCTGCCGAGAATGATTGCCCTTTTATGGTCCTGGAGCGATCCCGCGACAATTTCTGAAGCACTTGCACTGCCTTCATTAACAAGAATTACAATATTATAATTATATTTCTCCGGGTTATTATTTGCATGGTACTGAAGATTTTGATTTGTTATTCTTCCGTCTGTGTAGACTATCAATCCATCATCAAGAAACTGATCAATTATTTGAACAGCCTGGGTCAACAGCCCACCGGGATTTGATCTGAGATCGATTATTAATCCAGTGATTTTGTCATTCTTCTTTTTTAACGAATTTAACGCATTCTTAAAATCTCGGGTCGTATTTTCCTGAAACTGGGTAATTCGAATGTAGCCGTATTTCTCATCAATGATCTGAGACCGGACACTTCTTATTTTAATGATATCCCTTATTATGGTAAAGACCTTTGGTTTTCTAAAACTTTCCCTTTCAACGGTTATTCTGATCTTTGTACCGGGCTTCCCGCGCATTAGTTTTATGGCATCCATTATACCCATATTTTTTGTGGGTGTGTCTTCAATTTTAACAATTTTATCACCGGTTTTAAGGCCGGCTCTATATGCGGGTGTGTCTTCTATGGGTGAAACAATAGTTAATATTCTGTCTTTAGTTGTAATCTCAATTCCAAGCCCGCCAAATTTACCTTTCGTCTCTACCTGGAGTTCCTTATAAACACTGGGGGGCATAAAAGAAGAATGAGGATCAAGATCTTTCACCATTCCTTTAATTGATTCATAAATGATCTCAGAACTGTCCTTTTCATCAACATAATTCTTTTGTATAAGTGAAAGAACATCCGAATAAACCCGAAGCTTATCATATTCATCCTGGGTTAAAGCAGATAATTCCCCATTAAAAAAAGTTATCAGCAGCACAATACTACCCATGATAAATTTAATATTTAAAAACTGCTTTACTGATCTTTGATGCATTATCATCTCCGAAATAATTAAATTATTTATTTCCTGCTTTTAAAAGCCATCTTAAAGGATCCTGGGGTTTTCCCTGATGCCTAATTTCAAAATATAAACAGCTTCCTTTTAATGAGTTCGTATCACCCACCAGTGCAATTGTTTCACCCTGCCCGACAAGGTCACCTGTTTTTTTGAAAAGTTTCGAAGCATGTGCGAAAAGAGAGTAGTATTTTTCGCCATGATTAATTATCATCATATTGCCATATCCTTTAAACCAGTCAGCAAAGATGACTTTACCTTCAAATACTGACCTGACTTCTTTACCCAGCGGCGCCTTTATCTCAATTCCCTTTTGAAAAGTATAAGTATGCAGGTCAGGATGTTCTTTTCGTCCAAACACTGTAATTATCCTGCCTTTTACCGGAAACGGCAATCGGCCTTTCATGGACGAAAACTTTCGGGTTAAAGACTTGAAATCTTTTTTTTCTTCAGGCAGTCTGTCAATAAAATCCTGTAATCTCCTGGCGTATTCTTTTAGCTCCTTTATTGCTGTTAATTGAACCTCTTTTTTTTCTCGGGTCTTTTTTAACAAAGATATTTTTTCTTTTTTTGTTACTTCTATTTTACTGCTGTTTTTATAATATTTTTCCTTTTGTTTGAGCAGTGCGTCTTTTTGACTTTTTAGTTTTTTTTCATAAGTAACTTTATCTTCAATTCTCTTAAGACTTTTTCTGATCAGATTATAGTCATTAGACACGATTTTATTCAGTAACTTGTCATGTCTTAAAAAATCATTATAGGTTTCCGATGACAATAGTATCCTTAATCCGCTGCGGTTGTGATATTTGTATAACGATATAAGCCGTTTATCAAGAATTCTTTTCACATCCGATATTTCTATATTTAATTCATCAATGCTCTTTCTTGACTCTTTAATACTTTTTTTTATTTGTACTATTTTACTATTTATCTCTTTAACTTTAATATTATCCTTTAAAAGCTGCTGCTCAAGGCGGTTAAGTCTTTCTATGACCTCACCCTCTTTTTTTTTATATTCTTTTAGTTTTTTTTCCCTTTCAATGATCTTGCTTTTAATGTTATCAAGTTTGATCTTTTCAGATTCCGTTTTTGCCGAAACATAATCAGGGATAAAGGATATTTGCAGGAAAAGGATTAAGAAGATAATTGAAATAGGTCTCATAATTATATCTTAAATTCTTTTAAACCGTTCAAGGATATAAAAGCGCCTGTCAGACCCAGCATTAGTCCGATTAAAATCACGGTTAGCAGCTGATACGGGTTTAAAAAAAGAAAAGTATTCATCCCGAAATAAAAATGAAATCCTGCGATAATGTTCTTAGATATTAATAAAGAAATGATATAGACAATAAATAAAGCAAATATGGAGCCTGCCAGTCCATGGATCACCCCTTCAACATAAAAAGGGAACTTTATGAACCTGTTGGTTGCGCCTACAAGTTTCATAATTTCAATTTCATCACGCCGGCTGTACACCATAAGCTTAATTGTATTTGAAATTATAAACAGAGACGAAATAAAAAGGAATAGACCAAAGCTGAGTCCCGTGATTCTGAGGAAATGAAATAAACGTGTAAATCTTTCAAGCCATTTTTGTCCATACTCAATATCCGTTATCCCCAATTTTTGACCAATTATCTTAATAAATTTTTCTATTGAATCAATGTTAAGAAATTCCTGTTTTATTTTAACTTCAAATGAATTAGGCAGAGGGTTATAACTCAGTCCTTCAAGGATACCATCCTGTCCCTCAAGCGAACTTTTAAGTGATGACATCGCATCATCTCTGGAGACAAATTTTACATATGAGACTTCGGCCTGATTTTCAATAAATTGCTTTAAATTATTAATAGCTTTCGGTTTAAGATCATCCTGCAGATAAACCAGGACATGCACCCGCTCAATCCAGTGCTTTTGAAATGACGATAGATTAATAACAAGAAGAAGAAATATTGCAAATATAATAAAAGTAAGCGTTATGGTTGCTAAAGCAGTGAGGTTGATCAGCAAATTGCTTTTGCAGTTATTTAAAACCGTTCTTAATGAATATATGATTTTATTTAAAAACATTTTATCAGCCTGATATTTTACCGCGTTCAAGGGTTATGATGTTTTCTGAAATCTTCTGAGCAGTATTTTTATCATGGGTTGCAATAACAACAGTTGTTCCTCTTGCATTAATAGCCTTAAACAGCTTCATGATCTCAAAAGAGAGTAAAGGGTCCAGATTTCCTGTCGGTTCATCCGCTAGCAGAAGAATAGGATTATTAATTATGGCTCGCGCTATGGCAACTCTTTGCTGTTCACCGCCGGAAAGATGCAGGGGCAATGAATCCTTTTTTTGTAGAAGACCTACCCATTTAAGTACCTGCCATACCTTTTTCTTAACTGATTTGCGGCCTGTCCCGATGATATCAAGGGGAAATGCAACATTTTTATAAACAGACCTGTTCTGTATAATTTTAAAATCCTGAAAAACAACACCGACTTTTCTTCTAAAAAAAGGTATTTCCTTCTGACTCATTCGGGTAATGTTTTTGTTGTTTACTACAATCTCTCCCGTATTGGGCCTTTCTGAGGAAAAGATAAGCTTAATTAGAGTAGACTTACCAGCACCGCTTGAACCGGTAATAAAAACAAATGCGCCCTTGTTAATCTTTAGATTGATATCGTTTAAGGCCGGGATCTTGTTTTCGTAGTATTTTGATACTCGATGAAGTTTAATCATTTTAGCTTTTTATAATGATAGAATTTATTGCTTTTTAACATATTGCAGGATCTTAATCAATATTTTTAAATGATAAATATGATGCTAAAACAAATAGTTGTGACAATAACATCAAGTAATACTGGAGTGATATTTAAATATCTCAGAAGATTTAACAGCACCCTTTCTTAAAATCTTAAAGGGCTCTGAGCTTACATCAAGGATCGTTGAAGGAAGACCGCCATTTGTTTGACCTGCATCAATAATAAAATCAACTGAATTTAATATTGATGCATCTATTTCATCGATCTTTGATGCACTTTTCCCCCCGGAAATATTTGCGCTTGTGGTGGTGATGGATGAATTTATATTTTTCAGGATTCGGTTAAGAATTTTAGACCCTGAAAATCTGCAGGCTACATTTCCGGTACCCGCTGTTAAGGTATTGTTTATACTTTTAGCCGCTTTAAAAACCAGGGTTAAAGGTCCAGGCCAGAAATACTTTGCTATATTAATGGCATTAGGATCAATATCTGAAGCTATTTTTTGTAAAAAAGAAATGCCGGGAATAAGTAAAGGCAAAGGGTTATTTAAATCTCTTCCTTTTATATTGAATATTTTTTTAATTGCGGTGTCATCATCATATAATGCACCTATGCCATAAAAAGTCTCTGTGGGATATACAAAAGTCCTGCCTTTTGATATTAACTCTGAAATTTTAGACGTGATATCTTTATCCGGTTTTTGCGCATTGATCTTAATAATTGGGGGCATATTGAATTTTCATTCATAATGATTTTAATTAAAGACAACATCAGTGTTTTGTACATTCCTATGTTCGTAAATGTATCTTACCGATCTTAAATATAAAGCTTTAACGGTACATTTTGGAGGCTATCTATTAATTATTCAGCTGCTGATTTAACTTTTCATTTTTTTCCAAAACAGCTTTCACCATATCTTCTCTATATTTTATTAACTTGTCTTTTATCTCAGGGTATTTCCCGGATAATATTTGAGCTGCGAAAATACCCGCGTTTTTAGCACCGCCTTTACCAATTGACATGGTAGCAACAGGAATACCGCCTGGCATCTGTACCGTTGCCAGAAGCGCATCCAGTCCTTTTAGGGGAGATGAATCAATCGGAACACCAATGATCGGTAATATTGTTTCAGAAGCAATGACGCCTGCAAGATGCGCCGCCCATCCGGCACCGGCTATTATGACCTCTATTCCTCTTGAAGCTGCGGTTTTAGAGTACTCATGGGTTTTTTCAGGTGTTCTGTGAGCAGAAGTTATGGTTACCTCATATTTTATATTAAATTCATCAAGAATTCCAGTTGCACCCTTCATAATTTCAAAGTCAGAGTCGCTTCCCATTACGATTCCTACCAGCGGATTTTCCATGACCTGCTCCCTTTACAGTTTATGATTCAATTTTATGTTAAGATCTGCTTTTTTCAAATATTTTTCTGAATCCTCATACCAGCCATTTTCCCGCATTTTCCTGGCAGCATAAAGCAAAGCATCATTTGTTCCATTTTCAAACATCTTCGCAAAGATACTTTCCTGAGCACCGGTTAAAAAAACTTTTTCTAAAGGTGTTTTATTTTCAATTAAATATTTTAATAACAGCTCGTTATCCTTATGTATAATAAATATCTCTTTAAGATACATAACTGCTTTCGTAAACAATCCGGAGATATTATCAAGCTCATTTTTTACTTCGACACCTGCTTTTTCAATGAGTTTAAAATTATCATTTATGATCCTGGACAGTTTTTTATCATGCTTATAATTATTTACTGCAAAATCAAGTAAGGGTTTATATGAATTAATTTGATAGGTATTTTCTTTAAGTTTAATTGCCTCATGGAAAATTGATCCGATTGTCCAATCAAAAAGCTGCTCATACAGATTCTTTTTTGCCGCGTTGTTTCTAATAAGTCTATGGCTAAGGTCTTTTATCAGCCAAAGAGGTCCTTTATTTTTTTCTGACCCCACCCATGTTTCCATCCTTTTATAAGGAAGATTTAAAGATGTTTTGTATTCATTCAGGATTTTATCAAAAAATATTTTAGTATTAACAAACTCTTCCACCAAATCTCTTATGAAAATATTCTGCCTTTTTTGCAGCCAGGAATTATTCATTATCTCCTCCGGGAGGTGAATCTCTAGTGTTCTTTACGAAAGTAAAAACATTGTCATGCAAAAAATATTACAAAAATCAATATTTGAACTTCCTGATGAATATTTAGCACGGAGTGTTAATTATATTTTTTCTGTTTAATCAGCAGGCTTTTTTGCCAATATCTTTTCTAAAATGAACATCGGTCCAATGTATTTTTGCTACAGCCTGATATGCAGTGTTTATAGCATCCTGAATGGTTGATCCAAGAGAAGTGACCCCAAGCACACGGCCGCCGTTGTTAATTATTGTCCCATTCTGTTCTGATGTGCCTGCATGGAAAACAATTGTATCACCGATCTTTTCTGCTTCTTCTGTCCCGCTTATCACATAACCTTTTTCATAGTCCGCCGGATAGCCGCCGGACGCCATTACCACACACACAGAAGCCTTATCTTCAAGCTCCAGAGTATATTCATCAAGCTTCTCATTAACTGCCGAATATAAAAGATCAAACAAATCGCTTTTCAATCTTGACAAAATAGGCTGTGCTTCAGGATCTCCAAGCCTTACATTAAATTCCAGTATACTGGGAATATTATTTTCGATCATCAATCCGGCATAAATGATCCCTTTGTATTTTATTCCTTTTTCAGACAGTTTATCTATTAGCGGCTTTATGACTTTTTCAATTGTAAAATCATAGACCTCATCAGACAGTATCGGGGCAGGTGAATATGCACCCATGCCGCCGGTATTCGGTCCTTCATCATTATCGTATGCCGGTTTATGATCCTGGGAAGAGGGCAGAACTGAAATTGATTTTCCATCCGTAAGACAGATAAATGAGGCCTCTTGACCTACCAGGAAATCCTCAATAACGATATTATTGCCGGCATCACCAAACTCTTTTTTTACTAAAATGGTGTCCACTGCGTCAATTGCCTGCTCTATGGTTTTACAGGGAATGACGCCTTTACCCGCAGCCAGACCGTCAGCTTTTACGACCAGAGGTTTGTTTTTATTTTTAATATATGCTTTTGCTTTATCCGGATCATTAAAAACCTCAAAATCTGCAGTAGGGATACCGGCTTCTTTCATGATATTTTTTGAAAAAACCTTACTTCCTTCAAGCATTGCAGCATCTTTTGAGGGACCAAAAATTTTAAGACCTGCTTTTTCAAAGATATCGACGATCCCAAGAGTCAACGGAACTTCCGGGCCGACAACAGTTAAATCGATATTATTTTTAAGGGCAAAATCTTTTAAGGATTCAATATCAACCGGTGATATGTCAATACACCGGGCGACTTTTTTTATTCCAGGATTTCCCGGTGCACAGTAAACTTCTGTTACTTTAGTACTTTTTGATATTTTCCAGCAAATAGCGTGTTCTCTACCGCCGCCGCCGACAACCAGGACTTTCATGATTAATTCTCCATCTCTAATTTAAATAGATATTCAAACCGTAACAATATCCAGAGGTTAAGCTCTTCACTATCAACCGATATTAAATATCTTTCTTTTTTCAACCGAAATTATCAGTTAATTTATAAAAATATGTTGTTTTATGTTAAGTTTTTTTTTATCATCAAAAAACTTATAAGTAAAGCTGAAAGAATAATGACACATTCCATCGATAGTTTTGGATAAAAATGCCCAGATTTTTTATTAACAAAAAAAATATTTCTAATAATACGATTATAATCTCAGGTGATGAGAGTAGACATATACTGAAAGTTCTAAGGCTTAAGCTGAATGATCTTATCACACTTTTTGATGCTGAAGGAACAGCATATGAAAGTGTGATAAATGCTGTTCGTAAAGATGAAGTTACTGCAGAGATTCTCAAAACATCAAAGGATACTAATGTCAATACTTCTGAAATGATACTTGCACAGGCAGTTTTAAAATCAAAAAAAATGGATATTGTTGTACAAAAAAGCACTGAACTCGGGATATCCAGAATTATACCTTTTTTTTCCTCACGAACTGTTCCAAAATGGACTCAGAAAAAATGTGCGGAAAAGGTCTCTCACTGGAATAACATAATGACCGCTTCTGTTAAACAGTCGGGGATAAGAAAGATGCCTCAGGTTGAACAGATCGTTTCATTTGATGAACTGGTTTCCTTCGGTTTAACCATGCATAAGCTTGTGCTCTATGAAAAAGAAAAGAAATCATCTTTAAAGGATGTTATAAATAATATCCGGTTGCCGTCTGATATTATGATAATGGTCGGCCCTGAAGGCGGTTTTGCACAAAATGAAATAAATAAAGCAATTGAAAATGGATTTATCACAGTTGGTATTGGTGATTTAATATTAAGGGCCGAAACAGTCCCTATAACCGTGCTTTCAATACTTCAGTATGAAGCCGGAAATCTTGGATAATTAATTATGAAATGTCCGGAGTGCGGATTCGTCAGTTTTGATGATATTTATGTATGCACAAAATGCGGTAAAATATTTGATGCGGATAAACTGCAAAGTGATTTTATAGATCAGATAACCATAGATTCCGAAACCTGCCGGGATCTGCCCCGGCCTAAAAATCTTGAATCCACGATCTCAAGTATAAAGAAAGATCTTGATCATATTACGGATAAGAAAAGTCAGCAGAAAAAGGCCGGTTTTCTTAAAAGATTGATTGCATACTTTATTGATTGGATAGTACTGTCTCTCATTTCGGTATTTTTACTGTTCAATGTATATATTTTACTGATCGTTTTTTCAAACAGCAATATTGATATATTTGAAACCTTAAATTCTATTATAATCCCCTTTTATTTATTTTCTTTTTTACTTAAGTGCTTTTATTTTTCATTTTTCCATTCACTTACCGGCCAGACCGTTGGTAAATCTCTTTGCAAAATAAAGGTTGTTGATCTAAATGGAAAACGTATTTCATTTATGAGATCTTTTGTTAGATTTTTGGGTTATTATTTATGCTTTTATTCCTGCGGTATTGGTTTTCTCTGGATTTTATTTAATGAAAAAAACCAGGGTTGGCATGACAAATTAGCCGGATCAATCGTTATCCTAAAATAATCTAAGTAAAAGCTATACCTGAATATAGGTCAGAACTGGAAAACAAGACCGGATCCATTATCCTGATTAAGCCCAGCGCTATTCATTTCTATGAAAAAAGTTCATAAGATCTGTCCTGCTTTGGAAGACTTGAAAGTTACCCCTCAACAATACAAATCCGTCGAAGCTCCATAAACCTTGACAATAAATATATTATCCCATAAAATTTTAGTTTATTTTGAATAATAGTATACCTTGAATATTTATCCGGATTATCAATTATGGACATCAGTGATCAACCCATCGGTATTTTCGACTCTGGAATTGGCGGTTTAACCGTATTAAAAGAACTGATGAGAATAATTCCAGAGGAAAACCTGATTTATCTCGGAGACACTGCAAGAGTTCCATATGGTATAAAATCACCCGAAACCGTTATAAAATATTCTGTTTCAAATGTTAACTTCTTATTAAACCATAAGGTCAAAATGATCGTGATCGGGTGTAATACGGCATCTGCTGTTGCAACCGGCGTATTAACAAAAAAATTTGACCTGCCGATTGTTGATGTTGTAAGCCCGGGTTCAATAAGAGCCGTTAATACAACTAAGAACAACCGGATCGGTATAATCGGCACCCGCGGAACAATTAACAGTAATGCATATGAAAGAGAAATTATAAAACGGGTACCGGAGGCAAAGATATTCTCTCTTCCCTGTCCGTTATTTGTGCCTCTTGCTGAAGAAGGATTGGTCGATGAAAATGATGAAATTGTTTTTTTGATCACAAAACGATATTTATCCTTTTTTATTGATAAAGGTATAGACACACTGGTTCTTGGCTGTACCCATTATCCGCTTTTAATGAATGTAATCCAAAAAGTTGTTGGAGACGCTATTAAGCTCATCTGTTCTGCTGAGGAAACTGCACTGGAAGTCCAAAGGTGTCTTTTGAGAAGCAACTTAAATAAAAAAAATAACGAAAAAGCAGAGACCTCTTTTTATTTAACAGACCTGCCCAAAACTTTTATTGAGACAGGAAGACTGTTCCTGGGGCAGGAACTAAAAAATGTTAAGTTAATAGACATATAAAATGCCTGTCAAAAAAACCACAAGAAAACCGGCAAAAAAAACCGGCAAAAAAGGAACAAAAAGCCGTCAAAAAAAAACCGGATCGATATTAAATAAACTATTCATAATGGTTTTTGTTGTTTTGCTGGCTTTAATAATACTTTATGCACTAAATAAAAAACAGCTCATAAACAAGTCCTCTCTGTTGAATGTCTTTGACCGTCTAACGTCCTATGTGGATGAACTGACAACACCTATGCGCACAATAAGCTGGAAAGCAACTCTCTATTTTGCTGATGAGAGTTCAGACTATTTTATTAAAGAATATAGACGTGTCAGTTCAGTTAAAAATCCTGAAAAAATGTCTGAGGTCCTAATAAACGAACTGATAAAAGGACCGGAAGCGAAAGGCGTCAGAACAATTCCTAAACAGACCCGGATACTGGATGTTGAGCTGTTAAATGACGGGCTGATCATTCTTGACCTTTCAAAGGAATTTACAGAACTTCATCCCGGCGGGAGTTCTACTGAAATTATGACAGTGTATTCGATTGTAAATACGCTGACAACAAACATAAAAGATGTTAAGATGGTAAGAATAATCCAGGAAGGCATCCGGTTAAATACAATAGCCGGGCATATAGACTGCAATAAAACATTTTATCCGGATTTAAAACTGATACGGTAAGGAATAATGGCGAAGAAGATACAAAAGAAAATGATCAGAAATATCGGGATTATGGCTCATATTGATGCCGGTAAAACCACAGCAACTGAAAGAATATTATATTATTCAGGAAAGTCACACAGGATCGGTGAAGTCCATAATGGTCAGGCTGTTATGGACTGGATGGAGCAGGAGCAGGAGCGCGGAATAACAATAACATCAGCGGTAACCGATCTTTTATGGAAAAACCATGAGATCCATTTAATCGATACCCCCGGACATGTTGATTTTACAATTGAAGTAGAAAGATCACTTCGTGTGCTTGACGGTTGCATCGCGCTTTTTTGTGCTGTAGGAGGCGTTGAACCGCAGTCAGAGACTGTCTGGCATCAGGCAGATAAATATAAGGTTCCAAGACTCGCGTTTATAAATAAAATGGACAGAGTCGGGGCAGATTTTCTTAATGCCGTAGAAATGATGAAAAACAAGTTAGGAGCCAATGCGATACCCATACAATTGCCTATAGGCGCAGAATATAATTTTGAAGGCGTGGTTGATCTGGTTGCGATGAATGCGATCATCTGGAACAACGCTTCTGATGAGCATAAATTTGAAGTAACTGAAATTCCGGAAGACCTTTTAAATGATGCAAAAACATACCATGAACAGCTCCTTGAAGCTGCGGCTGAACACGATGAGGCCTTAATGGATAAATACCTTTCTGAAGAATCTATTTCAGAGAAAGAACTTAAAACATTTTTAAGAGATTCTGTTTTGGAAGGATCTATCGTACCCGTCCTTTGCGGTAGCTCTTTAAAAAATAAAGGTATCCAGCCATTACTGGATGCCATCATTGACTTTCTTCCCTCACCTCAGGATATTCCTCCGGTATCGGGATTGGTCGGTAAAAACAAGGAAATCATAACAAGAATGCCTGATGACAAGGAACCTTTGGCAGCTCTTGCATTTAAGATCAGCATGGAGGAAAGCAGAAAATTAACCTTTGTAAGAATATATTCCGGCACATTAAAACTGGGGGCTGATATTTTAAATCCAAGAACTTTGGCAAAGGAAAAAATATCAAGGATTTTCAGAATGCATGCAAATAAAAAAGAGCGTGTTGATACCGCCTATGCCGGAGAGATCGTCGGTGTAATGGGTCTTAAAGATACAACCACCGGTGACACCCTTTGCGATCATGAACATCCGATACTTTTGGAAAATATTGAATTTTACAAGCCGGTAATTTCAGTCGCCGTAGAAACAAGATCTGTTTCTGACCAGGATAAGCTTATCAATGCCCTTGAAAAGATCTCCATGGAAGATCCGACATTCAATGCTATTTTTGATGAAGACACCGGCCAAACCGTGATCTCAGGGATGGGTGAACTCCACCTGGATATCATTGCTGATAAAATACAGAGATATTTTAAAGTTCCGGTGAGGACCGGTAAGCCCCAGGTTGTTTACAGGGAGACAATATCAAAAGCGGTTAACTCTGAAGGGTTGTTTGATAAAGATATTAATGATGAAAAGAATTTTGCACAGGTTAAGATCAGGCTTGAACCTTTAGCAAGAGGTGAAGGTGTTGAGTTTATATCAAAAATTGATGAAGGTAAAATTCCTGAAGAATTTATACCCGTCATTGAAAAAACATTCCACGATTCAACTCTTTCAGGGATAATTGCGGGCTATCCTTTAGTAGATGTAAAAGCAACACTTTATGATGGTTTATTTAAAGAGGGCCTCTCCTCTGAACTTGCTTTTACCATGGCTACAAGTAATGCCATAAGAAACGGAATAGAAAAAGCTGATCCTGTTATGCTTGAACCGATCATGGAAGTTGAAGTTGTAACGCCAAATGAATTTCTGGGTGACATAATTGCTGATATAAACACCCGAAAAGGTAAGATCGAGGGAATGGATGACCGGGAAAAAGTAAGAATCTTAACCGCTCATGTTCCACTAAAGGAGATGTTTGGCTATTCAACCTCGATTCGATCATCCAGTCAGGGCAGGGCTACATTTACAATGAAATTTATTAAGTTTGAAACTCAGGAATGATCATATAAATCTATTGAAAGGAATGTGATGAAAGAAAGAGTAGAAGAAGCATTAAAAAAGATAAGGCCGGCACTTGAGGAAGATGGCGGTGGTATTGAACTGGTTGATGTTGTTGACGGCATAGTCAAAGTCAGGCTTCAGGGAGCCTGTCAGGGCTGCATGGGAGCTCAGATGACCTTAAAAATGGGCGTTGAGAGAGTGTTAAAAGAAGAAATCCCTGAAGTTAAAAGCGTTGAAGCTGTATAATTAAACTTGATATGAAATATTTTTTAAGTGTGATCGGAATGGTCCTGATCATTGAGGGTTTACCCTATTTTGCATCACCTGAAAAGATGAAGGAACTACTGCTTAAAATTCCTCAAATACCGACCGTGTATTTAAGACTTTTCGGTTTAACCGCAGTCATTACCGGTCTTACCCTGGTCTATTTCACGGCCCGATGATTGTTTTTGGATTTAAGCAGTTCTCCGCCTTGATTCTGTTTTTAAAAAATTGAACTGGTCCATTGTAAATTTATCCCATTCGCATGGAAAAAGTGAGTTATTGTGAAATAAGGGCTCATTTTTAATATCATATTTTGAAAAAGCTACAGCTTGAGTCCATAATTCTGTACCGGGTATCGGCGAATATTCAGATACATATATTTTAAGACCGGTATCCTGAATAAATTTGACCGTGTCAAAAGCGTTTTCAAAAGTTTGTCCCGGAATTCCTGCCATAACATTTATACCGATATCATCATTTGAAAAACCTGAACTTTTTAATATGTTTATTTTATTTTTAAACTCTTCATTGGTTATTTTACCGTCATTTTTTTGAAGTTCCCGGTCCGCATACTCAAAACCAAACCTTAAGGTCTTAAATCCTGTCTGGATCATAAGATCAGCAACTTCCTCATTTATATTTCTCATATGCAGGCCGTTGGGCACGTGGAACCTCACCTTTATATTATTTTTTAAAATACCTTTAAGTATAGGTAAAATATGTTTATCCGGATTAATTAAAAGTGCATCATCGTAAAAGGTAAAATCTTTTATTTGATATTTAATAACACTGGTTACGATCTCTTCAATTACATCATCAGGTGATCTCTGCACATATCCCCCCGATGGCCACTTGAAAATCCCCCACCTGTGGCCGGGTCAAAATCCCCCACCCTCAGACAGCAGAACGGTTGTAAGTTAATCCAGTTTCTTTTTTAATGCAAGTCTTTTAGAAGCTTCTTTGAGC
>Ga0207996_1000966_pt1 | contig 22153 bp, 17 predicted proteins | sample AntAceMetag02UKG_FD_184773 | JGI IMG/M metagenome (GOLD analysis project Ga0207996, IMG submission 184773) | Saline lake microbial communities from Ace Lake, Antarctica - Antarctic Ace Lake Metagenome 02UKG (SPAdes) (version 2) | ecosystem: Environmental > Aquatic > Non-marine Saline and...
AGAATTGAATATTGAATGAATTCTATCAATTTTATAAAAAATGATAGAGCGAAGAGATACAACAAATACGCAATTCAAAATTGATGGTCTCGTAAAAAGCTATATTATGCCGTTTTGCGGCAGTGCGGATAAAAATAACTTTCAAACATATCAAAAATCATGTTTCAATGTCATTCACTCAGATAATTTTATTATTGATAACCACGAAGAACACGAAGAATTCTTTTTATCTTCGATTGCTTCGTGTTCTTCGTGGTAAAAATATCGTAGCAAGCTCCATATAAAGTTTTTAAAGTTAATTGTGTTGAGTTATGATTTAGTTATTTGAAAGCTTTGCAGTTAAACGAGGAGGAACAAATTGGCAATAGATATACCGAAAATTTCTTATACTGATAAAATAAAAGAGATTAAACTGGGACGGGAAGATAATATTATAACTGTCGGAGGAGAATCCTGTTACCCCTTTCATTTATTTGAGGGGCAAATGCCGAATCCTCCTAAAATAGCTATGCTGGTTTATGACAGTGTTTCTGATGACTGGCCGGAGACAGTTGTGGAGCCTTTTGCGGATGTTATCCATGATCCTGCGGCATGGGCTAAAAAATGTGTTGATGAGTATGGCGCTGAATTAATCTGTCTCCAGTTGTCAAGCACAGACCCGAATGATAAAAATGCGGAAGCAGCAGAGGCTGTTGCAACCGTAAAAAGAGTTCTGGAGGCAGTAGAAGTTCCCCTGATTGTATGGGGAAGTGACAATGTTGAAAAAGACGGTGAAGTCCTGAGGTTGGCATGTGAATTGTGTGAAGGAAAAAATCTGGTAGTTGGACCTGTTTCAGAAGGTAACTACAGGGCAATTGGAGCAACAGCACTTGCTTATAACCATATGGTTATGGCTTCTACTCCCATAGATATAAATCTGGCAAAACAGCTTAATATTCTATTGGGCAATTTGAATGTTCCTGATGATAAAATTATAATTGATCCTTCAACTGGTGCTTTAGGATATGGTCTTGAATATTCTTACAGTGTAATTGAAAGGATAAGAATGGCTGCTCTAAGCCAGGGAGATGAAAAACTTCAGTCCCCGATTATCGTCAATATTGCGCAGGAGGTCTGGAAAACTAAAGAGGTCAAGGTCAGTGAAGCAGAAGCCCCGCTTTTGGGGGATCAGAGAAAGAGAGGGATAATGTTTGAGGCATTAACCGCCCAGTGCATGCTCCTTGCCGGCGTTGATATTCTTATAATGATGCATCCTGAGGCTGTAAAATTAGTGAAAGAATCAATTCAGGATTTGATGGCATAGTAGTAAAATTTGTTCGTTTGCTGGTTATCGCAACAGTTATAATTAAATTACTCAGGCACAGAGGGGCAAAGGCACAGTGGCACAAAGCAAAATAAAAACATATAGAGATTTACAAGTCTGGCAAAAATCTATGCCCCTCTGTGCCCGAGTAGTTACTGTATTTAAACATATCTGCGGTCACCTGCCCGCTCGTGCCTCGCAGTGGCGGGCGGGTCTGTGTAAATCTGTGGCTGAATAGTTACTTTAATTTAATCATAACTGAAGACAGATTGTTTAAAGTTATTCTGGTTTCAAGTGTTGCAGAGCAACATAATGCAGTTTTTTACGAATTCATCAGAGCTTTAAGTCGCGACTTAAATAAAAACAAGGGGGAGATTATAAATTATGTCTGAGATTATTTGTTCTGCAGCTGTTCAAGGTGCGCACAAGATCATTGATATGGCAGAGATACAATATAATGAGGCATTGGAAAAGTGGGGCCCGGATCAGGAGATTGGATTTCCTCATACCACCTATTATCTTCCGATTATTTATGCAATGCTTGGGATTTCAGTGAAAACCCTGGGGAATGCCCGTGAGGTGCTTGACAAATGCAAAAAACTTGTTCCACCTGATGATGGATCACGGCCTCTTTCGCTTGATTCCGCACTTGACGCCGGCATGGCCGCTTTTTTTGCAGAAGAGATTCTTGAGGCTATAAAATATCTTGAACAGCCCGGGTTTTATACAAAGACAGAAGACCCTCTGGCAGGGAATATCTGGCTTGGAGCCGCTGATGATGTTATTATGCGAAAACGTGGCGTAGAGTTTGTTGACGGCAGTGCTCCTGGATTTGCCATAATATTAGGAGCAGCTCCCAGCACCGGCATTGCTGTGAGCATTGCAAGAGAACTTCAGGAAAAAAATCTATATGTTTTAATGTGTGCAGATCAGGACGGAAAGACAATGTCAGATCAGCTTGTCGAAGCTGGTGTGCAAATTGGCTGGTCTACAAGACTTGTTTCTTTTGGCCCCGGATATACGGCAGCAGTATTTGCGGTTGGATTTGTGACTCGTGCCGCCATGTCATTTGGAGGGGTTGAGCCGGGAGATTTTGACGGGAATATTGCTTTCAGCAGGGGAGGGATATTTGCTTTTATAATAACTCTGGGCGCTGTTAATGCGGAATGGGTTGCTAATGCAGCAGGCGCTATTAACTGGGGAGTTCCAATAATAGCGGACACCCCGCTTCCCGATCTTGTTGTCCCTGAAATATGCGATTACCAGCTTGTTACAGGCAATGTTCCTCACGATCAGATAGTCAGCAGGGCAATGGATATCAGGGGTATGAAAGTAAGTATAAACAAGATAGATATACCAATGTCTTATGGCCCGGCTTTTGAAGGTGAGCGTATCAGAAAAGAAGATCTTTACCTTGAATGCGGCGGTGGAAGAACACTTTGTGTTGAACTGACTGTTTCAAGAGATATGTCAGAAGTGGAAGACGGAAAGATAGAAATTATCGGCCCTGGTTTAGATCAGGCAAAAGAAGGCGACAGACTTCCTTTTGGAATATTGATTGAGGTGGCGGGCCGCAAGATGCAGCCGGACTTTGAGCCTATTCTGGAGCGCCAGATTCATCATCTGGTTAATTATATCCAGGGGATAATGCATGTCGGCCAGAGAAGTATTATGTGGCTGAGAATAGGTAAGGCTGCTGCTGAAAAAGGTTTTTTGCTGAAACATATTGGCGAAGTAATTCATGCCAAGTATCATCAGGAGTTTTCCAGTATTGTTGATAAGGTTCAGATAAAGATTTATACGGAAGAAGATAAAGTTAAAAAGCTCCTTGAATCCGCAAAAACGATTTATGCTCAAAGGGATAAGCGGGTTGAAGGAATGGTTGATGAAACCGAGGAAATTTTTTATTCGTGTACTCTGTGCCAGTCTTTTGCACCAAGCCATGTGTGTATTATTACACCTGAGCGTACAGGGATGTGCGGCGCTTATAACTGGCTGGATTGCAAGGCATGCCATGAAATTAATCCAACCGGTCCTAATCAGCCGATAGACAAGGGGGAATGTTTTGATTCTGTAAAGGGCCAGGGGAAGGGGATCAACAGTTTTTTGTCAAAGGCTTCCCTTCAGAAGGTAGAGCAGGTAAATCTTTACAGCCTTATGGAATTTCCAATGACAGCCTGTGGATGTTTTGAGTGTGTAGTGACAATTCTTCCCATGTGCAATGGTGTTATGATCGTGAGCAGGGATTTTGTCGGCATGACACCATCTGGAATGAAGTTTACCACCCTGGCCGGTCTTGTGGGCGGAGGTAAGCAGACGCCCGGTTTTTTAGGAATAAGCAAGCATTATATTTACAGCAGGAAGTTCATTAAAGCAGAAGAAGGCTTAAAGCGAGTTGTCTGGCTTCCAAAGATGCTTAAAGATGAGATCTCCAGGCTTATAAAACCCGTATGCGAAGAGATCGGTATGCCGAATTTTCTTGATATTATAGCTGATGAAACTGTAGGAGTTTCAGAGGAGGAAATACTTCCGTTTCTTCAGGAAAAATCACATCCAGCGCTTACAATGGAACCTTTGATGTAATTGCAGTTAATTGCAGTTAATTAAACCACGGGCTCTCTGCCCGTGCGACCCTAAAAGGTTTGACCGTTCCGGCGAGAATATTGAACGGCAGAGTAAAGCGTTTTTTGAACATCGAACATCGAATAATGAAATCGCTTCGCTCCGCCAGTTTATAAATTGGTAGAATACCTTATTCAAAATTCGATGTTGGACGTTCGATGTTGGATGTTCATAGCCTTTTAGCTTGATTGTTGCGTCCTTTGATATTGGATTGTAATCTGCATGAATCGCGATGTTTTTAGACCCCTTCGAGGGGTCTTCATCAAACCACGTCCTATGGGCGTGGTAGGTGATTTTTCAAACAGTTTTCTGATTTGAATTTAATCACAACTGAAAGTTGAAACAATAGTCCGCGTCCTTTGTGTCTCAAGGGAGGCTGGCGATAATATATAAGTATAGAAGGAGAAGAACACTTATGGGACTTTCGGGGATAGAGATATTTAAAAAACTGCCAAAAACCAACTGCGGCAAATGCGGTGTTCCCACATGCCTGGCATTTGCAATGAAACTTGCGGCAGGTCAGATTGATATTAATGCGTGTCCGGATATATCTGAAGATGTAAAAGAAGAAATAAGCCTGGCTTCAGCTCCGCCTGTAAGAACGGTAATTATAGGCACAGGTGAACGGGCAGTTAAAACAGGTGGAGAAACAGTGCTTTTTCGTCATGAAAAAAGGTTTGAAAACCCGCCGGCCTTTACTCTCCTTCTTTTAGACAGCATGGATGATATAGAGATTTCAAACAGATTAGATAAATTTAATAATGCTGTTTACGAACGCGTGGGCGTTATTATGAAGCCTGAGTTTGTTGCCATAAAAGGAGTGTCAGGAGATTTTTCAAGATTTAATGAAGTGGTTGAAAAAGTCTGTGGCCAGACAGATGCGGGTTTAATAATCATGCACGAAGATGCTGATGCGCTTTCGCAGGCTGTTAGAAAGTGTTCGGACAGAAAACCGCTTATTTATGCCGCTACAATAGAAAATTATAAAACGCTGGGCAGTCTTGCACTTGAATTGTCCTGCCCTTTGGCTGTTAAAGGCAGCAGTCTGGAAGATCTGGCGGATGTTTCCGGCAGGTTAACAGAAATGGGATTAAAGGATCTGGTTCTTGATTCTGGAGCAAGGAATGCGCGCAAGGCGCTGGAACATCAAATTATTATAAGAAGATCTGCATTGATGAAAAAAATAAAGTCCTTTGGATTTCCTACAATTGTTTTTCCATGCCTTATGACAGATGATCCAATGAAGGAGGCCATGATCGCCTGTCAGATGGTTGCAAAATACGGAGGAATTATAGTTCTTTCAGAAATCGAAGGCCACAGTATATTCCCGCTTCTTCTGGCAGGTATGAATATTTTTACTGATCCGCAGCGACCTATGGCTGTGGAAGAAAAAATCTATGAAATAGGCGCTGTTAATGATAACTCACCGGTTCTTATTACAGGAAACTTTTCTCTTACATATTTTATTGTCTCAGGTGAAGTTGAATCAAGCCGTGTGCCGTCCTATGTCCTGATAAAAGATACAGAAGGCCTTTCAGTACTGACAGCATGGGCAGCCGGTAAATTCGGTGCCGATGCTATTGCTTCGTTTGTTAAAAAATGCGGCATAGAAGAGAAGGTCAAACACCGCAGACTTATAATCCCCGGATATCTGTCAGCTGTAAGCGGAGAGCTGGAAGAAGAACTTTCGGACTGGGAAATTCTTGTTGGGCCGAGAGAAGCAAGCCATCTTCCTGCTTATTTAAAGCAGCAGAATTTATAAATTTCTAAGAATGCAGAATTAATGGTAATGACTTTCAAATAACTCGTTTGCACGAATTTGACATAAGTTTTTGATTGTTCTATATATTTTACTTTTTGATAAAAATCAAACTTACGAGTCTGTTTTCAACCGCAGAATATCGAACAAGGAATTATGAATGTCGAAGTAAGGTATTCTATCATTTTTAATATGTAAAAAGATAGAGCATAGCGATTCCACACTTCATCATTCGAAATTTCTTGTTCGATATTCGATATTCAAATAATTATATCTCAAATTTGCAATATCTTTCAAATAACTTAATTGTAGTTTTTGCCGATTATCGCAACAGTTATAATTAAATTAAAACCAGAAAAAACTCATGTATAACAAATCGTAAACAAAGAACCGGCCATAATAAAAACAGCAATTGTGCTGATAATTTAATCTTTTATTGATAACAATATAGCGAGAGGTTCTTTGCTAACGATTTTTAATACATTCAAACAGTTTTCTGATTTTAATTTAATCACAACTGAAAGCTGACTGTTTAAAAGTTATTCTGCTTTCAAGTGTTGCAAAGCGGCATAGTGGAGCTTTTTACGAGGCCATTAAAATTCAACATTTAAAATCGGATCAAAACGGCTAAGGAGGTTTTTTTGGTAGTTTGTATTGCGGAAAACATTAATATAATGTCGAACATTATTGGGCCTGCTATAAAGGAAAGAAACGCCGGGCCAATTCAGGATATGGCTTCAGCACTTGCGGCAAATGGGGCTGATTATCTTGATCTTAATTTAGGTCCTGCCAAAAAAGGAGGAGATGAGATGATGGACTGGCTTGTAAAAACAGTTCAGGATGTGACTGATCTTCCTCTTTCTCTTGATACAACAAATCCTGTTGCCATGGAAGCTGGATTAAAAGCTGCTAAATGTGAAAAACCTCTGATCAATTCTGTCTCACTTCAGGCTGAACGCCTGGAAACAGGACTTCCTGTGGCTGTTGAATATAATGCCGATATAATAGGCCTTTTGTGGGGAAAAGACGGGATGCCAAGAGATGCCAATGAGCGGGCTGTAATGGCCGTTGATTTTATATATAAAGCAAATGAGGCAGGAATAGAAACCGGGCGAATCCTTATCGATCCTATTATCACACCTATATGCGGAGATATTAATCAGGTCCTGGCTGCTCTGGAATTTATGGGAATGCTCAAGGAAATTATGCCGGAAGCAAAATCGATTGTAGGGCTTTCCAATGTTTCAAACGGTGTTCCGAACAACCTTCGCGTTTATCTTAACCGGACATACCTGATGATGCTTATGAAAAATAATATTTATTCGGTAATTATGAATGGTTTTGATGAGGAACTGATAAAAATTGCAAGAGGAAAAAGACCCGAGCATGTTAAATTGGTCCATGATATTATGGAAGGCAATATGCCTGATACCTCTTCTTTTGGCAAGACTGAACTGGAATATTATAAAACCACAATGGTTTTAATGGGTAAAGTTTTATATTCAGATTCCTGGCTTTCAGCCTGATTTGTTTAAAAATTTCTTATATCTCGAAAATTTCCCTTTCCTTTGGCGCAATACATATGGTTGAAGAATTTTTCTTTTTCAGTATGTCCTGCGCTGTTTTTACCTTTTTATCTATAACCGCATCAGTATGATCCGGATCGTGATGATAAAGATAAAGAGTCTTTACATTAGCCCTGTCAGCCAGACAAGCGACTTGTTCTACGGATGAATGTCCCCACCCTGTTTTTGTCTCATATTCCTCTTTTGTGTAGGTGCTGTCGGTAATAAGGGCATCTGTATCCCGGACAAAATCAACCAGACGGCCAACGTATTCTTTATCATAAAACTGGTTTGATTCTGGATAGAGTTCATTGTCAGTTATATAACAGATACTATGTTTTTTATACTCAACACGGTATCCAAGGCAGTAACCTGGATGATTCAGGCGGATTGTTTGTATATTTATTTTATCTATATTGAAACTTTCTTCTTTTAAATCACGGAAATGGATGTCTGCGCGGAATTCCTTGAATTTTATTGGAAAATATACACCATCCATCTGCCTTGAGATCAGTTTGTTCATAGTAATTTTGCCCTGGGACGGGCCGCAGATTTCAAAAGTGTTGCCCTGCCCATAAAGAGGTAGAAAAAAAGGAATGGCGTTTATATGATCCCAGTGAGGATGAGAGATAAATATTTTTGCATTTATATGCCCTGTATTATTTGCCATCAGATGGTCGGATAATGCCTTTATCCCCGTGCCTCCGTCAAATATAAAAATGTTTCCATTCGGGAATTCAATACTGATACAGGATGTATTCCCTCCATATTTAACAGTGTTCCTGCCTGGAACAGGCAGAGTGCCACGTATCCCCCAGAATTTCAGTTTTATTTTATCGTCCATTTTTATTTCAACCCTGTATTTTATTCATAATTATTTATTTTTTTAGTAGCATAGCAATATTGATCAATTTTTATCAATATAAATAAGTCTGATGGCTAAGTAAAAAGCTCCAACATGCTCCTTTGCAGCACTTGAAACCAGAATAACTTTTGAGCAATCAGTCTTCAGTTATGATTAAATTAAAATAACTATTCAGCTACAGATTTACACAGATGACCGCAGATAGGTTTAAATACAGTAACTACTCAGGCACAGAGGGGCAAAGGCACAGTGGCACAAAGCAAAGTAAAGAATCCTGACCCAGAGGATCAGGCTTTGGCTATCCCCAGAGGGGATTTGTTTTGCATGAAAAAGATGAACATCGAACATCGAACGCTCAACATCGAACATCGAATGTGGATATCGCTTCGCTCATTTCTTTAATAAAATTGAAACGCCGAAGGCGTACCTTAATTGCGACGTTGGAAGTTCGATGTTCGACGTTCCTTTAGAGATTTGCAGGTCTGGCAAAAATCTATGTGCCTCTGTGCCTGAGTAGTTATAAAAATTTAATCATGTAAAACAAAATGTCTGCTCCTGCAAGGGTTATGGCGAAGCAATTTGTCTGAGTAAATTAAAATACCAGTTTATCAAATCATACCCGAAAAAAATATAGAGAACAGCTCCTATGGATAAAAACGGGCCAAAGGGGATACGGAGTTTCATATTTGAAAGCCGCGTATAAAACATGAAAATTATTCCCGCCAGAGCTCCTGCGGCAGACCCTGTAAATATAGTAAATAAAACACCTTTCCAGCCAAGAACTGCTCCGATCATAGCAAGGAGTTTTACATCTCCGCCTCCCATGCCCTCGGTTTTTTTAATTAGATAATATGTCCAGCCTACGAGCAAAAGGCCGCCTCCGCCGGCAGCCATACCCAGCAATGAATCTTTGAAGGTTATTGATGGAATTAAAAATGATGCCAGAAAACCCAGTGGTATGCCTGGGATAGTTATTATATCCGGTATGATTTGATAATCAATATCAATGAAGGTTATTGCGATCAGAGCCGCAATAAAGAAAAAGTAAACAACTGCTTCAAAAGCAAATCCAAACTTTAGGAATATACAGAGTGCAAAAGCGCCGCTTATAATTTCTACGATGGGATAACGCAGAGATATTTTACTTTTGCATACACGGCATTTCCCTTTAAGCAGGAGATAGCTTATAACAGGAATATTATCGTAGCATCGTATTATGCCCCCGCAATTTGGACATATTGAACGATGTGGCTTGATAATTGATTTTGATTTCGGCAGTCTGTATATACATACATTTAAAAAACTGCCGATACACATGCCAAATATAAAAATTGTTGTTTGTATCAAATAATACAGCATATAATTTCTTTTGGTGTTTTTTAGTATAAAAGTTTATAAAATTTCACATAACCTCTTATATAAAGCTGACAAGCTCTTTAAAAGCAACATTATACTGCCATACAACCATGCTGGACTTCAATGATGACTTTCAAATAACTTTCAGTAGTTACTGTATTTAAACCTATCTGCGGTCATCTGTGTAAATCTGTGGCTGAATAGTTATTTTAATTTAATCATAACTGAAGACTGATTGTTTGAAGTCATTCTGCCTTCAAGGGCTGCAAAGGAACACAATGCAGCTTTTTGCGAGACCATCAAAACCAAATTGCCTTAAAAAGTATTATTAAGCCTGATTTGTTGAAAAATCAAGATTGATATTGTCAAAGATAAATTATGTTTTATATTATGGATTGTCTCCCGATTAGTTGTAGTTAATTAAGGCACAATAAATTGGTTATCTCTAATTTAGCAAGTATGATCTCAGAGGGTTCAAGGGTTCGAGTTACACGTAGTGAAACGCTAACTTTCAGCGCTCAAGGAAGAAAAATATAGCAGAAGTATATGGAAGAAAGACAACCAGGGATTACATCAGGATGCTTTACATAAAAAAAGACATAGCAGAAAACGAAAGAATGTTAAAAAAACTGATAAAGTCTTTAGAAAACAAACCCTTGAACCCTTGACCCCTGGAATCCTTGATCCCTCTTCTTCAACTAAATTGGAGAAGAACCTAAATTAATAACATTGACTTTTAATAGACTTTTCTGTTGTTAAGAGTTTTGCTCAACAAAATAATAAGGAGAAATTATGGCTGAAACCGATAAAGATGATCTTATCAGCATTATTGATGATAATGGAAAGGATGCAGAAATACCTTCTGTTATGCCCTTAATGCCTGTAAGGGACGTGGTAATTTTTAATGATATGCTGCTTCCTCTTTTTGTTGGGCGTGAAAAATCAGTGCGTGCTATAGAAGAAGCTGCAACCAAGGACAGCTTTTTGATGCTGGTTACCCAAAAGGATCCGAGCATTGAAAATCCAAAGCCTAATGAAATTTACAGGGTTGGAACAGTCAGCCGTATTCTCAGGATGCTGAGGCTTACAGACGGTAGTGTTAAAGCTCTTGTGCAGGGTATCTCCAAGGCGCGGATTGTAAGGTATATAAAAAACAAGGATTTTTTTCTTGTTAAAACCAAGATTATTACCGAGGAACCTGTTAAAAAAGTAAACATTGAACTTGAAGCCATGATGAGGAATGTTCGTGAGTATTCCAAGAAGATTCTGGCGCTTCGCGGAGAATTAACAGGCGATGTGAACAGCATTTTAGAAGGCATAGATGATCCTGGCAAGCTTTCGGACCTTGTTGCTTCAAATTTAAAGTTGAAAATAAGTGAATCACAGAAACTTCTGGAATATACTGATCCGGTAATTCGTCTCAAGAAAGTAAACGATCTGCTTTCTCGTGAAGTCGAGCTTTCATCTATTCAGGCCAAGATACAGTCTGACGTAAGGGATGAAATTTCTAAAAATCAGCGGGACTATTTTTTAAGAGAGCAGATGAGAGCTATAAACAAGGAGCTTGGCGAGCAGGATGAGAAAAAGCTGGAAATAGCAGATTACAAGAAAAAAATTAAAAAAGCAAAGATGCCAAAGGAATCTGAGGAAGAGGCAAAAAAGCAGTTAAAACGTCTGGAACAAATGCATCCTGATTCTGCAGAATCTTCAGTAATAAGAACTTATCTGGACTGGCTTGTTGATATGCCATGGAGCAAAGTAACTAAAGATGTAATCAATATAAAAAATGCAAAAAAAATGCTTGATATGGACCATTATGCGCTTGATAAGGTAAAGGATCGCATACTTGAATATTTAAGCGTTCGCAAGCTTAATCCCGATAGTAAGGGTCCGATTCTTTGCTTTGTAGGTCCTCCTGGCGTTGGAAAGACTTCAATGGGGCGTTCAATTGCTAATGCAATGGAACGAAAGTTTGTGGGGATTTCTTTGGGCGGTATTCGTGATGAGGCAGAAATAAGGGGACATCGCCGTACATATATAGGAGCCTTGCCTGGGCGTATATTGCAGGGCTTGAAACAATGCGGTTCAAAGAATCCTGTTTTTATGATGGATGAGATTGACAAGATTGGATCAGATTTTCGAGGCGATCCTTCTTCTGCTCTTTTAGAAGCTCTTGATCCTGAGCAGAATATTGCATTCAGCGATCATTATCTTAACCTGCCCTTTGATTTGTCGAAGGTTATCTTTATACTTACGGCAAATTTAACAGATACTATTCCTTCGGCTCTTCTCGACAGGATGGAGATCATTTCACTTTCCGGATATACTGAAAATGAAAAGAGAATTATTGCTCAAAAATATCTTTTGCCAAGGCAGATAAAAGAGAATGGCTTAAAACATAAAAACATAAGTTTCAGCACAGGGGCTTTGCAGCAATTAATCAGTGAATATACATTAGAAGCGGGCTTAAGAAATCTTGAACGTGAAATAGGGAAAATCTGCCGAAAGATGGCTCGAAAAATTGCAGAAGGAGAGAAAAAAGAGTTTCGCATTACTAAAAACAATCTGAAAAAATATATGGGCGTACCCAAATATTTTCCTGAAATGGATCAGGAGGACAGCCAGATCGGCTTATCCACAGGTCTCGCATGGACACAGGCAGGAGGTGAGGCCCTTTATGTGGAGGCATCTTTGATTAGAGGTAAAGGTGATTTGATTGTTACCGGACAGATTGGAGATGTAATGCAGGAATCTGCTCGTGCCGCAATGACTTATGCGAGGGGAAATCTTAAGTCCTATGGAATAAAAGAAAACTTTTTTGAAAGTCATGATGTTCATATTCATGTTCCGGCAGGTGCAATACCCAAGGATGGGCCGTCTGCAGGTATTGCAATGGCTACCGCCCTTATTTCTGCTTTGACTAACGAACCGGTGAGTAAAGATGTTGCCATGACAGGTGAAATTACCCTCAGGGGGAGAGTGCTTCCAATAGGAGGTTTAAAGGAAAAATCTCTTGGGGCTTTAAGAGCAGGGATTCACACTATTATATTGCCCGCGAAGAACAAAAGAGATTTAACCGAGATCCCTGAGAAGGTAAGGCGGAAAATAGAATTTATTACAGTAGGCAGCATGGATGAGGTTCTTGATATAGCTATTGAAAAGAAAAAAAAATCAAAACAGCGTGCAAAAAAATGAAAATACTCGCTGTTGATACATCTGCAAAAAGCTGCAGTGTGGCTATAGTTGATAAAAAATCACTGGTTGCTGAGATGACCCTGTGCTTAGAGCAGACACATTCAAAGCATTTAATGGGCATGATAAATACTGTAATTGATATGTCAGGTATTGATATGTCCGAGATTGACGGTTTTGCGGTAACCAAAGGACCTGGAAGCTTTACGGGTCTTAGAATAGGGATGTGTTCGATAAAAGGGCTGGCTGTAGCAAATCAAAAGCCTGTAGTTGGTATTTCAAGCCTTGAGGCGCTGGCTATGCAGAGTTTTTTTTCTTCATATCCTGTTTGTCCTCTTTTAGATGCACGTAAAGAGGAAGTTTATTTTTCACGTTACAGATTTGAAAATAATATTTTAAAAAAAGAAATTGACGAGCAGGTTTTGCCCCTGGATCGGGCTGTTAGTGATATTAGAGAACAGTGCATATTTGTTGGAGACGGTGCATCTGCTTATCAGGATATTATCAGAGACAAACTGGGTGCTTTTGCGCATTTTGCCCCGGTATGTCAGAATAAAATCAGAGCCTCAACAGTTGCAGACATAAGTATGGATAGATTTGAAAATGATGATACAGATGATGTGAGCAGTTTTGTTCCTTCTTACATAAGAAAGTCATACGCCCAGCTAAGCCTGAAAACCTCTGATTGACATTATTATTTGATATGATAATATAAATTGTGTTAGTTAGTTATAATGACAATGTCATTAACTTAGACGATTTTATTGTGTTCTGAAAAACTTGGTCCTCTGGGCCAGGTCAGAGATAGATGGCTTTGTCTTGGAGTTTTGTGTTTAAAAAAGGAACATCGAACATCCAACATCCAACGTCGAACATCCAACGTCGAATTATGGTACGCCTTCGGCGTTTCAATTTTGTTAAAAAAATGAGCAAAGCGATATCCACATTCGATGTTTACCCGCCTTCGGCGGCGCCAGAGGCGACCAGGGTTCATCTTTTTCATGCAAAGCAAATCCCCTCTGGGGATAGCCAAAGCTTGGTCCTCTGGGCCAGGATTCTTTACTATTGATAACCACGAAGAACACGAAAGATTTTTTCTTTAAAGATGTGTTAGATTGGGCGCATAAATGAGCAATTTTTTTTTCCCTGATTCACCAGGCCAGACAGCCTTTCCTGTGGCAAGAGCTGGATATCGACTGATTTTAGCCTCAGCATTTATAACTGTTGTGTTAGCTTTAACAGGATTGAGTGTTTTAGCTCTGATGGGGCTTGCGGTTACCGTTTTTATCTGTTGTTTTTTCAGAGATCCGGACAGAGTTGTCCCGGGCAGTGACAATACTGTTGTTTCACCGGCAGATGGAAAAATTGTTGAGGCTGCAATTTTAAACAACTCTCCCTATTTCGAAGGTCAATGTCTAAAAATAAGCGTTTTTATGACAGTATTTAATGTTCATGTAAACCGAATCCCGCAGGAAGGAGAGGTTCAAAAGATCAATTATCACCCTGGAAAATTTATTTCTGCAAATTTAGACAAAGCATCGAGCGATAATGAAAGAAATGCGGTTTTTATTAAAACAGACCAGGGAAAAAAATATTGTGTTGTCCAGATTGCCGGACTGATTGCCAGACGTATTATATGCCACATTAACAAGGGAGACAAGGTCATTCGAGGCCAGCGTTTTGGCATGATATGTTTTGGTTCACGTCTTGATGTTTATCTGCCTGATGATACAAGCCTGAATGTGCGTATTGGAGACAAAGTAAAAGCAGGCACATCAATATTAGGATATTTAAAATGAAAAAAAAACAAAAAACCGGTTTTCGCCGCGGGATATATATTCTGCCGAATATATTTACTTCTCTTAATCTTTTTTGTGGTTTTTATGCAATAATATCTTCCATAGACGGTAAATATATTGCAGCTTCCGTAGCCATATTAATCGCAGTTGTATTCGATACTTTAGACGGTAAAATTGCCAGAACTACTAACACTACAAGCAGATTCGGAGTGGAATACGATTCCCTTGCAGACCTTATATCCTTTGGCCTTGCTCCCGGGTTAATGATTTATTTGTGGGCGCTTAAACCTTTTGGCAGAATTGGCTGGCTTGCTGCATTCCTTTTTGCGACATGCGGAGCACTCAGATTAGCCCGTTTCAATACACAGACCGGCAGTATCAGCAGTGATTATTTTATAGGCCTTCCAATACCGGCCGGGGCGGGCATGGCTGCAACGACCGTGTTGTTTTTTCACAAATTGGGCATTGTAAAAAATCCACACCCCGTGGCAATTCTTATAATGCTTTATTTTCTTGCTTTTTTGATGGTTAGTGCCATTAAATACTACAGTTTCAAAAAGAAGCCCGAACTTTTTCGAAAGATGAATTTTAATGTTCTGGTTACAGCGATACTTGTGTTAATTTTTATTGCTGCTCAGCCATCCATTGCCCTGTTTTTTATGGGGCTTGCCTATATTGTTTCAGGTCCTTTTTCTGCAATAAAGCGTCATAAACTTGTAAAAAAACAAAAGGCCGAAACCCCCAAAACAGAAGAGAATCATATAAATCCTGTTTGATAAATATATATAAATTTAAGGGGATCAGGGAACAGGTTTTGGTTTTCGGGTCTGTTTTTTGATGAATTCGGTTTTTACGAATTTTTTATTATTAATTATTAAGGGAGTATATTATCGTGCCAAAAGAATATAAAATCTCAGTTATTCCGGGAGACGGAACAGGACCGGAAGTTATAGCAGAAGGTGTCAAGGTAATTAAGGCAGCTGCTGACAGGTGTGGTTTTGTCTGCAGGTTTGACCACTACAATATTGGTGGCGAACATTATAAGAAAACCGGAGAAATTCTGCCTGAAAAAGTACTTGATTCTCTTTCGCTTTCAGATGCAATATATCTGGGCGCCATTGGTCATCCTGACGTTAAGCCGGGTATTCTTGAAAAGGGTATACTTTTAAAACTAAGATTTTATTTTGATCAGTATATAAACCTAAGGCCAATTAAACTCTATGAAGGTGTTAATACCCCGTTAAAGGACAAGAAACCTGAAGATATAGATTTTATTGTGGTGCGTGAGAATACTGAAGGACTTTACACAGGCGCAGGCGGGTGCTTAAAGCGCAATACTCCTGATGAAGTCGCTGTGCAGGAATCGATAAATACACGCAAGGGAGTTGAAAGGTGTATCAGATACGCCTTTGAGTGTTGCAGGAAACGTAACAAGACAAAAAAATTAACTCTTTGCGGGAAAACCAATGTTCTTACATTTGCCTTTGATTTATGGGAACGTGCTTTTCTTGAAGTGGCAAAAGAGTATCCTGATATTGAAACAGATTATGCTCATGTTGATGCAGTGTGTATGTGGATGGTAAAAAATCCTGAGTGGTTTGATGTTATTGTTACTGATAATATGTTTGGTGATATTATTACAGATCTGGCGGCAATAATACAGGGAGGAATGGGAATTGCCGCGGGAGGAAATATCAATCCGGAAGGAGTTTCAATGTTCGAGCCTATTGGCGGATCTGCTCCTAAATATACCGGCAAAAATGTGATTAATCCAATTGCCGCTATTTCAGCAGGCAGACTTATGCTTGAGACATTAGGCGAGTATAAGGCGGCTTCTTTGATAGAAGGGGCGGTGATCAAAGCGCTGCGTGACGATTTGAAGGACGTCGCAGCCGGCAGGATGGGTTTTACAACAGAAGAGGTTGGAAATCTTGTATCAGAATATGTTAAAGGAGAATCATTATGACTGAGAAAAAATTTAATGTTGCGGTGGCCGGCGCTACAGGTGCTGTTGGAAATCAAATGATAACCTGTCTGGAGGAAAGTAATTTTCCACTCAAGTCTATTAAGCTTTTAGCTTCCAGTCGATCTGCTGGACGCAAGCTTCGTTTTATGGGCGATCTGATAGAAGTGGAAGAATTAAAGGAAGATTCCTTTAAAGGCATTGACATTGCTCTTTTCTCAGCAGGAGGAAGTATAAGTGAAGAATTTGCACCGTTTGCTGCAAAGGATGGATGCGTTGTTGTTGACAATTCAAATGCCTGGCGGATGGATCCAGAGGTGCCGCTTGTTATTCCTGAAGTCAATCCTCATGCAGTGGCTGAATATACAAACAAGGGAATTATCGCGAATCCGAACTGTTCTACTATCCAGATGGTCGTTCCTCTTGCCCCTATTTACAAGAAATGCGGAATAAAGAGAATCGTAGTTTCAACATATCAGGCTGTATCCGGTACAGGAAAGAAAGCCATTGATGAACTTTTTGATCAGACAAAAGACATGCTTAATTTTGTAGATTGTAAGATAAATGTGTACCCACACAGGATAGCTTTTAATTGTCTTCCTCATATAGATGTGTTTATGGATAACGGGTATACAAAAGAAGAAATGAAAATGGTAAATGAGACAAGAAAAATTCTTGAAGATGATAGTATAGGAGTTACAGCAACAACTGTTCGTGTGCCTGTATTCTTCAGCCACTCAGAGTCAGTAAACATTGAAACAAAAGAACATATATCAGCCGATGAGGTAAGGTCTATTCTTGCAGAAGCCCCAGGCGTTAAAGTGGTTGATGATGTTGAAAAAAATATTTATCCTCTTGCCATTGACGCAGCAGGCCAGGATTTGACATTTGTTGGTCGTATCAGAGAGGACGAATCGATTCCAAATGGGATAAACATGTGGATTGTTGCTGATAATATAAGAAAGGGAGCTGCCACTAATACAGTACAGATAGCAGAGATCTTAGCGGATAAATATCTGTAAATATCGAAAGAGAAACTGTGAATTCAGGACTGCCTGAATGTTTTAATGCCTTTATGTCTGAAGTATTCCCAAGGGGATAAAAAACGAGGTTTTGATGGATCGAATACCTATTACAAAAAAGGGTTATGAAACCCTGAAAAAAGAACTGGAACATCTTAAAAAAATCGACAGGCCGGAGAATATTAAAAATATTGAAACAGCCAGGGCTCATGGAGATTTGTCTGAAAACGCTGAATTTGATGCTGCCAAGGACAGGCAGGCATTTATCGAAGGCCGGATAGGAGAACTGGGTTATAAGCTGGGTAATGCAGATATTATTGATCCCGGCAACCTTGCCAAGGATGTTGCTGTTTTTGGCTGCAGCGTTGTACTGGAAAATATTGATACAGGCCAAAGCAATAACTATCAGCTTGTAGGGCCTGATGAGTCAAATATTGACGAAGGTCGAATTTCTGTAGTTTCGCCCCTTGGACGGGCAATTATCGGTAAAAAGCCGGGAGATGAAGTGCTTCTTAATGCACCCGGCGGAAAAAGGACATATGAACTTGTGGAGATATTATAACTTTTAATAATGGAGGTTTTATTTTGGCACGTATTACAATCGAAGATTGCATGGAAAAAATACCAAACCGTTTTATGCTGTGCAACATGGCTGCAAAAAGAGTCAGAGAGCTTAGCGGGGGGTCTGAATATCTGGTAAGTTCGCCTAAGAACGAAGATATTGTTGTTGCTCTTAGAGAAATTGCCGCCGGCAAGGTTGCCATAAACAAAGATAATGAAGAAAAATAACCTGTTTTAATTCAGCTTTTGTCAAAGCATAGCCATATATATAAAACCTTAAACAGAGCTGTTGGTAAAGCACTGCATCAGTACGATATGATATCTGATGGAGACAGAATACTGGTTGGGATATCAGGAGGAAAAGATAGTCTTGCCCTTCTGACACTTTTGAAGGAACGCCTGGTCAGAATTCCCATAAAATATGAGCTTTTTGCGGTTTACATTGATCCTGGTTTTAAAGAAAACTTTGGTGAATCACTTGCAGATTATTGCAATGAAAATTGTTTTAAATTCATCATAGAGCATACAGATTATGGGATTTTAGCTCACAGTTCGACAAATCGTGAAAATCCATGTTTTTTATGCTCGAGGCTGCGAAGAAAAAGGCTTTTCGAAATTGCGGATGAACTTGGCTGCAAAAAGCTGGCGTTAGGGCATAACAAGGATGATCTTATTGAGACTTTGTTTTTAAACATATGCTATTCAGGCGAGATAAGCTGCATGGTTCCATCTCAGTCTTTTTTTCAGGGAAAATTCACGCTCATAAGGCCGCTGGCTTTTGTTGATGAGCATATAATAAGCCGTTTTGCAAGAGAAAGGAATTTCCCTGTTTTAGTTAATAAGTGTCCTTCAGCAAAAACATCTAAGCGTTTGGAAATAAAGAACCTTTTAATGCAGCTTTATAGAAGCAACAAAAAAATCAAAGGTAATATTTTTAATGCCATGAGCCATGTTAATACAGATTATCTTTTAAAGTAAGGGGTTTATAATTTTTTAAATGAAAGACGTTCAGAACCAGCAAGATTTTCGCAATATACCTGTTGATAAAGTCGGCATAAAAAATCTTAAATATCCTATTACGGTTCTTGATCGGAAAAATGGTATTCAACATACTGTTGCCTCGATCAACATGTATGTTGATTTGCCTGACAAATTCAAGGGCACGCACATGAGCCGTTTTGTTGAATTAATCCATCAGTTTAGCCCTGATCTTTCCTGGAAAAAACTTTCAGTTATTCTTGAGGAGATGAAAAAGCATTTAAATGCCGAATCTTCTCACATGGAAATTACTTTTCCTTATTTTATTGAAAAAAAAGCCCCTGTAAGTAATTCTCCGGGTCTAATGGACTATATCTGCAGGGTCGTTGGGACAAGCGGTCCTGACGGTAAAATTGATCTTGTATCAGAAGTTATTGTTCCTGTGTCTTCTGTTTGCCCGTGTTCAAAGGAAATCAGCGACATAGGAGCGCATGGTCAGCGCGGTGAAGTAAGGCTTAGAATAAGGTTTAAGAAGTTTATATGGATAGAAGATATGATAGAACTGGTTGAAAAGTCAGCATCAAGCGAAGTATATTCTGTCCTGAAACGTTCTGATGAGAAGTTTGTAACAGAAAGAGGGTTTAACAATCCAAAATTTGTCGAAGATCTTGTTCGTGATGTTGCCAAAAAGCTTAAAGATGACGATAATATAATCTGGTTTTCTGTAAGCGCTGAAAATTTTGAATCAATCCATAATCACAGTGCATACGCTTTTATTGCGAGCCCTGACATCTTACATCTGACATCTGATCAATAAGCTTATGAATGGCAGGCATAATTTTTTTTGTTGATTTTCCAGCGGTATTTATAAGCACGACGAATCTATATACTTCCCCTTTTTTATTTTTAATATAACCAGCCCTGGTATTTATGTTTTTCAGAGTCCCTGTTTTGTAAAACTCGTTTTTTGATTCATTCATCAGATGACGATATGGCTTAAAAGCTTCTATAATCTTGTGCATATTTTTAGCAGATATCCTGTTTTCCCTTGATATTCCAGAGCCTTCAACAAAACTGATGTTTTTTAGATCAAGTGTATTTTTTGTATAGGCTGAGGCTGCGAGCACGCCTTTTTCAAGAGTTCCCGGAGGGCCGAAAACATTTGCTCCGGTTGTGATGAGGAGTTGATTGGCGATAAAATTGTTTGAATATTCAAGAAGTTTTGATATTATTTGTTTTAAGGTTAGTTGAGAAGTATATCGATAAATTAATTTATCCCTGTTTTTTTGAACTTTTCCCAATTTTATTTTCCCGTTAATTTTGATTCCTTCCTTATTTAGAAAGTATTTAAAAAGATGGCCAACATAAAGTGGCATTTCATTTTTATCATGAGTCAGTACTATTCTTCCCATATCAATATTGTATTGTTTGATTTTTTTTAAAGACATTGGCAGAAGAGGTGTCTGAGGTTCAGCGCTGATATATGAGCCGTCTTTAGAGCGTTTAAAAAAAACGGTGTTAAAATTTGCACACAGGGCTCCATTTGGCGCATCATAAGGCTCTGCTGATAATGTTTTGCCAGGAATTTTTATTTTGCGGTTAAAATATGAATCGTCTAAGATAATATTTTTTATTTTATGTTCCTTTATACTATTATTTTTACTGAGAATTTTTGAAATTGTGGAAATAACTTCTGATACAAGGAAAGGGTCGCCATATCCTTTGATTTTCAGATTAAAATCTTTGTCAATATAAAATTCTGTAGAAAATCTGTAATCCGGGCCAAGATATTTAATTGCAACAAGAGATGTCAGTATTTTCAGGGTAGAAGCAGGAATCAGCGGTTTCTCAGCATTTTTGGAATAAATAATTTTTCCGTCCTGGTTTGCGACAAGCAAGGCATCCTGACTGCCGATATTGTTTTGCAGAGTTTGGAGTGTTTTTTTGACCTGATTTTTTGTTTGAGAAATATTATTGATTGTTATAATCTCTGCAAAAAGATTTTTGGGTTGTCCTATATTCAACAACCCCAGCAACAATAAGCTTAAGACAAAGGATAATAAGTTTTTTGCCTGGTATTTCTCTGGTCTTGTAAAAAAGGTATTATATGGATAAATTGCATGCATTTTTTAATAAATTTCAAGCTGTTTTTGGTTCAAACCCATCTTATCTTTATATATTCTATAAAGCAGTTATTGCAACAGCAGTTTTTTTATTGTTCTGGCTTGTTTTAAAATACATTCTCAAATCAATTGAAAAAAAAGCAAAAAAAGCAAAGCGTAAAATTGATTTCAGGCTTTTTACAGCAGCCCGCAGAGCACTTTTATATGCTTTGATCTTTGTGACAGGCACTTATCTTATAAGTATTTTCAATGTCCCATTAATAGAAAAGGCGTTTTATGCTTTTTTTATTATACTAATGGCATTACCTGTAAATAATTTTTTTGCAGTAATTCTTACATATCTCGAAAATAATATAGCGGCTAAGACAAAAAACAAAGTTGATAATATTATTTTTAACCTTCTTAATAAATTCGCTGGTGTAATAGTCTATCTTACAGCGATTATTATGGCACTTGACATGCTCGGCATAAATATCATGCCGTTTATTGCAGGAGCAGGTATTGTGGGGATAGCCATAGGTTTTGCGGCCAAGGATACACTTTCTAACATTATAGCAGGCATATTACTTATAATTGACCGGCCGTTTGAAACAGGGGATCGCATCGAAGTCTGGAGCGCGCCGTCTGGAAGCGCCACCTGGGGCGATGTTGTTAATATCGGCCTTCGCGCAACAAAGATAAGGACAACTGATAACATCGTGATAATCATTCCTAATAATGAAATCATGAAGCGCGATATTGTAAATTATACTATTATTACATCAAAAATAAGGGTCAGAATTAATATAGGTGTGGGATATGATGCTGATATTAAAAAGGCAAAGGAGATAATCAGGAGAGTCGTTGATTCTGCCGACTGGATTGCAAAAGATCCCCCGTCCAAGGTGGTTGTAAAGAATTTTGGAGATTCAGCGGTTAATCTTCAGTTAAGGGTATGGATAGATGATGCGAGAAAACGCATGGATACAATTTCTTATATTACTGATAAGGTTAAAGAGGAATTTGATAAAGAAGGGATTGAGATACCATATCCAAAAAGGGACAT
>Ga0207996_1000969_pt1 | contig 22049 bp, 8 predicted proteins | sample AntAceMetag02UKG_FD_184773 | JGI IMG/M metagenome (GOLD analysis project Ga0207996, IMG submission 184773) | Saline lake microbial communities from Ace Lake, Antarctica - Antarctic Ace Lake Metagenome 02UKG (SPAdes) (version 2) | ecosystem: Environmental > Aquatic > Non-marine Saline and Alkaline...
TTTATCACTGTCTTTTTTATTTATGCGTCTATCAATTACAGAGAGGCAAAGCAGGTCATTATAACTAAAAAGAATTAATACAGGTTGCAGAAATTGTTTATTGATCTGCCTGGTAATGTTTACCAGGTCAGTTTTTGAGTAATTATTTCCAGTTAAACTCATACTAACAAAGAGATATGATCTAAGGTATATTTTTGATATATCAACTTCGCTGGAATGAAACATCGAGAGCTGTTCAGAATTTCCGATCTCATTATTAGTCATTTGATAAAGGAACTGAATTTCTTTCCAATTTGAAACCAGAGCTTTTTCTTTATTTATGTTCTCTTTATCAAGATTAAAATGTCTGATGAAATGATCAAAATCAGGTCTTGCGAGTTTTGAGCGTTTATCTGAGTTATACCCAAGAGCGTCAAAGAAATTTATACTCGACTGGTAGAATTCAGAGGAATTAAAAGACTGGATAGCATTCTTGATCTTTTGTTTCATTAGATTTCCTTATTTTTCAGTATCGGAATTGATTTTTTCCAATATTTTTAAAGCATAGTTGTCAAATTTTGTAAAGGCAAACCATTTTTTTCCAAGGTCTTTTAAGGAAGCCCCGATGTGGTAAATATCTTTTCTATCAATAATAATAAATCTGTCGTGTGATTTAGAAAATTTTATAATTTTAAGATTACCATATTGCCTATTATATTTATCTACATCAAGTTTTAACTGAGCAGAAATATTTTTAGTGTAAATAGATACATTTACATCTTTATTTTTTTTGGTTAAAATGGTTAACACATTATCATCTATATAATTATCAATAATCATAATGGAGATTTTAGCAGATTTTATAATATCAGAAAGCAGTTTGTGAGCATCAAATATTTGACCCTCAAAGAAAACGCCTTGTTTAGGAGTAATTTCTTGTTTTTCTATAGCTTTCAATATATTTTCAAGTTTTTTATCTGTATGAAGCTGTTTAAATTCTAACTTGTCTAAACGTTGAAATATCAAGGCGTTTCTGCTGATAAACTTTCTCATCTGGACAAAAGCTCTCATAATTTTGATATTGATCTCAATAGCTTCCTTACTTTTAATAACTGCTGCCAGCATAGCTACACCCTGCTCAGTAAACGCAAAGGGTTTTGCACCACCAAAGTACTTTTTTGATGGTATCACAGATTGTGATACCATGCTATCAATTTCACTTTCAGTGAGTATAAACATAAAATCTGAGGGGAATCTATCAATATTTCTTCTCACTGATTGTTTTAAAGCTCTCGTTTCAACTCCGTAAAAAGAAGCCAAGTCACGATCAAGCATTACTTGAACATCACGAATAGTATAAATTTTATCCTGAATATGGGGAATGTCTATGGTTACAATTTCATCTTTCATAATTTACCTATTTAATAACCAGCCAGGTAATTAATTCAAAATCATTCATATCAGTGGCTTTATCATTCTGGGAGATTAGAACAGCATCTCTTGAAGTAGATAATCTACCGGCGTTACGTTTTTCAAACTGTTTCATAATTCCCTTACAGGTAATTTCCAGCAGTTTTGCATATTTACTAAAATTTTCACCTTGTTGAGTTTCTTCATTAAAGATATCACATAACTTTTCCATACATTCCTCTTTATCGCTGCAGAGGAGTTTGTAAATTTCCAGAATCTGCTTAATATTCGTAAAATTATATCTAATATTCCCATCATCCCTGATATAAACCATAAAATATGGATCAAGAGGATTAACTTTGTCATTTTTCAGATGTTCAGTTTTATGTTTCAGACAGAAAATTACTCCCGGTTTGATTATATCAAAAGCGTCAAGATTGAAAAGATTATAATCAATAGTGGATAATTCGCTGACGGGTGAGGGCACAACCGCATATAAGCCTAATGGTGCACTTTCAAGTTTTTCTCTATTATTCTGGATATAATTCAGCAATTCAATCCGAAAATCATCCAGAGTGAAATCAGTTAATGATATGTTTTCGTCCATTTCCTCTAAATCCAGAATTTCATCCTTTAGCCTGAGTAATTGTTTATCCCGGTATTTAATATCATCTTTCAGCAGGCTTTCAATCTGATCTGATTCTAAGAGATTATCTTCAGCAGTGGCAGTGATATCAACTAAAGCCATTCTTGCTTCCACTCTGTCTTTTAGCCTGATATAGTTATTAAGGTCTTCTGTGGGCCAGAAATTCACGAGTTGCACTATTTCATTAATGCTTCCCAGACGGTCAATCCTGCCAAACCGCTGAATTATTCTAACCGGATTCCAATGAATATCATAATTAATAAGATAATCACAATCCTGTAAATTTTGACCTTCTGAAATACAGTCCGTAGCAATAAGCAGATCAATTCCGCCTTCTTGAGGCATTATTTTAATTTTATGACGTTTCTTTGCTATGGGTGAGAAATTAGTTAATATGGCATCGAAATCAGTTTGCCTGGGAAATAGTTTTGGATGGAATGTTGTGCGATTATTCTTTTTCCCTCCCGAAACAACAGCCAGATCAAGACCAAATTCGCTCTGATACCAGTCTTTTAGATTTTTATAAAGGTAATCAGCAGTATCAAAGAAGGCTGTAAATAATAGGACTTTGGAATTTTTAGGATTTATGGGATTTTCGATCTTACCTTTAATAAGTTTTTTTAATTCTCTTAGTTTTGCATCTCTACTGGGGGTAATTGCTTTTGCTTCATTATATATTGCTGAAAGGTGCTCTCGATCTTCTTTAAGGCCTTTAAGCCATTTATCCAGGTTAAGATGCTTCAATTCAAACTTCAATTTCTTTCCCACGGTAAGCATTTCCTGCATTTGCTCAAAGTCATCATCATCAACCATGTTAGAATCAATCATCATTTCAATCTCGTAAAGCTCTCCGGTTTCTTCTTTACTCTGATATTCTCCGATCTTATTGATCAGTCTGTCTATTTTATCAATGGTACGCTTCATCGTAATTTCAAAAGATTTAATTGAACTTTCCAGTCTTTTCAGAAAATTAATTCTCATCATTGCAATCAGGAATTTTTCCCGTGTAGCCTGATTGTCAAAATCATCTTTTCTAATACCTTTAACATCATATTTTTCTCTGTATTTAATATCTAAATATTTGGAAGGATGATACAGGGAAAGCTTAAACTTTGATATGCTTTTATATAATTTATCATATGATGGGAATTTACCTAAAGTATCTATATCAGGGAAGATAGCAATTGACTTAGCCCTTTCAGGAAATTTACCAAATTCGGCAATTGTATCCTTGTAGTATTGAGTAATATGCTTACGGCTACGGGCTATTGTTACAGCATCGAGTAATTTAAAAAATGAAGAATCAAGACTTTCCATCAATAGAGATGAATGTAATTTATCCTTGTGTTTATCATTAGCCCATTTTTGAAATTTTAGCTGGGCGTTTCTCATCGTTTGTTCAATGCTTTTAATACCCAGAGATTCAGTAAAAGAAGAATCAATTTCTTCAGTAATAAGATAGATTTGATTTCTCAGGTCTTTTAAATAATTATTTACAGGTGTAGCTGACAAAAGCAAGACTTTAGTTTTTACTCCATTCTTGATAACATTGTCAATCAATCGCTCATAACGGGTATATTTGCGAACTTCATCTTTCTCCTGTCCTTTTTTATTGTTCCTGAAATTGTGAGATTCATCAATGACAACTAAATCATAATTTCCCCAATTAATTTTATCTAATTCTATATTTCCGGATTTACCACTAGTTCGCGTTAGGTCAGTATGAGAGAGAACATCAAAAGCAAACCTGTCTTTTAAGTAAGGATTGATGTCATAATTTTCTCTAAAAACTGTCCAGTTTCCTCTTAGCTTTTTGGGGCATAGAACTAATACTCGGCAATTTCTTAGTTCAAAATATTTTATTATAGCCAGAGCTTCGAAAGTTTTACCCAAACCAACACTATCGGCTATAATACAACCTCCGAAACGATTTATTTTATTTATAGCACCTTTTACTGCATCTTTTTGAAAGGCATAAAGAGAGTTCCAGGTTTCAGAATCTAAGAAACCTGTTTGATCTTTTAGAAATGTATCCTGTCTCTCCTCGCTGAGAAAGTCCTCAAAAATATGAAATAGAGATTTGTAATAGATAAATTCAGGCGCATTTTCTGCATAGAGTTGTTCAATATATTTGATTACTTTGTCCTTAACATCTTCAACCAGATCATTATCATTCCATAATTTATTGAACCAGTCTAAAACTTCTTCAATATCTCTTTCATCACTCATTCTTAGGTTTAGTTCCATGTTTGGATTATTACCAAATCCCAGTCCGCTATAAGTAAAATTTGAACTGCCAATGACAGCATCGAAAACTTTCCTGTCAGGATATTCTTTCTCAAAGCAATACGCTTTTCCGTGTAAGAAGCTTGATTTTTTTATTGATTTAATTTCTACCTTATCCTTAATCCATTGAGAACATAATTGAGAGATTTTTTTCTGCTCAAGACGATCTTTTATAGGTATAATTAATGAGCTATCTTCGATCGCTAAAGGACGATAGTCATTATCCTTAATTATTTTCTTAATGAATTTTGGCTCCCCAAATAAAAATCGTAATTCCTTAATTTTATCAAGTTCATCTCGTAGATAATAATAGGCATAAATTGTGAAATAAGCAGATACAAATGATGCCTTAGTTCCCAACATTAATTTATTTTTTAAATATTCAAAAAGCTTACCATTTGAGTAATTATCAATAACTACATCTTTAAATGCCATTACTTACCTCTATTTCGATTTTTTTAAAAACTATAACCTATTCCAATTTTTTATTAATCATTTCTTTTATCAATAAGAAAATAAAAATGTCAATATAAATCTCTTTCTGCCGTATCAAATCTGGTAAGCAGGCAAGTACGCAGAAAATACTCTTACTGAAATAGTCAAAGCGACCAGTAAATCGGTCGTTTTACCTGATTCAATACATTTTACATCCCATAAGTAACATTTTCTGCTATTTGTATGTTAAATAATTTAATTCGGTAGATATTTAATATCATACCAATAAGTTAAAGCTATTTTCGATCTTATTCCTACTCCCTGAGACCTCCCTGTGGGTTCCCTGTGGCTTTAAAGTATATTAAATACAATTATGATCCTATATTAATACCATAGTTCTAAAGAAAAATATCAAAATATGATTAAAGTTAATCCGATTGGTACATCGTCTTAACTCGATAACTGGTTGGAGATATCAGTCTACATTAATAGCTGTAAATGAATCTATCTCCGGGGTCTTTAGCTGAGAATTTATCAAGGTTATATTCATCCTGGGTAAGCTGTAGGTTAAATGCACCATACCTTGCTTCATTACCACCAGAGTGCATGGGAATGAAATAACTGGGCTTCAGGATATCAAGAGTTTTATAAACACCAATTCTGACGGCTTCATTATCACCAAAATTGCATCCACTGATGGGCATAAATGCCAGGTCAATATCTTTATTTAATGATTTGATATATTCAATTTCAGGGAGATAGTCACCACTGAGATCACGTTCTCTATTCGCATGGTCACCAGGATGGAAAATAACCAGTCCATCTACTTCCACCAGGAAGCCGACCCCAGTATCATTTGAATATATGGGATATATCTCAAAGTTATCTCTCAGGAATGGCTCACGCGCATTGAGAAGGGTGATCTCCTCTTCTACAGGGGGTTGAAATCCAAAAAAGTATTCAACATTGGGAAGATCAGCAAATTCAAAAATTCTCTGGTCATAGTGATCTTCATGTTCATGAGAAACGAGGAAAGAGACAGGTTTATCGCCCTCAAGAAATTTACGTGTTATGAATCCTGATCTGATGGAAGATCCTGCGGGAGGATCAGTTCTTTTCCAATAATCAAAGATCAGGATGTGATCACTGGTTTCTAATACCCAGCCGCTATGACCTGTATAGATAACCCGGCAATCATCAGAACCAATATCCTGCAAATCAGCAGAGACAGTGGCAGGCTTTGCTCCATATTTCAAGAGCAGAGACTGGATATTTTCATATCCATATCTGCTGGCAAGGTCAAGAGGAGTCATATTATCAGAATCAAGGGAGTTATAATCAGCACCCGATTCGAGAAGATATTCTGCTACATAAAAATATCCACCAGCAGCAGCGTAATGCAGAGGAGTTCTGCCCTTCCTTACATCTGGTTTATTGAGTTCTGCTCCATATTCAGCAAGCAGTTTCAGCATTTCCAGACTACCATTTTCAGCAGCCTTGTGTGAAGGCATCTGAGTGATAGAATGATGCCATTCATTTAAGCAGCCAAAGTTAGGGTCAGCACCATTTTCCAGGAATATCTTAACGAATTCCAGGCTATCCTGCTGAATAGCAAAATAGAATCCTGAAGTGCCATATTCGTTAAATTGATTCACATCAACCTGTGTTACTAGATAGGTAAGGGCTTCTGCGTTACCATTCCAGCCGATATTGATCAGTGCATTAGAACCCGCATCATTTAGTCCCTGAATATCACCACCATTTTCCTGGAGTAATTTGAGGGTGGTCAGGTCACAGATTGCCATGAAAATTGGAGTTTCACCTTCATTATTGGCTTTATTTACATCAGCACCTGAGGTGATCAGATATTCCACGCAGACGCTTTGACCTCTCATGGCAGCCCAGAAAAGTGGTGTCCTGCCCTGATCATCTTCTTTTTTAAAATCAGCTCCCTGTTCTATCAGATATTTAATAATCTCCAAATTACCACGCGTGCAGGCAGAAAAAAAGGGAGTGATACCGGAAACATGAGTAGTGTCAATCACAGCTTTATTTTCGATCATTAACTTAACCAGCGGAAGATCACCATTGATCACAGGGTAAAACAAACCTGGCAAACTGCTCATTTTGGTAAGATTGGGATTTGCTCCCTGGTTTATAAGATAGCTGGCAATTTCAGAGTAATTTCTGGCTAAGGCAAAACTTAAAGCAGTGACATCATTATTATCTTTGCGGTCAATTTCTGCTCCATGCTCCACCAGATAACGGGTGATTTCCAGATATCCCATAGCAGCAGCATTAATTAAAGGCTGGCTGCCTTCAAGATCTCCGGAATGAACATCAGCATCTAAGCTGATCAGTAATTGAACCATTTCCAGATTGCCTTCGCAGGCGGCATAATTTAACGGGCTTAAGACATTCTCGTTTTTTTCTTCCAGTAGATCAGGTTTGGAAGTTAATTCTTTTTTGATGCCGTCAATATCGCCATCATCAATCATTGTGTGGATGATAGTGGCAGGAAGAACAGCAAAAAGGCATAATACCATAAGGCTTAGCAGGATAATTTTAGACATAATAATTCCTTTTTATTATTTCCCCCGAAATGTGTGAATATGTGAATATAATTAGAAAAGTTTGTCAATAAAAAAATTTAGAAACTAAAAACGACTGAAGAATGTAATTTAAGATTTTTTTACTACAGAAGCACAGAGAACACAGAGAAATGTAATATAAGAGTTTTTCTTAGCAGCGAACAAGACGAACAAAACGAACTATTTTGTGCAGGAAATGTAAGAGTTTTTAACCGCTAAAAGCGCGAAATGACGCGAAAAAAGAAATGTGATGTGAATATGGGCGGGGTTTATAGTTGTAGCCAAAGCATTCCTGCTTTGGGAGGGGGTAGAGGGTGAAAATATAATGTGTGTGTGATCAACAAAGATATTGACAGGGGTTACAAAATTATTAAACAATGGCATTGATTTATATGAAAGCAATGATTATTCGTAGTAGAGGGATTAGCTAAAATATTGAGGACTGTAAGCAGAGTAAGGAAAAATTGAAAATTGATGAATACTGAAAATGTACAAGAGAAATAACTGAGATGAAAATCTTGTAATACCAAGTTTAATATATAGGAGAAATTGATGCCAAATCAGACAAAGATATTTAGAGTATTTGTAAGCTCTACTTTCACTGATATGAAGGAAGAACGAAGCCTATTGCAGAAATATGTTTTCCCAAGATTAGAAAGATATTGCTTAAGAAATCATGCCAGATTCCAGGGGATTGATCTTAGATGGGGAATAAATGAAAAGACACAATTGAATCAAAAAACTTTGGCAACTTGTCTGAATGAAGTAGCTCGTTGTCAAAAGATCTCTCCTAAACCGAATTTCCTGATCTTGCTCGGAGATAAATACGGCTGGCAGCCAATTCCTGAGAAAATCCCACAAGAGGAAATGGACTTGATATTGCCATTACTGTCTGATGATCAAAAGAAATTACTCTATTGGGACGAGAAAAACGATTATTACAGGGGCTGGTATCGTTTGGATACTAATGCTATTCAACCCGAATATGTACTTCAGGAAAGAAAGGATAAATTTGAAATTTATGATAAATGGGAACCGGTTGAGAAGAAGATCAGGAAGGCTCTACGAGAAGCTGTTGATCAATTGGATTTCTCAGATAAAAAAAGAATTAAGTATTTTACTTCAGCTACTCACCAGGAGATCATCAAGGGAGCTTTGCATCCACCAGAGAATATTGAAGATCCCAATAAGCATGTTTTTGCTTTTGAGCGAGTTGTAAAAAACCTTCCTGATGATGTAACAGCAGAAGGATATATTGATCTTAATGGGACAAAGCGGGATGAATATTCCGTTAAACAATTAGAAAGATTAAAAGTGGGAAAAGATGGGAAAAGTGGATTAAAAGCTAGATTAGAAGACCACTATATTACCTATGATGCTGAATGGATAGATGGTAAAATTGAGATTGATAGACCTCTTAAGTATTTTGCAGCTAAAGTATATTGCTATCTTAAATCAATTATTGCCGAACAAATAGATAATGTGATAAACAAAGATGAATTGCAGCACGAGATCACTCTGCATGAGAACTTTAAGAATAAATTAGTCACCCAGTTTCGCGGCAGAAAAGAACCTTTGGAATCAATTAGTAGATACATCAATGATCAAAATAATAAAACTCTATCAATCATTGGTGAATCAGGCTGCGGAAAATCGAGTGTCATGGCAAAAGCAATACAACTTATAATAAAACAATATAAAGACGATTCTACTGTCATTGTTTATCGTTTCCTGGGAACTTCTTCCAATTCTTCAAATATCATCTCTCTAATGCAAAGTGTGGGAGAACAAATTGCCTCTGAATTTAATACTGACCTGAAAACACTTGTTGGTGAAGGCAAAGAAACATCGCTTAATGAAATGTATGGAATGAGCGAAACCTTCAAAAAGTGCCTTGCTCTGGCAACGTGGGAAAAACCGATCTTTGTTTTTCTCGATGCTTTAGATCAATTATCTGATACTGATAATGCCAAAGCTCTTAACTGGCTACCCAATAATCTGTCGGAAAATGTAAAGATAATTATCTCCTCACTTCCGGAACTTGAAAGCAGATTGCAGGATACTTCGTTACAAAAGCTTCCTTTACTCCCTAATGAGGAAGCTAAAATTATCCTTGAAAATTGGCTAGATGCTATTAAGAGAACACTTACAGATAAGCAGCTCAAATACATAATGAATAAACCAAAGATCACATTAGCTATTTATCTGAAACTTGCATTTGAACAAGTAAAAAATTGGCACTCATATCATCAAGATTTGAATATCAGTGAAACTGTTGAAGGCATGATTATAGATTTTGTTGAAAATCTCGAAGATAAAAATCTCAAAGGTTTTGTGGAAAAAGTTATTTCTTATATGCTCTGCGGCAGATATAGCGGGTTGGCAGAACATGAAATACTGGATGTTTTGGTCTCTGATAAAAAATATTGGGAAGTTTTTCTGAAATTTTCCCACCCAGATCATAGGGATGAATTAAAGAAATCTAATAAGATTCCTTTAGCAGTATGGTCGAAACTCTTTCTGGATCTGGAACCATTCCTCACTGAACGAGATGTAAATGGCATGCCAATTATTACTTTTTTTCACAGGTTATTTGTGAAAGTATTAAAAGAAAAATATAGTTTATTAGAAAGAAATGCTGAAAATTTGCACACTACAATTTCAAAAAAAGTTAACTCACATAGATATCATGATCAACTATCTAATTATTTTCGTTCTATGGATTATTTTCTCGAATCAATAGAAAAGCAACGATTACAGATAGATTGTTTCCCGCCAAAACCAAGACTGGTGAACCACCGCAAGGTTGCTGAATTATTTTATCAGTATCAGAGCAAACTTCTATGTACACCAGTGAGTACATGTGAATACGAACAGATTGGTGAAGTATTAGTTAGCCTAATAAGTAATATTTTCTACTTGGAAGCAAAAGCCGAAGCTGGTATGATATTTGATTTATATGCTGAATTTGATTTATTTTTGAAATCCTTACCTCTTAATAGTTTTTTCTTTCGGATTTTTGAACTTCTAAAAGAAGCAATAGGACGGGATATCCAATTCATCAGTACGCATCCAACTACTTTGTTTCAATGTTTGTGGAATTCTTGCTGGTGGTATGATTGTCCTGAACTAGATGATTATATAGAAAAAGGCTATTCAAAAGAAAACACTGGTTTATATCGATTACTCGAGGCATGGTACTCAGCTAAATATAAATTAACTCCTGGTTTTCTTTGGCTACGTTCACTGCGACCACCTCCAAATCCTTTAATGAATGGATATTACACGATAATCGATAATGATAACACGATAAATATATCATTTAATCTTAATGGGGATATTGTCAGTCTGAGTAAGGATGGTTCGAAAAAAACATGGTCTGTTACTACTGGACAGTTGGTTGATAAAGAATTAGCAACCAAAAATTCAATAAAGAATTTTGCTATTCCACAAGAGATAATCCAGAAGGAAAAAATGTATGATGTAAGTTTTGGTGATGAGTATGGAGAGATTAGAAGTACAAAAAATCCAAATGAAATTTCAGGTTTTGAACATCATAGCTATGATCCAAGGTTATACGGGCATAAGGCTTCTGTTAGTTCGTGGGCATTTTCTCCTGATAGTGAGTATTTAGCAATTGGCTTTACTGATGGCTCTGTCCAAGTTCGACAAACAAGCAGTGGCTTATTAAAAAAATCTTATAGTAATCCTTTTGGAGAAGTTCAGCATTTGGCAATTTCTATAGATAAAAAACTAATCGCAAGTAGTTCTCAAGATTCAAGAATAGCTTTAAGTAATCTGGATGGAATGGAAGAATCACAATACAAGCTTCTAGGTCATTCAAAAGAAATTTCATTTGCGTTAAGTTCTCCATTTGGTAAATACCTTGTTACTCTTTCTAGAAGTACGTCCGTTTGGCTTTGGAATATTTATGATGGTAAATTGAGAAAGCGCTTCGACTTAGGACTTTGTTTCGTTGAACAGGTCATTTTTTCATTTAATGAAGAGTATTTATTTGCATCAACTTTCCCTTTGGTAATCAGTTCAACTTCTGCAACAGGAGCAGAGTTAGAGTTAAAAGGGAGTGGGTTACGCATTTTTAATACTAAAACTTTACATGTAACCACTATCTTCAGATTCCCTGTCTCTAATGCAAAAGCTGTTAGCTGTTGTTGCCGATCTGCTTTTGCTGCTGCAGGTGAATCTGGAAGAATATTCTTATGGACTGATATCGATGGGTATAAAATTATTGACTTGAAGCATGTTAAAATAGGGGATAATACGTATGTACGGGTAGAAAAACTTATGTTTGACAAAAAAGGCAAATATCTTGACGTTAAGCTAGAAAATAATGAGACAGAGCGACTGTTTTTGAATTCAGGGAAGGATGAAGTTAATCCTATTATTAAGACAGAAAATAAAAGTGAAGTAAAAAACAATTTTCTTCGCGGAAATCTATTATCTCTTGAGAAACTATTTATTAATGGGTATTCTTGGCCAATCAACAAACCACGAATTTGCTCTTCAGGTGATATTTGCTACATGACTATATCAAATCAATTATATATAATAATTGCAGAAATGAGTGAGATTGAACTTGGACCAAGGGAGAAAATCAATTACAATGATATTCTCAAAGGGAATAACTTATATAATCAGAATAGGTATGATTTCATATCTCAACTAAACCCTAAAGATGCAAATATCTTTCAGATGAAAAATGATGACATTTCATGTGAAAAGGAAACAACTGAAAAGGAAACAACTGAAAAGGAAACAACCTCTCAAAATTTCATCAGGAAGAAAATTGAATATCCCATAATTATAATAAATTGGTATGAAATTTTAAAACATAATTGGGAACATTCCCCGAATGCATTAATGGATTGGGATTTAAAATGTATTAAATGTGGCTATTTAATGGATTTCAAACGTGAGGAAGATGCTCCTATTGCCTGTCCAAGATGTGGTTATACTGACAGGTAGTCGAAGAGATATTAAAAAACTATGTGAAATTAAATAAGATGATATCTAACTCATATTAAGGTTAATTCAGATGATATCTTAAATCTGAAAGTATTAATGATATAGATTTAAATGAAAGCAATGATTATTCGTAATAGAGGGATTGAGGGATGGACTGATGGACGGATAGAGGAAGATGAGAAGATGAGAAGATGAGAAAATGAGAAGGGGAGAAGGGGTGAAGAGAGGGATTGAGGGAAAGACTGATGGACGGATAGACGAATAGAGGAAGATTATATGCAAAGACGAAGAAAAATTATCAGGGTATTTGTGAGTTCTACATTTGAAGATTTTAAGCTGGAAAGAGATGCTTTGCAATTAGGAGCATTTAAGAACCTGAGGACATATTGCCAGGAACGAGGCTGGCAGTTTCAGGCAGTGGATCTACGCTGGGGAATCAGTAATGAAGCAACCATTGACCAGAGAACGATGGAAATTTGCTTAAAGGAAATAGAACGTTGCCAGGAGCTGTCACCAAAACCAAACTTCGTAGTTCTATTAGGACAGAGATACGGCTGGCAACCTTTGCCTGACAGAATCATAGAGAGTATCATGGAAGAAATGAAAGTTGCGATGACTGATGAACTCAAGGATATTGTCAAGCATAGGTATGAACTGGATGAAAATCAGCTTCCTGAACCTGTATGGTGTCTTAAATCTCTTAAAGGTAAATATTTAAATGATATAGAAAAATACAAAAAAGAGGTCGAGATTCCATTGGTGAATTTTTTCACTGAATGGGCTCAGGCAAATCTTCCAGATCCTGATGAAGAGAAGAATTATGACAACCCAAGAGCAAAGCAGAGATTGAAAATGGAACGATCTGCAACTGAGCAGGAGATTCAGGCAGGAGCTTTGAAAGTGGATGATGCTGAAAGGCACGTAATTGCATATTTCAGAGATAAAATCACAGATTGTCCTTCTGATAATAGAATTTTCATTGATGCTGATCTGGCTCCAATAATGGGATTAAAAGACAGATTGAAAAAGAAAATTACTGAAGACAATGTTATTCCTATACCTGCGATATGGAATGTAGATAAAGCTAATCTTGATGGGTCTCATTTAAAGGAGTTATCAAAAGAAATAGAAGAAAGGTTAAAGAATGTCATTGATTCAGAGATAGAGAAATTTGATTCTGTTGATGAAAACGAGATGGAAGAATTAGCTCATGTAAAATTTGCCGAGGAAAGGAGTCATGGGTTTGCCGGTAGAAATAATGATTTAGCAAAATTAAGGGAATATATCGATTCATCACTTAGGAAACCATTTGTGGTATGGGGGCAATCTGGAATTGGAAAATCTGCATTTCTGGCAAAAGCATTTCTGGATTTGAAAAAAGATAATACATACCAGAATTCCAGGATCATTTGCCGTTTTATCGGTACTACTGGTAAATCATCAAATGGCAATTCACTTTTGTATAATATTTGTAATCGTTTATGCAAATTCTATAAAGGCAATAGTGAAGAAATTCCTATTGAACCTTCAGTTATGCAATATAAGTTCAGGGAATACCTTTCTAAGGCTACTAAAGAAAATCCTTTGATTATTTTTTTAGATGCCCTTGATCAGTCCTATGATAATGATCCTTTTGGGCAAATGAACTGGTTACCAGAGACACTGCCAGAACATGTGAAAATTATCTTGTCAACTTTGCCAGGGGTAAGTTATGAAAATCTTATAAAAAGAGAAAAAGAGCCCGTATTCCATAAATTACGTATGCTAACTAAAGAAGACGGGATAAAAGCACTAGAATCCTGGCTAACGGATTGTAAAAGAACTCTACGAGATTACCAATTTGATGATGTCATTAAGGCTTTCTTAAAGGCTGATTGCAATCCTTTGTACTTAAGGTTAGCTTTCGATCAGGTGAAAAAATGGAAATATGAAGATAGATTAATCAGGCTTGGACATAATATTCAAGAAATGATAGAAAATTTGTACTCAACTCTTTCAAGTGACAAGTCGCATGGAATTATTGTAGATAAAATACTTACGGCTTTACGCTGTGCCAAGTATGGCTTAAGTGATGATGAAATCCTGGGAATTCTGGCAGCAGACAAAGAATTCTGGATTGATTTTAGAATTCAATCTTTTCATGAATATCATTATCTTGAACAGGAAAATGATGGAAAGCAAAATAATGTTACTAAATATATTCCCCCAGTATTATGGATCAGGTTATACAATGACCTGGAATATTATTTAACCAGACGTACAGTTCCTGGTGGCGAAGTTATAACTTTTTATCATAGACAATTAGCAGAAGCAGTTGATAAAATATATTTTAGAGATTTGGATAAGGAAAGGGGTAAACATAAAGAGTTGGCAGAATACTTTGCTGCAAAAGACTGGTTCCGACAAATTGAACCTGAACAAATGCCCAATGTTCGTAAATGCGATGAACTTCCCTGGCAGCAAACTAAAGCTGAAATGTGGGATGAATTGACTGCAACATTATGTAACCTGGATTTCATCCAGGCAAAAAGTGCTGCTGGTATGACTTATGAGATGATGAATGATTATCAATTAGCTTTGGATACAATACCTATCGAAAGGGAAATTAAAAGAAGAGAAGAAGAAAGAGTAAGACAGGCTCGCATGGAAAAATATACCCATGATCTAATTGCATATGCCAAAGGGGAGATTAAAGAACTTGATATTCTTGAGAGTATTACCCCTTGGACTAAGGAACAAATTGAAAAAGAGATAAACAGAATCAAGAATGAGCCTGATAATGCTGATAAAATTCGTGATTTCTACAATTTCCTGGGACAGGAAGCCAATAATTTACAAAATTATGCTTGTGAATTCCCTCATTTTGCCACCCAGCAAGCCTGGAATTATGCAAATGAGGGTTTTGTGGGAAATCTAGCAAACTCAAAATTAAACTTTGTCGATAGTAGCATTTTAATATTAGCAAATTCGATAAGACCTAAATGGAATCCATTAGCAATTTTAGTTTGTTCTTACAGACTCGATTGTAGTGGGCTCGGTCAAATGAAGATTGTTCCAAATGGTAAGATTGTAGGGTTAGTATCTGAATCAGAATGCATAATCTTGGATAGTGAAACTGGTAGAATAATTAATAATCACAAACTATACGGTAATTATGTTGAATCTATTGATATTACACCTGATGGGAAATTCGTAATCATTGGATTAAAAGAAGGTGGAATTCTACTATGTAATTTTGATCAATATCCAGAGCTTGAAAGAATTAAGAAATTTGATTTTTCAGTCAATTCTATAATGATTACATCAGATGCAAGTGAAGCCATGTATTCTAAAGGCCGATATTGCTTCAATATATTGTCCTTACCCATTAATAACGAAAATGACATATATCAAATGTATGAAGAAGAGGTTAAGGTTCGAGAAAGGATAGAACTATTTACTACTACGCCAAATTTTGACACTGTTATCACTACTGAGAAAAAGAGAACAATATTGGTCCTGAAAGTTATAAATTTTGAATATAGAGAATATCCAGTTAATCGCACAAAAAGGCATAAAAAGGACATTATTTCTTTATGTGTCACGCCAGATGGAAACAAGATAATATCTGGTTCAGGAAATGGTGAATGTATATATTATGATATACTAAAAAATGAATGCTATAAATTACCCGGTCATGAAAATTTTGCTTTTTCTGTCGATATTTCTCCTGATGGTAAGATTGCTGTATCTAGTTCCCTTGATAGAATTATTTGCTGGGATTTAGTAAATCATGAAATAATTAGGAATATAGAAATCAAAGCAGTACAAAAAGTAAAATTAGTTGCTAATGCCACTCGTGCAATATCTTTATCACTTGGTAATAAAGTTGATGTGTGGGATTTAGAAAAAGGAAAATCAAATGAATCACACTACCGACATCAAAAGAGATTAAGTAACTATTGCATTACTTCAAATAAGGATTATGTAGTAACATGCTCAATGGATAAAACATATATGGTCTGGAAATTTCCTAACATGGAAACAACAAATAACATAGAAGAGGAAAAAATATATATTAAGGATGTCGTAGTTGCAAATGATAATTTAACAATAGTATCGTGTTCGAACAGAATAGTATCAAGGCATTTGGAATCGGCAAGCATTATAGCTCATTTTGGAGGAGAAAAAGAATATGCTAGCAGTTTAATAACTACTCCAGATGGAAAACGTTTAGTATCATATTCTAATAGTTCCGAATTAGCAAAATTATGGGATATAAAAAGTGGAATTAAATTAAAAGAATTAGATACTTTTTCTCTAATGTGCTACGGAGTTGAATCTATAATGCTATCACCTTCAGGTAAAATTGCAATATTAGAGCCAATGTCATCTGATTATATATTATTATGGAACTTAGATAATGGAAATACCATCATTACTGCAAAGGCAGAAGATATGATGGGCCCTATATGTATCACTCCTGATGCTAAATATGCATTTACTACCCAAGATAGTGGACAATGCTTGATATGGGATTTAATTTCAGGTAAAAGCATAAAAAATTTATTTAATAATATAAATTATTATACAAGAGAACATTACATTGGAAGATTGATAACACCAAATGGTAAATATGTTATTGCTGTTACACAGGAAAAATTTCATGTTTGGGAATTCAAACGAAATAGTAATATAAGACATTTTAATAATAAAAATAGAGAAACAATATTAAGTTCATCATTAGATTGTAAATATATAATATCAGCTTCTTATTCCGGGTCTATAAGCATATGGAAAATTGATACTGGAGAAGTAATTGCAACATATATTAATCAAAAAACAATTCGATTCTGTGAATATACTAAGGATGGAATATTTGTAGGATTTGATAATGGTGAAGTCGCTTTTCTAAAATTGACTAATAATTTTGAATATGGATCAGCTGTTGTAACTATTCGTCGTATCTGGGATTTCGAACTAAACAAATATCTTCTGTTTTCAGCAGATTGCCCGTTATGTGGTCATCGATTTGATCCTCCCGAAGAAGTTATGAAAATAATTAGAAAAATCACAAAAGAAGCTGGATTAAAACCTGAGCAATCAGCATGTTTGGAATTGTCTGAAGAGGTTTGGGAGGATCCGGGATTAATATCAGAGTGCCCGAAATGCGGTGAAAAGCTCAAGTTTAATCCGTTTGTGGTGGATAATAGCGGAGAGGGGGAGGTAGAGCGACTAAGCGACTAAGCGACGGGGCGACTATGCGAGGGAGAGAAATTCTGAATATGAGAAGATGTGAAGGGGAGAAGGGGTGAAGGGGTGAAGAGAGGGATAGAGGGATAGAGGGATTGAGGGATTGAGGGATTGAGGGATAGAGGGATAGAGGGATTGAGGGATGGACTGATGGACTGATAGACGGATAGAGGAAGATGTGAAAAGGGGAAGAGGAGAGGGATTAATAGTATGAGTTTGTTACTGCTTATTTGAAAGTTACTGGGAAGTTCTATCAGATTTTGGGGTAATAATGACTTTATTTGATTGCCAGAAGCTTTCGATACTTTTAGGAATTATCCAATTAGCTTTATACTCCGGTTGATGAATAAGCTCTGGTTTATGAAAGGGGACTATGCCCGGATTCAAAGTATAACCTTCAGATCTAAGACCACGAATTTCTACCAGATGATCTCCCTTGAACCATTTATTCAGGCGCAATATACTTCGACGGATAGCAATATCATGATAATGGTTGGGTTTATTCGGGTCTTGTATCTCATAATTTATTCCTGAACCCACATTACCGGGAGATGTATCATAAATATCAGCAGCAGTATTTAGCAGCCAATCGGTCAATTCATGATTTCGTTTCAGAAATTGATAATAGGCATCCTCATATAATTGCATGGCGCTTCTCCACTGAAGCAATTGACCATTGACTTCCCAGGCAATTTGATATGTTCCGTATTTTTCAGCAAAGTGATCATGAAGCTTTGATTTTCTATACCCAAAATATCCTGGATATTCCTTTATCTCCCAGCTCGAGGGAGAAAGCAATTTTGGCTCAATTTCCTGAAGAGGTTCATTCGGTATAGATGGACAGTGAGTCTTTTGCTCTCCTGCAGGATTATTCCGGTAAGGGAGAATTGATAGTTTCCCTCTTTGAGAGATAGGCAATCTTGGTAATAGAAAGGCATATATATCACAGTGAGTAAATTTGGAAGGGACATGGCAGAAAACCAGATTCTTACCCTGAAAATTCGCTAACTTTATTGCAAGTGGACGAATATGGGAATTTGCAGGTTCGGATCCTTTTCCACAATTATTTTGAACTATGGGATCGTATTCCATGAAATTGTCAAAGGAGTTACATCCGGTTATCATTGTTTCGGAGTTTAATAATTCAGGATGACTATCAAATATCTTCGGATTGGCATTAGAAATATAAGTTAATAGTGGTTTCTCAATGATATCAAATATATCTATTCCTTCTTTAATTGATTTTTTTATATCATCAGCATTCAAATGCTGACAGTCTTTTTTTAAATGTCTTCCGGATTCAGCAATCAGACAGCCCAAAGCAGGAATATTATGTGATATTTCAAATACTGTCAAAGTTTTTTTACTATCAAGCTTGACTTTATCTCCGTCCTGCAGACCGATAATTTCATAATGAAAGCTGCTATTTTGTATGATTGCCATAGCATCGATCAGAGTTCTTAATGCTTTTACATTCTTCTTATGGATATATATCTGAGGGATTCCCAGATGCTCAATTTTGTTAACCCGTCTTAACCACATTGATAATCCCTGATAGTGTTCCTCATTCAAATTGCTTATATAAAGACGGGAGATATTTTGCATTGGAGCAAGGCAAAGTCCAATATCCAAAATTATATTCCAGGAAGGAATTGCCAGCCATGAAGCCCAGGAAGCAACACTGAATGCATTTACCTCTAAATTTCCTATGCGATGCTTTATTCCATCTGGAATCATAATTTTATTTCCTTTTCTTTGATAAAAAAAAATGTTTATATTCATTAAAAAAAGTCAAGTATTTTCGTCGAAAGTGTAGCAGCATTTTCTTAACAATAATCCACAATATTTTCAGTGGAATGGATATGATGGACTGAATGGACGGAATGGACATGATGGACATGATGGACTGGCTAAATTGACTTTGCTAAAATATATTGACGGGAAAGTATGTAAAACGGGTTATATGTTTCACAGGAGGGTCTAATGAATAAATTAGTATTTATATTTTTGTTAGTTATGTTGTTACCTGGAATAGTCCAGGCGGTGGAATATGATCTGAATAATTATGAGTTACCTGATTACATTGACTATGATCTTAATATGGCACTGGATTTGAATGGAAATGCAATAGACACAGAATATGCAATAGAACGTGATCAAGAGGAATTGAGCTCTAAAATTATAATAAATTATAATATGAAGAAGTTCAGCAGGAAATATTTGCTAAGCATAACGGGAAAGATGTTTTTGGAAAATTCCGGTAAATCAATAACTTATCAGGATAGTGTGGATATTGATTTAAATTATGATCTTTTTAGGCAGAGAGGAGATATAAATTTCCTGCTAAGAAGATATCTTATGAACAAATGGTATGGTCAAACCAATTTGGATTTTTCCTATCACCATAGTTTAAATGAGTCAGATAATCAGGATAGTTACCATAAGAGGAATAGTGTATTTGATGCAAATGAGTTCACCACAGATGTGAAAGCAGGCATTGGATATGGGAGAATGGAAGATGCCAGCAGTGCCTGCACAGCCAGGCAGATATTACAGGAATTGGAAGCTGCCGATCTTTTGGTTAGAGAATGCAGGGCAGAAGATGTGAAAATCCTTGCGGATGAATTATTAAGATTAGAAACACTTAATGTATTCGACAGCAGAGAATTGCGCAAACAAAGGTACAGGCAATTATGGCAAAAGCTTACTGAAATGAATCTGGTGATAAATGCAGATATTGAGAGTTTTGTGATCATTCAGGATCTTTATGAACTCACCGGGGTGTTTGAGAGAGAAACAGGCTGGGAATTGACCCAGGAAATTTATTTTAATAACCAATATGAAATTGATGACAATGATATAGAAAATGTTAATTATGATAATGAACCTTCCCGTACAGATATTAAAGAATACCAGGATTATGAAGATAACAGTAATGAATATGGGATTGGAATGAGTGGGTCTTATGCAAGAATATTGGCTATGAACTGGCAGTTTAAGTTAAAGGGCAATTTTTATTATTACAATCTTGATTCAGAAATGGACCATGACAAACGGTTTGTTTCCTCGACTTCAGTTGATATTTATGATGATCTTTCAAAGCGTGATTATGAAGGATACAAATACTGTCTGGATGCAGGATTGAACTGGTATCCGGATACCAGAACAGAATTCTGGACATTAGCAAGGGTTCAGTATGATCATTATCAGGGAGATTCATCCATCGAAGAAACTGACGAAGAAATTGTGGAATTCTGGACAGATATTGGGGAAGAATACTATCATTTTGCTGCAGGGATCAATTACTATTTTACTCCAAAATTAAGTACAAGTATAGGGATTGGATATACTATCAGAGAATATACTGGGAAATATAAATATTATATAGTTCCACTGGGAGTTGATGGAAGATCTCTTTTGTATGGGATCAATGTGATGTATTATCTGTTTTAGATAAATAGGTGGAGCTCATAATGGACTTGATGGACATTATGGACTGAATGGACCCGATGGAAAATATACTTCTTAACTCGATGCTTGGTTGGGGGAATTTAGCTACAATTTTAAAAAAAGTTCTTGACATGAGTGGTAGTCATAAAGAAAATGAGTCTGGCTCATATAGGAAATGAGTGAGAGTCAGAAAGGAGTGGAGTGAATGCCGAAAGTAATTGAGAATGTGAGGGAACTGATAACTGAGAAGGCTTATAATCTCTTTATAAAAGAGGGTTATGACCATGTGAAGACAAGCCGGATTGCCAGGGAATGTAATATTGCAGCGGGGACGCTGTTTAATTATTTTCCAACCAAATGGGATCTGCTTTTAGAAATAATGATGAAAGTCAATAAGAAGAATTATGAAGAATTTTTAACAAAGCTGAAAGAATCCAAGACCAGCTATGAACTGGTGAGTCATTTAGTAGATAATCTGTATTATGTGATTGACAGATTAGGGAAACTCAGTATGGACTTTTTTACATTTTTGATTTCTCAAGATGGATGTGAAGATTCAGAGAAAACAGATAGTCAGAGAGAAGATGAAGAAAGAGCCTTTGAGCTTTTAAGGAACAGTTTTCCCCAATTAAAAGGGCAATCGAATGAAGTCGTGTGGATGGCAACGAGAAGTTTTCAAGCAATGGTGATTGCTACATATTGCCGGAATCATGAGAACTTTCAGCAGCGGAAGGAATTCGTATGTAATTCATTTTTGGCAATGCTTGATAATTTAGATAAAAAGTGTGAAAATCAGGAGGTTAAATGAAAGCACAAAATTATAAACTGATACTGATATTGTTATTCATTTCAGGAATATTGTTTGGTTCTGAAGTAAACGTGATAGAATTAAGCTGGAATGATGTAGTAGATTTTGCCCGATATGATAATCTTAGCCTGAAGATGACAGATTATGATTATAAAACATCCGAGGCAGAAGTAAAGAAAGCCTGGGGCAGTTTTTTGCCTTCATTGGATTATCAGTGGTTATGGAG
>Ga0207996_1000974_pt1 | contig 21903 bp, 19 predicted proteins | sample AntAceMetag02UKG_FD_184773 | JGI IMG/M metagenome (GOLD analysis project Ga0207996, IMG submission 184773) | Saline lake microbial communities from Ace Lake, Antarctica - Antarctic Ace Lake Metagenome 02UKG (SPAdes) (version 2) | ecosystem: Environmental > Aquatic > Non-marine Saline and...
CTCATCCATGGTCTGGAAGATGCTTTTGGTAATCTGGATGATTATACCGGACTTGGTCTGGTTGTATTGGATATATTTTTTAGTAAAGGAATTTAAGCCAGGGGAAATAAAATGCGTAAGATAGTTTTAATGATTTTATTGTTCAGTATTTTGTCCCTTTTTGCCCAGACGGATTTGGAAAATAATCCGCAACTGGGGCATTACCTGAATAAGGATGAGATAGGCAGGGAAGTATCACGGGATTTTTATCAGACCGACCCACCGGATTTTGCCCGTAATATAGCAGAATTCGAGCCCATGGAAGGAGTACTGGTTCGTTCCCCATTTGGTATCAGCTACAACCTGATAGCAAGCATGTCTGAGCAGGATAAAGTGGTCACTATTGTAAGCAGTTCAGCCGCTCAAACCAGCGTTATCAGCAGTTATACATCTCACGGTGTAAATCTTGCTAATTGTGAATTTCTGATAGCACCCAGTAATAGTTACTGGTGCCGCGATTATGGACCATGGTATATCTATGACGGTAGTGAAATATCAATCGTGAATTTTATCTATAACAGACCCCGCCCTGATGACAATGATATTCCAATTGAAATGGCAGATTATCTGGATATTACTTTATATGGTATGCCTCTCGAGCATACTGGTGGTAATTATATGACTGATGGCTTTGGCATTTCGGCTTCCACTGATCTGGTTCAGCTGGAAAATCCAGGCTTGACGAATCAGGAGATCAATGACCTGATGTCAGATTATTTGGGAATAGATACCTATCATATGCTGCCTGATCCCAATAATACCTATATCGATCATATTGACTGCTGGGGTAAATTTCTGGGGGTAGATAAAGTGCTCATCAGAGAAGTTCCTGCCAGTCATGCTCAATATGATGAGATCGAAGCAACCGCGGATTATTTTGCCAATCAGAATTGCAGTTGGGGCTATCCTTATGAGGTTTACCGGGTTTACACTCCCTCTAATGAACCTTACACAAATTCACTGATCTTAAATAAAAGAGTATTCGTGCCTATTATCGGCGGAAGCTGGGATGATGAGGCGATAGAATCCTATGAAGCTGCAATGCCGGGCTACGAAATATTGGGCTTTACTGGAAACTGGGAAAGCACAGATGCCCTGCACTGCCGTGCCAAGGGAATTGCAGACCGCAATATGCTGCACGTGGAGCATCAACCTTACTGGCAGCAGCAGTATAGTGGCTCTGAGCTTCAGTTCAATGCTCAGATATCTGCTTACAGCCAGGCTGCACTGCTTGCTGATTCCATATATGTTGCCTGGAAAATAGCAGGTGGTGAGTGGAATTTTGAGCCGATGACCAATATTGAAGCAGATAACTGGGAAGCCAGCGTTAACCTGCCTTCGGCTTCAGATGATTTCCAGTATTATATTCATGCTCAGGATGTGGAAGGTTATACTATTGATCATCCCCTGGCAGCAGCCTTTGATCCACATGAATTTGCCCTTTTACAGATGATCAATTTGGGCGATCTGGATGAAAATGGTGCTGTAGAAGCTTTTGATGCAGCTATATTATTACAATATGTGGTGGGATTTGATCCTTTGCCTGAGCTTGATCCCCTGCCCTGGGAACTTGCCAGATTGATGGCTGCTGATGTGGATGGCAGTTCGGACATCGATAGTTATGATGCCTCACTGATCATGCAATATTTCGTGGGATTGATTTCGGAATTTCCTGTAGAACAATAGGAAAGGAAAATTTCTGTTGACAGTATTAAATAGAAAATAACTATTAAGAAGAGGAGTATTATTATATGAAGAAAATTTTAATATTTGTGGCAGTCTTGATGTTCACCTGGCTGCTGGCTGGTGATATCAAAGATATTTCCATCGATGGTGGCACCTATACCGTTAATGCTGGAGACAGTCTGCGGATATATGTTAATGCCAATGATATTTCTCTGGATATGCGGGTTATAGCCTTTCAATTTGATGCCTATTATGACAGCACTCTTGTGAGATATATCACTCATAAACCAGGTGATCTGTTTGAGAATGCCATGCTGATGGCTAATGGCAAAGAAACAGGAATGCTTAAGGTGGCGTGCAGTCACTGGCAGCCTCAGGAAGGTAGTGGAACTCTGGTGGAATTGATCTTTTTTGCCCTTACCCCCGGAGAAACCCATTTGCAGTTTGATAAATTTAAAATGAACTCTGATACGATGACTCAGGTCTATGATGCAGATATCAAGATTCTGCCAGTCAGATCTGAGCGTAAGAAATAAATAAACCAGGAAGGAATTATGAAAAATTTAATTATTGTAATATGCCTGCTTACGGCAATAAGCTTGTTCGCTGATCTTCAAGACGCAGAGATCATTGTATCCTCGGGAAGTGTGAATGCAGGAGAAAGTATCACAATCGATATTTCTACTACAGAATTGATCGAAGATTTTGATGTGATAAGTTTCCAGTTTGAGATGGAATATAATTCAGAAGCTGTCACCTATGAGGACTATGCTGAAGGTGATATATTTCTTGATGGAATGCTGCTGGTCAATGAAACGGAACCTGGAAGTCTTCGTGCTGCTTATAGTCATTATGAAGCGCAAACTGGTTCTGGAGTTTTAATTAGACTTACTTTTTCAGGTATTGCTGATAGCACGATCCTTGATATTCATGACTTCAAATATAATGCTACTTCGATTGAAAATACTACTGATGGAACTATTGTTGTCATAAATAATGATATCACAGAGGATATTCCTGCTCAAATAACGCAGGTGGGCATTCAAAGCATTAGCCCAAATCCCTTTAATCCCAGCACTACGATCAATTTCCTTGTCCCCGATGGTGAGACTGCTGTAACTCTTAATATCTATTCCGTAAAAGGTCAGTTGGTTAAGAGATTTCATCTAAATGGTCTGGCATCAAATTCGCTATCAAGCATTAACTGGCAGGGTGTTGATGAGCACGGCAGGGACGTAGCCAGCGGAATATATTTCTGTGAGGTGAAAGGAGCAACCAGCAAAGCTTGCAGCAAAATGCTGCTGCTGAAATAGAGAATTTTCGGGCTGCTAAGGCAGCCTTTTTTTATGGAAAATAAATCCTTCAGGCTGGGAGATAATATCAAAGAAGTCACCGGCTTCAAGAAACATAAAAAATTAAGAAGACCGCTTTTGGGAAGCAATATAACTGCAGGCTTCCCTTCCCCTGCTCAGGATTATATTGAAAAAACTATTGATCTTAATGAGCAATTGATCTCGCATCCTGTAGCCACCTTTTTTATCCGTGTGGAAGGTGATTCCATGATTGGGGCAGGTATTTTCCCTGATGATGTGCTGATAGTTGATAGAGCAATGAATGCCGTAAATAATAATGTGATCGTCGCTGTACTCAATAGTGAACTTACAGTAAAGAGATTAAGGATAACTGATGAATATTGGTCGCTTGTGCCGGATAATCCTGCTTATCCTGAAATTATTATTACAGAAGATACAGATTTTACTGTCTGGGGTGTAGTGACATATTGCATTCATAAATTATAAGGGGTATCATGAGAACAGCTTTTTATAAAATTCGTGCTCGCAGTAATCTGGAAGGTAAGTGGGAAACTGCTATTGTAGCAGTGCTTTTAGGCTTTCTGGTTTTTGCTGCAATAGACATCATCTTTGGAAAAACCTATCTTAGCGGAGGATTTTTCATCTTCTGTCTTCGTCTGATCTTTCAAGGGCCCATATCTTTGGGGATGGCGATGTTCTTTCTGGCTCTCAGCCGGAGAACCAATCCCGAAGCATCTTTGATCTTCAAGGGTTTTGATAACTGGATTTCTGCCTTTTTCACTATGCTGTTGATGATTGTATTCATTATCTTGTGGGCGATCCTGCTGATCGTTCCAGGCATCATAGCTGCCCTTTCCTACAGCATGACATTATTTATTCTGGCAGATAATCCTGATCTCAAACCAACGGAAGCTATTAAACGCAGCAGACATATGATGCAGGGACATAAATCGGAATTTTTAAAGCTAATCCTCAGTTTTATTGGTTGGTTATTTTTAAGTGTCATAACCTGCGGGATACTTTTTATCCTCTATGTGGGACCACTCTATTATGCCACTATCACGGAATTCTATGAATCATTGCAGGAAATCTCGGATTATTGACAATGTGCGGTAATTTTGCGCTCTATAGTTCAGTGCAGGCTATCAAGGATTATTATCAGCTGCTGCAGGAAATGGGTGAGATCGATCCGAATGAAAATATCCGTCCTTCCCAGAATATACCTGTGATCGTGATCAAGCAGGGCAGAAAATATCTGGGTTTTGTCCGTTGGGGACTTATCCCTTTCTGGGCAAAGGATGATAAGATAGGTTATAAATTATTCAATGCCCGATCAGAAACCATTGACGTGAAACCCAGTTTTAAAGGTGGTTTTAAATCCAGACGCTGTCTGATCCCTGCAAATGGTTTCTTTGAATGGAGAAAACCTGATAAAACTAAATTCTATTTTGAACTGAAAAGCAGAGAACTATTTTCATTTGCCGGTATCTGGGAAAAATGGAAAAACCCTCAGGGAGAGATTATCCCCACCTGCACCATAATTACCTGCCAGCCAAATGAACTGGTCTCCCCTATTCATGACAGGATGCCTGTTATCCTGAAAAGGGAAGATGAGGAGAACTGGCTCAATAGCTCAGATTCGCAAACTCTGAAGAAATTACTTGTCCCTTATCCTGCATCTGATATGAAAGTAATTCAAAAATAAGATAAGTAGAACTTGCTTTACCTTACTAAGACCTTGCGAATGGGCTTTAGTCCTTCGCAATGTCCGTTCTGAACAAAATTTTTACACTTCTAACTGGCTTATAGGTAGAGGTTTATACGCCTCTATCACTGATCAATCATTGCGAAGGTGCAAGCACCATTCGCAAGGTCTTGGTTGTAGAAATTGAACGGTCTAAACGGGAGATAACAAGTTGATTTAGACAATTTATTGACAAATAAAACACCCTCAAATCTCAAGTAATATAAAGAAAAAATAAATTCAGGAGAATAAAAATGAAAAAAGTGATGTTAATCTTAGCAGTCCTTTTCTGTATGATTGTCTTATCCGCAAACGACCTGTTATTTGAAACTCTGGATAATGGCATGCAGGTAGCTGTGAAAAAGAATACTACCAATAATTCCGTTGCCGTTTACGCATTTGTAAAAACTGGTGCAATCAAGGAAGAACAGTTCCTTGGTTGCGGGATTTCTCATTATCTGGAACATCTGGTTTCTTCCGGTACTACCAGTATGCGTACCGAGAGCGAATACGTTCAGCTGGAAGAGCAGCTGGGACTTCTCTCAAATGCCTATACCACCTCAGATATTACTGCCTATTATCTTTCCGGTGAAAATACTTATCTTGATACTATGATCAGCACAGTGGGCGAATTCATCCGTTATTGTGAGTTTGACCAGGCGGAAGTTGATCGTGAAAAAGAAGTGATACTCAAAGAGATGATCATGCGCTCCACTGATGTTAGAAGTCAGATCAGCAACTGGCAGAATTCTGTTACTCATCCAAATTCTAATGCTAAATATCCCGTGATCGGTTATCCTGAGCTGTTTAAGCAGATAACCCGTGATAACCTGCTGGATTATTATCACAGGCATTATATCCCCAATAATATAATTTTTGTTGTTACCGGAAATGTGAATATTCAGGCTACCATGTCTAAAATAAAAGCAACATTTGAAGACTGGCAGCGAAGTAATTACCCCCCTGTATTCCTGCCTGTTCAGAAGCCTTACGGTACAGAATACACCTTCACCAAAGAATTTGAGACCGTTAATGCCAAAGTCAATATTAACTACATCATCCCCGATGCTTATTATCAATATACCAATGAACTCAATGCAGCATTAGATATCCTTTTCAGCAAAAGACAATCACGCATTAATTACCGTCTGGTGGAAGAAGAAAAACTGGTCAATAACGTCTGGGCATATTGCTCTTTGATCCCTGATTCACATGGATCTAATGATGCCGTTATCAGCTTTGAGCCCAAAGAAGAAGCAGATATTGATAAAATTATCTCTATTATCGATGAAGAATTACAAATTGCTGCCCAGGACGGGTTCACTCAGAAAGAACTGGATAATTACATCAATCGCACTAAAGCTTCCCACATACTTTTTGAACTCAGACCTGACCGCGAGGCAAATATGATCGGTTGGTCGATTTATAATCAGAGCAATCCTGATATGCTGGGAATGCAGATAAATGCCCTGGAATTGATCAAGCCAAATGAGATGCCCACGGCAATAGCAAATATTTTACTCACAGATCAAAGAGTGATCACGATTGCTGAACCAATGAAAGATGAAAAAGATGAAACAGCCAGAAAGGTGGAAAGCATCCAGACAAGTCTTAGTATGCAAAAAATAGAGATCGATGATAATGTAGTCCTCTTTTATGATGAGACTGATCAGGAAGAAGTAGTTAATGTTTCACTTATGCTCCCCATTACTCAGGACTGGGAAACCACTGAAAATGCCGGTATCCTGGAAATGACTGCTGATCTGCTGATGAAGGGTTCCAAAAAGTATGAATCCACTGAGATCAGTGAATGGCTGGAAGATCATGTTGTGTCCTTAAGAGCAAACCTGGGATCAAGCGGATTGATGATCTATATCAAATGTCTTACAGACGATCTGGATCAGCTGCTGGAGATGTTCATAGATGGATTTGACCATCCTCAGTTCTCTGAATCAGAAATTGAACTCTGGAAGGAGAGAAATCAAAGTTGGTTTGATCGCCAATCCACTACTGCCAGATATCAGCATCTCATCTTCCGTAATGGAGTGCTTTATGGAAGAGATACCAGAACTGGTATGATGCTCTCAGACCTCGTGGTAAAACAAAAGCAATACACCCGGAAAGATATTAAGGACTGCTGGGATAAATATTTTAAGATAGATAGCTTTATGATTGCCATTAATGGTGATATTTCATTAGATCAAGCCGAAGATGCTGCTAACCTTCTGAATGACAAGCTTCGCAAGGGCAAAGTGAACGAACCGCTTCATAAATTGAAGGTTCCTACCTCCAATATGTTCTTTGAACAGCAATATGAATATGAGCAGGTCAATCTTGATATCAATCTCGCTGCCCCTGCCGTAACTGATCCTGATTTCAAGGTGATGAAAGTGATAAATGCCCTTTTGAACCGTATGGATGGTGGATTACATGAAGCTACCCGTGGGACAAATGATCTGGCATATTACGCTTATTCCCAATATACAACAAATATGGATTATGGTTTCCTGAGACTCACCAGCCAGACCTCGATAAATAAGAAAGATGAGCTCATCTCAGTGCTTCAGCAGCAGCTCGATGATATGATGAATATCGAGATTACTCAGGATGAGATAATTCAGGTTCTTAATAATAATAATACTATTCTCCGTAATAATATATCCAAATCACGCCTTCCTTCCTTGGTGATAAATAACGAAATAGACGGTGTGGGTTATGATTGGTATGATAAACAGCTGGAAGAATTATCAACCGTCACTCCGGATGATATTCGCAGAGTTGCTGCTAAATATTTCCAGAATAAAGTGACTCTTGTTTCCTTTCCGTCAGAAGATTTCCAGAGAAAAATTGAATAGTCTAATATTGTTGTAATAAATTAAACCTAATCTGAGCGATTCTGTTTTGTTTCAGATTGCTAATATCGTTGAGCAGATTGAGTTGTGAAAAATTGCAGGAATACCTTTATGGTATTTCAAAATCTTTCACAATTTCAAGATGCCAAAGAGATTAGTGATATGAGCAAATGAGAATCACTCAGATTAGGTTAAAGGCTGATTGCATGCAATCAGCCTTCTTTTTTCCATACCCTCGGAGGTATATTTACTTTTCGACTTTTATTTGCAGACTAATGGTATCACCATTATCATTCTGCTCCTCAATGAAATAGATATTATCTGCATCCTTATCAAGGCCCATCTCCAATAGCTGTTCCCAGTTAAGCTCCATAAGATCAAGCATAAAATTACCCTTCTGAAATTTAACTTTCAGTCCTGATCCTATCACTGTCATAATTGGTTTGAGCAATTTTGTAAGCTTGTTTATGGAGATGCTGATATCCAGCAGCGGTGCAGCCTGATTTTGACTGAAGATCTCCAGTTTCATTACTGCTTCACGCTTCTTTTGCTCCAGAGTGCTTAATAATTCAGCACCAGCAGCAGCACTGATAGCCCCATCAGCTATAAGCTTAAGAATACGTCTCTGTTCCAATGCCACGATTTATTCCTTACCACCATTTAGAGCACGTAATAATTTCTCAGCATCATCAGGTGTGATCTTACCCTGTTCCAGAAGCTCAAGTATCTTCATCCTGCTGCGTTCCTTCACATCCTCTTCCTTATTCTTCTTAATGTTCCCTGTTTGCTTGTTGATTTCGGATTCCACGTCGCTCTTTTTCTTGGCCACATAATCTGAGATGTTATCCCAGGTCTTATTGACCTTATTAATAGCCACATCTTTATACTTCTCAATATCCTCGGCATTATCATCAATCGTTACCGTGATGGTATCGGATATTTGACTTACGATATTCTTGAGCTTATCTTCTATATCCGGAATATCAATTTCGATATTACTGAGTTTTTCGGCCAGTTTATTGATCTTTTTCTGGATCTTAGGTGCATTCTCTTTCGTCAAATTTTCCAGTGTGGGAATTATCTTTTCCTTTAGTAAAACTTCTATCTTGTGTGAGACCTTACCCTCCAGATCTTCGTGATGATGCATCTTGTCCATCAGTAAGATACCGCCCAGCTTGCTCTCAATATCAATTTTTACGCTGCCGGAGCCATTAACCAGCTTAAATTCCTTCTCGTCATCTCCACTCTGCTCATAACTCTTATCCAGACCGATCATCACTTTACCTCTCCTGGTCCTTGCCTTTATATCATATTCCAGACTCGCAGGTACAAAAACGCTGATCTTGCCATGGCTGTTCTTAAAATTGAATTTTCCTGCTTCTATTTCCTCAAATTCATAATATATTCCTGAATTTACGGTCTCTATATCCGCTGCCGTAAAGCCTGCATTCAAGATCTTAATACCACCATTTTTATGCTCAAGCTGCAATTCACCTCTGCAATGATTTAGCTTCACTCCACCATTCAGATTTTCCAGATGCATCACACCTTTACTGTCCATAACGCTTATGCCGCCATTCTTCTGCTCCAATGTAAGCTCGCCTTCATGGTCCAATACCTTGATCCCGCCATTCACGCTCTTCACCTCAAGTTTACCCTTACAGGCAAAGAATTTCACGCCACCATTGGTAAGCTCATATTCCTGGTCATTTTCAATACTCTCTGTCTTGATCCCGCCATTCACACTTCTGGCACTTATTTTGCTATCCTGCGGTATGGTCACAGTTACCTTCAGATTTTTGAGGACTGCTGTCAGGTGTTTCTCTGTCTGCCTGATCTCCAGTTTATTGTTTTCTTCATCAAAATTCGTTTCCACGTATTCGCTGATTTCCTCACCTTCCGTCATTCCTGTGATACTTTCGATTTCGATCAATACACTTGCTTCCTGCTCGTCATTACCTATTATGTGTAATCCACCACTGTGTAAATTGATCTCTGCCTGAAGTCCACTCCCGGCAGCAAATTTGATTTCTTTTTCTAACTTCATTTTACTTCTCCTTCAAGTATTTTTATCGCCTCTATTACTGATATCTCACCTGTTTCCAGCGCAGATAATACTTCTTCTGATTGAGTGGGACGCGCTACAAGCTTTTTCGTCGCACACAATACTTCACTTAATTGATTCAATTTGTTCTTCACTGTGGGATATGAGATCCCCAGTGCCTTTTCCACTTCCTTGATATTACCCTGGCAGCAGATAAAAGTCCTGGCAAATTCCTGCTGCTCAGGAGTCAATGCCCCAAATTCGCTGATGGCAAATTCTCCCTCAATGGTAATATCACATTCTGGACAGTGATACCGCGTCACTTCCAGTTTCGAATTGCACACTGGACAATTCTGTAATCGCTTATTCATAATACTCTCCTTTTTTATCTTTCTTCTGATTTCTTGTCTCTGCATCATCTGAGGACAAAGTTGCCACACGGATTAATTATGTCAAGTTATATATTAATTATTTTAATATTTATATTCATTATCTTAATATTTGCATTGATTATCTTCATTTATATTGGCTATTATCACCTCGCCTATCCAATCTTGAACAAAAAAAAGCCCGTCTTCCGACGGGCTCTATATTTATTGCTCAGCTTATATCAGCTTCGTTTGCGGTTCAAGTCATCCAGCTCTTTGCGTAAGGAGGTTAATTCCAGCCGCAGTACCACGGACTGCATCAGGTTTTTTACCAGGCTGTTCACCTGGATATATTTGATAGGTTTATGCAAAAATGCACTGGCTCCCAGCTCATAACACTTGCTGATATCCTCATCAGTGCCATATCCTGTGATTATTATCACTGCAAAACTGCTGTTCTCATCCGGTTCCAGGCGTTCCAGTAATTCTACGCCATCTTTGCCGGGCATCCTCAGATCAAGAATTACTATCTGCGGTTTATGAATTTGAAATAGCATCAATCCCTCATCCGCACTAAAGGATGAGATTATCTCATAATCAAGATCATTCAGAGCCGTTTTGATCTGAATGTGATTATCTTCCATATCATCTATTATCAATACTCTATTTTCGCTCATGTTTCCTCACATATTCCTGCTCTCTTATGAGACTTTTTTATCCAATCCATTTTTAATGTCAATAATAAATTCTCAGCTCTCCCCCATTTCACATCACAAATTCAGCTTATAAAATATGAATGATAAATCAATTATCATGCACGTTTTCACTCCCAGAATCGTTATACTCTCATTTCCCTTCATTATCACTCAGTTCACAATGTTAACCCTGTTTACTATCTTCACAAATCCTGATTATTCTTTCTCTTCAATCCTTTTCTGTTTCTCCCTGGCTTCACCCCTTCATTTAATTTTACATTCTTGTCCGCCTAGGTGGATTACATTATCTTATATTAAATCGCACCTTCGCCCCCTCTCATCTTCTCATCTTCGTTTTTCCCCAGCTCTGATTACATTACACATTTAATTTTACATTTTACATTTTCAATTTTCAATTATTCCTCTCCCTCACCCATTCTCACCATCTCCACACCTTTCTAACTATCCCTTCTCAAAAATATTATCTGTTTCACTTTGAGAAACCTTAATTATTTTCTTTAGAAGTAAAATTTGCTGGGATTATTTTTTATTCGAAGGATGTTATTAAGAAGTTATCGGGAAGTAATCCGGTTAGGTAATAAGAAATATTTTTAGGACAATTCATAGAAATAGCTGAGCATAAGAAATAAATCTTGACATATATAAATACTGCGTAAGAAGTTGGACAGAGTTTATAGAAACCATATAAAATAAAAAATATGTGTTACAATTAAGGAGAATGTATGGATCAAGCAAATAACCTGTTTGAGATGAAATTGAACGAATTGCAGGCAGTTGCCAAAGAGATGGAAATCGCCAGCACCGGAATGAAAAAGACCGATCTGATTCACAAGATATTCGAGATGAAAGCAATGCAGGAAGGTCTTGCATTTGTTATCGGAGTATTGGAAATAGTCGATGATGGTTATGGTTTTCTGCGTTTTGTAGAAAATAGTTACACCCCGGGACGTAATGACATTTATGTGTCAAACAGCCAGATCAAGAAATTTGGCTTGAAGAAAGGTCACGTGGTTTCAGGACCAGTACGCGCACCTAAGGAAGAAGAAAAGTATTTTGCCCTGATCAGAGTGGACTCTGTTAATTATGAGAATCCCATGTCAGCCCGTGAAGCCAAAAGCTTTGACCGGCTAACGCCTTATTTCCCTGAAGAAATATTGGATTTGGAATCTGACCCCAAGGATCTTTCCACCCGTATCATCAATTTATTTACTCCAATCGGAAAAGGTCAGCGTGGACTTATCGTTGCTGCTCCCAGAACAGGAAAAACCGTTTTGATGCAAAAAATGGCAAATGCCATTTTAACTAATCACAAGGAAGTTTATGTAATTGTATTACTGGTGGATGAGCGCCCTGAGGAAGTAACTGAAATGAAACGTAATATCATTCCAGAGAATTCAGAAGTGGTTTCCAGTACTTTTGATGAAACCCCGCGTAATCATATTCAGGTGGCAGAAATGACCATTGCCAAGGCAAAACGCATGGTTGAGCTTGGTGGTGATGTGGTTATCATGCTTGATAGTATCACCCGTCTTGCCAGGGCTTATAATATGGCTACCCCATCCAGTGGAAAGGTGCTTTCCGGTGGTTTGGATTCCAATAGTATCCATCGTCCCAAGAAATTCTTCGGAGCAGCCAGAAACGCTCTGGAAAAAGGCAGCCTCACAATTATCGCAACTGCACTGGTAGATACCGGCAGCCGCATGGATCAGGTCATCTTTGAAGAATTCAAAGGAACCGGTAATATGGAGCTGGTGCTTGACCGCACGATAAGTGATCTTCGTCTTTATCCAGCAGTTGATCTTATCCGTAGTGGAACCCGTAAGGAAGAATTATTGCTAAGTGAAGAAACCCGTAACCGGATGTTCGTCCTGCGCAAATTCCTCAAAACCATGAGTCCTATTCAGGGAATAGAAATGCTTCAAAGCAAAATGAGTGTTACTGAAAATAATAAAGAATTCCTTAACTCCATGAGCCGTTAATAGACCTATAGATCAAATGGAATTACTATCCCCCGCCGGAGATATCCATAAATTGCAATATGCTTTGGCATACGGGGCAGATGCTGTGTATGCTTCAGGCAAGAATTTTGGTTTGCGGAGTCACAGCCGTAATTTTGACCGCAGTGAACTATCCCAGGCAGTGCAGACGGTTCATGCCGCAGGCAAAAAGATTTATATCACAGTCAATATCTATGCCCACAATAAAGAAATAGCTAATCTGGAAGAATATCTGCGATTCCTTGCTGAACTGCAGGTGGATGCCCTTATCATCAGCGATCCGGGTGTTATGATGCAGGCTCGGATCCATGCCCCGCAAATACCAGTACATATCAGCACTCAGGCAAATGTAACCTCCTGGAGTGCCGTAAAATTCTGGCAGCAGGCTGGAGCAAAAAGGATCATCCTGGCACGCGAACTGGGTATCGATGAAATCTCTGAGATCAAGCAGCGCGTTCCTGAGATGGAGCTTGAGATGTTCGTGCATGGTGCCATGTGCATGAGTTATTCCGGACGCTGCCTCTTGAGTGCCTATCTAAATGGCAGACATGCTAATCTGGGAGATTGCAGTCAACCCTGCCGCTGGGAATATTATCTGAAAGAAAAAAGCCGTCCAAATGAAGAATTCACTATCGAAGAAGACCAATATGGTAGCTATATCTTAAATTCCCGTGACCTTTGCCTCATAGACAGGATGACCGAAATTGCCCAGGCCGGGGTGGATTCCATCAAGATCGAAGGCAGGATGAAAAGCCTTTATTACGTGGCCAATGTTACCCGCATCTATCGGGAAGCCGTGAGGGCTGTGCAGCAGAACAAAGCTATTGACCCTGAACTGCGCCATGAACTGGAAAAAGTGAGTCACCGTGTTTATAGTGAAGGCTTTTTTGAGGGATTGAACAGCATGGAAAAACAGTATTATGATTCATCGGCATATATCAGAAATTATCAGTTTCTGGGTGAAATAACTGAGCATGAGAAGAACTGGATATCAGTTAACGTGAAATCAAAATTCAGCTCCGGTGAAGAGATCGAGCTGGTGTTTCCTGACCGCAGTCAGGATAGAAAAATGTTAGTAACAAATATGATAAATGAAGAATCTGAGCAAATTTTCTTTACAAAACCCAACACTGTAGTAAAGATTGAGATTGAGGGTAAATGCCCTGCACAGGGGATATTAAGGAAAAAGATTGAAAAGAAATAAACCCAGGAGTTAGTATGTCACGAAAGGTTTTGCTTCTATTAGCTTTGATATTTTTAAGTCTAACCCTGTGGGGTGAATCCCGCATGGAAAAGCTCTATAATCAGGCAATTTCACGTATCCGGGAAGATGATTATGTGAAAGGATTTCAAGAGATCATCAAAGAAGATAAAGATGGTAAATATGGAAATCTTGCCCGGTTTGAACTGGCAAAATATTTTCTGCTGCGTCGAGATTATGAGGAAGCAGATAAATACCTGAAAAACTGCTCCAAGAAATATGTCCCGGATCGTGATTACTGGATGGGTCAAAACCTCTTTGGCTGGGGAAAATATGATAAAGCTATTATGATATTTGATGATTATATCATCAATTCAGATAATTATAATAATATTGAAACCAGTTACTTGTATATTTCCGAAGCTTATATTCGCATGCTGGAATACTATAAAGCGCTTAATACTCTGGATGAATTAACCAAAGGTCGCTATCTGAGACAGCAAAAAGCTCTGGTATTTTATAAAACCGGTAGTACTCAGGAGAAAGTGGGAAACTATCAGGCTGCCATGGAAATGTATGACAAAATGAAGATTGAATTTCCCTATCATCCTTTGACTTTTAATGCTACTGACAGGATCAATGATATTACCTCACAAGGTCTGGCGGAAGTAGAATCTATGCCCCCGGTCGAATCTGAACCTGAACCAGAACCGGAAATGGCAAAAGCAGAAATGCCAAAACCACTTCCAGAACCTAAGCCTGAACCTAAACCTGAGCCGAAACCGGAACCAGAACCTGAGCCGAAATTTAAAGGTATGTTCCTGCAGGTGGGTGCATTTATCAAAGATTATAATCTTACGCGCAGAGTTGCGTTGCTGGAATCAATGAGCTATAATGTAAATCTGGATCCGGTAAATACCAGGCAGGGCATGCTTTATAAAGTGCTGGTGGGACCTTTTAAAACGGAAAGTGATTTACTGAAAGCCCAGAAAAAACTAAGGTCACAAGGGTTAGAGTGCTTTAAAACAGTTCGATAATTTTGAGGACTAAATAACAGGTCTGATGACTAAAAATATTAAACTAACTCCAATGCTGCGGCAGTTTATGGAGATAAAAGAAAAACACCCTGATAAACTTATCTTGTTTAGAATGGGTGATTTTTATGAAACCTTTTTTGATGATGCCCAGCGTGCAGCAAAACTATTAGGTATCACTCTCACCGCCAGAAATAAGAATAATGAAAATCCTGTCCCGTTAGCCGGTTTCCCCTATCATGCTCTGGATAATTACCTTGATAAACTGATAAAGCAGGGTGTGAAAGTGGTTATCTGTGAGCAGACCGAAGACCCGAAACAAGCCAAAGGTCTGGTAAAACGAGGGATCATTGATATTATTACCCCGGGTTCTGTGATAGATAGCAAGTTGATTGCTAAAAGTGATAATAATTTTCTGGCAGCGATCCATCCGGGAACTGAGGGTTTTTCAGGTATTGCCTTTATAGATGTTTCCACGGCGGAATTTATCTTCACAGAGATCCCTGATTCTGAGATAACTAACGAGGTTATGCGGCTGCTTCCCGCTGAGATCATTGTGACAAATGAAGAATATAAACAAAAGCTGGAAGAGAAATACAAGGATTCAAACATCACTTTCACCTTGTTTGAGAACTGGTATTTTGATGAACAGGAAGCTGATAAAATCCTCAAAGAGCACTTTGGCACTACCACCCTGGAAGGCTTTGGTGCTCATGATAAACCTCTAGGGAAAACTGCTGCCGGTATTGCTCTTGCCTATCTGAAAACTCTTAAGATTGATGCCCTTGATCATATCACTTCCCTGCATTATTATTCTCTTTCAGATTATATGCAGCTTGATGAAGTAACACGCAGAAACCTTGAACTTGTGCGCTCCATGCGCTATAGCACAGCCTATGGAAGTCTGCTTTCTATCCTTGATAAAACCCAAACTCCCATGGGGTCAAGACTGATCAAAAACTGGGTTTTGAATCCCCTGATCAAAAGAACTGAAATTGAAAAACGTTTTATGGCGGTTGCTGCTCTGAAAAATGATATAATTAGAACTGAAGAATTACGCATGGTGCTGGATAAGATTGGCGATCTCAGCCGTATCATCTCCAAAGTAGGCACCATGCGAGTTAATCCCAGAGAACTGATCGCTCTGCATAACTTTCTGCTTACAGCAGTTGAACTTCGTAATCTGCTGAGTGATTTTCAAGAGCCTACTATTAAGGAATTATATGCCAGTATCCAGAATTATGAAGCTATTACTGAATATATAGATAAAAGCATTCAACCTGAACCACCACTTGTGATAACTGAAGGAAATATCATCAAAGACGGCTATGAAGCGGGTTTGGATGAATTGCGTGAGATCAGCCGTAATGGTAAATCCTGGATTGCCCGGCTGGAAGCAGAAGAACGCAAAACTACCGGCATATCATCTCTCAAAGTTGGTTATAACCGTGTGTTTGGTTATTACCTGGAAGTTACTCAAGCGCATAAGGACAAAATCCCAGAGCACTATATTCGCAAGCAGACCCTCGTAAATTCCGAACGCTATATCAGCCCTCAGCTCAAAGAATATGAAGCAAAAGTACTGGGTGCCGAAGAACGGATAAAAAATCTGGAATATGAATTATATAACACTATCCGCAAGCATCTGCATGACCAGATCCCCTTGCTGCAGCAATTTGTGGATGTGGTTGCTCAACTGGATGTGTTCACCTGTTTTGGCTGGCTGGCATATTATAATGATTATGTGCAGCCGGAGTTTAGTGATAACGGTATCATGCAGATCACTGATTGCCGGCATCCGGTTATTGAGAAGCTGCTTACTGATGAACAGTATATTCCCAATGATGTGGAACTCAATAGCACAGATAATCGCATAGTCCTGCTTACTGGACCAAATATGGCAGGTAAATCTACATATTTAAGGCAAATAGGTTTGCTGGTGATCATGGCTCAAAGCGGTTGCTTTGTCCCCGCAAAATCTGCTCTCCTGCCCGTGTTTGATAAAGTATTCACCCGTGTGGGAGCTTCTGATAATCTGGCGATGGGTCAGAGCACATTTTTAGTTGAAATGCTGGAAACTGCCAATATCCTGAATTCTGCCACTTCTGATTCCCTGATACTTCTAGATGAGATCGGCAGAGGCACCAGCACATTTGATGGACTCAGCCTTGCCTGGTCTATCGTGGAATATATCCACAATCATCCCCGTCTGCAGGCAAAAACACTGTTTGCCACGCACTATCATGAGCTCACAGAACTGGAAAACCTGCTAACTGGCGTAAAGAATTATAATATCGCTGTTCAGGAATGGAATGATACTATAGTATTTCTTCGTAAGATCAAGCGTGGCAGTGCTGATCAAAGTTATGGGATTCAGGTAGCCCGTCTTGCTGGCGTGCCCAATGCCGTGATCTCTCGCGCAAAAGAAATTCTGGGTAATCTTGAAGAACACGAACTTAGTCCCCAGGGACTTAGCGGACAATCCAGAAGAAAGAAGAAGCAAAAAGAAAGTTCTCAGCTTGATATTTTCGATGCCATGGTTCAGCTTGATACTGAGAAAAATGAAATATTGGAAGAAATAAAGAAAATCGATGTGAATAACCTCACCCCTATAGAGGCTATCAATAAACTGGCAGAATTGAAAAAGAAACTCTAAACAAAGGAGTTAATATGAAAACGACAACTGGATTTCTGATCATCCTCCTGTTCGCTACTCTCATGATCAATGCTAATGATATTTCTGATCCTATCAATGATTTTGGCTTTGATCTATTGCGTCAGATAGATGCAGAAGATAATATTGTCATCTCACCTTACAGCGTTTTCACTGCCCTGGCAATGACTGCGGAAGGCGCTGATAAGGAAACACTTTCTCAAATGCGCTCAGTTCTTAAGCTTGATAAAAATATCACTACTGCTGAAAGCCTGGGTGCTCTGCAAAATTACCTCCTTACGCAATCTGGTGATAATGTGGAATTGAAAATTGCCAACGCTCTCTGGATGGCAAATAATTACAAGATCAGAGAATCCTTTATCAATAAAATAGAAATTGACTACCAGGCGGAACTTCACCAGTCAGATTTCTATGACCAGAAAATGGTCTTGCAGGAAATTAATCAATGGGTTGCAGGTAAGACTAATGATAAAATCCCTGAAATCCTGCAATATCTGAATCCCGCTAGCAAGCTTGTTCTGCTGAATGCAATTTATTTTAAAGCCAAATGGCAGCATAAATTCAATCCCAGATTCACAAAAAAAGAAGACTTTCATCTGAATTCTAATGAGATCATAAAGGCAGATATGATGCACATTACCAAAAGATTTAATTATTATGAGGATGATATCTTGCAGGCGGTCAGGATGAGATATGATGATAGCGATTATTCCATGCTCATACTTCTGCCCAAAGAATCTTCCCAGTTGCCTGATGCCTTAGGTAAACTGAATAAAGAATATTATAATGAAATAAACTCTAACTGGATTACCGGAAAATCTGTGATCGTGGCTCTTCCCAAATTTAAAATTGATTATTCCCGCATGTTGAATGATGATCTAATCGCCATGGGAATGCCCGTCGCATTTACATCTGAAGCAGATTTCAGCCGGATTAATGAGATGATGGATTTGGAAATCGGACAGGTACAGCACCGCGGTTTTATTGATGTGGATGAAACTGGCTCCGAAGCCGCTGCTGCCACAGCAGTAACCATGAAACTGAATTCAGCAGGACCTCCCAAAGATCAGTATGAGTTCACAGCAGATCATCCCTTCATCTTCCTGCTCCAGGAAAACACTCACAACCTGATCCTTTTCGCTGGGATTGTAAGTAATCCTGAGTAAGATCATGGAAAAAATACTGATAAGTGCCTGTCTGGCAGGAGTTAATTGTAAATATGATGGTGATAATAACCTTCATCCTGAAATAATGAAACTTGTCCAGTCCGGTGAAGCAATACTGGTTTGCCCTGAGCAGTTAGGTGGCTTACCCACTCCCCGTCTTGCCTCTGAAATTATTGGAGAAAATGTATTTAACAGCTCAGGAGAAGACGTTACAGCTCAATTTATCAAAGGAGCCCAGGAAACACTTCGGCTGGCAAAGCTATACGGCATCATCAAAGCCATCCTCAAAGAACGCTCCCCCTCCTGCGGAGTACATTACATCTATGACGGCACATTCTCCGGCAAAAATATAAAATGCTCCGGCTTCACCTGCCGCCTCCTGCAAGCAAATGGTATAAAAATCCTCAGCGAAGAGGAATTATAAAATTAAAAAGCCCCGGATAATTCCGGGGCTTTTATATATCAATAAGATTATTATCTTAACTGAATTTCAAGATTGATTTCTTAATACGCTCTACTGCATCATAGATTTCTTCTTCTGTGATCACCAGTGGTGGTGCAAAGCGGATTATATGCTGATGAGTTGGTTTGGCAAGCACACCATTCTTCTTCATCTCCACACACACATCCCAGGCTTCTTTGCCATTTGTGGGTTCAATGATGATAGCATTCAAAAGTCCTTTTCCCCGTACTGTTTTGATCATCGGGCTATCTATCTCTTCCATTAATTTACGGAATAATTTTCCTAGTCTTTCAGCATTTTCCGTCAGTTTCTCATCTCTGATAACTTCCAGTGCTGCTTTGGCAACAGTACATGCCAGCGGGAATCCACCAAATGTGGAACCATGTTCGCCGGGTTTGATGCACAGCATGATATCTTTGGAGGCAAGTACGGCTGATACCGGTAACACGCCACCAGAAATTGCTTTTCCTAAGATCACCATATCTGGATGGATTTCTTCCCAGTCACATGCCAGCAGACGTCCAGTACGTGCTATACCTGTCTGCACTTCATCAGCAACGAATAATACATTGTGCTGATGACAAAGATCAAGACACTTCTTCAGGTAACCATGTTCCGGCACAAAAACACCTGCTTCACCCTGAATAGGTTCGACAATAAAGGCTGCTACGTTGTCACCCTTTTCTGCCAGCAGTTTTGCCAGAGCATCGGTATCATTATAGGGTATGATCTCTATCCCTGGTGTAAATGGTCCATATTCATTATAGGCAACTGGATCTGTAGATGCGGATACAATACTAATAGTTCTGCCATGGAAATTATTTTCAGCAAAGATCAGAAGTGCTTCATTTTTTGGCACACCTTTCTTCTGATATGCCCATTTACGGCTCAGCTTCATAGCAGTTTCCACTGCTTCTGCTCCTGTATTCATCGGTAACACCATATCATATCCAAAATATTCAGTGATAAATTTCTCATATTCACCTAATTTATTATTGTAAAATGCCCGGCTGGTGAGGGTAAGTTCCTTTGCCTGATCAATAAGTGCCTGAATGATCACGGGATGGCAATGTCCCTGATTTACAGCGGAATATGCTGATAAAAAGTCATAATATTCATTCCCTTCCGGATCCCAGACTTTAGTGCCTTTACCTTTAGCTATCACTATTGGCAGTGGATGATAATTATGTGCACCATATTTGTTTTCCAGATCCATCGCTTCCTGGCTTCCGATTTTCCCATACTTCAATTCTGTCATAATACCTCCTTTGAAGTTCTGTTATTTTTTATTACAATAATATTAAAACTATCTTAATGTCAAATGATTTTTCTACTCAAAATCTTTATCTATAATTTCACTGATTTCTATCATTTACGTTCCATTATTATTACCTATCTAACCCTCTTCAGGTGGAACAACAAAGCACATAGTGACATTTTTTTGTTAGATTGTGCTTTGTTGTTCTGCCTTATAGGTGCTAAATTGTTTCTAAGAAGACGTTTGAATGACTATTTAGTGGATTTTAACTGGAATATCAAGGGAAATCATGAAATTCAGTGAAATTACTAATTTATTGATTTATATCAGTTTTTATTTAAGAGTACAGTTGTTCCCTTTAGTTAATGATATCCTTTGATCATACTTCGCTGTTCTCTCTTTTCAGGAAGATATCAGTGTCAAAAAGATAGCCGTTCTTGATCAGATTTCTGCCCCCAATAGTAATTTTTGCTGCGTGTGTGTGTACCCCCCCCAGAGATTCGTAAAAAGCTCTGGCAGGATTTTTTTCAAGACACCAAATGAGAAACTGCTTCCAACCCTCATGATGAAAATCAATTACAATCTGATCCAGCATCATTTTGCCAATGCCTTGCTTTTGATATTCCGGTAAAATGTACATGGCATAAACCTCAGCGTCATATAGCAGCTCTTCATCACGCAAGTTGCCACCAGTGATAAATCCGACTACAATATCATCCTTTTCTGCCACATAGAAATAATCACTCAGTTTCGCCATGCAGTTTTTCCAGTTATCCTGTGAGCGGCCATAGGACAGCTTGCCCAGAACGTAATTATCAATTATTCCTCTATAAGCATCCCGCCACGTATCCACATGAATATATGATATCTGCCTCAGGTCTTTGCAATCTGCTTTTCTGATCTTGATCATAATCTGCTCTCCCTGCTCATTTCATATAGCATTTCTATTTCTGCCTGCCACTTTTCCGATTCTGGTGTCTCTAATATCAGGGGAATTTCGTCAAATCTGTCATCCTGCATGATATATTCAAAACAGGTTTTGCCTATCAATCCTTCTCCAATTGAAGCATGACGGTCTTTGCGAGAGCCTAATTCGATCTTGGAGTCGTTAAGATGCATACCCCGCAGCCAGTTGAAGCCTACAATACTGTCAAATTCAACAAAGGTTTTCTGGCATGCGTCCTTAGTTCGCAGATCATAGCCAGCTCCAAAAGTATGACAGGTATCCAGGCACACTCCGATCCGGTCTTTATCATCCACCATTTCAATTATGCGGTTCAAATGCTCAAACCTGTATCCCATCCTTGTTCCCTGTCCAGCTGTATTCTCTATCACTATGCAAAGACTC
>Ga0207996_1000976_pt1 | contig 21897 bp, 21 predicted proteins | sample AntAceMetag02UKG_FD_184773 | JGI IMG/M metagenome (GOLD analysis project Ga0207996, IMG submission 184773) | Saline lake microbial communities from Ace Lake, Antarctica - Antarctic Ace Lake Metagenome 02UKG (SPAdes) (version 2) | ecosystem: Environmental > Aquatic > Non-marine Saline and...
TTTGCTACGGACTTCTTTCAGCTGAGTTCCTCGCGAAACCCGCCTTGTCCTTCACTACGGTTGTCGTCACGACTTCCGATCATCTCCTTTCAGATGATGAGTTCATGCCCATGCCGGGCACACTAGGCCCGCCCTCTGTGGCGGGCGCGAATTCCGCCGGACGCAGAGGTCCGGCCTACAACCCGCAACGGCTACAGAAAATATGAAACCGATCTAGAATTCGCCGCGGATCTCGACGCGTTCGACGTAGGGGCGGAGGAGATCGGCATAGGCGTGGAACACTTCGGGGGAGAAAAACTCTTGATGCCTGAAAACTCTTACGCTCCTCGGTCACCCGCATTGGCTCTTGTTCCAAATATGGGCTTACAGGTATAATGATGTTGTTGAGGTGTCATAAATTCTGGAGAAAGCTATGAGTGAGAAATCAACCCCGCGTGTTGTGATTGTCGGTGCAGGCCCCGGTGGCCTGACGTGCGCGATGATTCTGGCCCATCGCGGCGTTCGCGTTACGGTTCTGGAGGCCAAGGACCAGGTGGGTGGACGAAATGCCGCCATCCGCCTCGGGCCCTATACCTTCGACACCGGCCCCACCTTCCTGATGCTGCAGCAAATTCTGGACGAGGTCTTCGAAGAGTCCGGCTCCACGACGGATGAGCTGCTGGATGTTCATACGCTGGACCCGATGTATCATCTTATCTTCAGCAACAAGACGATGAAAGTCACGCCTGACCATGAGCAGATGAAGGCGGAGATCGATCGCTGTTTCCCCGGGAAAGGTGAGCGGTATGACCGATTCATCGTTCAGGAAAAGCAGCGCTTTAAGTTTCTCTATCCCTGTCTGCAGAAACCCTATCACCGCTTCCTCACGCTACTCCATCCTGATGTCCTGCGTGCACTGCCGCATCTGGCTTTGGGCAAATCCCTCTATGATGTCGTGTTCGACCTGTTTGGCGATGAAGACCTGGCGCTGTCCTTTACCTTCCAGTCTAAATACCTGGGCATGTCCCCCTGGGAATGCCCCGGGCTTTTTTCGATGATTCCCTATATCGAGCATGGACTGGGCATCACCCATGTGACCGGCGGCCTGAGCCGGATATCCGACGCGATGGCCGAGGTGGCCGCCCGGAATGAGGCGGACATCCGCTGCTCCGCGCCGGTCAAGCGCGTGCTGGTGAAAGCGGGAAAGGCCTGCGGGGTAGAACTCGAGAGCGGCAAGAAAATCGAGGCCGATGATGTGGTCCTGAATGCGGACTTCGGCTATGCAATGACCCATCTGTTCGACCCGGGCGTCCTGAAGAAGTACACCCCGGAGAAGTTGAAGAAAAAGAAACTCTCGTGCTCCACCTACATGCTGTATCTCGGGACCGACAAGGAATGGGATCTTCCGCATCACGCCATCTATTTTGCAAAGGACTACCGCACGAATGTGGAAGGCATCTTCAAGGGCGAAAAGCCGACGGACGACATCTCCTTCTATGTACGCAACGCCTCGGCCACCGACTCAACACTCGCGCCGGCTGGCCACTCCGCCATCTATGTGCTGGTTCCTGTGCCTAACACGCGCAGCGGCCTCGACTGGTCGCCGGACAGCGGCTTCCGCGAAACCGTTCTCAATGCCCTGGAGAAACGGGCGGGCATGACCGGAATCCGGGACCATATCCGGGAAGAGAAAATCCTGACTCCCAACGACTGGGATACAGAATATGGCGTGTATGACGGCGCCACATTCAATCTGGCGCACAATCTCGGCCAGATGCTCTATCTCCGCCCCCGGAACCAGTTCGAAGAGGTGAAGAACTGCTATCTAACCGGCGGCGGCACCCATCCCGGTAGCGGGCTGCCCACCATCTACGAATCCGGGCGCATCGCGGCCAATCTGATTTCCAAAAGGCATCATCTGGACTTTGTTACCAAGAACCTCGAAGTCTGACGAGGGTCAGCCAACACCGGGTTTTGTGGAAGAAATGAAACCACAAGAGATCATTGTAAGCGACCGGATGCAGCAAGGATACCGCTACCTGCTGACGAAACCGGCAGGTCGCTGCTTCCATCCGGATTTCGCTCCTGAACTCACGCCCAGACAAATGCTGGAACTGGGTGTCTTCGGCGGAAAGTACATGACCGATTGCCGTGAAGAATTTCCTGCCGCGTGGTTCGCGAAAGCAAAACTGTCGCCCGCACGCACGAACCCCGACCTGAACTTTTTCAAGGAGAATGCCTCCAAACCCCTCTCCTACTGGATTGAAAAAGGATGGATTTGGCCCCAGGACCCCAGAGGATGGTTTCAGTGGTACTGTCGATACTACATGGGGAGACGTTCTGAGGATGACGAACGCCAGATCAAGCGATGGAAAGGCATGCAGCGCCACATTGCTCAGCTGAAGAAAAATTGCCGTAAAGGAGACCTGTTGTGCAGGCCCGTCCAGAGGCAGGCTCTCTTACACTGGGCATACGACAGCAGAAATATGTGATCGCAGAACAATCACCTGTAGGCGGCGTACTAAAGGTCGCACCTGAGGAATGTTGTTAGAAAATATAGAAGCTATTATGACGCGAATAAAAATTTGCTGTATTAGTTCTGTAATCGAGGCTCAGTTGGCCATAGATCACGGTGCATCCGCTATTGGGCTGGTGTCAAACATGCCCAGCGGTCCTGGAGTGATTCCAGAATCACGCATCACAGAGATTGCGGCTATTGTTCCACCGGCGGTAGCGACCATTCTCCTAACAAGTCTGATAACCTCCTTAGATATTATCGCGCAACAGAAACGATGTAGGGTCAATACGCTTCAACTCTGTGATCGGGTCGATCCTGAAGTGTATACTGACCTGCGAAATTCACTTCCCGGTATAGCTCTAATTCAGGTGGTCCACATAGTGGGCAAGGACTCCGTACAGGAAGCAATCAAGGCATCACTACAGGTCGATGCCCTTCTACTGGATTCAGGAAATCAGTTGTTGCCGCTAAAACAGCTTGGGGGAACCGGGCGTGTTCACGATTGGAGATTGAGCGCAGAGATCGTTAAGCAATCACAGATTCCGGTTTTCCTTGCCGGTGGGCTGAATTCAGAAAATGTCGCAGAGGCTATCCGCATTGTACGGCCATTTGGAGTGGATGTTTGCAGTGGTGTGCGTACGGCAGATAAACTGGATGAAGGGAAGCTTAAGGAATTCATAAACCAAGTTAACCGTACTTCCTAGCAACCGGATCCACCTTACGCGCCGGCGCGACAGTGATCCGTGTTGTTCTTCAAAAGAGATTGATGATAAGAAGTGATAAACCGCAGTTTTAGAGATTCCAACCTAGGGAGAAGCCTCATGTTCAGACTCACAACCTACTTGATCATTGGATTTGTTCTCTTCACGAGTTCCGCGACATTTGCCGGCGATTTTGACATTCAAGTGGAAGGAGGCGCCGTGTGGTTCAGCCAGAATGACGTGCGCATTCCAGGTGATGGCGGCACGAAATTCGATATGCTGGATCTGACCGGCAACGGGCCGGACCCGTATGTTCGCTTCTACGCCACGTACGACTTCAATAGCCGCCACGCTATTCGGCTTACTATCGCACCGCTTCAAGTCGAAGGAACGGGCATGCTACCCGGCGATGTGACTTTCCAAGACGACGTATTCACCGCCGATGCGCCGACCAAAGGAACGTATACCTTCAATACCTACCGGCTCACATACCGCTGGACCTTCCATGATAGCGAGCGCTGGCGCTGGGGCCTCGGTGCTGCCGCCCTGGTTCGCGATGCGGATATCGGCCTGGAACAGGGAGACAAAAAGCAATCCAAGGACGACCTTGGCCTGGTTCCTCTCCTACATCTGTATGGCGAATACCGATTCAGCGACCAGGTTTCCATCATCATGGACGTGGAGGGCGCGTGGGCTCCCGTGGGTAGAGCTGTCGATGCTGCCCTCAAAACACAGTACGACTTCGATTCAGGATGGTATGTGGGCGCAGGATACAGAACACTCGAAGGGGGCGCGGACAACGACGAGGTATACACATTTGCGTGGTTGCATTATGCAATGGCCGAGGTGGGATACCGCTTTTGACCCTACCCTGCTTTTCGACCTGCAGGAGCAATCAATCACTTGATAGACCCGATGTGAGACATTTGCTTCCCGATCCCATGCCCTGGAGGCTATCGGAGCTACGCCGGAAAGTGGGATCAATAGCCGCCGACACGCGCTTACTTCATCATCCAGCGATAGGCTTTTTTCATTAGGGAAAGGGAGAGGCTCTGTGGTTTGTAGCGATAGTCGGGATCAGGCCACAGTGACCGCCACATCACCGCTTTCTGATTGCTGAAAGTCAGGAACCCCTGCTCCCCCCGATATTTCCCCATGCCGCTGGCCCCGACTCCCCCAAAGGGCAGCTCGGAAGGCAGGATCTGACTGATGGTGTCATTCATGCACATGGTTCCAGCTGAAACGGTCTGGACGAAGGTTTCCATCCGCGATTTCTCTTTGCAGAACAGATAAGCCGCCAGCGGTTTGGGGCGCGCCAGGATGAACTCACAGGCCTCCTCAAAAGAATCTACCGGCAGTACCGGCAACAGGGGGCCGAAAATCTCCTCCTGCATAATGGATGTCGTGGGGGCCACCCCGGTCAGCAGCGTCGTCTCCATTTTCAGAGCTGCGGCATCAGATTGGCCACCCTCAAGGACTTCACCATCAGACATCAATCGGGTCAGCCGGTCAAAATGGGACTGGTTCACGATATGACTGCGGTGAGGCGATCCCATCTCATCCGGCCAGAGCTCTTGGAGGGCGTTTTGAAGCGCCTCCAATAGCGGACGCTCCACGCTTTTCTCCACCAAGACATAGTCCGGCGCGACACAAGTCTGCCCCGCGTTCAGCACCTTGCCCCACAGAATTCGGCGGGCGGTTGTTTCCAATGGCGCGTCCCCACACACCACGCAGGGCGACTTGCCCCCCAGTTCAAGCGTCACCGGCACCAGATTCCGTGCGGCCTGCTCTGCAACAAGCCTGCCCGTAGCCGTGGATCCGGTGAAAAAGATGTGATCGAACGACTGCGCCACCAGCTCTGAGGCCACTTCACGGCCGCCGATGCAGACCTGTACATGAGCGGAATCAAATGCCTGCTGACAGATCTCGCCGATCACACGCGCGGTTTCCGGCGCCAGTTCAGACGGTTTCAGGCACGCCGCATTGCCGGCGGCAAGGGCCGAAACCAATGGAGACATCATCAGCTGAAAGGGATAATTCCATGGGCCAAGGATCAGCACAACCCCGAGGGGTTCCGGCAGACTTTTTGCACGCGCCCTCCGGGTAATCAGGGGTACGGAACAGCGGCGCCCTTTCATCCATGATCGCAGATGGGCCTGAGCATGGGTGATATCGCGCAGGACAAATCCAATCTCTGACGTGTACGCCTCGACCTCCGACTTACCGAGGTCCGCTTTCAACGCCTTGAGCAAAGAGGATTCTGCGGCCAGAATCGCGCGGGCCAGACGTTCCAGCGCGGACAGCCGGGACTCCGCCGTCCGCAGAGCCCCGCTTCGGATCAAGTCTCGCTGCGCTGTAAGGGATGATGTCATGCTGCTTTCTCCATGCTCTGTCTCCTGTCGAGAATCCGGTCAATACGAATACGATTATAGCGCTGAATGAAGATGCAGGGAAGGTTGGCCAGGAGGCCATATGCCACATTGATGGCTGCAATGCCCGGCGGGTTCCAGATGAAAAACAGACCTGATGACAGAAGAACGACCCAGTGAACTGCTTCCCCCCGCCGCGTCTCCGACTGATAGCGAAGCAGGTACTCCTTCCCCGCTGAAAGCAACCGTTTCTTGGGAAAGCCTCCCCTGAACCAGGGGGCCGCATCGGGGACTCCGTCTTTCCATTTTTTGATGCCCAGCACCTTTTCATAGAACCATCCTGAACGCTCGAAAGACCGGGGGCGACTCCACCACGACCTGCCAGAAAACCAGTTCACAGACATTCGGGTGCCGCACCAGGAAAGTCCGATGTGAATCGTTGCCCATGCAAACCCATTGATTGCTATGTAGTAGATGACCTCTCCGGTTGTCATGTGCCCACACTCTCCTGCGGAGATGGAATCGTGCGGCCCTTCCAGGTCACCGTCTGACCGGTCTTCATTCGGACTGCGGAGCGAATAAATACAAAGAAGAAAAAGAGCAGGAGAACCGGATACGCCAGAGATGCCCACCAGGCGAACGATCCGACCTGGCGCAACAACCCGTGAAATTGAAGAACATACAGGCCAAAAAGCAGCAGGCTCAACAGCACCGGCGCATCAACCGCAGACGACAAAAGCAGCATCATAAACGCCATGATTCCTCCGGTCAGCCAGGCAATGGAGAACAGCAGGTCACGCTTCCGGGTTCTGGACGCGCCGAATGCGAAGGCTTTGGTCCATCCCTCAATCAGGCTCCGGAGTCCATCCGGATACATACGCATATGAACCACATCGCGGCCGCCTAGGCACAACACGGGAACCCCTTTCTCTATGAGTCGACGCCCCATCACCATATGCTCGAGAATCTCTCCTCGTACACCGCCATGGCCACCCACCTTGTCATAGGTGGTCCGGTCAATCAGCAGAAACGGGCCAAACAGCCCGGAAGGATGGCGGGGAGTATCAAACAAAGAAAAGGCCCCCATTCCGGCATAGGTCATCAGATTAAAAACAGCCGACAGCTGCTCTGCTGCGCCATGAACGTCATGATAGGGACCGAGTGAAAGCGCCTGTACTCCGGATTCACAATACACAGACAGAATTCGCTCCAGAGCATCGGGCTGAAGGACCGTATCCGCATCCAGAAAAAGCAACACATCGCCATGCGCCGCGCCGGCCCCTTGCTGACAAGCCCAGGTTTTTCCCCGCCAGCCAGCAGGAAGCGGCGGGACTGGAATGACCGTGGCCCCCGCCTCTTCCGCGATTCGGGCGGTTTCATCCCCGGAGCCATCATCCACCACAAGCAAATCCACCGGCTGGACGGACTGCTGACGGACCGATGAGACCAGCCGGCCGATTGTCCCCGCCTCATCCCGGGCGGGGATGATGATGGATACCGAAGGAAGCGGCCGATCGGACTTCGCGGGAGGGCACTTCGGTATTTTCCAAATCAGCACAAACCCCATCGCCCAGAGGCATGCCGCAATCCAGAGCATCAAGGAGCCTTCTGATCATGAGCTACAATGCGCTTCGCCACTTGCTGCCCGCATAGAAAGACCATCGGCATGCCGCCACCGGGATTCACAGTTCCACCCGTGAAAAACAGATTGGGATACTGTTGACTCTGCTTGCGTGCCTTAAAAGACAGATTCTTGAAGCGATCGCTGGCCACGCCATAGATCGAGCCTCCATTGGAATAATACTGTTTCTCGATATCCCGGGGGGTCCAGAAATGCTCAAACACGATGTGATCCCTCAGATTCTCACAGCCCATTCGCTCCATCTTGTCGAGGACTCGATTCTTGAGCGCCACATAGTCTTCCTGCGACACCGGACGCTCCGGATCCAGATACGGGATATGTGGAAGAATCTTCAGGCAGTCACAGCCTTCCGGCGCGACAGACGGATCGGTGCGGGACGCGGCGACCACATACAGCGTGGGGTCGTGCGGCAACACCTTTTTCTGGAACACATCCCGGAAGTGTTGCTTCTGATTCCCGGAAAAGAAAAAGTTATGATGCGCAAGCGCCTCATATTTGCAATCCAGGCCGATATCAATCACCAGGCCGGAGCAGGCCGGTTCCAGCAGTTTTTGCAGGGGCTTGACCACTTCCTCCGGCTCATGGAGCAACCGCTTCATTGCCGGGATCACCTCCATATTGGAAATGACATAGTCCGCCTCGATTTCACGCCCATCGGCAAGCCGAATGCCGCGCACGGCCTGGCGGTTGTCTGTCCGCAGTATGTCGGTCACCTCGGCGCCGAGATTGATTTCAATCCCCAGTTCGCGCATCAGTTTTTCCAGTCCCTGCGCCAGGCCGTACATCCCCCCCATCACGTACCAGAGATCATAACGGAACTGGATGGTGGGCAGACAGTTCATAAACGCCGGAGCGCGGTAGGCCGAGGAGCCGACATACTTGATAAAGAAATCAAAGATGTTCTGAAAATAGGCCGTTTTGAAGTAGCGTTTGACGCCCCCATGCATACTTCGCAACAAGTCGAATTTGGGGAAATTCATCAGGCCGTAGAATTCGCGGAATTCACTCGCACTGTCCAGGCCCTGTTCAAAATAGCCTCGATTCACCAGGTCGTATAGCTTGCCGGAATAGTCGAGGAAACGGGGAACGGAGGAGGCAGGCTCCCCCACTTTCGCTGCTTCCAGTTCCATCTGCTCCATATCAGGGGTCAGGTCGATCACCGTTCCATCTTCAAAAAAGTTGCGCCAATGCGGACGGATGGGACAGATCGGCACATAATCCTCCATGCGCTTCCCCGCCTTCTCAAAGGTCCGGGCAAAGAGATCCGGCAGCGTGAGAATAGAAGGCCCCAGGTCGAATTGATAGCCCTGCTCAGCAAGCACGTTCAGCTTGCCGCCAATCTTTTCATTCTTCTCGAAGACGCGGACGGAATAACCTTCAAGCGCCAGCGAGAGAGCGGCAGATATACCGCCGAGACCCGACCCTACGACCACTACTTGTTTTGTATTTGAAGATGCCATCATTCAACCCCTTCCTCTGTCCTGGTTAAGTGCGGATTCATCGCAACAGCCTGATCGTACCAACTAGCCGCAGCGGCTGCATCCCCTTTCTGCTCCGCTGCACGGCCAAGGAACAGCAGCGTATGGTCATGCCCCCAGGTCGCCTCCCAGGGAGACCGTGTCTGGTTTTGCTGAAGCTTGTAGGCCTCAAGCGCCTGCATAAAGAATTCGTTCGCGCGATCAATTTCACGTGAATTCGTTCCCGCCCGCTTCAGCGTACTGACCCCCATCAAATAGGAGACCTGCGGGTTCCCATCTCCATACGCGAGGGCCTTTTTCATATGACTCATGAGTTTCGGCCCGTTCCACAGCGCAGTGGCTGGTCGAGCCTGAATATGGATTCCATACAGTGTTCCCATCATGGCATGGGCGTCACTTCGTTCCGGCCGCGCCTGGAGAGCTTTCCGCAGAGAGGCCATGGCGGAGGATTTTAACCCGGCCGACTTGGACCGTTCACCCGCCTCATTCAGGAAGAGGACGGCATGGAAGTACAGGGTCCCCGCCCAGTAGTCTCGCCAGAATGAATCGTCGCCGGCTTCGACATCCATTTCCTCAAGGTGCTGAGCCGCGTTTGTCATGGCTGGATAGTTCCATTGACGGATGGCCTCTCTTCCCTCTTCAACGGCGGAAAGGAGCACTTCATTGTCAGGCTCAGAGCCGAAGGTCGCAAACGGTATCGACACCGGGAGCAGGCAGGAAAATATGCCGAGAACCAACGGGATGCGGGCAAGTTCACCCATCACTAGACGTAGGCCAACTCTCAACACCCTTGAAACCACTTAATCCTCCCATATTACTTGAAGCATGAGGCAATGATCTTCATTACATCTGTTCTCGATAACTTTTCTTTCCCTTTTTCCAGAGCGACCAATGTCTCTCTGGCCAGCGCGAGAGGCAACACGCAAAAGTCATAGGATGCGCCGCGCGGCAACCGGGTCATATACTGATCAGCCAGCGCCATCTGCTCCCGGGCATAGGCCATCATATCCGGCATGCCCCACCCATCCGGGAAGTAGTCCACTCCACGTTGTGCATCTTCTTCCCGGTTTCGCAGGATATTGACTGACTGCAAGGTCCGACCGAATCCGATAGCTTCTTCTTCGCGCGTCGTGATGTCTTCAAACCATTTCCACATCTTCGACAACATGAGCCCGACTCTCCCCGCCACATCGAAGGTATACAGGTCCAGATCCTCCCGGGTGTGAATGCCCCATCCGCGGCGGGACCACGCGGCCATCTGCTCCGCCATGTCGGCTGTGGTTTGAATGACATCCAGCCGGATCTCAGGAGGCGCAACGAGCATGAGTTCACCCAGTTTGAGCGTAACCTCCGGCAACATATCTGCGAACGGCTTGAACAGGTCGTCAAACAGGTCGGCTTTTGAATCAAGGTCTGCCGCCCGCAAACGGCGAGTAATCTCCAGCAGCAGGCGCTCTTTTATGTCGTTGGAAAGCGCAGGGTGGTCTTCGATTTCATCGATGGCCCGCATGCACAGGTAGGCCGATCCAATTGCGCTCTGCAAGGGTTCAGGGGCCCGCATGATGGGAACCATGAAGGTGCGGCTGGTTGTCGCGAGCAATTTCACATAACGTGCATCCATGATGGATTATCTTACACTACAATGCGGATCTGTCAGGAAATTTGTTGATTAATTCTAGAATGCCGGGCCAGGCGCAATAATACCTCGCGATAGATGGCGCGTTGTTCTCCAGCGGTGGCGGGAAAATGACATGCTAAGCCCTGGCAGACCATATGTTAACCCGGAGGTTATCGAACCCGGCTGGATAGCACCTCTCTATTTTTTGCCATTCCAGAAAGAAGTGGTATAATTGTCTATCGAAAAAGAGGAGAAGCATATGAAAATAGTACGATTGACCTACGCGAGCCGTTTATCCAGAGACACCGGCCCTGATGCCCTTGGTAAAATCATGACTGTGTCGCGCCGGAATAACAAGAAACTGGGCGTCACCGGTGCCTTATGCTACTCCCCTCGCGGGTTTCTCCAGATCCTGGAAGGCCCCGCCGACATGGTCAACCAGCTCTATGCGCGAATCATCAAGGACAAGCGGCACTCCTTTGTCACTCTCCTCGACTATTCGCCCATCCCCTATCGGGACTTTGAAAACTGGTCCATGGCCTATATCCGGGCAGATGAAATCGGCCGAGCCCTCCTCCAGAAGTTCAGCACCCGGAAACTGTTCGATCCCTATGAAATGGGTCCGGTCCAGGCGCGAGGCTTTTTAATTGCGGTTACGAACGAACGCGCCGACTTCCTTGCCAAACAGGAAGCCGCCCTGCGCAAGCGATAGGCCATTCCTGCCGGCCAAACTTCTGCACCCGCCAAACAAAGAAACGTAAGGAATACATAATGAAAACCAGCCTACTGATTCTTGCCTGTTCATTAGTTGCGATAACCGGAATGGGAGAGCAGCCTGCCCCTGCATCCGACTCGCCCTCAGCTGCACCCCACATCCTTTTTCAATTCAACAAGGCGGATGATCTGCAGGGATGGGTTATCCAGGATGATGGTGTCATGGGCGGGCTTTCCAAAGGCCGCGTTCAACTCAACGAAGCGGGCCAGGCCCTGTTCTCCGGCGATGTGTCACTGGAGAACAACGGCGGATTCTCTTCGGTGCAGGCCGGATTCGACCCCGTCGATGTCTCCGCCTATCGCACCATTCGTCTCCACCTCAAAGGAGATGCAAAGAACTACCAGATCCGAGTGGAGTCCGAGCCGCGGGCGCGCCATGGCTACGCCTATAACTTCGAGACGAGTGGCGACTGGGAAGATATTGTGATTCCCTTCGATAAGATGTATGCCATCCATCATGGGGACCGATTGGATCTCCCAAACTTTCCGGGACAGCAGCTGGCGCACATCCAGATCCTGATTGGTAACAAGACCGAAGAATCCTTCGAGCTTATCCTCGACAAGATCTGGCTGGAATAGCCCCCCTACGATGCTCAAAACCATTACCTTTTGGGCAGATATTCAGGACAGGGTTATGAGCAAGGAAATACCAATCTGTGTTGCCCCTGTATTCAACCGCGACATCATGTCGACATACCAATCGCCACTTTATGGCGAACTGAAACCCCTGTCTGACCCATGACAAAGCCAGCGCCGATCTTGTCGATGGACATCCTCCCCTCTCACGGCATTTTGCTTCCGCCTCCAGGACCTTTGCCATTGCAGTCTATTTGGCAGGAGCCTACTCTTGAGTTCAGCAAACGACGGAATATTGACAGCCAAAGGGGCCAGAACCCGGCAAATGTCTAGGTTGTCCTGTTACTGCGTTCGCGAGCAAACTGTGAAAAATTCATACACAAATAGAAACCCTATACTGGCCACCTGTTCCAAACGCCTTTTCGCTCTCCGTTTCTGGTGATTTACTACTTCTCACAATCAGCTCAAGTACTCGCGAAAGAGCTTGCTGATGTAGGGTTGGATGAGGCCATCAATGTTCAATGAGAAAAGGAGAGAAGAGTGAAGAAACTAGTATTTGCATCGGTCAGCGAATAGGCCTATCTTTACTTGCCGCGTAGCGGGATCTCCCCATCACTTACAGGAAATAGAAACGCATGAAGCACAATACACTATTCGCAGTCATGTCGATCATGGCTGTGGCTCTTTCATCCAACCTGGCTCTGGCCCAGGATGACGTTGCAGAACTGAGGCGCCAGGGCGACGAGGCATTCGACCGGTTTGAGAACCTGACCGCTCTGGGCTATTACGAGAAAGCCTGGCTCATCGACAAGCAAGACCCCCAGCTGCTGAGCCGGCTGACGTGGACCTGCAACAATGTAGGCGAAGATCTCGATTCCAAGGAATCTGAGCTGTATTTCGAAAAGGCCATTGCCTATAGCGAAGAACTGAAGGAACTGGCGCCGGATGATTCCCTGACCTGGTTCCTTTCGGCCATTACCAGCGGGAACCTGGGGCTTCACCGGGGAGGCAAACAGAAAGTCACGCTATCCCGGCATGTTGCCGAAGATGCCCAGAAGTGCATCGCTCTGGATCCGGACTATGCTCCCGGATACGTCGTCATGGGGGTCTATTACCGGGAGGTGGCCTCACTCAATCCCTTCCTGCGCCTGATCGCCAAACGACTGCTCGGCGGTCTGCCATCCGGAACCCTTGAAGATGCCGAAAGCATGCTGTTGCAGGGCGTCGAAAAGGACCCGAAAAGTGGATACGCATATTTTCAGTTGGCGACGACCTACGAAGCCATGAAGGAGCCGGCCAAAGCCATAGCCAATTACCAAAAAATGATCGAGCTGCCCGTGACGGACCATCAGGATCCGACCTTTAAAGAAGTGGCAAAAGAGCGGATCGATAAGCTGAGCAAGAAGAAGTGATGCCCCCTACCCGACGAGAGACGATTTGCCGTCTTCATACGCACCCGGATACCGGTTCGGAATTCTGGCAGGACCGATTGAAGCGACTGGGATTGACTTGGCAGGATGTGGTTGAGAATCCCGACGCAATTCCTCCCATGACGGCGGAGGAGCTTCGCCCCTTTAGCATCGAAGGATTCCTGCCCAAGACCCTGCGCGTAAATCGCCCCTACCTCATCACGGGCGAGACCTCCGGGTTCTCCGGGATGCCCGTTCTGACCTGCTTCACGGAATCGGAATTCAGGGAGGGCTTCGTCGATCCGTTTATCAAACAGGCACAGGTCGTGCACTTCCCATTGGCAGGAAACTGGTTGTGGGCAGGACCGTCCGGTCCCCATATTGTAGGAAAGGCCCTGCGGGAAATCCTTCGCGTGGCTCAGGGAACAGATGCCTTCGCCGTCGATTTTGACCCCCGCTGGTTCAAGGCCCAAGCCCATGGAGCGCTTTCAGCGCGCCGCTACTTCCAGCATATCCTCAAACAGATTGACGATATCATCTCGCGGCAAAGCATTGATGTTCTCTACGCGACCCCGCCCGTGGTCGCCGCTCTTGCAGAGAGTCTACCCCCGCCTCGTCGGGAAATGATCAAGGGGGTCCATTATGCAGGCATGGCCATATCCAGCCAGCAGTACGAAACCTTCCATCAGGCATTCCCCAACGCCGTACATATGTCGGGGTATGGCAATTCCCTTTTCGGAATGTTCCCGGAAACAAACACCACATCCGAAGGAATCGAGTATCGGACCGACTCTGAGCGACTGGACGTCCAGGTGGTAGAAGAACTCGCAGACGGCGGATTCCGTGTATGCGACCCCGGCGAACAGGGGCGCATACTGGTGTCCCGGTACGACGAGACCCTTCTTATCCTGAACATGCTTCTAGAGGACATCGCCATTCGCACGGAAGAGGGCATCTGCAATCCGCACCGCCCCCAACACCAGTTTGAAGGAAAGTTGCTTTACTGATGCAGACATCACAGCCAAGAACCCAACCGGAACTGCTGGCACCCGCCGGCAGACTGGACGTCTTCCGCGCCGTACTGCAGGCAGGCGCAGATGCCGTCTACGTGGCGGGAAAGCAGTTCAACATGCGGCGGCATCGCCGCGACTTCAACTTCACTCCCGAGGACTTGGCCACGGCGGTCAAGGAGGCACATGAGGTTGGCCGCAAGCTCTACGTGACCGTCAACAGTCTGGTGGGACAGTACGAGGTGGCGGCTCTCCGCGACTATCTGAGCGAATTGAACGACATCGGCGCAGATGCCGTCATTGTCCAGGATCTGGCTGTGGTTGGGCTCTGTCACAAACAGAACCTGGGAATCCCCCTGCACTCAAGCACCATGATGAACGTGAGCAGTGCGGAAACAGCCACTCAGCTCAAGCGCTGGGGATTCACCCGGCTGGTGACATCCAGAGATATCACCATCGATGCCGTCCGCCACATCAAACAGCAGTGCGACATTGAAGTGGAGTACTTCCTGCACGGGGACATGTGCTCGGCTCTTTCCGGACAGTGCCTAACCAGCGGACTCATCTTTGGTAAGAGCGGCAATCGCGGGCAATGCATGAAGCCCTGCCGATGGTCCTACGATTTGCTCTCCGAGGGCACCGGCAAAAAGGTCAAAGAAGGGGCATTCCTACTTGCCTCGCGTGACCTTTGCCTGCTTCAGCACATCCCTGAGTTGGTCGATGCAGGGATCGACTCGCTCAAGATCGAGGGCAGAATGCGGCCCGCCGAAACGCTTGTACCGGTTGTCGAGGCCTATCGGGAGGCACTCGATCGGACCCTCGCCAATCCGCTGGCTCCCAGTAAAAGCTTCTCTGCAACGGAGGCACAGCGCAGGGCGCGCACCCGCGACTTCACCACGGGGTTCGCATTCCGGCGTCCGGATGACTCCTTCATGGATATCACAGGGAAACGCGAGCCCATCGTCTTCTCGACCCACGGGCGCATTCGCACAATCCTTGAAGCTAAACCACCAACCGAATCAGACAGCGACGGCCGAACGGACCGTCCGGCCCAAACCGAAATCTCCGTGGTGGTCGGAACCCCCGAAGGAGCCCGTTCCGCAATGGCGGCCGACTGTGACCATCTCATTCTTTCCTGGGAAGGCAACTTAACCGCCGAAAGTGGCTGGACGCTTGGCGACATCGAGCAGCTCGCGGATCTGGGGCGGTCTCAATCCATCCCGGTTCTTCTCAGCACCCCCCGCGTCCTGGATGAGCGTTCGGCCCGGGAATTACGTCAACTGGCACAGGCAAAACTTCCCCTCAGTGGATTCGCCCTCGCATCCGTGGGTGCCTTGGATATCCTGGGAGAGAAGGGCCATCTGCTATGGGCGGATGCGCCCATGAACGTACTCAATGCGGAGGCGGCAAAATGGCTCCAACGCCACGGAATCACACGCATCATGCCCGCCCTCGAAGCCTCATTGCCCTCCATCACCCAGATGATGCAGGCCACCCCCGGCTGCGACTTTGATTTCCTGGCGCACGGGCCTCTCACGGGAATGCTGCTAGAACATTGTCTGATTGCCATGAACATCCTCCATGCAAGCAAGAGCGATTTCTGCCCGATGCCCTGTGCGGTCGACCAGTTCAGTCTCGTCGACAAGAAGGGAAATCGACGGCGGATTCGCCCCGACCGATATTGCCGAAGCCACCTGTTCATGGAGTACGATTTAGCAACCCTGCCAAGACTGCATTCCCTGCTCGCAGCAGGCCCGCGCTCTCTGCGCATCGACGGGCGACTCTATTCTCCAGAGCAAATCGCGCACCTGATTGACCTGTACCGTACATGGCTGACAACTCCCGACCAAAGGCCATCCATTGAGGCGGACTTTGAGGGTGAGTTTCCGGCAAACCAGCACACGCTGGGAGCCTACCCGCGGGGAATCTGTCGCGATGAGGAGATATCGCGCATCGACCTGAAACGGGAGGAAAAGAATGCCGACCAGTGACGCATCACGCATCATCGAGCTAAAATCGACCTACACCATTCCCTGCCTCTATCACTTCTATCAGGACCCGCCGGTGCTGGTAAGGGGAGAGATGCAGTACCTGTTCGACACGGAAGGCAAACGATACCTGGACTGCTTTTCCGGAGTCACGGTGATGAACTGCGGCCATGCGAACCCTGAGATTATCGAACCGGCCATCGAGCAGATCCGGACCCTACAACATACCACCTCCATCTACCTGACCCGTCCCATGTACGAGCTGGCCAAAGAGCTAGGCGACTTTCTGAACAGCGGTGCTCCGGATCGCACCGATCGGCTTAAACGGATGTTCTTCGTCAACAGTGGCAGCGAAGCCAACGAGGGTGCCCTGCTGCTGGCCAAGCTTTATACCGGAAAGTCGGGCTTCATCTCCCTGCGTGGCGGCCTCCATGGACGCACATCGCTGACCATGGGATTGACCCAGATCCCGATGTGGCGAACGGATGAAACGCCGCCGCCCAATCTTTATCAGGCTCCGCGTCCGCACTGCAGGGACTGCGACCTGGGCCTGAGCCACCCCGCCTGCGAGTACGCGTGCCTGAATGCTGTCGCCGAGCGGCTGAAGAGCCATGGGGATATTGCCGCCGTCATCGCCGAACCGATCCAAGGCAACGGCGGCATCATTGTGCCCCCCGATGGGTATTTCGAACGACTCCAGAAAATAGTCCACGCCGCGGGGGCCCTGTTAATATTTGACGAAATACAGACGGGGTTCTGCCGCACCGGACGGAGATTCGCCTTTCAGCACACGTCCATTGAACCGGATATCCTGACCGTGGCCAAAGCGCTTGGAAACGGATTCCCGATCGGCGCGTTCTGCACACGCGATGACATCGCCGTGTGCTACACCCAACCCGGAGCTTCTACCACCGGGGGCAACGCTGTCTCCGCAACCGCCGCCAGGCAAGTCCTCGCCTACATGACCCGGGAAGCACTGCCAGAGAAAGCAGAGCACCTGGGCAAGCGCCTGCGTCAAGGGCTCCAAACCCTGCAGGCCACGTACACCGAATTGGTCGATATCCGCGGGCGGGGCCTTATGCTGGGCGCTGAGATCCAGTGTAACGATGGCTCAGAGTCTCAGAAGACAGACCAGATCCTCGAGTCGATGAAAGATCGAGGCTTCCTGATTGGCAAGACCGGACTAAACCGCAACGTTCTGACATTCATGCCCCCTCTTGTCATCAAGGAAGCGAATGTCGAGGAATTGCTGACCGCATTGGAAGGCGTCCTTGCAGAAACGTTTGGGCATGACTGATGCACGTCACGAATACACAATGGCAAGTCAGGGCGATATGAAACACCGATGCTTCTTCATAACCGGCACGACCGGGCTGGTGGGAGGATACCTGCTCGATCGTCTTGTACGCGATCCAGATGCCGAGCTGCATGTGCTGGTGCGCTCGGAGACTCTCCTTGCCGCCCGTGACCGCGTAGCCACCCTGGGGCAGTACTTCGGCCTACCTGATCTGGCAGACCGGGTTGGCATCCATGTGGGCTGTATTTCCCAACCGGGGATCGGCCTGCAACCCGAGTCATTGGAGTTGATTCAGTCGACGGTCACCGATGTCGTCCATGTGGCGGCAAGCACTTCATTCACGGACAAGCAAACCAACAGGCAGGTAAACCGAAAGGGCACTGAGCACCTGCTAGACATCATCCCGGCCCATGCCCGTCTCTTCTATGTCAGCACAGCCTACGTTGGCGGCATGGCCCCCACCATCCGGGAGGACCAGCTCAACATCGGACAAGCGTTTCGCAACGACTACGAGCGCAGCAAGTTCGAAACCGAGCGCTTCGTTCGGGAGCGCTACGACGACAGGCCCGAACAGCTGACGGTCTTTCGCCCCTCGATTGTAACGGGCGAGTGGACAACCGGCCGCACCTTCCAATTCATGACGCTCTATCGCGTCTTACGGGCTCTGGTTGCATTTGCCCGGCGGCATCCGGGAGAGAATTTCGATCTGGAATATGCTCCCGACGGAACGCAGAACTACATCCCGATTGACCGGCTCACCGACATGATGGAAGAAGTCCTGCGCGGTCCACAATTCTGGGGAAGCACGTACCACCTCGTTAATGACAAGCCCATCGTGAATCGGGATTTCAGAGAACTGGTTAAAGAGAGGATGGGATTCAACATTATCAACCGAAAACCGAGCGAAGAATCGAGCAAGCTCAACCGGGCAGCCGTGGCAGGAAACGCCGCCTATCTGGCCTATCTTCAAGGAGAACCGAAGTTCGGCTGCCAAGCGAGAAACCGATTGGCATCCTCGCGGCAACCCATGCCTTTTGACGGTGACTATCTGGATAGACTTTTGAGTTTTTGCAAACAAACCGCCTGGGGGAAAAACCTTGCCATCTGTCGCTGATTTCTTTGAACGCCATCTGTCCGCATTGCAGCATAAGCCGCTCCTTGCCGGCTATGAGCACTACGACATGACGTGCGAAATCCATTTTCTCGACAGGAGCGAGCGTTGGCGGATCGACATTACCAACGGCTGCATCAGCGAAATCCGTATACTGGACTCAGACGCGCCAAGCCCCCAGGTCCGTTTTGATCTCACAGAACCCGTTTTCTGGGATATTGTAGAGGGTGCAATCTCCCCGCAGAAGGCCTTCTTCACACGAAAGACAAATATCAAGGGGGATCTGTTTCAGGGCATGAAACTGGCCAAGCTGCTTAGCCTTTTCTTTGAACAATACCCCTATCGGGCGTAGGATCGGCACTTATGAATGAGGCCTCCGAATACGCGTATCTCGGCGAAACCATTGACGTCCCGATTACCGGCAGCGACCCCTTGCAGGCAACCGTTGCCTATTGCGACGAAACCGATGTCGATCGGATGCTGCTTGTCTTTCCTCCCAATCCCATTCTCGGCGGAGACAGCCGAAATAACGTCGTCCAGGCTCTGCTTGCCGAAGCGGTGAAGCGTCAAGCGCTGGCGGTCACCTTCGACTACCGCGGCAGCAACGGCAGCCGCGTCGGAGATGTGGACATGATGACCTATTGGGAAGCCCTGAACGCGGGCGGCGATTTCAGCCAGATCATCGAGGACGCCGTGGCCGTTGTGAGCGCGATCAAAACAGCCTTTGGATCCCCGGGCTGCTGCGCGCTGGCTGGGTACTCATTCGGGTGCTACATGGCCCTGCAGAGCGCCCCTCAGCTTGGACGGCCGCCCGTAGGGGGCATTTCGCCTCCGCTGGAAGAATATGATTTTCGCCCGTGGCTGAAGGAGGGTGATCTACACCTGTTCGTCGCCCCTGACGATCCGTTCTGTCCTACCCACAAGGCGAAGGAGCTCTGCGACAATACGGGCATGGCTATCCACACCGTAGCCAGTGATGATCATTTCTTCCGCGGCACCGAGCCGCTTCTGGCTCGCACGGTCTGCGACACGTTACAACTGTAGAGATAGAACACAGGGAGATAGTATGAGAAAGAAGCCCACTCAGGTGACGGTTATTCAGGGTCATCCACTCGCCGACAGCTACTGTTGCGCGCTGACCAGCGCCTACATCAAGGGGATACGGGAGACCGGAGCGGAGGTCCGCATGCAACATCTGGAGACTCTTGATTTCGACCCCATTCTGCATGAGGGATATCGCACTATTCAGGAACTGGAACCCGACCTCGTTTCTATCCAGAAAGACATTATCTGGGCAGATCACCTGGTCTTTGCCTTCCCTGTCTGGTGGGGAATGCCGCCAGCCAAGATGAAAGGCTTTCTAGACCGCACCTTTGTTCCTGGATTTGCGTTCAAGTTTAACCCAGACAGCATATTTCAGGAAAAGAAGCTGGCGGGACGCTCGGCTCGGATACTCTGCACCATGGACAGTCCGCCTTGGTATTACCGTCACCTGATCGGAGCCCCTTCCCAGAAGATGATCAAGAACTCCGTTCTGAAATTCTGCGGCGTCAACCCCGTTCGAATTTCCTCATTCGGGTCCATCAAGCTTTCATCCCCTGCCCAAAGGCAACTCTGGCTGGACAAGGCCGAACGGCTTGGCCAGCGCGGCCGCTGAACGGTTTCCCTGAACGAGAATATCGGAGCGTACCTGCTCACGTCATGGCGCCCCGACAACGCTATAGCAACTCACGATTGAAATGCCGCATCTGTACCCTGCGGTCAAAGAGGATCGGATGGGGTCACGGGGATTGCGCCCCGTGACCCTTCCACACCACCGGACATGCGGTTTTCCGCATCCGGCGGTTGAACCGAGCCAAGGTCAATTTCTTGCCTTCGCGATCATCCAAGGCACCGTGAACCCATATTGCTCTAGTCTGGTATTGGGAAGGGCTTGATGCATCACCCAGTATCGAGCGATTGCCCAAGCGCCTTTCCGACTCCAAGCCATTCCCAGCGAACGTTTCCGAATGCCCAGCCGCCTCAATGCGTTGAAACGGCCTCTGGGCACACTCCATCGGAGCCAGAAGCACTTTCGGATGTGTCGGCGTATCCATCCGGACAGGTCAATAACCTCCCACTGGCCATCGGCCAGTTTGAAGTAGTTCCACCATCCGATAATGAATTTCCGCCATTGGTCCCGCAGTTCCTTACTGGTCCGATTCTGCCGTGCATCCCACAGATCCCGCACCCGTGCTTTCATCCGCTGGATGGATTTAGGCGAAACGCCTATCCTTCCATCCGAGTAGAGACGAAAGCCCAGTAGCGAGCTTTGGTCCGTAGGCCCGCTCCCACTCTTGTCGCGGTTCACGGGGACTTTCAGATGCTTCTCAATCCAGCGAATCACACTTTCAAGCACCCGTTTCGCAGAACGCTCACTGGAGGTGAAGATGGCGATGTCGTCGGCATATCGCACAAACGATAGACCCCGACTTTCCAGCTCCTTGTCCAGCGGGTCGAGGTAGATATTGGCTAGAAGGGGCGAGAGAGGCCCGCCTTGCGGCGTTCCCTTTATACGCTTCTCCCTGCTTCCACCGGGGGACTGCCGAGCGGCCCGGAGATAACTTCCAATGAGCCGTAGCACCCGTTTATCCTCAACCTTCTGCGCCACCTGGCGCATCAGAATGTCTTGATTCACTTCATCGAAGAAGCTCTTCAGGTCAATATCCACCACCCAAACCTTTCCGGTCTGAATATAGCTTTGTGCCTCCCGTATCGCACCATGTGCGCTCCGGTGGGGACGAAAGCCGTGGCTATGTTCGCTGAACTCCGTTTCCCACAACGGAGAGAGCCTCTGGTGGATGGCCTGCTGGATCATCCGATCCACCACGGTGGGAATCCCCAGCGTCCGAGTCCCGCCGCTGGACTTGGGAATATCCTTCAGCCGCACCGCTGCTGGACGGTATGTCCCGGCCAGCAACTTGCTTTTAATGGATTCCCAATGCTCCCGCAACAGCTCTTCTGTCCGCTGAATGCTCTTACCATCCACTCCTGCGGCTCCACCATTGGCTTTCACCGACAGCCAAGCCGCAGTCATGTTCTCTTTTGACAGCATCGATTCAAGCGTTGCTGCCTGCCTTGTATTCTCTTCGAGCATCTTCTTTTCCCTTCCTACGCAAATCAGAGAACTCGGACGCCATGGTTCGGCTTTGCGGGAGAATCCACTCCTGCGCTCCCTCTCCATCCTCGAGGCTCTGGCCCTTTCCGTTTCGGCATCCCTGCTCTGTAACTTGGCTGGTTGGTTGATTGCTTTCTCTTGGTTCTTCGGCCCTTCGCTCCTGCCGCCTTTCAGCGGCTCTCTTCACTACTACGGCCTCTGCTGACTCCTCCGCCGCTCTCGCGCCGGAGGCCTCCCCGGGTAAGGTGCATGAACTTTCGACTCGTGCCG